>WOR8_10000984_pt1 | contig 35711 bp, 30 predicted proteins | sample DeeMarSeWOR38_10_FD_19890 | JGI IMG/M metagenome (IMG submission 19890) | reverse complement strand
CGGGCTTGGCCTTGCGCGCAATCCGCGGTGCTTCAATTTCATTAAGCACCACGGTTCCGTCGGACATTTCCTCTCTTTTCACAATTTTAAACATGGAAAACCTCCCACCCGCTGTTTCGCCGATGTAACCATTCATCGACGGTGGTTTGCTTTTTACCGGGCTCTTCGCCCCGGTCGCAAACACAACGGTTGAAGCACTGATGTAATTTTGCTTTTTTCAACCTCTGGCGGAGACCGTAGACGCCTCGCTACGCCGGTGGTTAGCGATACCGCCAGTTTCAGACCAAAGGAGTAATAGTGTCAGAAACAGGGTTTGAAATCAAGGTAAAATCTTGATTATTCACTATATCATTGATATAGCGCTACGCTATGAAATTATTCGACAGCCACTGCCACCTTGATGATAAGGCTTATGCGAAGGATATCAAGCAGGTGATCGACCGCGCCCGTCGCAACGGTGTTGCGCAAATGATGACCGTCGGGGTCAACCGAAAAACAGCGGCCAGGGCGGTATCACTGGCAGAATCCAATCCGGGCATATATGCCTCGGTCGGGTTTCATCCCCATGATGCCGGGCAATGCAACTCAGAGGCTCTTGATTTTTTGATACGACTGGCTAAAAGCGCTAAAGTAAAGGCATGGGGAGAGATCGGCCTGGATTATAACCGCATGTACGCCCCCCGAAAGGATCAGGAAAGATGGTTTATTCGGCAGCTGGAAATTGCTGATGCGCTCGATCTGCCCATCATTTTCCACGAGCGCGACAGCAACGGTCGTTTTCTTGAAATCCTGAAAATCCATTTAAAAAATGAACAAAGCGGCGTCATCCATTGCTTCAGCGGTACATCAGAGGAAATGCAGCAGTATATTCATCTGGGATTTTACATCGGAATCACCGGTATCCTGACCCTGAAAGAGCGCGGTGCCAATTTGCGCAAAATGCTCTCTCAGATACCCGCCGAACGACTCCTGGTAGAAACCGACGCCCCCTATCTGACACCGGCCCCTGAAAAGAACCACACCCGGCGCAACGAACCCGCCTTTGTCAAATCTGTCCTGCTCAAACTGGCCGAAGTCCGCAACGAAGCGCCCGATCTCCTGGCCCAGATCATCTGGGACAATACGTGCCGATTGTATAGGATTAATTAACCGCAGACCTGCGCAGACAGCGCAGACAAAGTTTTTGCCTTGGACGACCTGTCCAAGGCAAATCTCCATGCCCTGCGGCCAAAAAATATAAATTAAAGATTTATCTTATAAAGCAATACTCAAACCTTAACGGGTTTAATCCAAAGGTGTTTTTTATCGCGAAGCGATGTAGAGTTTTTGTCCGGGCGGGTCGCCCGGACAAAAGGTCTGCGTATGTCTGCGTGGGTCTGCGGTTAAATTAAAATTGAAGCACAATCTCTCCAGCATACGGAGGCCGGTGACTATTTCTGCATTAATTGTGTTACGGCCTGCTCGAGCCCATCGATGGTCAGTTCGAACATGGGAAATATCTGACGGATATGAGTGATGGTGCGGGTGTAGTCCCACATGGAGGCGGAGACCGGGTTTAGCCACACGGCACGGGGAAATGTGCGCGCTAGGAAGTTGAGGCACTCGACACTCGGCATGCCGCTACGATCCTCAAGGTGAATAGATCCGTCGGTAGCCATGAGTTCATAAGGCGCCATACTGGCGTCGCCCACAATGATCAAGCGTGTTTCGGGATCCAGCCGCGCGAATTGCTCGATTCGCTGCGGTTTTTTATAGCGGGCGGTATCTTGCCACAGTGTGTTGTAAATGGTGTTATGAAAAAAATAGGTTTTAAGATCTTTAAATTGGGCCCGGGCATAATCGAACAGGGTCTGCACGACCGGCACGTAAGGATCCATAGACCAGCCGCCGTTGTCAATGGCCAGAATAATTTTCAGACGATCTTTGAGCGAGCGGTCAAACACGATTTCGATCTCACCGCCGTTTTTCATGGTCTGATAGATGGTTTCGTCAATATTGACCTGATCTTTTGGACCAAATGGGACCAGATTGCGCAGCCGCTTTAAGGCTTCACCCATCAGGGCGCTGTTCAGCGGTCCGCTCAGCGAATAATCCTTATACCTTCTGTCCATCGCCACCTTTACCGCCGACTTGTTGCCGGAGCCTCCCCCCACTCGCATGCCACCGGGATGATAGCCGGAATGACCCACCGGAGAGTAACCACCGGTGCCGATCCATTTGCCCCCCCCGTGATGGGCCTCTGTCTGTTCTTTCAGCCGTTCTTTAAAATATTCAATCAGCTCTTCAGGGGTAAGTTTCATGAGGGCGGATTCATCCATGCCCAGTATTTCAGCCAGCCCCTCGGGATTCTGCAACCAGGCCTCCAACATAACCCGTGCCACCTCATCAAGCTCGAGTCCTTCCGGATCCGGCAGATCGGCTCCCTGAAAATAATGGGCAAATACCTGATCATATAGATCGAAATATCGCTCACTTTTGATAAGGATCGCACGCGAAGCTGTATAAAAGTCCTCCAGCGAATTGACCAGCCCGCTGCCCAGTGCTTTGTGAAGCGTTAAAAAGGAAGTGGGGCTAACCGGTATCCCGACATCTTTCAATTTGTAAAAAAAATCAACGAACATAATACGTTTCACTTTGCATGGCGCATGGAGCATAGCGCATCGCGTTAGATAGAGAAGAGGGATTTCATTCAGACACAAACGCTACGCGCTTTGCGCTTTGCCGTATTTGTTAGTTTGCCCTTCTGCGACTTACCATGCTTTGGGCCCTGTGCAGATCCTGGCTCTTTTTAAACAGGACCCCCAAGTACGGCAAATCGCCTTTCGCCAGTTGTTTGGGTTTAAAATCAGGGTCGGCCTGTAATGCCCGAATCCAGTTGATCAATTCACGGGTGGCCGGCCGCTTTTCAATATCACCGAAATCCCGCACGGCATAAAAGGCGGCAATCGTATTTTCCAGCAGATCGGAATCGATCTCCGGAAAATGAACCCTAATAATTTTGCGCATCATCTCCGGCTCCGGAAACGCAATATGGTGAAAATTGCAGCGGCCCAGGAACGGATCCGAAAGGTCTTTTTTGGCATTGGAGGTTATAATGATGACCGGACGAAATGTGGCCGAAATGGTTTTATCGATTTCAATGATATCAAACTCCATCTGATCCAGGACATCGAGCATGTCATCCTGAAAATCCGTATCGGCTTTGTCGATCTCATCGATCAGCAGAACCGTTCGGACATCCGCGGTAAACGCCTGCCCGATTTTTCCCATCCGGATATAATCTTCTATTTTACTGACATCGCGGGTTGAGTCGCCAAACCGACTGTCGTTGAGCCGTGTCAGCGTATCATACTGGTACAGCGCCTCAACAAGCTTCATGCTGGATTTCACATTAAGCACAATCAGGGGCATCTTCAGACTTTCTGCGATTGCATGGGCCAGCATGGTTTTCCCCGTACCGGGCTCGCCTTTCAACAGCAGCGGCATTTCAAGCGCCATGGAAATGTTTACAATTTTTGCCAGTTCATCATCGAGGACATAACGTGTCGCACCTGCAAAAGTTTGGTTTAAATTTTCAGTCATTCGCTACCTCACAAAAATTAGTTCTTTAGTAATATAATTATTATTTTTAAAAACGCCTCCAAAAACTAATCACGAAAACACACATAAAGCTGGAAGGCTGGGATGCTTGAAGGCTCTGAAGCTTGTGAGCTTTCAAGCGTTCTCGCCTCCCAGCATCCCAGCTTATTTTCTTTGCCGTATGCGTTGCGAAACTTCCCGTGTTAACCTTAGTGCCTTGATGGCCTGTTCGGGATTTAACGATCCGGCGCCGCAGCTCGGCGTGATCAGAGATTGAGATATAAGCTCGTCTGCTGCAATGCCCAGATTTTCAATCTGAGCTGCTTTTTCTTTCCACTGGTTGATCAGGGACCCGCTGGTTTCAAGATCCAGTTTATCTGCTTTCAGAGTTGGCACCATCCCCCAGGCAATAATTTTGCCTGCATCCAGAAATTCTTTGATCTTGGCGGCATAAAGTATGAAACGGTCAAAATAAGAATAGGCGTCAAAACTGACAATATCTGCCGAAGAATCCAGGATCAACGACCAGTCCGTATTGGCGCAAATATGCACCCCGGCCAAAGCGCCTTCTGCGTGCACGGCTGCGATTATCTCTTCAAGGCTTTGGGCAACCTCATCCCGTGAAACGGCAATAAATCCCGATGATCCAAACCCGGCCAGGGCGGGCTCATCGATGAAAATGATGACCGGACAACCGAATTGACTTAACTCGCGTGCTTGCCATCGTGACTTTAACGCCAGCAGTTTAACAGCTGCGTCTTTCATTTGCGCGTCGTAAATGATGGCTTTTTTGTTCTGATCTGAAATTGCCGTACAGAATGTGAACGGACCGGTGATTTGCCCCTTGACCGCCACCGGTGGCGCCGATCGGCTTTTCAATCCCTCGATAAAGATAAAAAACCCTTTCGACGCAACTTGATCCAGTACAAATCTGGAATCAGATAGCTCGGCCTTTTCTTCCACCACTGCCATATAGTCTTCATAAAACTCAATGAGCTCACGGTCAAAATCATCTCCGGCAGTATCAATGTATGTTCGGCCTTCAGCCGAACAAAGCCCCGGTAAACCCGACAGGAACTGGACAACCATTCCCTCCTCTTTATGTACCGGAAGCTGGTTCCACAGAGGGATCTCGGGCATGTATTCTAAAACAAGCTTATAGGCTTCCTGGTGTTCGGCCAATGGCAGACTGCCGATACAAACAGGAAGGCCATTCGGCTGGAACGGTTTGACCATGGTTTTTAGCCCCTCAAAAAAAAGATTTTGATAACAATTTAAAATTTAAACCAATTAGGTTAACACGATTAAAAATATTTGACAAGGTTTAGATAGGTGCGGCCGATTGTTACTTGCGCGTCACGAACGACTGATTACCATAAGTATACCAGATTGCAGAAAATTTGGATTTTAGGACGACAAAATTGAAAAGATTGACACAAAAATAGCCCGGTGTTATAGTCAAATTTCTTTTGGGAATATGCACGGTTACAAGCTAAAACCCGCATCACCAGAGGTTTCCTGTGGCGGATATCATATCCATTGATAAAAAGCTTGATCTGGCTAAAGACAAAAAAGCCGCTTTAATTCGAAGACGCAAGGTGTTGGCCGTACAAAAGGTATTTCAATGTACCCATTGCGCGTTGAAATGCGAAAAATGCGGCACCCAGATCGAGCAAGATCCAGAAATCGGAGTTAAGTATCGCCGGAATCTAACGGTCCCATATAACTTCTGTAAAGCATGCTCCGAAGAATATGTGGAATACATCGATCGTCTTAAAGGCGGAGGGGATTCAGATTGCTACTGGCACAATGAGGCCTGGATCGATGCCTGGACAAAATGGATTGAATACCAGGGCAGCGTTGACCGTTATATAAAATCAAAAGAGTTTAGGAAGCTGCTGGATGAGCTGAAACAAACCAAGCCTGAATAATTAGGAGGTATTATGTTTGGAATTGGAATGCCAGAACTGATTATTATATTGGTAATCATTCTGATTATATTTGGTGCCGGGAAACTGCCTGAAATCGGAGCGGGAATGGGTAAAGCCATCCGAAATTTCAGGGGGGCGTCAGACGAAGAAGAAAAAAAAGAGCCAGAGAAAATTGAAGAAGAAAAAGAGCCCTGATCCGCAGCAGGACCCCTTTACATTACCTGCATAAAGAAGCATGACAATCGCCGGGCAGTTAAATGCGGTAATAAACTGCCCGGTTTTATATTCACCGCCGCCGCGCTTTCAATTGTTACGAAATCTCCCCAAACCGACGCTGCCCGCCGAACTCAAATTTGCAATGCCCCATAAAGCCATATTGAGGCCTGTCCGGCATCAGAAAGCGATAAATCGACTAAAACGGAATGTCATCATCTTCGGGTGCCTGTATCGGTGAACTTTCAAAATTAGAAGCCGGTGAACCGCCTTCCGCTCGGGCGCCGGGTCCGGCATCGCGTCCACCAAGGAATTGTACATCAGACGCAACAATTTCGGTTGTGTATCGCTTGTTGCCGTCCCGATCTTCCCAGGAGCGCGTCTGGATCCGCCCTTCGACATAAACCTGTCGACCTTTCGAAAGGTATTCACCGCAGATTTCACCGAGTTTGCTCCATGCAACAATCCGGTGCCACTCGGTGCGCTCCTTTTTTTCACCCGTATCCTTATCTTTCCACTCCTCGGATGTGGCAATGTTGAAATTAGCAACCGCCACACCGCTGGGCGTGTAACGAACCTCAGGATCACTTCCCAGCCGACCGACTAAAATCGCTTTGTTTATTCCTGCCATATTTTCCTCCCCTCAACGCTGCCAGTATTTTATCACAAAATTGATACAGGAAACTTATCTCCGTGTCAATCCACACCCTTTTCCGATTGATCCCGAACCACTAATTTTTTCGCCTTCACAATGTTTATGCGTTAATCTCCAATCGGCACAGTGGGAGCGGCATCTTGCCGCGAAAAATTAGCATTTCAATTCACGGGACAACGCAGCCATTGGGCCTTAGATGGGGTTTTGAAACCACTTCTAATGATCTAACCTGGTTAGCTTCCGCACCAGTCGCCCCGGCAGGGTTTCGATGGCCTGCAGGGCGCCGTGGGGACAAATTTCTATACAGCAATAACAGCGGATGCAACGGTCGTAGTCAAAACCGATGATTTCCTCATAGGGCGTTATGGCTCCGGCCGGGCAGATATTCCAGCACTCACCGCACATTTTACAAAGCCCGGGCTCAACCACCGGGCGCTGAACCAAATGCTTGCGCATGTATTTTTGCAACGGTTGCGGGCCGAAGGTCAAAGGCCCTAAATCCGGCAGTTTGTAATCGGAGACTTCCTTAAAGTCTCCGATGATTTTCAGTTTTTCATCCACCAGGCCCAGTTGTTCAGCGGCACGCAATGTCGGCAACTTATCGAATTCAACCCCCAGCATTTGACAGATGGCCATATCCGCGGATAGACCGCTGCGGCTGCCGACCAGCACGCCGATATGCCTGGGTGTCCCGCGTCTCCCCGGTCCCTGTCCTTCGAGCGCTAAAATTCCGTCCACCAGGGTGAGTGTCGGTTTAATTGATTGATAGATCTGAACGAGCAGCCGCGCAAACATATTCCGATCAACACCGCTTCGCATATGCCACTCGGGTTTCTTGAGGCCGACAATGCAGCCGAACAGATTCTTGACCCCCAGTGTCAGCAGCATCTGGGTGTGGGTTTTAAGCTTTGCCAGGTTGATTACGACATCCGATTCAACCGCACTGCGTGCAATGTCAATCCGCCCGAAAGGCGCACCGATATTAACCTTGACGGTTTCCTTAAACGGCTCAAACGCGACATGTTTTCCCAGCCTGTCAAAGGCATCATTAAACCCGCCTTCTTTGAGGAAGCGCCCGAAGGAACCCATCCCCGGACTGTCGGAAACCAGAGGGCGGCCGCCCTTTTCCAACACATATTCGGCAGCGGCCTTAACCACATGCGGATGCGTGAGAATGGCGCTTTCAGGTTTGGCCGGTGCAAGAAAATTCGGTTTGATAAGCACCCGATTTTTCGGGTGGATCCGATCGCCTGCAATTGCATCAATCATCTCAAAGATGATCGGTTTTAATACAGGATAATCATAGGCGGCATTTTTAAAATAGACTTCAGACATTGGCTTAAAACAGGTGTATTGTTCAACAATCCGGATGCGTGGGTACATCACCCAATTCAATGAAAACACATTTACAAAAAACCGGGCACCTGCTAACAGAAGTTTCAGGTTCAGCGCACGTCAGAACCCAGCTCAAAATGCGCACACCATTCAGGTGGAGCCTGTTTGCCTATTCGCCGGTTAGCCCTTAAATAATAAAATCATACATTTTTTCAGATATTAAGAGGCTCAACGCGCACAATCCCGCCATCGGCGGGACGAACCTGAAATCTTGATCCGCATTTTTGAAATGGCTTCTAAACTGATAATATGGACAATCAACTTTAGCAACACCTTTAATGCGATCTTTGTAACATCCCCGGAAGTGGTTTCAAAACCTCAGATCAGGTTCAAGGGCAAGGCGCAGGCCGATCGAGAAAGCGCAGCATACATGAGTATGTGAGCATTTATCAGAGGTCTGCAACGCAGCCATTGAGCCTCAGATGGGGTTTTGAAACCACTTCCATTCAGGATAGAGAATGTCCCCGGAGAATCCACTTTCCAAACGCATTAAGCGTCATGTCATCGGGCGGAAGCACGCCTTTTTTGCGGCCACCGCTCCCGGTTTCGAAGCGGTGTGTCTTCAGGAGGTGTTGAAACTTAAAGCGACTGCCGGCGAAGCCCGCGTTACCCCCGGCGGCGTGGAATTTGAAGGGCGCATAGATGATTGTTATCTTGCGAACTTACATCTGCGTTCGGCCAATCGAATTTTAATGCGGATTCACACCTTGACGTCATCCAATTTTAGAAAGCTTGAAAAAAAACTTTCCGATATTCCCTGGGAACTGTATCTGCGCGCCGGCAGGCTCCCGAAAGTGCATGTAGCCACAAAGCATTGCCGGCTCCACCATTCAGGTGCGATCGCCGAGAGATTTCGCAAGTGCATTGCCGAACAACTATCCCGGCTTGAATCCGACCCAGAATTCACAACCGCCGCTTCAGTAGGACAGAAAATCTATGTGCGCGGTGTTGATGACCGCTTTACCGTTTCGATTGACACCAGCGGTGATCTGCTTTACAAACGCGGCCTCAAAAAACACGCAGGCAAGGCCCCGCTGCGGGAAACGCTTGCAGCGGCTGCCTTGTTGCTGGCAGGTTATGATGGCCGTGGTCCAATACTGGATCCCATGTGTGGCAGTGGAACGTTTTCACTGGAAGGTGCCTTGATGGCAAAACGCATCCCGCCGGGCTGGTTTCGAGACTTTGCATTTATGGGATGGCCGTCGTTTCGCCCGAAAAGGTGGAACTATATGAGGCGCCAGGCAGAATCTCAATTTGTAAAGCCCGCTCGACCCATGATCTTTGCTTCGGATACCGACCCCGGCGCCTGCCAAAAACTTGAAAGCTGTGTGCGAAAGTACGGCATGTCCGACGCCGTTCAGGTAAATTCCAGGGATTTTTTTGACCTCGATTACCGGGTGTATACCGATCGGGCCGGCGTGGTCTGCATCAATCCACCTTACGGCCGCCGGTTGGGCGGGCGGAATGAATCCGAAAAATTTTTTAAAGCGATTTGTGACAGGCTCAAACAAGAATACCGGGGATGGAATCTGGTATTGTTTGCGCCCAGCAGAAAATTGGCCGGCACGCTTCCTTTTCAAACGAAGTCCTATCCCATCTTGCACGGTGGGCTGAAAGTGACGTTATTGATTGGCAAAATGCGGTAACTTTTAGGCCGAATTGTTAATTGACAGTACCGTGTTTCTTACCTATTATCGCCTCACCGCCTTAGAAGACACCCTCTAATCTTTTAATAGGTATTTTTTCGGGCATGCGTTTTAGCTCCAATCATGGAATAATGGAATAGTGGAACGATGGAGGTACCGATGAATATTAAAGATTTACGAATAAACGGCAAGCGCCTGAAAGGCGCCCTGGAAGAAATGGCCAAAATCGGGGCGACACCGGGCGGAGGTGTTCAACGCTTGACCCTTTCGGATGAAGACAAAGCGGCCAGAGATCTCTTTGTAAAATGGCTGGAAGCGCTTGACTTAGAAATCACCATCGATGAGATGGGGAGCATTTTCGGTAAACGCGCAGGCAAAAATAAGGACCTGGCGCCGGTGATGAGCGGCTCCCATATCGATTCCCAGCCGAAAGGAGGCCGCTTTGATGGCATTCTCGGCGTTATGGGACCGCTGGAGGTTATGCGGACGCTTAATGAAAACAAGATTGAAACCGAGCGACCGATTGTGATCGTCGATTGGACCAATGAAGAAGGCTCCCGCTTTGCCCCTGCCATGGTGGCCTCCGGTGTATGGGCTGGAGCGCTGGAGCGTGATTGGGTCTATGACCGCACCGACATTAACGCTAAACGCTTTGAAGATGAGCTGATCCGCATTGGATACAAAGGAAGCGTGCCGGCTAAAAAATGGCCGGTACACTGCTATTACGAGTATCATATCGAACAGGGCCCCATGCTGGAACGCGAAGGCAAAAAAATCGGGGCCCCCAAAGGGATCCTGTGCCTGCACTGGTATGATGTGTATCTCGAAGGAGAGGCCAATCAGGTCGGGCCGACGCCCATGGAAGGCCGACATGATGCCCTCTGCGCGACCGCCGAGATGATTTTGAAAGTCAATGAACTTCCGGATCGCATGGGAGGCAATATGGTGGCCACCGTCGGCGAAATTCAAAATTATCCGAATTCCAGAAATATCATCCCGGATAAAGTTCACTTTACGGTGGACATCCGCTCCTGGGACGATGAGCATGCCATAAAAGCCTGGGAGCTGGTTCGCAAAGACTTTGAAGATATCGCGGCTCGAAGAGGCTGCCCGATTAAAATAGAAGAAACCTGGCGGGTTGAGCATTCGCCCTTTGACGAAAAACTGGTAGAGCGCATCCTGAATGTTGCCGCCGACCTGGGATATTCAAGCCTGCACATGGTCAGCGGTGCCGGGCACGATGCCAGTTATATGAACCAGGTTTGTCCGACGGCGATGATATTTGTGCCCAGCATCGGCGGCCGCAGCCATGTGGAAGTGGAAAACACCAAATGGGAAGATTGTGAAGCCGGCGCGAATGTCCTGCTGCATGCCATCCTGCAATCCGCCAATGAAAAGTAAACCAATCATGAGGGAGAGAAAAAGCACAGCGCACATGTCGTGGCTGGAAGCCACTCCCGCAGCTTTTCATAACAGCCTAACCTTTCCCAATTTATTACCAAAATAATTGGTGGGAGCGGCATCTTGCCGCGATACAAGCCGCATTTCGACGACGATTAACACGACCCTCTGGCAAGTTTCCATGATGATTTTTTTTCAAGCCAATTTTAAAATTCCTGAAAGGGTTCCCGCTTTATAAACCGCCCTCTGCCCACCTCGCCGACAAACTCCATCTGATCGCCGTTCCATTGCGACACTTTTTTACCGCGCGAATAGACCGCGCTGGGCATACCGGTGACCTCAAATCCCTCATAGGGGGTATAGTCCACGTTCATGTGCAGTTTGCTCTGGGTAACGGTAAATTTCTGATTCGGATCGAACACCACAATATCGGCATCTTTGCCGACAGCGATTTCACCCTTGTCTTTCAGACCGAACATGCGGGCCGTTCCGGATGAAAGCACATCCACCATTTTCTCAAGGGTGATCCGCCCTTTGGCAACACCTTCGGAATGAAGCATGATTAACAGCGTTTCGATTCCCGGAGCGCCATTGGGAATTTTCTTGTAATCGTCTTTGCCGTTCATATCCTTTTTGCCGTTGAAGTCAAAGGGACAGTGATCGGTGGCCACGACCTGCAGATCGCCGCCGCGCAAGCCTTCCCACAGGGCCGCGTTGCTTTCCTTGGTTCTCAGCGGTGGTGACATGACATATTTGGCGCCGTTCCAATCCGGTTCCTTGTAACGCTCCTCATCCAGCAGGAGATACTGCGGGCAGGTCTCGGCATAGATATGAATGCCCCGGTCACGAGCCGCTTTTACAATCCAGAGGCCCTCTTTGGATGACAGATGCACAATGTAAATTCGCGATCCGGTCATCTCCACCATCTTCGATGCCCGGTAGATGGCTTCTTCCTCGGCCAGATTGGGGCGGCTGACCGCATGGTAATAGGGCGTCAGTTTGCCTTCTTTTTCCAGAACCGCGTTCATGTGATCAATAATGTGAACATTTTCAGCATGCACCTGTACCAGACCGCCATGTTGTTTGGTCTGTTCCAGGAGCTTGATCATGGTGGCATCATCCACGCGGAAGTCATAGACCATAAAGATCTTAAAGCTGGGCGTGCCGTAATCCAGGCAGGCCTTTTTAACTTCCGCGATGACGTCCGGCCGGGGGTCCATTACGGCCGGATGCAGAGAATAATCCACCACCGCTTTTCCTTCCGCCAGGGCCTTTTTACGTTCCAGGGCTTCGAGCAGGGTTTCGCCCTTTTGCTGCAGGTCAAAATCCACCACACAGGTCACACCGCCGCAGGCCGCTGCTGTGGTGCCGGTTTCATAGTCATCCTGCGCATAGGTCCCCATAAACGGCATGCAAAGGTGGGTGTGCGGGTCGATGGCGCCGGGAAGAATATAGTGTCCCTTGGCCTCAATCACTTCATCCGCCGGTTGGTCCAAATCAATCCCGATCGCTTTAATTTTGTCGCCGTCCGCAAAAACATCGGCCACATAACGACCGGTGGCGTTAACTATGGTACCTCCTTTAAATAACACACTCATCAGGCCCCTCCTTTGTAAATGGCTCTAGTTTAACGTCCTTCTCCAAACGTTTATCCATAACCGCGGTTTCCTGACGCTTCCAATCCCGCGGCATTTCCTTGTAGGAAATCAAATCCGGAACCGGGCAGACGAATTTACACAGCATACAGCTCAAGCATTTGTCTTCGATCAGGTTCGGCCGGCGACGCTCGGCATCCCATTCAATGGCCTGTCCGGCGGCATCCCGACAGACAATATAGCACTGCCCGCATCCGATGCACTTGTCCAGATCGTACTGGGTAATTCCCTGACGCTCGAGGTCAAAAGCTTCGGTTTCATGAAGATTCGGCAGAGCTTTGCCGATCAGATCCGAGATCCGCCCCACACCGCGTTCGGCCATGAAATCCGAAAGCCCCTCGATCATATCTTCAACGATCCGATATCCGTAATGCATGATTCCGGTGGTCACCTGAATCGTTGAGGCCCCCAGCAGGATGTATTCCAGGGTATCGATCCAGGTTTCGATGCCGCCGATTCCGGAAAGCGGTAAGTTCAGCTCGTCATTCTCGGCCATGGAGGCGATGAAATTCAACCCGATGGGTCGCACAGCCGGTCCCGAGGTTCCGCTGATGGCCCCTTTCCCGAAAACATTGGGTGTGGGAACAAAATCGTCCAGCCCGACGGAAGAAATTCCGCGTACGGTATTGATGGCGGAGATCGCGTCCGCCCCTCCTTTCTTAGCGTACATGGCCGGTTCGTTCATATCCGTAATGTTGGGCGTCATTTTGGCCATCACCGGGATGGATACCGTTTCTTTGACCGCCGCGGTAAATCCTTCCAGCAACTGGAAGGCCTGCCCGACCTTGTGACCGGCCCCCTCAATGCACATGTGGGGACAGGAAAAGTTAAGCTCCAGCAAATCGGCCCCGTTGTCCTCGGCCGCTTTGGCCAGATAGACCCATTCATCGGTGAAAAACCCCATGATGCTGGCAATGATCGGATGGTCCGGGTAATTTTTCTTCAAATACAGAAACTCCATGAGATTGTGCTTCAACGGTCGGTCGGAAATCATTTCAACATTTTGCACCGCCATTTCCTTTTTACTGCCGTAATGGACGCAGTGCATCCGGGGAGAGGGATGGATGATCGGCAGCCGGTCCGAATTCAGGGTCTTGAATACGACGCCGCCCCAGCCGGCATCAAATGATCGGGCCACCATCTCGGCGCTGTTGGAAACCGGCGATGATGAGAGTAAAAAAGGATTTTTAAATTTTATACCGCAAAAATCTACGGATAAATCGACGTTATTCGCCACGATTATACCTCCTGAATATGGGGTTCACAGGTTCAGGGTTCCCCGTTCAGGGTTTGTTTAAAGCGAACCTCTGAACCCCTGAACCTTTGTGCCCTTATTTGTTTAAATATTCTTTTATAGCCCGGGCAGCCGCCTTGCCGTCCTGAACCGCCTGAACCACCAGGGCCGGTCCGCGGACAATATCCCCACCGGCAAAAATACCGGCGACCGAGGTTTTGCCCGTTTCCGGATCGGCTTTGATGCGCTTTTTTTCATCGACTTTAACGTTTGGATACCAGCCGGGGGACTCATCCGGGGCTTTATTGCCGATGGCCTCGATGACGACATCGACGTCCATAATCCATTCGGAACCAGATATTTCTACCGGCCTTCTGCGGCCGGATTCATCCGGCTCTCCCAATCGGGTGCGAACCAGTTTCAATCCCTTGAGCCGATCCTTTTTGCCGGTTACATAATCCACCGGCTGGTTCAGCAGCAGAAAGTGGATGCCGGCCTCCTGGGCCTCGATGCGCTCATCGGGCTCGGCCGGCATCTGGGAATAGGATCGCCGGTAGATCAGATAGACATCTTTGGCATCCAGTTTGACGGCAGATTCGATACAATCCATGGCCACCGATCCGCCGCCGATGACGGCGACGGTTTTACCCTTGATTTTCTTCTCCATTTCATCAAAGCGTCCGTCACGTAAGGCCGATAGATAGTCAACGGATGAAAACAGACCTTCAATATCTTTTCCTTTCGGTTTTATGGTGGCCGCATCCCAGAGACCGGGGGCCAGAAATACGGCATCAAAGCCGTCTTCCAGCAGCTTTTCGGCGCCATTGTTGCCTGTTATCGGTGCGTTGCATTGAAATTTAACGCCCAGTGCTTCAACATCCGCTATTTCATGTTTTAGGAAGTTCATATCAAACCGGTAAGATACAACCCCGTAACGCAATACGCCGCCGGGTTCCGGCCGCGCCTCGAAAACCGTAACATGATAGCCGTCTTTGGCCAGCTCGGCCGCACAGCTCAAACCGCCCGGACCGGAGCCCACAACCGCTATTTTTTCGGATCTGAGCTCGGGCTTTTCAAATATCCGAATGCCTCTTTCCCAGGAATGCTCGATTAAAAATCGCTGGATTTTACCGATCTGGATGGGACGATCAGCCCCCTCGGGGCGATTTTGAGATTTAAACATTGCACTGCACTTTTGCTCGCAGAGTCGCGCTGTCGGGCAAAGAACACCACATGCGCCGCCCATGATATTATTTTCTTTAATTGTTCGAATTGCACCCGTAATATTTTTAAACCGCAGTTTGCGGATAAATTCGGCCGGTTTCGTATCGGCCGGACACCCCTCGGAGCAAGGCGCATCATGACAAAGCAGGCAGCGATCCGCCTCGGCAATCGCCTGGCTCAGGTCAAGCCCTGCGGCCATTGCTCTAAATTTATCTAAATTACTCACAATTATTCCTCCTTGCGTGTGATCATTCGTTTGTTGGTATAGCAGAATGACGTTCGGTCTGTTGGGGCAATCGGCGCTTGAGTCTAAATGAAATTTCCATCAGGTGAACTGTACGGAATAAATTGTTGAACAAATTAAAAAATTTAAGCTTTTCGGAAAAAATTGTCAATTGATAATCACTTTAATTTCTGTATGTTGATGCATTTGTGTCTGTTAATTTGAAAAAAGCTTGACGGAAAATGGTGATACCCATATAAGAAACTAATTTATCAACAATGATGACCTCGGCTTTTTTTCTTTAAGCCGAACGAGCTGCAACTGCCTGCCAGTCTAGAAAAAGCATCTCACTAAAATATATAGATCCACTTATAAATAATAACCGCAGAAAGGAAGACAGGATGTCCAGAGTTGTAAAGTGCGCCCACATCCAGGCATCTAACGCCAGTCATGAGGGAACGCCCGCCGAAATTAAAGAAGCCATGATCCAAAAACATATCCCCTTAATCGAAGAAGCCGGCCAAAAAGGGGTCAACATCCTCTGTCTCCAGGAAATTTTCTACGGCCCCTATTTTTGCGCCGAGCAGGATATCAAATGGTACAGAAACGCCGAACCGGTTCCGGGTCCGACCACCGAACGTTTGGCTGAATACGCCAAAAAATACCGGATGGTGATGGTTGTCCCGGTCTATGAGATGGAAATTGAGGGCGTATATTATAATACGGCCGCCGTGCTGGATGCCGATGGCACCTACCTGGGTAAGTTTCGCAAGATTCACATTCCCCATACCTGGCCGGGATTCTGGGAAAAGTTCTACTTCAAACCGGGCAATCTGGGGTTTCCGGTATTTGAAACCGCCTACGCCAAAATCGGAATCTATATTTGCTACGACCGCCATTTTCCCGAGTGCGCCCGGCTGCTGGCACTCAAAGGTGCGGAGATTCTGTTTAACCCTTCCGCAACCACATCAGGTAAATCCCAGTATCTGTGGGAGTTGGAACAGCCGGCCCAGGCGGTGGCCAACGGCGTATTTATCGGCGCCAATAACCGCATCGGCCTTGAAAAACCGTGGGAATTCGGCAAGTTTTACGGCTCCAGCTACTTTGTTGATCCGCGCGGTGAACTGCTGGTAAAGGGCAGTGAAGACAGGGATGAAGTCGTCATCGCCGATCTTGATCTCGAGCTCATCCGCGAAGTAAGGGACGGCTGGCAATTTTTCCGGGACCTGCGACCGGATATGTATACCGAACTGACCCGTACCATCGGTTCATAAACGTACATTGCATATTGAAATTATTAGACGAATCGAATGTGAACGCGCCCGTCTGCAAGCATTCGAATTCTGTGAAAGGAGGTCGATATTTATTCATCTTAACCATCCCCGCAAGGGGACCAACCCATAAGGAGGTCAACAGATAATGAATGAAGAAAGCACACAGGAAAAGCAGCATTGGATTGTTTATCCTCTCGGCAGTAAACCGAAGTGGCCGCTGGCGATATTGCTCGGCATTCAGCAGTATTTGACCATGTTCGGTGCGACGGTCCTGATTCCATTTATCGTCGGGGGCGCCATGGGTTTACCCGGTAAAGAGCTGGCATTAATGATTTCAACCATCTTTTTTACCTCCGGGATCTGCACACTGATCCAGCAGTCGCCACTGGGTAACAGGCTGCCGGTTATTCAGGGCGGTACGTTTTCGTTTCTGGGACCCACATTTGCCATCATCGGTATGGTGGCCGCTCAAAAACTGACCGGCGACGTACCCATGTGGCAAATTCAGATTCAGCATGTGGCCGGCGCGATTATGTTGGCCTCCGTGTTTGAAATTGCCCTGGGTTACACCGGAATCATGGGGCAGGTGCGCAAACTGATCAGCCCGATTGTTATCGGGCCCACGATAGCCATGATCGGTCTGGCACTTTTTGGTATCGGTGCGCCCTGGATGGCATCCAACTGGATCATCTCTCTGATTACACTGCTTGCGCTGATTCTCTATTCACAGGTATTTTCACAAAAATCCAGAGCGTTCATGCTCTTTCCCGTTCTTCTTTCTATTTTGACCGGGTGGCTGGTTGCGTTAATCGGGACTGTATTGGGTCTGATACCCGAGGGAAATGCAGCGAATTTGGCCGGCAAACTCGGTTTGATCGCTGATGCGCCCTGGCTGAGCCTTGCGCCCTTGAAACCTTTTAAATGGGGTTTCCCGGATTTTGGCAGTGCCACTTTATGGGCGGGCGCTTTCGGCATGCTGGCCGGCTATCTGGCTTCCATGATCGAGTCCATCGGCGATTATTACGCCTGTGCCCGAATTTCAGAGGCACCGGTGCCGACGGGTCGCATGATCTCCAGAGGCCTGGGCGCCGAAGGACTGGGTTGCCTGGTGGCAGGTATTCTCCAGACCTGTAACGGAACCACCACCTATTCCGAAAACATCGGCTCCATCGGTCTGACGCGCGTCGCCAGCCGGCGGGTGGTACGCTGCGGTGCGGCGGTCATGCTGGTCATTCCGATTATCGGAAAATTCGGAGCATTGCTCGCCACACTACCACAACCGGTTGTGGGCGCAATGTTTGTCGGACTTTTCGGCATGATTGCTTCAGTCGGTTTATCCAATCTCCAGCTTGTCAACATGAATAACTCGCGCAACCTGTTTATCATCGGGCTGTCGTTTTTTGCAGGCCTGACCGTTCCCTTCTGGTTTACGCCCCATTTTGATGTCGGCACTCAAAAAATCGTCAGTGGTGCGATATCATGGGGTCAGCCTGGGGATGTATTAAATGTGATCGGCAATATTTTTCAAGCGATCTTAAGCACCGGAATGGCCGTAACGGCAATTACCGGCATTATCCTGGACAACCTTCTGCCCGGTGCCACCCGGGCGGAACGCGGCCTGGAAGTCTGGGAGAAAGAAGCTTCCGAAGAAGCCTGGCAGGAAGCAGAAGCGCAATGGGCCGCGATGAAAGAAGGTGAAGTACGACCGGTTTAAACCCCGTCCGTCGTTTGTTACATAATTAAAATGGGGAAAAGCGCATTGCGGCTTTTCCCCATTTTTACAGAAGATTTTTTACCTGTTCGCATAAATAAGGAATCAAACTATTGCCAAGGCCCATTTTAATTATCATTTACGTTTTGATAATCATCATCGGGCTGGTTGCCATGTATTCCCTGCTGAATGCGGGCAACCCGAACAGCCTGCTGCGACCGGTTTTCCCGGATCCCAAATATGACCTGTATATCGCCATGATTTCCTCGGTGCTGGTTTTTATCCTGGGGTTTTTGGTCTTCTTTTCCCGGGACCAGCAGAGCTTTCGGCAACTGGTGGAGCTGAATGCGGAAAATGTAAGAGCGTTACGCGGGGAAGGAAAAAAAGATGAAGAGATTGCCGATACCATCCTTGCGGCCATGGGCAGTTACAGCGGGTACCGGCACAATCTGGCCAAAAAAAAGCTGTTGATACATTTATCTGAATTCAGATAGGCAGTTATGGATTTTTTAGGTGAACAACAGTGGCTTATCATTGCGGTCCTTTTTTTCGGGATCATCGGCTACATTGCGCTGATGCGCTGGCGCGACCGCAAATGGATTGAAGCGCGTTTCGGCAGCCGGACAATACTGGCGATGAGCTTTGGCGTAAATTTTTTCGGAAGCGCTTCCGAGCCCGGCAAGCCCCGTCGAAGCAGCGGCTTTTTGCTTTTGCTTTCCGACCGGCTGTTCTATCGCAGCCGGGTGAAGAAAATTGAACTAGAGATACCGGGCGCACGCATCGCACGCGTCTATCACGACCGGACCCATAAAGGTGTGGACCTGCATCAATCTTTGGTCAAAATAGACTTTTTAAATGATCATAATCAAAAAGACACCGCCGCCTTCAAAGTACCCTACCCGCCTCAATGGATGCAGGCGATTGATAATGCGTTGCTAAAAAAAAAGTAAGGGTTTAAGAGAGCGCGGTGCCCCAGTCATACTGCCTTTTAATATATTTTAAAAACAAGGATGTCTCGGTACGCATAATGCCGTCGATTTTATTTATTTTATCAAAAATCAATTCATTTAATTCTTCTAAGGACTTGACGACAAATTCTGTATCGATACCGGTTCCCCCGGTCGTTTGAACAATAAACCATAAAGGTTTTAACTTCTTTAACTCTTGAATGATTTTGTCCATTTTGCGGATATCGACATGGATCCGGATGTTGCCGACAATTTCAAACCCCAACTTCATCGGGTTGCTTACGGCTACAATTTGGATGTATTCTTCTTCAATCAGGCGGTTTAAACGTGATCGCACGGTTGCCTCCGAAATCTCCAATTGCTTTGCTATTTCGGTATTGGATATCCGGCCGTCTTTTTGCAGCAGGCGGATCATCCGACAATCGACCTGATCGATGGTTTTTTTTCTGTTTGTTGCAGCCCCTTTTTTCATCAGCCCCCCCGGAAAGCGGTATTTGTTTCTAAGGCAAATCCTAACAAATTAACATTAAAAATTCAATTCGATTTTTACTGAATTAGTAAATTTTTATGAATAAATTTCCTATTATCGTATTATTATAGATAAATAATTATATTTTCCGTATAATTATAAAATTCTCTTCTTGACAACAAAATAGAATTTGCCTAAAGTTGCCATTAATTGTTATTGTACCAGAAATAAGATTACCCGCTCAGAAATTATCCCCATTCAGATATAAGAAATCAACAAAGGAGGACACGAAATGTCATTGCCACTAATGAAAAATTACATCAACGGCGAATGGGTGGAATCCAACTCAAAAACCATTGGCGACGTCTGGGATCCGGCCAAGGGAGAGAAAATCGCCCAGGTCGCTTACGGTACCGCTGAAGACGTCGATAAGGCGGTCAAGGCAGCCAAAGAAGCTTACTGGGAATGGCGCACCACACCCCCTTTGACGCGCGCCCGTTACCTGTTTCGAATGAAAGAAGCCTTTGAGGAAAATTTCGAAGAAATTGCCCGGGTTCTGACCACCGAACAGGGTAAATGTATCGATGAGGCGCGCGGCGAAGTCCGGCGCATGATTGAAAACGTAGAACACGCCACCGGTGTGACCACCTTGATGACCGGCTACACTCTGGAAGACATCGCCAAAGACATTGATTGCATGGGCCATCGACAGCCGCTGGGGGTTTTCGCAGGCATTGTACCCTACAATTTCCCGGGGATGGTGGCCTGGTGGTTTCTGCCCTATGCCCTTGTTTGCGGCAACACCTTTATAGTGAAACCTTCCGAACTGGTGCCCATGACGCAAACCAAAATTTTTGAAATTCTTGAAGAAGTCGGCCTTCCCGAAGGAGTCCTCAATATGGTTCACGGATCCCGCGACGTTGTGAATGCTTTGCTGGATCACCCCGACATTCAGGGCATCTCTTTTGTGGGATCCACACCTACAGCCAAATATATCTACCAGCGTTGCGGTGAGACCGGTAAACGGGTTCAGGCGCTGGGAGGCGCCAAAAACATCGTGGCGGTCATGCCGGATGCCAACCTGGAAGCGGCGATGCCCTCTATGATCACTTCGTTTTACGGCTGTACGGGGCAACGCTGCCTGTCCGGATCGGTGCTGGTGCCGGTGGGAGATGTAGCCGATGAACTCATCGAACAATTTACATCGGCGGCCAAGGTTATGAAAGTCGGCAGCGGCTTGGATGAACAGACCGGTATGGGACCCCTGGCAACAGCGGCCCATAAAGAAAAAGTGTTGGGCTATATCGAAAAAGGCATTGAAGAAGGAGCGGATCTGGTGATGGACGGGCGTGATTTTAAAGTTGCTGAATATCCGAATGGATTTTTTCTCGGACCGACACTATTTGACAATGTCAAACCCGATATGACCATCGCTAAAGAAGAGATCTTCGGTCCGGTGGTCAGCGTGGTGCGCGCCAAAGATCTGAATGAAGTCATTGACTTAATCAACACCCGCGGCTTTGCCAATGCCGCCTGTATTTATACAAATGACGGAGCAACGGCCCGCGAATTCAAGTATCGGGTCATACCGAGTATGGTGGGCATCAATATCGGTATCGCCGCGCCGATGAGTTTTTTCCCGTTCGGTGGTTCCGGTAATTCCATGTTCGGCGACACCAAGGCACACGGCCAGGAGATCTTTAACTTTTTCACGGATACCAAAGTGGTTATCCAGAGATGGTTCTAAGAATCGGTTTTAAAAATTCATCTAATGCCCGATGGCTGTGTTGCAAAACCGGTTCAAAATGCTCACGTACTAACGTGTACGCTCCGCGTTCGAACCGGTTTGCGCCTTGCCATCAGACATGATCTAAAATTTTAAAACCGATTCTGTGAGTCCATTCAAATTTGAAGAATTTGTATAAAGGAGTACAGCATGCCCTTAGAGAATTTTGGGAGTATACTTAACTTCGCGGAAGAGCTGGAACTACAGGACCTGGGTTTTTACAAGACCGTGGCTGAGAATCCGGCCTGCGCCGATCATAAAGACATTTTTGAAGAATTTGCAGCGACCATCAACAAAAATGTCAAATCCGTTCAGCGAACCCGCCGCGAAAATGTTACCGAAATGATTCTGGAGCCGATCAAAGATTTCATTCGTGCACCCTTTTGTGAAGAATGCGAGGGTGCCGGTTCCATGAACGCCTCCGAAGCGGTGGATGCGGCCCGTCGCCTGGAAGACAGAGCGGTTCGCTATTACACGGAGGCGGCCACAAAAATAAAGGCCCAGCCCGAAGTTGCCCGCGCCTTAAAACTGATCGGCAAAAAACACGCCGCCCACCTTGCCAGACTCCAAGAATTGTAATCGGGTGTTTTCAAAGCCGGGCAATTGGCGCATATCGTTTTGGCTTGCGGGCGCAAACCTTCATAAGTTATGGGATAACTTATTACCTGAATCTTGCATGAAAAGGAGCACGCACAATGAATCAAGCCGCCAAAAAAATAAAGGAGCTGACGGATCACACTTACGGCACATGGAACCGCCAAAGCGCATGGGTTACGCCTTTGCTGATAACCGATGCGGAAGGGGTATACTTTTACGATGATAGCGGTAAGCGCTATCTCGATTTTTCCTCACAGCTCATGTGTTCCAATCTCGGCCACAAGAATAAAGGTGTCATTGAAGCGATTACGAAACAGGCCGAAAAACTGCCGTATATCGCACCCGCCTTTGCCACGGAAGCTGCCATCGAGGCGGTCGAAGCCCTGCGTTCGGTTATTCCGGAAAAGCTGAACAAATATTTTTTTTCCACCAGCGGAACAGAGGCGAATGAAGCCGCTCTAAAAATAGTGCGCCAGTCAAAGGCACCTGCCTATAAAATTATCTCCCGGTATCATTCTTACCATGGCGCAACATCGGCCGGTGCGGCATTTACGGGAGATCCGCGGCGATGGTATGCCGAGCAAGCACGTTGCGTTGTTGAGGGGGTTTGCTTCGCTCCTGACAATTACTGCTATCGATGCCCCTTTGACATGACCTATCCGGATTGCAAGGTTCAATGCGCCCGCTACCTGGATTACATGATCAAAGAAGAAGGCAATGTCGCAGCCATGATCGTGGAACCCGTCGTCGGCACCAACGGGCGGATCGTTCCTCCGCCGGAATACTTTCCTATTTTAAGACAAATTTGTGATGAAAATGACGTCCTGCTGATAGCCGATGAAGTTATGTCCGGCTGGTTTCGGACTGGAAAAGCTTTTGCGATAGAGCATTGGAATGTTATACCGGATATATTGACAACGGCCAAAGGTGCAACGGCGGCCTATGCGCCGGCCGGTATCACCGTATCATCGGAAGCGGTTTCAAATTACTTTGATCAGGAGCTTTTTTGTCACGGTCATACTTACGCTTATCACCCGCTGGCCGCCTCCGCCATTCCGGCCGCCATTGCTGAATACAAGAAATTATTTGAATCCGGTCTGCCGCAGCGGGCGAGCCAATACATGGAACAAAAATTGTATGAATTAGGCGATAAGCATATCTGCATCGGAGACGTTAGAGGCATGGGACATTTTTGGGCACTCGAAATCGTAAAAAACCGCAAAACCAAAGAGCCCTTTGACCATAAAGCCGACAAACTCAGCGGCAAGGCTCTGATGACAGCTCGAATTGCCGGTGATGCAATGAAACAGGGGATATATCTGGCTGCCTGGTATGATACCCTGGTGATTGCGCCACCGTTGATTATCACCGAAGAACAAATCGACGAGGCCGTGGCTATTCTCGATAAATCGCTGCAGATCGGTGACCAAGAGGCGGTTGAAACCGATGTTACGGCTTCCAGAAGTTCTGATTATAAATAATTGAGGCGTCGCCCCAGGCGAGCCTGTCAAAAAAAAGATAGAAAAACGCCCTGACCTCTCAAATAATTAGACGATTTGCCGCTGCAGTTGTTTTAACGGTATCAAGCCGGGAGACTTAGCCCCGGCTTGATTTTTTTCAGATTCAAGATTTGGCAATAAAGTGCCAATAACAATATGATGGGTGCAGGTTTCTTGGTATCGCCTGTGCAAAACAGCCGGTTTAAAAACACACGATGACCTACATTCGCCGCGAATCGGCAATGTTATATAAGAATATGAAATTATTAAATAAAATCTCTTTCAGATTGACACTTTCTTTGCAACTTTCTATAATTATTTAAAAATGGCAGTCATTAATCTAAAAAAACGGGAAGTTGAATGCAAAATTGTCTACTACGGCCCGGGTAGAGGAGGCAAAACATCCAACCTGCAATATATTTTCCAAAACAGCAGAAAATTAATGACGGATGAGATGGTCTCCATTAAAACCAAAGGAGATCTGACGCTCTTTTTTGATTTTGTGCCCATGGGCGTCGGCAAAATCAAGGGTTGCGACGTCCGGGTTCAATTGTACACCGTGCCGGGCCAGGTAAAATACAGCTCTACGCGAAAACTCGTTTTAAAAGGCGTTGACGGCCTTGTTTTTGTCGCCGATTCCCTCAGAGTCCGCCATGAAAAAAATATCCTTTCCCTTAAAGATCTTGCGATAAACTTACAGAGTTACGGCTTAAACATCATGAAGATGCCGCTGGTCATGCAGTACAACAAACGCGATCTTGCTGCTGAAGGAGTTCCGTTGATGCCGGTTGAAGAGATGGAGAAATCTTACAATCACCAGCTCAAGGTCCCCTCGTTTGCAGCCAGTGCCATTACCGGAGAAAATGTAAATATCACCTTGAAGACCTGTCTGGTGGCGACGCTGAAATCCCTCAAAAAAGAAGCCGGCTGGTAGTGTTTTATTTTAGATTTTGGATTGCGGATTGCGGAATAAAGGGCAGAGTGCATAGCGCAAAGAGCATAGCGTTTTCATTCTTTTTAGATACACTTTGCGCTATGCCCTATGCGCTGCGCTTGAGCGAAATATAGCATTGATTATTTCGGCGCTGGCATTCGTCCGCCTGCAAACCATATCACCCATTATATTCACGCTGATACGTCTTGCCGGATCCCATCATTACGCTAATCGGGTGCAGGGTTTCGATGTTTTCGCAGACGATTTTAATAGCGGCCGCAATCGGTATCGAAATCAAGGCGCCGACGATTCCCCACAACCAGCCCCAGAACAACAACGAAAGCAGGACCACCACCGGACTTAAATTCAGCTGGTCCCCCATGAGCTTCGGTGCAAGTGCGTTACCCATGCCCAGCTGGATGGTGACAACCGCAAAAAGAGTAACGACGCCGGGCCAGAGCGATGGATAGAATTGCACAAGCGCTAGCAAAATAGGGGGGATGGATGCGACAATCGAGCCTACCGTTGGAATAAAATTAAGGAAAAAGGCCAGCGCCCCCCAGGTAACGGCAAAATCCACTCCGATAATCTCCAAAGCCAGCCATACCAGAAGGCCGGTGGTGAAACTGATGAGAAACTGCAAGGACAAATAGCGCCTGATTTGCGCTGTAATTGAAAAAGTGATCTGGCTAATCTGATCGGCATTATGAGATGAGAAAGATTTCAGGATCTTATATTTAAAAAAGGGTTTGCCCAGCAGGATAAAGAAAAGAAAAATGATCACCAGAACGAGCTGGGAGGCAAACGCAAAGATGGATCGAGAAAGCCGTGCCAAAAAATGACCGATATTCTGCCCCCAGTTGATCCCTGCGAGAGGATCAAAATCCAGATTCCACTGACTGGTTATCATCGCAATCAGTTCCGTGAAGCGCGTGTGGTATTTGGGATACGCAGCGGCAAACGCCGCAAACCGGGCATATAAAAATGTACCGGACAGATAAAAAATGCCGAGCAAGAGGATCAATATTAAAAATACCGCCAGCGTTGTCGGTATCTTCCGGCGCGTCATGAAATTTATAGCGGGCCCGATAAGAAATGAAAGCAACCATGCAATAATAAGCGGAAGGATTACCGATTGGGTATATTTTAAGACCATCCCAACGGCAACCAAAACGAGGATGCCTAGAAAAATAAATGTAATCTTGCTTCTATCAAATTCCATTGTAAAATTCTAAGCGCTCCCCCTCGCGATTTAATTGCCGCACACATTAGCTCAACCATCCGATGGGGTCAACCGCAAAGTGCGGGACATTTATAATTCCGATACGCTGTTTAAAAGCCATATCAAAAATAGGCGCTCAGGCCTTTAACACTAAAACAAAGAGTGCCTAAAGTGAACTAAATTTTGAAGTGCCTAAAGTTTCGGTGTCGCTGCGCTCCATCTTTTTATAAAAATGACAGAATTCATCAACTTTAGCATTTTAGCTCACTTTAGGCACTTTTAGACACTTTCTTTAACGCATTTTTGAAACAGGTTCTTAAAACTTTCTGGCAGCCTCCTTTAATAGCTCCTGAACTGACGGATTAAACCAGCAGTCAAGAAACAGATCCCCTTCGGTGCTGCGCACATCTTCGTACTGGGTTCGCAATACTTTACCGCGATTCGCTTTAATCACCATGAGCCCGCCGGTGGGCAAGGCGGTCAACTCGGTGATTTTTGCTACAGCCTTTTCTTCCAGATCTTCCGGAGAATAAACGGCGTCAACCAGGCCGGTTTTTTGCGCCTCTTCCGGCTCCACAAATTCTCCTTTAAACATCATTTCAGTGGCGTATCGATCGCCAACGATCTGCCTCAGCATTAAATCGGCCAGATAAGGAACCGGCACGCCTATTTTAACCTCATTAAGTCCGATAAATTTTCGGCCGGTAGATGCAAACCGGAAGTCAGAACTCAGCGCAAGAATCGTTCCCCCGGCAGTGGCATGGCCTCCGATTGCGCTGGCAGTGGGCATCGGCAGCGTGTAAAGGTCTAAAGTGACCTGCATAAATTTGAAATAAAACTCGACCATTTCGGTGCGGCCGAGTGGAAGCAGACCGGGCAAATCCAGGCCGATGCTGAAAAATTTTTCACCACCGGCTAAAACCATACCCTTAAATTCGCTTTTTACTCGCTTTACTTCATCGCTTAAATCATCCAGTAATTCGGGACCGATCGCGTTGGTAACGCCGTTGTTTAATCGCAAAACCGCTACCGCTTCATGCGCCTCCAGGGTTACTTTACGCATTAATCCTCCTTACTTCCTCCAAAATATTTGCAAGGCCGGCTCCGGCTTTTTCTGCGATGACATAATCCGCACCGGGAAACGCGCGTTCAATGTTCACTTCCACAATTTTAGCGCCCTTTTGCCGGGCTAAAGTGGGCAAAGATGCCGCCGGCTGAACGACCGCGGATGTGCCGATGACCAGCATCAGTTTGCAGGTTGCAGATTGATGATAGGCAGTTTGCAGTGCGGTTTCGGGCAATTGTTCACCGAATAATACCGTATTGGGTTTTAAGACACCGCCGCAATCACAATACGGCGGCATACCATCGGGTATGTGTGGGGCCAAAAATTCCCGGCCGCATTGCAGACAATAAGTCTCTCTGAGACTTCCGTGAATTTCAGTAACACTTTTGCTGCCGGCTTTTTTATGCAGACCGTCAATATTTTGGGTGATCACATGCCGCACAATTCCCATTTCTTCAAGCTCAGCCAGGGCAAGATGGGCTTTATTGGGCTGATAGGTATCATAATTACGGATAAATTCGCCTCGGATCGTCCAGTATTTGGATGGATCCTCTCTGAAGGCCTCAATGGATGCATAGACCATGGGATCATATTGTTCCCAGAGGCCCCCTTTTGAGCGAAATGTGGCAATGCCGCTTTCGGCTGAAATACCGGCACCGGTCAAGGCCACACATTGCTTCAAATCTGCCATCAACCCGGCAACTTCTTTATATACCGACATCATATATGTTCCATCCCGCAAAAACCACAGGGTGATCACGCCCTCCCTGTTAAACAAATAAATGTTTAGCGGGCAAGCAAAATTTAAAACACACAGAAATGGCTCGGAGGTTCGGACTCGAGACACTCAATTCCAACTATCGGTTCATAATCAATGAAATCCTGCCAAAATTCCTGCCCGAACTTTTTGAGCCCATCCGGGGAAACGCCTATTTTATGCCATTGAATAGAATTCAAAGCGGCCTGCTTGGCGGCCCATTCATGGGTGTTTCTGCTTAAATAAAAATTGTCGAAGCTGAATTTTTGGCCGCTTCTAAAAAATTCATATGTTATGGCCGTACCTTCTTTGAGCGGTCCGGAAATGCTTTTGGTGAATCCATATTTCTCACAGATGGGGAAAGATTCCGGGGGCTGATCCGGATTGTTGTTGATACCGACAAAGCGACTGCCGGATTTTAAATTGGCGGCTATGGTCAAAAACATCTTGAGCAACTGCTCTTTTGTTTGCGCATAATTCAATAGATAAGAAGCAACCACCAGATCAAATTTGCCGATGCTTCCAAGGGTGATGACATCACCAAGGATATAGTCTATTCCGAGCGGCTGGTTTTGTTCCTGCTCTCTGGCCAACCGGATCATTTTCTCGGAAATATCGACACCGACAACGGTGGCAGCACCTTTTCGTTTGATTCGGCGGGTATAAAATCCTTCACCGCACGCCAGATCAAGTACCGATTTTTGCGAGAGATCACCCAGCAGCTTATTGTAGGAATACCACTCAATGTATTCGCGAAAGGGCAGGCGCTTGGATGCTTTATATTGCTTGGCAAATTTATCGTAAACGGCAGTCATTTCATTGGCCGGTGCGAGAATATCTTTGCTAAGAAGTCTTCGATGAAGCGTGCATCACACGACCGGCAAAATTAAATAACCAGGGCCGCCATATCTCTTCCAAAAAGGCCGATCCGGTCTCCGGCCTTAACCGTAATGTCCAGCTTCCATTCAAGCGGATTTGCGTGAACCTGCTGATATCTTATCCAGTGTGCCATTGCACTGCGCGTTGCCAGCAATTTGGCATTGAAGAAAATATTGTAGATTTCATCAAGCGGGATTCCGGCACGGGCTAAAAGTCGCTCCAATGTTTCCCCGGACTGAGGTTCAAACTTCAGGACATTGCCATGACCCGCTTCGGATCCTTCTACAAAACGCCGAAGCTTACCGTAAAGATGAATTGAAACCATCTCGATTGTCCTTCTTTTTAAGCCAAAAATGCCCGGCGCCCTGTAGCTGCTGACGGCTGATTTCCGGTTCAAAGGCCGGCTACTGGCTGCTTGCTTCTTGCTGCTGGCTGACCCAGAGACAAGCAGCCAGGAACGAGTGACCAGAAGTTAGTAGCCAGATGACACAGGCAACCAGCGACCAGTAGCCAGCGGCCAGTAGCGAGAAGCGAATTTTAGGCGTCTTCCATCTTAAGTTCAGTCGTAATATCAATACTGCCCTGGAGTGAGCGGGCAACCGGACATTTATCAGCGTGGAATCCGTGGACTTTTTCAGCAGTTTCCTGTTGCTCCGGTTTTAATTTTAGATGATAGGTTACATGAATACGGCGGATAAGTAACACATTGCCGTCTTTTTCAATGTCTCCCCTGGCATCTGAAATCAGCCGCCCTTCTCCGGCAGGAATTTCGCGCGCTTCCAGCGCGCCGCCAAAAGTGCCGGTCAGTCAGCCTGCGGCTGCGGCGACAACATAATCCAGCGTAGCGGCATGCGGTTCGTGAACCTGAGGGTCGACGCCGTAATGCGCGGCAATCTCGGAGTGAACACCAAACAGCACCGGCTCGTCTTCCTGGGGCAAATACGCACGGCGCAATGGGCCTTTTACGCGTTCAATTTTTATTTTGGATGTGTAAACAACAGGTTCGCTCATGATACCTCCTTTTTGATTTTATTAGCACGAAAGAACGAAAGCACGGAACTAGACCAGAAGACAAAATTTTCGTGCTTTTTAAATTTCGCGTTTTCGTGACTGATTTTTAAGGATCTGGCGAAAAATTCGAATGTCATCCTTGAAAAACTAACCACCACCGCCATTGAGCCGTTGGGCAATGGTACGGGCTGCAAGGATGCCGCTGGCGGATGCCTGGATCAATCCCCGCGTAATGCCGGCACCATCACCAATGGCAAACAAATTTTTCACACCCGTTTCCAATTCCGAAGATAATTCAATCCGGTTGGAATAAAATTTTACTTCGACACCGTATAGAAGGGTATGGCGTGAATACACACCGGGGGCTAATTTTTCAAGCGCCTGAAGCATCTCAATAATACTTTGAAGGTGGCGATAAGGAAATACGAAGCTCAAATCACCCGGCGTCGCTTCCGGAAGCGTCGGTCGGGTCAGGCAGCGATTCATGCGCTCCGGTGTGCTGCGTCGACCGGCCAGGAGATCTCCAAGCCTTTGAACAATGGGTCCCTTGCCCAGAAGATTTGCGAGTCTGGCAATGTAAAGACCATAGCCGATGGGATCATCGAAAGGTTCAGTAAATGCACTGCTGACCAAAATGGCAAAGTTGGTATTTTCACTTTTTTTCCTGGCATAGCTGTGTCCATTGACCGTAACGACTTCCTTGGCCTTTTCGATAACCACTTCACCGTAAGGATTCATACAAAAGGTACGCACCTTTTCATCAAATGTCTTGGAGTAGTAAATAAGCTTTGACTCATAAATGATGTCCGTAATTTCTTTCAAAACAGCAGCAGGTAACTCCACCCGAACGCCGATGTCTACCGGACTCGCCGTTGTTTTGAGACCCAGCGACTCTGCCTGTGCCTTCATCCAACCGGCGCCCGATCGCCCCGGGGCTGCCACCACAAATTTACTCGTGATGGTTTCACCGCTTTCCAAGATGACTCCCCGAATGCAACGATCTTCAACCAGAAAGCTTTGCACCGGACTGCCGGTTCGGGTTTCAACGCGATCCACCAGGGATTGCCGCAATTGATCCAATACCACCTGACAGTTTTCGGTGCCGATGTGACGGATCTGCGAAGGGATTAATTCCAGATCGGCCAGCCGGGCACGATCGGCCAGATCTTCTAATTTGGGAGATGACTGGCCGAATACAACTTCCGGAGCGCCGTGTTTCACCCAGATTTCATCAGCCGTCTTGAGGATCCGATTGAGGGATTCGGGTTCCAGATACTCCCCCAGCGATCCCCCCACTTCGGGAGATAACGTCAGCTTTCCATCACTGTAAGCACCGGCGCCTCCCCATCCGCAGAGCATATCATTTGAATTACGACGCTTGCGCTCGCTGAGGTCTTTGCCGAGTTCAAGCAAAAGAACCGGGGCGATCCCCTGATCGGCCAGAGTTAAGGCCGAAAAAATACCTGCCGGACCGGCTCCTACAATAATGGCTTCATAATCCATGGGTTCCTCCCCATTGAAGTCGATTCGATTTCAAAAAAAATCACCAACTTTTGACGTTAATTCTTTTTATTTTAAGTGTCAATTGCCAGGTTCCGGGTTCAGAGTTTCAGGGTTCTCGGTTTCTGGGTTTCTGGGTGACTTCAACATTCCACAATCATTACCCGGGGGAATCCTCCGAAGGAGGGCCGCCTTCGGCGGCATTCCACTGGGCGGGTCTGAAATCCGCAATCACTTAGACCTGACCTCTGATATCTGTCTTCGACTCGGCTGAGCTCGTCGCAGGCCGTTAACTAACCTTTGAACCCTTGAACCTATGAACCCACGTCAGAGCGCCCGATACGCATCGATGAGGCGGTCTACCAGGTCTGAAAAATAATTGATCGCACGCTGAATGGGATCCGGAGACCGCATGTCAACGCCGGCATCAACAAGTTCGTCCAGCGGAAATTTACTGCCGCCCAGTTTAAGAAAATTCAGATACGCATCCCTGGCCGGTTGCCCCTCGTTGACGACTCTATCGGCAAGAGCAATGGCCGCCGATATCCCCGTTGCATATTTATAAACATAAAACGCAGAATAAAAATGCGGAATTCTCAAGCATTCAAGACTCAACTCCGGATCCAAAACCAATGTATCGCCAAAATAGATTTCCAGCAGCTCGCGGTAAGTACCGGTGATGACATCAAGGGTCAGGGCGGCATTGGCCTCAACCGTGCTGTGGGTGATTTTTTCAAATTCGGCGAACATCGTCTGCCGGAAAAGCGTGGCCCGTATGTTGTCGATTTCCCGGTTAAGGATATAAACTGTTTTCGCGGGATCGTTTTTGTAATGCTCCAGAAGATATCGGCTTAGAAGATTCTCATTGAAGGTAGAAGCAACTTCGGCGACAAAAATGGTGTAATCATGATCCACATACGGCTGGTGTTTGTTGGCGTAAAAAGAGTGCATGGAATGGCCGCCTTCATGCAGCAGCGTATAGACACTGTTGATATTCTGTTTCTCATAATTCAGCAGAATATAGGGTGATGAGTCATAACATCCGGAAGAGTATGCACCGCTGCGTTTCCCCCGGTTTTCATAACGATCCACCCAGCCACCCAGCAGGCCTTTTTTTAATACGTCTACATACTTTTCTCCCAGCGGACGCATGGCCTGGATGCACATTTCAACAGCCGCTTCGTAAGGAATGTGAAAAATAACATCGCTGACGATCGGCACATAGGTATCATAAAAGTGAAGGTCCGATAAAGCAAGTGCCTCTTTACGAAAATCCATGTATTTAAAAAACGGCGTCAGGTTGCTTTTAACGGTATTGGTCAGGTTGTCGTAGACTGCTTCGGGAATATTGTCGCCAAATAAAGCAGCGGCTCTGCAGTTATCGAAATTACGAGCTCTGGAATAGAAAAAGTCCTTTTTCAAAGAATGCGTTAAGGTGGCTGCCAAGGTGTGTTTATGATCTTCGTAAGCCTGATAGTATTGGAAAAAAGCCTTTTTGCGGACGTCTCTGCTTGGGCTGATTAAAAACGTGCTGAAATTTCCATGGCTTAACTCGATTTCCTTTCCTTTTTCATCTTCAAGGCTGCCGAAATTTAAATCAACATTGTCCAGTTGCCCGAAAACCAGAGCCGGCGCATTGGCCATTTCCCGGCTCATGGCCAGAATGCGCTCGACCGTTTCGCTGCGGGTATGCGGTTTATATCGCAAAATTTTCTCAAGATAAAATTTATATTCTGCAATCGAATCATGGGACATAAAGGAATTCATTTGATCGTCCCTGATGTTCTGGATCTCGGGGGTCATAAAGCTGGAGGACTCCGAAGCCCGCGTATGCAAACTGACGGCTCGCTGATAAAGCCCCTCGTAAAATTGGTTTGATTTGTCTTCATCACTTTTTAAATGGGCATATGTATAAATTCTTTCAATTTTGCGTGTCAGTGTCAGATGAAAATCAATCGCCCGCTTGAAAACCGCAACAGATTCTTTCAACCGGCCTTTATAATCGGTATAGGAGTCGATCAGGCCTTCAATCTCGGCAAACAATTTGTCCCAATCTTCATCTGATTTAAATAAAGACGTTAGATCCCATTTGTGACCATCCGGTATGTCTTTTCTCTCCGGAATTGTCTCAGGCGCCATTTCAGAATTCCTTTCGCCAAAATAATATCACGCTTTAAACGTCCGAAATATTTATTTCTAGAGAATAACATGACCAAAATAAAAATTAAATTGAGAAGTGCAAGGTAAAAGGGGCCTGAAATGAGCTCATATGGAAAGTGCCTATCGCTAATAATTCTAATGCGTTTAGGATCTTATCACATGGCAATTCCCCTGAATAATTGACATTTCTCAGCAAATTAAATATAATTATCAGAAAACACAGAGTTTTCTTGCCGTTGCAGCTTGCAAATTTAAAAAAGTGGAAAACAAAACGATAAAATTAAACTACCGTTCCGCTGAACGATTTAGTAAAGCCTACGCCCTTCTGGAAAGGGGGAAGATATTTGTTCCATCCAAAGCCCCCCTACCTTTAGAGACCTCACTGACTTTAAATTTCACTGTCCCTCAAATCGATCATGTATTTACCGTCTCAGGGGTGGTTGTCAATACCCTGGACCAACATACCGCGGCTCAGATGAATAAACCCACCGGGATGTTGCTTGAGGTGGCGGGCGGACCGGATTCGATTATAAAAGAGCTGCAATCAGCGCTGGGCCAAAACGAAAACTATCGAAATTTGCTGGGGTTGGCGGAGCCGGCGGATTTAAGCCCGCCTTCCCCGGATATAGATACAGCTGACGGGCAACCACCCCCGGACAAAACAGAAGCAGCACCACCAGCCGCCGCGCCAGGGACCCCAACCGGCACGATCCCGCATCAAAAAGACAGCAAATTGAATGACCTGAATGAGGTTTCGCCCGAAGAAGTCGGCAAGGCCGATCTGTCATTGGATTGGTTGCGGAAGGCAGTGGCTCAGGAAAAGGTTACCAGAGAGGATGTGCCGCCACTTGAAATCACGGTCGCACCGACCGCTGAAAAAAGAGATCTAACCCTGGAAGAACGCAAAAAAGTCAAGCCTTCCGGTGAGTTTCTCATGGACCTGACCAAAGCCATGTTGCGCAGCGGCTACTATTCTGCGGATCATCCGGGTTCAGAGGGTGCCAAGAAGGGTTTGTTTGAAAAGTTTAAAAGCTGCCTGGACGAATCCAGGGAGGTCATGATCACCAAGCAGGAAACCCGGGAAAAAGTCGATATCCTGATTACCGGAATTCTGGATGAGCCGGTTAATGTTCGCACGCTGGTCGGTGCGGGCATGGCTGAATTATTCGTTCCCAAACTGAGGGAATATTTCAAACGCAAAGGACTTGTGAGCTTTGCCGTAAAAAATGATATCAGCCTCGAACACTTTGAAAATTTTGTGGATATTATGAGCGACCCCAAAGCCGACACAGGCCAGGGCTCTAAAATTGGCCAGGTGTTGTCCGGTGCCCTGGCCGAGCATGGGATTACCGAAATATCCACGGTTTTCATGGACGACCTGATCATGCTGGAATTAAACCTTCCCTGGCGGGTCGAAATGGCGATCCAGCGCCTGGCCAAAGATCTCAAAGTGCTACCCATGTTTAAAAGCGACTCCGATGAAAAAATTCGCGCTTTGAAACTTGAAATCATCCAGGATATTATCCGGCCCCTCAGACATCCCCAGTTTCTGAAAGATCTAATCATCAACTGCTACATCATCGCCGAACATGTGGAAAGTATCGAAAAAGAAGACATCGAGCAGGTTATCATCGAGGCCTTTCCCCTGGAAACACTCCTGCCCACATCCGAACTCATATTTGCGGAGCTCAATGCCCTGAGGGAAGAGCATTCTGAAGATTTGGACAACCCGACATTGGTCAGGCGGCTTGATGGCGTCAAACGAATTCTAAAATGGGTCGTCCGGCGATTAATATTCGAAGATGTCAGCGGAGCGCAAAACTTTCTTGAACGGCTCTATTTAAATGATATCCTGACTTTCGAAGAACTGCCGCCGGATGTGCAATATCTGGTCAATACCATATTAATGACCAGAGATGCGCAGGCCCACGTTTCGGCTTATGTTTACCGAATCCTGCAGGCTGAAACAGCCGATGATGCGATCGTTCTGGTGAAATTCTGCCGGAGGGTATTCCCGGGGCTTTTTGAAAACAATGACTGGAAAATCGCCCTTTTGCTCACTCGCGCGGCAGATAGAGCCGGCAAAGAAAATAAAGCTTTTAACAAGGCAGCCAGCTTAGCGCCGAAACCGCAACGATTTATTTATAGAGATTTGACCGAAGACCTGGTAACCGCCTACGAAAAAGTGCAGGAATCTGAACGACATGTTATCGATGAAATTGCCGGTCTGTTGGGATCACAGGGAATTGAGATTTTAAGCACCGTCCTATCCGACTGTGATGATCGTCAGGCCCGCAAGGCGGCAACAGATGCCCTGATAAAGCAGGGCGAAATGGCCCGCCAGTGGGTTCTGAAGGTTTTGACGAAACCCGATCTGCCCTGGTATTTATTGCGCAACGCCCTTATGATCCTCAGATTTGTGGGCAAAGGTCAGGAAGGAATAGATCGAGCGCGCAATTTCATATCCCATGCACATCCCCGGGTGCGGGATGAGGCATTACATACACTGCTCGTATTGAAGGCCCCTGATGCCGAACAACTCGTCATCGACACCCTGGATGATCCCGATGACAAAGTTTTGTGGCGGGCAACAACCGCGCTGGGTGTGCTTTCACCTTTATCAGAAGCATCTATTGCAAAACTGGTTGAGATGATTAAGGCCGAATTTCCGGAAGAAGAGCAAGCGGCATCCAAGCACGCCAGCAAAGTATCCAATATCATC
>WOR8_10000655_pt1 | contig 35788 bp, 17 predicted proteins | sample DeeMarSeWOR38_10_FD_19890 | JGI IMG/M metagenome (IMG submission 19890) | reverse complement strand
CAACGGAGTCACTTTCACTGTTTACAGCTTATAATAATCTGATGAGCGGCGGCGGCGCAGGCGTGCCATACTGGAGCCAATAATCCAACCCAGTAGTAGGACTCCGGCGCCACTGAGAAACCAACGGATGCCGGTGGACGTTTTCAATTTCCCGGAAGCCTTTTCTAATGTATCCAGTTTGGCGTTACTCTGGCGGGCTCCCTTTTGAAGATTCTCGTAGGCCATCTTTAGATTCAAGTAGTTTGTAGCAGAATTCTTGAGCTCCTGGTAATCCCGGCGCACTTTCTCCAACTCCCCTTGCTGGAGGTCCGCCTGCTCTTGAAGTTCTTGATTCTTCTGGAGCAGGTCCTGGTGCCCGCTTTGTATAGTGGCCAATTGTGCTCGCAGTTGGTCGTTTTCGGTGGCAAGCTTTTCTGCAGTCAGCCGCCACGGCGGACGCTCAGAAAGATAGCGTTTCAGGATCCAGCCGGTACGGCCATCTGCCAGGTTTACTTCAGCCCATCCAGCCTCTTCTCTGAGTACTTCGAGCTGAGTGCCGGGCCGCAAAAGCGCAATGATGCGGTTTTCTTTCTGGGTTCCGGTTCTGAGGTTGGCCTCCACTGTGGTATCAGATACATAGAGAGTAGCGGCAGAGCTGCTTACGCTCGGCAGGCAAACGGTGAAGAACAACGTCAGGCCAAAAAGCTTCAGTACTTGTGCTGTTACCTTCTTTTGCTTGTCTGTAACCATCCCCAATCCAGTTCTCCAAGATAAGATGATAGTGTTCTTTGCCTTGCCTCATCCGCCCACGACCACGCTGTTAGCAAGTTCTAGCCCGGGGCGAAATTTCATGCCAATATAGCGGATTTTTCTTGATTGTGAAAGAAATTCTTTTTTAATCAGAATAACTTACACTATTGTTCAGCATCCGGTCTCCCGAGGTACACACTTTGTCCCCCCTTGGAAGAGTCTGCTATGGTTGCATATTGCCCCATAGAATTCAAGAAGGGTCATGGATGGATGAGAACAAACTAGCCCGGATATTTCATGAATTGCTGTCGCGAGACCGCGAAGATGGGCGTGCCACCTGGAAACCGCAGGGTGTTGGTTCCGAGGCGTACCTGAACGGTACGTCGCAGGGGCCAGCACCCGAGGACGCCAGGAAGGGCGTCCATATCCGTGATCGCAGCAAGCAATTCATGAAATATCCGGGCTAGATCAAGCCTGGGGGGGGTCCGGGGTCGCTTGGCTCTCTCGAATGCGCTTGAGGTAAACCATGAGAACTGAGAGAGCCGCTGGGGTCATCCCAGAAATCCTGGATGCTTGTCCTAGAGAGGTGGGCTGGACGTCGCTCAATTTCTGCCGCACCTCGTTTGACAATCCGGGGACCTCTTTATAATCGAAGCTGGGAGGGATATTTATCTTCTCGAGGTTCTTGAATTTCTTCACCTCAGCTTCCTGCCTTTGTAGATAACCCTGGTACTTGCACTGGATCTCCACCTGCCTCGTTACGAGTTCCGGCAGCTTGTTGCCACGGCCCTCCAACTGCTCCACATCTGCATAGGACAACTCCGGCCGCTTCAGCAGTTGGGCCAGGGGCACGGCAGTCTCAAGTGCTGCTGACTTTTTTGTTGCAAGAAACTCATTCACCCTGGCAGTGGGCTTGATCCTGGCTCGCTCTACGCGTTGAAGTTCCTCGGCAATCTGGCGACGACGCTCTTTGAGCTCTTGGAAGGTATCCTGGTCAATGAGGCCCAGTTCGTATCCCCTCTCCATGAGGCGCAGATCTGTGTTGTCTTCTCTGAGAAGCAACCTGTATTCCGCCCGGGAAGTAAAGATCCGGTAGGGCTCTTTGGTGCCGCGGGTCACGAGATCATCCACCATGACTCCCATATACGCCTCGGAGCGATCGAGAATAAAAGGAGACCTGTTCTGAACCTGCAAGGCAGCGTTGACTCCCGCCCACAACCCCTGGGCAGCAGCCTCTTCGTAGCCCGAAGTGCCGTTTATCTGCCCCGCCATGAAAAGTCCCGCTACCTTCTTGGTCTCGAGGGTTGGCCTCAACTGCGTGGGCTGGACGTAGTCATATTCGATGGCGTAAGCGGGCCGCATGATCTCCGCCTCTTCCAGGCCTGGCACAGAACGGACAAGCTGTATCTGGAGATCATAGGGGAGGCAGTTTCCTGTGCCGCTGGCATAGATCTCTTCAGTATCCAACCCCTCAGGCTCCAGGATAATCTGATGCTGCTCCTTGTGCGGGAACTTCATTACCTTGTCTTCAAGCGACGGGCAATAGCGGGCCGATACCCCTTTGATAACACCACTATAGAGCGGAGATAAGTCGATGTTATTCAGCACGATATCATGGGTGCGGCGATGCGTATGTCCAATGTAACAAGAAATCTGGGGGAGGGTTATCTTTTCGGTCAAAAGAGAAAACGGACGCGGTTTCTCGTCACCCTTTTGCTCTCTGAATTGGGAAAAATCAATGGTCTTCTGTCTCAACCTCGCTGGGGTTCCGGTCTTCATTCTACCCATCTGAAAGCCAAGCTTGGCCAGATTATCAGCCAAACCGTCAGCGGGAAATTCCCCGGCCCGCCCCGAAGGTATTTGCTGGCTGCCTATGTGAATCAAACCGTGCAAAAAGGTACCTGTGGTGAGCACCACCGTCGGGGCCATGAATTCCATGCCCAGATTGTCACAGACCCCAACTACCCGCGTGCCTTCAACCAGAACCACTTCCACCAAGCTCTGCTTGATATCCAAGTTCTCTTGCCGTTCCAAAACAGACTTCATTCTGGCACGGTAAAGCACTTTGTCGTTTTGACAACGCGTTCCCTGGACCGCCGGCCCCTTGCGGGTATTAAGGGTACGGAACTGGATGCCAGTTTGGTCCGCTACTCTGCCTATCTCGCCTCCCAGAACATCCACCTCTTTGACCAGGTGCCCCTTTCCCAAGCCACCCACCGAAGGTGAGCAGGGCATATGGGCCACAGTGTCCAAATAGATGGTGAATAGAGCGGTGCTACATCCCATGCGAGCGGAGGCCAAGGCTGCCTCACACCCTGCGTGCCCTCCCCCCACAACTATGACATCGTATGTCTTCGGATAGACGCTCATATCATTTCTCATTGAGTATTTCTCATCTGTCATGAACCCGAAACAGAAAACTCGGAACGCTCAAGCAAAAGACAACAACCAGCAAAGATCAGGTAATTTCTGGAGGTTATCTTTTTGATTATATATTATAATAGTCCGAATGAATACTAGTCGTTATCGGGATCTAAACACCGCACTCCGAGAGCAGTTCGGATGCCGTGTACAGAAGATTACCCTGGATGCGGCACGAAACTGCCCGAACCGAGATGGCACCCTGGGCGTAGGAGGTTGCATCTATTGCAATGTCAGAGGTTCGGGGACCGGCTTATCCCAACAGTACACCATCCCCCAACAACTGGAACGTGGTAAAGAAAGGTTGCGGCGCCGCTATAAAGCGAAAAAGTTTATCGCTTATTTTCAGTCGTTCTCCAACACCTACGGGCCTTCGGATGAACTGAAACACCTCTACTCAGAAGCCCTGGCCGTAGAGGATGTGGTAGGTCTTGCCATTGGAACCAGGCCTGACTGCGTGGCCGACGATGTGCTGGATATGTTGGCCGATTTGAACCGGCGGACCTACGTATGGCTAGAATATGGCCTGCAATCTATACACGACCACACTCTCAAACTGATCAACCGGGGCCACGACGTTGCAGCCTTTGTGGATGCAGTGGAGCGAACCCGTCGGCGTGGCCTCGACATCTGCGTCCACGTTATCTTGGGGCTGCCCGATGAGGATAAGGCAGAAATGCTGGCAACAGCGCGGGCCCTGGCCAAGCTCGACATTCAGGGGATCAAGATTCACCTTCTTTATGTGATTCAGGGCACACCACTTGCAGATCTCTACCAGAGTGAAAACTATCGTTGTCTGAGCCGTGAGGAGTACGTGGATATTGTCTGCGAGTTTATAGCTCTGCTTCCCCCACAGGTGGTCATTCATAGGCTCACCGGTGATCCTCATCCAGATGAACTCCTGGCGCCGAAGTGGGCACTGGAGAAACAGACCAACCTGCAAGCTATCCGTGACGCCTTGGAAAGTCGCGATCTTTGGCAAGGCAAGAACTGCAGCGGGCAGCAGGCAGATTGCAGCTAGCAGCTTTGTTAGAAACCTAGGAACAAGCACTAGACATCGAAACCAGGTATCTGTAATAAGACCTCTTGGTACCTGGTTTTTTTCTCGTGCTTAGTTGAAATGACCCCCTGCTGGCCGCTGCTAGCTGCTAACTGGACAAGGATAGTCCCGGCTCCGAAAGGCTCTTCTTAGTGTATTCGATCTCTTCAGATAGTCCCCACCGTGCCTGGATCGGCCCGTTTCTTTTTCTCAATGTCCTAATGTTCCTTGTTTTTTCTAACATTGCCATTTTCTATCTCTATCCTATCTATCTTCAAGCGATCGGAAGCAGCAAGACCACCATCGGTTGGGTCATGGGCCTCATGCCTATCAGTACTGTAGTTTCCAGGCCCTATATGGGGAAATTGGTAGCGCGTCGGGGCGAACAATGGGTTATTCTCCTGGGTCTTATCATTATTTTTTTCACCACCTTAGCATACCACGGACTCCAGCAAGTGGGGTGGCCCATGCTCCTCGTTCGAGTCTCACACGGCATAGGATTTTCAGCATTTATCTCCGCTTCCTACACTGCGGTGGCCCAATGGGTCCCAGCAAGGCGACGAGGCCAGGCCTACAGTTACATCGGCGCTACCATCCTGGCAGCTGTAGCCCTTATGCCTTTGGCAGGTGAACACCTGGTCAGGGGTTTTGGATATCCTGCATTGTTCAACGGTGCGGCCGCCACTGTGTTACTCGCTGCTATTCTGACATTTACCCCGGCTACAAGTCGGGCCGTCGCAACAAGCAGATATGAGGGTTCTGTTCTCTATGGTCCATTACTGAGAAGGCGATCAACGTGTCTCCTGCTTCTGGCAATCTTACTCTTTGTCCAGGGACACGCCACAGTGTTGAACTTTATCGCTCTCCAGGCTGACAGACTCGGGCTGCCACCCGGATACTATTTTGCGGTCGCTGCATCCTTGGCTTTCATCTTGCGCCTCATCGCTGCATCTTTCATCGATCGATACGGTAAGAAGCGTTTTATGAAAGTTTCCTATGTTTCTTTCGGAATCGGCATTTGCTCCATTCCCCTGATCTCCCACCCACAGGCGTTTTATGCCTCCGCTTTCCTCTACGGTGCAGGGCTTGCTTTTCTGTTTCCAGCGGCCGTAGCACTGGCCGCGGACCAGGCGAAAAAACCGGAAGAACTCCCAGGCATGATGAGTCTGGCCACTGCAATCTTCGACCTAGGTTTTATAAGCGGTTCAGTGATCTCCGGCTGGTTTGCCGATCTTTTCTCGCTGGATATCCTATTCCTGGGTGTCGGCGCTCTCAGCTTTTTTGGTTTCGTGCTGATGTACTCACCCATCCACGAAGCCCAAAGCTCGTGATGCTACTCTGTACCCTCCCTGAACCAGCCCTTAGCTCCGTTCTTATCTCTCACAGAGCTCACAGAGAACTCTGAGAGCTCCTTATACTCAAAAAAATACAATGAAGGTGACTCGGCCTTCGAATGACAAAAAGCGTCAGTTTGCGCCGTTTAGGGTCCGAAGGGTGATGAGCGTGGCGAATGCTGACTCCACCGTTATCATTTCATCTTATTGATAATATTACTAAATAAATGACAGGATAAGCAAGAGCTGTAGTTGGCACCACTCATGCACTGAGTCGTGAGTACTTGGTAAATCCAACACGGAAGAAAATAAAACACTCAATCGACAGGGGAAATGTTATGTCTGATCTGGAAAGAGTTGTTAAGGAAGCTGAAATCTTGAAATGGGCTGAGGAAAACCGCAATTGCAAGCTCACTGATGCACCTCATTGGATCATTATGGCCCTCATGGAAGACATCGTCTATTTCGATCGGCATATCGTCGAGCAGTTAGTTATGGCTCTGAACGGATCCTGGGGCGCAGTTATGCAAGATGGATATCTTGAGCACGCCACTGAAAAGCTCATGACCAACATCTTGCTTGCCAGCCTTCATGAGGATGGTTACATTGAGATCTCACCTGGTTTGATGGACGACCCACAGTTGTTTGATTTTGACCACGACCTTGACGTTCAAGTGAGTTTGACCCAGTCAGGAGAGGAAGCCCAGGTATGGGAGGAACTGAATCTGTTTGAGCCCATCGCTCGCCAGGTTGAGCTTTAATAGTAGGGTAAACTGAAACCATTTGAGGCAGCAAACAACGCTCTTGCCACTCTCCGCGTAGACCACGCACAGAAAGGGCCCGGAGTAACAGAAACTCCGGGCCCTTTCACTATTATCCACCGCTAGCCCGGATATTTCGTGAATTGCTGTCGGCGAGACCACGAAACTGGGAACCCGCTTGCGGGACTGGGCGGAGCGCAGCGAGCGCGAATAAGATGGGCGTGCCTGCCCGCTCGTGCCTCGCAGTGGCAGGCGGGTCGCGAGCCGCTCAGGGGAGGCGGGCGGGGAAAGCTGCACCCGCAAGATAGCTGCACAGCCGTAACGTTGCGTTTACACTCACTCTATTCGCCACCAGCTGGCCTTTTCTTTAAGAGGTGTCGGCAGTTTTCCCAGATTATACACTGAGTGCGAAACTTACAATACAATTCAGGGTCAGTGCAGACCGGACTATCTGTCAGGCACTCGTCACAGTAGCCATATTCCCACTTTTCACAATACAGCACAGCTTTTCGTTCTGGATGAAAGCGGCAGCGATATTTGTCCATCATGGCGAGAGGAACCTACTCAAAAAATGCTTGCACGTCAAGACGTGGTTTCGCCTTCGTAGTCCGAAGGCCAATCTTACAAACTCCGGCGTCAGAATACTACTTTCCTCATTGCCCGAGACCATCTAAATCAATTAGTTTATAATAGACGACAGGAATGGAGGATCAGAACGAGAGACACTATGACACTTCTACATCGTAAGCGAAAGCCACCCTGGCTCAGACGAAGGTTTGAATTTAAGCCCGCGTCCAATGAGGTTAAAAGTTTGCTCGACGATCTGCTCTTACACACTGTATGTCAGGAAGCCCATTGTCCCAATGAGTCAGAATGCTTCGGCAACCACACGGCTACCTTCATGATTCTAGGTGACCATTGCACTCGCAACTGCACGTTTTGCGCAGTAGCCCACGGCTCCTTGGAACCCCCAGATTCTGAGGAGCCCAAGCGAGTTGCGGAGGCAGTCTCACGACTCGGCCTCAAATATGTGGTACTTACGTCGGTAACTCGCGATGATCTTGCTGATGGTGGCGCCTCTCATTTTGCCGCCACAATCAAGACTATTGATTCGGTTGGAAGTGACATTTTGGTGGAGGTTCTGGTCCCGGATTTCCAGGGCTCAACTCAATCCCTGGAAACCGTGTTGGCCGCTCAGCCTGCGGTTCTAAATCACAACCTGGAAACCGTGCCCCGCCTCTATCCCGCCGTTCGGCCGCAGGCCGACTACCATCGATCTTTGCGGCTATTGAGAGAAGGAAAGCGCTTGCATCCCGGAGCTACTACCAAGAGCGGCTTTATGGTGGGGCTCGGGGAAAGGCAAGAGGAAGTCAGCAGTCTTCTTCGGGACCTCAGTGAGGCAAACTGCGACCTGGTCACCATCGGCCAGTATCTTCGTCCATCCCTGGACCATCATCCCGTGGCTGATTATATACATCCTGAACTTTTTAGTGGTTATCAGCAAGAGGCTGAAACTCTGGGCTTCTCAGGTGTCGCTTCCGGTCCTTATGTTAGAAGCTCCTATCAGGCAGAGAAACTTTACAGGCGAGCGAGAGGCTTGTCAGGCGTAGAAGCTTAACTCTGCGGGCCATGTTCTTAAACTCGAAATCCGAAGCACCAAGCACGAAATAAATCCAAAATCCTAATTTTCAAATGTTCAAAACAATGCGAATCAAACTTATGTTTCGCCGTTTTGGTCATTGCTATTTCGAAAATTCGAATTTATTTCGAAACTGGAGACCCGCCCATAGGGTGGGGAGTCCGGAGGACCAATTTCGATATTCGGATTTAGACTTTGAGATGAACCACAGTAGATCACCCTAACAGTCACTTTCCCAAACTACTTGAAAATGCTCCAGCGAGCGCATTCCCCGTAGCTTGCTGCGGGGTTAGCGAGCGAACTATAATACAGATGGATTCATTCCTTACATTTCGAAGATTCCCTGCAGCTGGCTGCAGGGAGCTTCAATTCTAGCATTTACCTCCCAAGAACAACTGTGGCTCATCTATGACGCGGTAGAACTGCGGGCTACCGAACCATCCCAGAAAGGGGAAATGGCACGGAGTTCCTCAATAATCGGGGGCATAACCTTCAGGATAAAATCGATCTCTTCCTCGGTGTTGTAGGAGCTCAGACTAAAACGAATAGAGCCGTGGGCCGCTGTAAACGGCACGCCCATGGCTCGGAGCACGTGGGAGGGTTCCAGCGACCCGGAGGTACAGGCTGAGCCCGAGGAAGCGCATATCCCCTGATCGCTCAGTTTCAAGAGGATGGACTCTCCCTCGACATATTCAAAGCTGATGCTCGAGGTGTTCGGCAGCCGCTGGTCTCGATCACCATTCACAATGCTGTTGGGAATCTTTTCCAGGAGGCCATTCTCCAGCTTGTCGCGCAATCCCCTTACCCTTACATTCATATCTTCCAAATGGTTGGCTGCCAATTCACAAGCCTTGCCTATACCAATAATGTAGGGAACGTTTTCAGTACCCCCTCGGCGGCCTTCCTCCTGGTGACCACCAATAATATAGGGAGAAAAGCGAGTACCCCGTCGCACATAGATAACTCCAATTCCTTTCGGAGCGTGCAGCTTGTGGCCGGAGAGGCTCAGCATATCAATCTGACTCTCGGCTAAATTGATGGGAATTTTGCCGACGGCTTGGACCGCGTCTGTGTGAAAAATTACCCCCCGGCTCTTGGCCACATTGGCTATCTCTTCTACAGGAAAGAGAACCCCGGTCTCGTTATTGGCCCACATCACACTGACTATGGCGGTATCGTCGGTTATTATCCGTGACACCTCATCCATTGACAAAAGCCCATCACGGTCAACGGGGAGCTCAGTAACCCGGTAGCCCTCACGCTTCAAGTGTCCCACCAAATTCTTCACCGCGGGATGTTCCACTCTGGTAGTTACCACATGTCTCTTTCCCGGATTGGACTCCAGCGCACTCATTATGGCTGTATTGTCACTTTCTGTGCCACAGCTGGTAAAAATAATCTCTTGCGGCCGTGCCCCAATAAGACCTGCCACCCGCTCCCTCGCCTCCTCCACTCTTGTGTTCACCTGCCCACCGAAAAAGTGCATGCTGGAAGGATTACCATACAGCTCAGAAAAATAGGGGCTCATCTCCTCCACCACTTCGGGAGCCACTCTGGTTGTCGCATTGTTATCCACATAAATGGTCTTCATTGCGCAACCTCCTCCACCACCAGATTATCAGTGACAAGTTCTCGGAGCTTGCTTTCCACATAGTGCTTTAAGGTAATGTCCGAGGCCACACAGGTAGCGCACGCTCCTCTGAGGGATACCAGCACTCTGTCGCCGATAATGTCAACGAGCTCAATGCTGCCGCCATCCTTCGCCAGTGTGGGCTGGATTTCACGCTCGAGGGTTTCCTCGATGAGTTTCATTTTCTGAATATTGCTCAGCCGCACCTTGGCGGGTTTTTCGGGCCCGACCTCTGCTTCGGCCTGGCCCATTATTTGCTGCAGGATACCCTCGATGCGCTCGTGGCAGGAGCCGCAACCACCGCCAGCTTTCGTATAGTCGGTTACTTGCTCCAAAGTTGTGAGGCTGTTGTCCAGGATGGCATCTTCGATCTCCTTTTCGGTCACTCCAAAACACTCACAAACAATGTCGGAATCTTCCTTGGGAAGCTTCTCTCCGCGATAGTTGGCTACGGCAGCTCGGAGAGCTTCCTGACCCATGACCGAACAATGCATCTTCTTGTCTGGCAGTCCACCTAGATATTCCACGATATCCTGGTTGGTTATTGTCTCGGCCTCTTCCAAAGTTTTTCCGATGATCATCTCAGTCAGGGCCGAAGAAGATGCAATGGCACTGGCACAACCAAATGTTTGGAATTTCGCTTCTGAAATGCGGCCCTTCTCATCAAGCTTAAAGGTGAGCTTGAGGGCATCACCACACGATAAGGAGCCCACTTCACCAACTCCGTCCGCGTCCTCTACCTCCCCAACATTCTTGGGGTTGTCAAAAAGTTCTTTCACTTTGTCCGTGTAAACCCACATGTGGCAACCTCCCACATTACAGAATCATTTTTGCTCGGAGAAACCAGGATCAGTTTGCCTATCCTTAACCCTCTGACATACAATCATGTCCGACTAAAGTTAACTCTCCAAAGGACAGATTACAAGTGGAGAGTGGGTATACGTGTCTAAAATGATCTAAAATGTGCTAAAGTGCCTAAACTTAAAAAAATTGAGACCACCTTCAGTCAAATGGTTATCCTGCCGGAGCAAAGGATCGCATTCCCTTTGAGCATTCATATAGTTGTCATCCGCTACGGATGAGAAGGATTAGGGGATGGGGGGGCATAGAGCATCTTTCGACAAGCTCATTACAGCTAGGGCATGGAGCATAGAGCACAGCATCAGTTCGTACAAGCTAGGAGATAGGAGTAAGGAGCCAGTAGATCAAAATAATTGTTTTTATGCTTTTCTCCTGGATTCTGACTACTGTCTACTATACGTGAGATGAGAGAAGCGAAATGAAAAAGCCGGAACCTCCAGACTATAGCGGGATTTTTCTTGAGCCCGAAAATATACAATACGAAGCAATAGACCCGCCTCTCAGAAACCTTATTCGTCTTATGAATTCCGAATCTTGGGTCAAGACGTACGGCTGCTGCGCCGGCCACGCCCACCACGGAGAAGTATCAGACGCGGAACACCAATTTTTCATGGGGTTTTTCGTCAACGGTGAATACGGCGGCGCCAATCGCTTGCGATCGTGGGTAGAGGAAGCCAACCGACTTAATGGGCCCACTGGATTACGCGCTGAACTGGAAAGCGTTGACAAACACCCCTTCGGCCAGGGCAGCGTTGACGGCTGGTATGCCTATCGTATTACAGCGCACGAGATCCGGGATAGGATGAATCTTCTCCCCGCGCAAACCTATTTGCGTATGATTTCGTGTTTGGAGACGGCCTGGGAAAATGAAACCATCAAACCTGTGGAAAGAGGTTAGATGCCCTTCCTATTCGCCAGTTCGTCGATCAGGTACCTTATACGACCGATCGACTTGAGCCGAAAGGCAAGCTCGGTAAAATCAACAGGTTTACTAATAAAATAGTCAGCGCCCGCCTCGACCGCCGCTTCTTTTTTATATGAGAATTCGGTCATCATTATCACCGGAATATTGCGTGTTATCTCCTCCGCCTTCAGCCTTCTGCAGGTCCCCATTCCATCGAGACCAGACATGGACAGGTCCATTAGAATGACATGGAACTTCGGGGCTCTGGCCAACTCTATGGCTTCCTCGCCACTTGAAGCTTGCATCACCTCGTAACCCTGTTCTGTTAGATGTTCCGTGAGTACTTCCCTTATTAGCAGCTCATCGTCTACCACCAGAATCTTGTCTCCCATGGAGCCATCCTTTGTTGGTATGAGAATTACCTTGTCGAATCTTAGTGCCAGTGACCTAAGCTGTTGATTGGTGCTTTTTGGCCAGAATGTCCCTGCTCAATGGAGAGCTAAGCGAAACGAGTGGAGTTCAACGCCGTGCAACCTTCAGTAAACCCAAATTTCGCATGGAACAGAAGAGAAAGACTTGCCGCAGTAATATTTCCGCACGAGATTTCGGTTACTTTTTGCGGTTTCCGCCGTTGAAAAGTTGCTTCCCACCCAACCTAAACGAAAAAGTATACAAATATACATAAATCTTTAGGGGTGTGAGAAAATATAAAAAAGATATACCCGAAGGCTCGTGTCCACATGACCCACCTGCCGGCCGTGGTCGGAGTTAGTCAATTGATAATACTAAATAAATTTGCAGAAAATAAGAAAAGTATACAAATACATACTAATCTTCAGGAATGTGAGAAAATATATTAAAAAAACATACCAGCGAAGCTCCTATCCACATGACCCACCCGCCGGCCGTGGTCGGAGTTAATCAATTGATGATACTAAAAAAAATCGGCAGAAAATAAGAACCGAAGCTCTGGCGGCATCTAAATTGCCTATCTGGACGGCGGCAAGTCAATCGTTTGCTTTCAGCTCGAAAAAGGCAAACCACTCGAAAGGGTGAGACGTGAAACCGCTGCCTACGTCCTTGTAGGTAAGGATACGGTAGCAGGGCTGCCGAGCAAAGGCGCGACATCTCGTAATGCACGTTTTTGCACGGTGAAGGTTGCATTGGTAGATGTCATGAAAAAAGTCATCTCCTGGCCGCGTTTGAGTCTCTCCCGCCATTTCAGGCAAGTCAGCCAAGAGATATATCATATTAGTAACTGCGACCGGCCCTTGTCTTCCTGCCTTTTTCTGCGGTGCTGGTCACGCGTTGTGCTGCTGAAGAAAACCAAGCCTAAACTTTGGGCAGCATGGATCGCTGCCGCCTTTGGCGCGCTTGCTCTATTGCTGGCTGCTCAGGCGGCGTCGGCTGCCCCCTGCGATATCAAACCCGCTACCCCTCCGATCGTCCGACACGACCTGGTCAGCAGTTATTGCGAATTGTGCAGTTACGGCTACGTCACCATCGTCATTTCCAACCCCTACGAAGGGGCGGACATGACCAATATGACGGTGGAGGAAAACCTGCGTGCTTCTGGACTGACCTACGACCCGAACGCTCCCACACCGATGACTTACCGCGTTAACGGCGGTCCTTTGCAGGTAGGGGGTGCCCCGAGCCTCAGTGGTGCCGATAATTCGATCCTGACCTGGACTTCAGCCCAGATCCCGGCCCTGGCTAGCCTGGCCTTTGATCCGAATCGTTTCGATGTTTCCACAATCACCATCACTTTTGCTGTGACGCGTGACGGCGGGTTGACCCAGGAAGGTCTGATCAGCGCCACACGCAACATGGTGGCCCAGGTCACATACACCGCCGAATATCTAGACGTTCCTCCACCCCCCGCTCCGCCCACCATTATGCAATGCCCAGGCATGCCTTCAACGGTAACCACTGGGGTTGACACCTTGCAGCTACGTGAACCGGACCCCGCGGTCACCAAGGGAGGGCGAAATGTGGATGCCGCCCAGGGCTCCTACACCTCAACGGTCTACGGCAACGACAAGGACGACGTGATCTGGCGTATCCGGCTCACCAACAACGGAGATGCCGACTTGCAGGATTTGCGGTTGGATGACGTGATGGAGACCGGGAATGTCGACATTAGATACCTCTGTCCAACGGAGGCCGCGGCTGAGGAAATCGCCATTACAAATGATGGCGTTGGCCCCGGCACAATGGGATGTGTTGGCGTTGTTAACAACCGCGTCCTCGATTTCGATGTAGACAACCCCTTTGGCACGCCTAATAACGACTCACCCGATTTGGTAGATGTGCTTCAGAGCACACCCGCCGATATCTTTCTGGTGGGCAAGATCCCGATTTCTTCCTCTGGCATTGGCGCTTGTTCGGCCCCCAGGACCAATACCGTCTCCGACATCCAGTGGGGGTGCGAGGTCGAATCCCCGCCGGTAGGCGGCATCGACCGGACCTCTACCGGTAGCCCCCTGGCTGATGTTCCAGCCACTTTGAGCACTCAGTCGGATACCGATCTGGATATTGGGGTCAGTTACATTGGATACGGAGGCAACCCTGTAACAGGCGCCAAGGGCAGGGTCCGCATCACCATCACCAACAATTCTGGCGGTACGGTCAGGAACTTATGGCTTAGAAATGATCTTCCCCCGGAATACGTGGTTGATTCCACCTTCACACCGACCATCGCGGCCACGGGTGCCTATGGCTATTATCCCGGATTAACCAACCAGATTACATGGGACAACCCCGATGCCAATCCGTTGAACAATACAATCCCGGAGTTCACGCTAACCAGCAGTGAAGCCAATCCCGATCATCCGGAACAGGTCAATATGCTGCGGCACGGCGACCAGTTGGTGATCACTTTTGGGATTATCCTGGTTCGCCCGCTATCTTATGACAAGGAGGCCGATCTCGATGTGCGCGAGGAGGTACCGGGAGATAATACGGACCCCAATCATGTCTCCGACCTTGACGATCTGACCAACACCTTGGATGTTGACTTTGAGAATTTCTGTACTTCCGGGACCACTCGAGAAACCACCGTCACCACCCATGACCCCAGGCCCGAAGATCTGGACGTCGACATAGCCGGCAGCGTGCTGGATTTTATTCTCACCGGCGACCCGGCCCAACGGCTTCCGCTGACGGTGGTGCTGACCAACCGTGGCGGCCATGATGCCGCCGATTACACTGCCTACGTCACTTTCGGCCGAACCATGGACGTGGTCACTGTGCCGGGCGGGTGCGCGCTCACCACCAATCCGCCATTGCTTGACGAGTGGCAGCAACCGGCACCTATTCCAGCGGGTGCGGCGGTCTACGCCTGTACCGGCGGTGACATCGGCCGCAACGGGGACACGCTGACCCTTGATTTTGAAGTGCTCAAAAGCACCGATCCCGCCGACATTGCCGCCGACGACCTGACCTTCCGCGCCGATGTGATTGGCGAGATCACCGACAGCGGCGGGAACCTGCTGACCTATCCGCCCATCAACGTCCCGCCAAGATCAGACGGCGGCAGTGATCGCGCCAACAACTACAGTTTGGACGGCATCCGCGCGCGCGTCATTGGGTTCAACCTGCTTAAGTCGCAGGTCGGCACCTGCTCGGAAAACAATCCGCCGCCCACATCACCCGATCGCCAGGTACAGATCGGCGAGGAGTGCACCTATCACATCGACACCGGCGGCTGGTTCGGATTTAAGACACCGGGCTTCGCCTTGATCGCGGTCCAGGATATCCAAGTTATCGATCAACTGCCGGATGGCCAGGGCTATATCTCGTCCACCGACCCGTATATCACCAGCACCGTCGCGATTAAGAGCATCAACCTCAATCCCCCGGGCCTGGCGCCGCTGGATGAGGTTGTCGGCCCGGAGTGGATGAATTGGACCTTCAACCAGGCCGTACCATCCGAGCGTATCATAGAAAAGGACCACTGGTTCCGGGTCGATATGACCTCGCGCCTGTTGAATGACCCCATCGACGTCAGCGCAGCACCGAACCAGCATGCAGCTCTCAGCACCAACACCCTCACGTCGACGTTCGAAGCCGTTTTCGACGACGGTTCAGGTCACATTACCCGTACCCTGGGGCCCAGTACCGTGGGCTACCCTCGGGTCGAGGTGCGCCGGATCGCGCTCACCGTCACCGAGCCGCAGATCACCGTGGTCAAGGAGGTCTGTAACGAATCGTTGTACGGCAATGGGCCCGGCTGCTCCAACTTCGTCCCGCTGGCCGACGACGGCGATGCCTACAACGCCTACATCTACCGCCTTACGCTGACCAACGAGGTGAGCAGTAGCGGCGTGGATCGCGCCCCGGCCTATGACGTCACCGTCACCGATCGGCTCGATGCCAGCGATTTAGCCTATGTGCAGCCTTTTGGCAGCGATGGTCTTGACAACGATGGAGACGGTTCCACCAGCGGACTCGAGGGGACCATCAGCGACAACATTGTGGACAACGGCACACCAGCCGTGCTCACTTTCTCCTACACCCACAGCACTGCCCTGGAGCGCATCAATGCGGGTGATTCGGTACAACTTTACTACCGCGTGGACTTTGACGATGACGCGGCGCCCCTGCAGACCTTCACCAATACGGCGGACGCCACCTATGACAGTCTCGAGGGTGTATCCGGCAATCAGAGCGCGCCGCAGCGCCCCAACAGCGATAAGGGCGGCGCGCGGGTTTATACCTCACCGGCCGACTCGGCCGATGTGCAGATCATTCCGGTGGAAACCCAGCCCAAGCGGATCGGCAACCTGTCCAATACGCCCGTGGCCAGTGGGCCGGGTACCCAGGGTGTTGCCATAGGAGAAGAGATTGACTACCGGCTCAATACGTTACTGCCGGTGGCACTGCTGCGCAACTTCGTCATCCGGGACGAACTCCCGGCTGGCCTGGGCTGCAGCGAAGCTCCGACCATCAATCTGAATGCGCCACCCTATGCGGCGGCAAACTTCGTTCCGGGCGGCATCATAACGCCGACCTGTACCGACAATCTTGTGGAATGGAATTTCGGCGATCAGCGCGTCACCACCGGCACTGCTGGCCTTGCCAACCGGTACGACTTCGAGATTGGCTTTATTGCCCAGGTAGAAAACACTGCCGGTAACAACGACGGGGATGTGATCTCCAATGGGGATCCGGCCACCATTGCTTACGCCCGTTATATCGACGAAGTCGGCAATATGGTGACGCAGAATTTTGACCAGGTCGATGTCCAGGTGCGCGAACCGCTCATTGATTTGACTAAGGGTTTTGCCGTGGCCAATGCCGATGCCGCGGATATCCTGACAGTGAGCGTGACCGCCACCAACAACGGCACGGCGACCGCCTACAACCTGCGCGTGCTGGACGACCTCACCGGCCGCAACCTGACCTTCACCGGCAATGTGGGCGGCAGTGATCCCCCCGACACCATCGACACCACCACCCTGGGAGCCAATCAACCCATCTTCAGTTGGAGTGGACCCAACGGCATTGACCCTGGCAACAGCATCAGCTTCACCTTCGACGTCCGCGTAGACAATGCGGTGCAGCCCGAGGAGATACTCGACAACAAGATCCAGGCGGATTGGACCTCGCTGCCCGGTCAGACCACCGCGCTCAACAGCACAGGCAGTATCGGCGCCAACGGGAGTGTTACCGGCATGCGCATCGGCGCCCTACCCAATGCCGGCGATCCCATCAACGATTACGAAACAACCGGTTCAGATGACACCGTCGTCCCGGCGGTGGTCCTGACTAAAACGGATCTCAACCCCGCTGTGATTCCTGTCATTGGCGTGCATAAATCTTTCCAAATCGACATCACGCTGCCCGAGGGCGTCACCAACAACGTCATTGCCACCGACAGTCTCGACGCGGCCGGCATCAGTTACCTGTTGGAAAACAATGCTAGTCTGGATGTCACCTACACCTTCCAAGGAATCGCCACCATCAACGGACAGCCGCCAACTGAGGCGGCCTTGAACGGTTTTCCGGCCGACGGCACCAGCACCACTGCGGTTTGGAACATCGGCACGGTGGTGACCCAAACCGAGAATGACACCACCCAAAACCTGCTCAACCCGCTGATTCGTATCAACTATTTTGCCCGCATCAACAACGACGCGGTCACCGATGCCGGCGACACGCTGCAAAACTCGGTGGTGGTGAACCATACCCATGGCGAAACTGGGGCCCCAGTCACTTTGGCCGATACTACAGCACTGTTTACCGTGGTGGAACCCTTTCTGGGATTGAGTAAATTTGTGGCCAATGTCACCAATCCAGGCAACCCGCCCCAGGCCGGGGACATTCTGCGGTATACCCTGACGTTCACTGCTGCTGGTGGTACACTGGGAGACAATTTTTCCGACGCCCATGACCTGCGTATCGACGACAGCCTCAGCCTGGGGTTGGTCTACAACGGCAACCCCACGGTGGATGGGGCCGGTAACACCATTGGCGCGCCGGTAGTCACCGGAGACGGCGTCACCGTTGCCCAGACCCTCAGATGGTCTCTGGAGGACGGCAACGGTGATATCGACATCACGGAAGGCACGGTGGTCAACATCACCTACGATGTGCAGGTGGATGTCGGTGTGCTCCTCAACCAGAGCCTGAGTAACAGCGCCACAGCGCAGTGGACCAGCATCGACGGCCCCAGCCTCTATGAGCGAAACGGTACCGCTACCCCTCCATACAACGATTACTTTATCGGCCCGGTCACCACCACTGTGGTGCTGGGGGACGACACCACAACCACCAAGACCCGTCTGCTGGACACCTATGGTGGTGGTGATGATGTGGTGCGCATCGGCGATATTGTGGAGTACGAACTGCGGTTGGGGCTGCAGGAAGGCACCCTCGAAAATGTGTTTACGATCGACACCCTGCCCCAGGGGTTGATCTTCGAAGGCATTGACAACATCAACGGCGACACCACAACGCCATACACCGCGGTGTCGCCTTTTGTTCATGGGGACATCACCGCCTCCGACATCGCGGTGGCCGGAGACCCAACCACCGGGCCCACCACAGTGACCCTTACCATCGGCACCTTGGTCAATCCGGCAGATGGCGACGCCGCCAATGATGACTTTATCATCATTTACCGCGCCAGGGTCCTCAACTTGGTCCATGCCCAAGTCAACAACATTGGCCTCACCAACACCGTGGCCATGGGTTACGAAACCGCCACCGGTCCGGCCACCAATATCACTGACAACGAGTCCATCAACGTGTTGCAGCCCAATCTTTCGGTAGCCAAATCGGCTGTGGCCGCCGGCGGAGACGCGGTACTGGCTGCCGACGAGATCGTCACCTACACGGTGGACATCACCAACAGCGGCACAGCACCAGCATACGATACGGTGCTCCAAGACATCATTCCCTTGGGCATGCGCAGCGGCACGGCCACCATCACCGTGGTGAGTGTGCAACTGCTCTCCGGACCCGTGCTGCCCAACCTGGCCCCGACGTACGTTCCGTCTACCGGAGTGGCCACCTGGGATTTTGACTCGGGTACGGCCGATCAATACAACATCCCGGCCGGCGACACCCTGCGGATCGTTTATCAGACCCAGGCCGATGCCAGCCTGGGGGCGGGCCTCACGCTCACCAACCAGGCCCAGGTTCAGCGTTATTATTCATTTGACGATGATGCGATACCCAGCCGCGGCGGCATCAACGGCGTGCGCGAGATTTATGGACCGAGCAACGTGGCTTCGGTGACCTTCACCACCGATACGCCCGATGCCCTTACCAAACAAAATCCAGCTGTGTTAACCGCGGCGGTGGGTGAGCCGTTCACCTACCGCATTACCGTGCCCACCACTCCCGAAGCCACGGCCCTGAACGATGTGCGCATCCTTGACGATTTGACTGCTTCGGCCGCGGATCTGAGTTTTGTCAGCGTCACCAAGGTCTCCGGATCGCAGCCGTGGACCCCGGTCAATACCGGCACAGCCACCAACCTCGTGATCGAAGACACGGCCATTGGCATCGACATCCCGGCCGGTGAACAGATCGTGCTCGACATCACGGTAGTACTGGACGATACGGTGACGAATGTCAGTGGCCTCGTTTTCAACAACACCGCTGACTATACTTACAACCAGAGCAACAACGATCCCGTGACCCAGGCTCCCGGGGGGCCGGACACCACTCCCGATATGACGATCGTCGGTCCGGATGTGCTCACCCTGGAAAAGACCGGTCCGGCGACCATGCAAGTGGGCATTCCCGCCACCTTTACCTTGAATGTACACAACCCGAGTTCCGGAATTGCGTGGAATCCGATACTGACGGATCGTCTGCCCAATGGGGCCACAGGGGGCATGTGCGGCGCCGGCCCCAGTAATGTGACCGCCCAATTCTTCCTGGCTGACGGGGTGACGCAGGCTTCCCCGCCGCTGGTCCCGAACACCGACTTTTTAGTGACCTTCAGCGGCGCCCCCACCTGCGAATGGAATATCAGCCTGCTGTCACCGTCCGGCGGCCTGACGCCCGATCAGCGGTTGATCGTCCTCTACGATCTCGAACTGGATCCGTCCACCGAAAACGGGATCACACTGACCAATGTCGCCGGGGTTACGCAATGGTTCTCCGCCGACCCCGGAGTGCAGGCTGCTGCGCCGCGCATCTATACCCGCGAACTGACCGACGGCACGCCGGGGACCCTTGACCATGAAGACGCTCACACCATCTCCGCCGAAGCGCCGATCCTGGCTTTTCTCAAACTCGTGCGCAACGTAACCACCGGCCAGGATCCGGGTAGCAACGGTAGCCCGGGCGACACTCTGCGCTACACCATCCAGATCAGCAACAGCGGCCCGGTGGGACTGTCGACCCTTTCCATTGTAGACGAGGTCGACCGCCTCAACGGGACACCGGCATTCGCTGCCGGGAGCCTCAATCTGATCAACGTACCCGCGGGTGCTGACACCTCGGGAACCGACGGAATGGGCGGCACGCAAGGCACGGGACTGTTGAATGTCGGCAATCTCAGCATCGGCGCTCAAGGCGACCCCAACGACACGGTTGAGGTGGTATTCGAGGTCAGGCTGGCGCCGGTGATCACCAGCGGCACCGTGGTGCTCAACCAGGCCGAGCTTCTGGTCGCTGGCGCCGATCCGCTTTACAGTGATGATCCCAACGTGTCCGGAGACGAGAACCCTACCGAGACGCTGATTGCCTCGGCACCGGCCTTCGAGGCGCTGAAGATCTCTACCATCATGTCGGGAGACCCCAGCATTCTGATGGCCGGCGAAACCCTGCGCTACACCCTGACCATCAAAAATATCGGCAATGAGGACGCTGTAAATGTCAGTTTGCGGGACTTCACGCCGGCCAATACCACCTATGTGGCCAACAGCACGACCCTCAACGGGATTGTCGTTCCCGATCCGAGCCCAGGCGTCAATCCGCTGCATGCCGGCATCCTGGTCAATGCGCCTGAAAACGTCACTCCCGGGTACATGCGGGCCGATGCAACGGTGGGTGCGACCAATGTGGCCACGGTGATTTTCGACGTGGTGGTCGACCCGAACGCCATGAACGGCCTGATCATCGAGAACCAGGGCTTCGTGAGTGGCAGCGGCGCAGGTAGTGGCCAGCAGCCCGAACAGCCCTCCGATGATCCGAACACACCGATCCCGGATGATCCGACCCGCAACATCGTCGGCAACCTGCCCCTGCTTTACGCCCAAAAGACCGTGCTGATCCAACAGGACTTCGGCTCGGCGGGAATCGTCGATCCTGGTGATGTGCTGCGCTACACCATCGTCATCAGCAACTTCGGCGCGATCCCGGCCACCAACGTGGTGCTCACCGATGCCGTTCCAACCAATACCACTTATGTGGCCGACTCTCTGCGCCTGAATGGCGCGTCCTTGGGGTCCGACGGCGGCGTATCCCCGCTTATCGGTGGGCTGCCGGTGCATTCCGGCGACAATCCGGGCGGTGGCATTGTTTCGGCCGGCGAAACCGCCGTGGTCACCTTTGACGCCAGGGTCAACACTGGCGTGCCCGCGGGAACTCTCATCACCAATCAGGGCACCCTCACCTCCAACGAACTACCGCCGGAACTGACCGATGCCGACGGCGTGCCGGCCAACGGCAACCAGCCGACCGTCATCGTCGTCGGTGCCGCCCAGTTGCTCACTGTGACCAAGCAAGTACTGGTGGTCGGCGGCGGTACCGCCCAAGCCGGCGGCCAGTTGGAGTATGTCATCCGGGCGACCAACATCGGCAGCCTGCCCGCCATCCACGTAACGGTGACCGATGATTTGAGTCCGCCCCTGGGCGATCAACTGACCTACGTGGCTGGGTCGGGCACCCTGAACGGGGCCACGGCTGGTGTGACCTATGCGGGCGCGATGCTCACGGCCGACTATGCCGCCGTTTATGGCGATTTGCAGCCGGGCGGCAGCGCCGTGGTGCGCTTTCGCGTGCAGATCGATCCCACACTCGCCATCGGCACGACCATTACCAATACCGGCGTGGTCCGCTGGAATGATCCGGCCCAGACCGCCGCTGCCAGCGTGTCCCTTGACCTCGGCGGCACTCCGGGCAGCGCCGCCCTCAACGGTAGCGTCTGGCACGACGCGAGCCTGGACAGGGTCTATGACAGCACCGAGCCACGTCTCCAGGGCTGGTCCCTCGAGCTGTATCGCAACAATCAGTTGGTCAGCACAGCATTGACCGACGCCAATGGCACCTATCGGCTCAGCGGTCTGGTGCCCAACGCGGGCACCCCGGACCTCTATGAGCTGCGTTTCCGTGCGGCGGGTGCCGGACCGAACACCCCCTCGCTGGGCTACGCCGACTCGCCGTTCACCGACGGCCCGCAGCGGATCAGCGACATAACCGTCGCCTCTGGTGGCAATCTGCAGAATCTGAATCTGCCCATCTGGCCCAACGGTGCAGTGTACAACTCGGTGGTGCGCGTACCGATTGCCGGCGCCACACTGGCACTGGTGAACGCAGAAACTGGTGCTGCTCTGGCGAGCCAGTGCTTCGATGATCCGGCTCAGCAGAATCAGGTCACGGCTCAGAATGGCTTCTACAAGTTCGACCTGAACTTCAGCGATGGATCCTGTCCGGTGGACTCCGGTTATCTCATCCACGTGACACCGCCGTCCACCGGTTACCGGGCCATGCCGTCCCAGATCATTCCGGCCAGCAGTGATTCAGCCACACCGCCGTTCTCCGTGCCCGCTTGCCCCGGCAGTGCGGTCGACGCGGTGCCGGCCACCACCGAGTATTGCGAGGTTGTGTCCTCCCCGGTGGCACCGCCGGTGTCAGTGCTGCCGCGCACGGCCGGCACCATCTATCATTTGCACCTTGTGCTGAGCAATGGGAACGTGCCAGGCCAGAGTCAGATCTTCAACAATTTCATCCCCATTGATCCGGTACTGGATGGGGCCGTGGCCATCACCAAGACCTCGTCCCTGGTCAACGTGACCCGGGGAGAGCTGGTGCCCTACACGATTACCGTAACCAACGTGTTCGGCGTGCCATTGCAAGATATCAGCATCGTCGATCGCTTCCCGGCCGGCTTCAAATACGTGGCCGATTCCGCCCGCCTGGACGGCAAATCGGTCGAACCAAGGGTCAATGGACGGGAACTGGTCTGGGATAATCTCGAACTTCAGGTCAACGAGCGGAAAACCATCCAGTTGCTGCTGGTGGTGGGTTCCGGCGTCTCCGAAGGCGAATACGTCAACCGGGCGCAGGTGCTCAACACCGCCCTCGGTACCGCAATATCGGGGGAAGCGAAGGCCACTGTGCAGGTCATCCCGGACCCGGACTTCGACTGCACAGATGTGATCGGCAAGGTGTTCGACGATCGCAATCTGAACGGGCGGCAGGACAAGGACGAGAAAGGCCTGCCCGGAGTTCGCGTGGTGACGGCGCGCGGTCTGATTGCCGCCACCGATGAATATGGGCGCTTCCACATTACCTGCGCGGCGGTGCCCGACGAGGATCGCGGCAGCAACTTTATCCTCAAGCTGGACGAGCGCAGCCTGCCGAGCGGTTATCGCCTGACGACCGAAAATCCGCGGGTTCAGCGCGCCACCCGCGGTAAGATGCTCCGCTTCAACTACGGCGCGACCATTCACCGCATTGTACGCATCGATATCGCCGATGGGGTGTTTGAGCCGAATACTACCGCACTGCGGCTGCAGTGGACACCCAAGATTGACCAGCTGATAGAAGAGCTGAAGAAGGCACCGTCCGTGCTGCGCTTGTCGTACCTTGCCGATGTCGAACGGCGGGGCTTGGTGCGTAAACGCCTCAAGGCGCTGAAAAAGGAAATCACCAGCCAGTGGAACCGGTTGGATGGTGGCTACACGCTGGTCGTTGAAACCGAAGTTTTCTGGCGCCGCGGGGGGCCGCTTGGCGGTCAGTGATAACAGGATGATGGAACCTATGTCCTCTACCCCACACGTACTGATGAGATTCTTGCTGAAGCGCAGCATCGCCATCTTGTGTTTGTGTGTTGTCACGGCGGCGAACGCAGGGGCTGTTTCAGGCGTGGAAACAGGGGTAAGAGAAACGGATGCGGGCGGAGAGGCGGCCGAGATGCACCTGCCGGTCGATCAGTCCTTCACGCCATGGATCCATGATCCGGCCATATTCGAGGAGGATGAGGGGGATCGCACGGAGATTCGCGAGGTCGTCGAAGAGGATGTAAAAACGATCAAGCTCGATAACCTGGTTCCGCCCGTCCATTTCGGCCTGGGTGAAGCGGAAATTACCGAGAACTACCTTAAGCTTCTTAGCGATGTGCTCGATAGCATGCGAGACCGCGCCAATGTGCGACTCCACTTTGTCGGTCACGCGGATTCCCTGCCGCTCAGGGGTGAACTGATAGAGCAGTTCGGCGACAACGTCGGGCTGTCGCGTGAACGGGCGGGCACCGTCGCCGAATATTGCCAGCGCGCGTTGAATCTTCCCCCTGAAGCCATCTCCTATGAGGGACGAGGAGACAGCCAGCCGGTCGCAAGTAATGCGACAGAGGAAGGACGGCAGCTCAACAGGCGCGTGGAAGTGGAGGTCTGGTATGACGAAATCGGTGAAAAGCAGGTCGAGAAGGAAGTGATCGTCCCCCGTGAGGTAAATCGCTTCAAGGTTTGTCGAACCGAGACCGTCTGTAAATTGCGTTACAAGGATGGCCAGTCCCATCGCGCGCGCATTAAAAACCTCATTCCCCCACTGCATTACGACAAAGGCATGCTGGGGGTGTCGGAAGAATTTCTGCAGCAGGTCAGGCAGGCGCTGAAAAATCTTCGCGGCAAACAGAGCGTTGTCGTCAAGCTTACCGCCCATACCGATAACATCCCGCTGAAGGGACGGGACAAACGCATCTACGGCGACCCTATCGGGCTCTCGAAAGCAGTAGCCCGGCGCGTTTCCCTTGCCGTCCAGGAAGATCTAGATCTGCCCAATGCCGCTATTGAAAGTGAGGGCAAGGGGGCGTCACGGCCTGTCGCCTCCAACGATACGCAACAGGGCCGGGCGCTGAATCGGCGCGTGGAAGTGGAGTTCTGGCACGACGATCCGCTGCAGGATCTGCCCGATGAGCCTCAACTGTGCCCGGACGCCCCCGGTGCCGAAACTGTGACCCGTGTCTACGATTCGCCATCGGGTGGCATCGATCCAATCCTGTTTGAAAACGGAAAACCTGTAATACCGGATGGCTACACCGACACATTACGCCGCATCATGGATGAGATCAGTGACAAAACCCATGTCCGGTTGCGGTTTGTCGGCTATACCAGCAACAAACGCCTCGATCGGCGCACGGCTGCGGTTTACGGGGATGACATCGGCTTGTCCATGGCGCGCGCACGCCGGGCCATGGTAGCTGTCACCGAGGAGATGGGATTGATGGAGGGCCAGGCGGAGTTCGACGGCCGCGGCTATGTCCAGTCCGACGACGTGGTGAACGGTGGATTTATCGAATCCGACACATCGCGTGTCGAAGTAAAAGTTGTCTATGATGAACTGATCGTCCGCGATGCCTACGAAGGGGTTGAGGTCACCCCGCTGACCCGAGAGGTGAATCCGGTCAATCCGTTTGCACTGAATCTCATGCGTATCACGGTGGACGGAAAGCCCATCGATGATCCGGGCAAATGCAGTTCTGATGTGCAGCGCTGCACCGATGTGGCCCTTGAAAACGCCCAAATCCAGTTCAAGCATGACAGCCTGAAACTGGAACCGCGGCTGAACGTGACCGGTTGGCCGCGCACAATCCGTTATCAGGATTTGGCGGACACACCGCTTGTTGAGAACCTTGTGCACTTCCGCCTTTACACGAACTACCGCAGCTTTATAGAGCGGGCTGAGGTCAGGATTTTCGAAGATGAGCAGTCCGTCCGCGATACGCCCATCGCTGTCGTCGCGATGGACGCTGACGGAATGGCCCAATGGCAGCCTGAGTTCGAGTCCTTCTCTGCGCCGGTGCACAAGTTGAAATACTTGGTGCGGGTGTACGACAAAAAGGGGCTTTTTGATGAAACGAGCAGCCAGCCTCTGTGGGTGATCGACCATATCAATTCGTCGGTTGCCGAAGCGAATCTCCGCGAGGAACTGCTGGTTGGTTATGGCGAGACTCGCATCGTCATCCGCAATATTCCCCTTCACGGAGGTACCGTTCAGGCCTACGGCAGCGCGATTCCAGAAGGACACGGGGTTTGGATGGCCGGGAATGAGGTTCCCGTGGACGGCAAGGGCAATTTCGTGGCCGAAGAAATCCTGCCGGAGGGCATGCATACCGTCGAAGTGGCTGTGCTCGACAAGTTCGGCAACGGCGAATTGTTCCTGCGCGACCTGGAGCTAGAAAAGAGCGACTGGTTCACCGTGGGGATTGCCGACCTGACCCTATCCGGTAATAAGACCAACGGACCGGCCGAACAGCTCACAGAGGATAGACCTCAATACAGTGAAGATATGAGCCTCCAGGGTCGCCTGGCATTTTATATGAACGGCAAATTCGACAATGGCTGGTCGCTGACGGCCAGTGCCGATACCCGCGAAGCTCCCTTGGACGAGATCTTTTCCAATTTCTTGGACAAATCTCCCGAGGCCCTGTTCCGGCGTATTGATCCGGATTACCACTACCCGACCTTCGGCGATGACAGCACTGTCACGGAGGATGCGCCAACCTATGGCAAGTTCTACGTCAAGTTTAAAAAGGATGAAACCTACGGTCTCTGGGGTAACTACAAGATCGGGTATACCGATAATGACCTGACACAAGTGGACCGCGGGTTATACGGCGCCAATCTTCATTACCAGCCCCTTGACACCACCAGTTTCGGCGAGCCGCGCTTGCTGTTGGACGGCTTTATCGCGGACCCTGGTACCGTGGCCGGGCGTGACGAATTCCGCGGCACGGGCGGATCGCTCTATTATCTGCGGCGGAAGGACATTCTGGAGGGTTCCGAGAGGGTGCGCATAGAGGTCCGCGACAAGGATTCCGGCATTGTTCTAGCAGTCAAGAATCTTACGCCGGTGCTCGATTACGATATCGACTACCTGCAGGGACGCATCGTGCTGGTGCAGCCTTTGCCCGCTACGGCAGACGACGGTCTGCTGGTGCATATCGATTCGATCAGCGGGAATCCCGCTTTTCTGGTGGTCCGTTATGAATACACCCCGGGGTTCGATGACCCGGACGCGCTGGTGACCGGTGGCAGAGTCCATTACTGGTTCAATGACTATGTGAAGGTAGGCTTGACCGCCGACCGGGATAAAGATGAGGATGTCGAAAACCGCCTGGGGGGTGCGGACCTGACCCTGCGCATGTCCTCAGAGTCGTGGCTCAAACTCGAAGCGGGGCGTACCAAAGGTCCGGGCACCCCGACATTGACCTCTCCTGACGGCGGTTTCGATTTCGGCCCCTCTGATCCTTTTGACGACAACAAGGTCGATGCCTCGGCCTATCGCGTCGATGCTAGTATCGGCTTCAAGGACTTCTTCAAGAACGGGCGCGGTCGGGTCACCTTCTACCTGAAGGATCTCCAGGCCGGCTATTCGGCACCGGGCCAAGCAACCGCAAGAGATCTGACCCAACTCGGAGGAACGGCAGAACTGCCTTTTACCGACCACCTGAGTGCACGTTTGAAGGTGGACCAGCAAATTCAGGACGAGGGTCTCGAGACCGAGACCGGCGAGCTGAACCTCCATTACCGGATAGGTAAGAACTGGACCCTGAGTTCGGGCGTGCGTCATGACAACCGGAAGGACAACTCTGAGGTCGTACCAGCAACCCAGGAAGAGGGTCGCCGGACGGATGCGGTGGTCAAGCTGCTGTACGATTCCCATGCGCGCTGGACGACCTATGGTTTTGCGCAGGAGACAGTTCAGACAAGCGACAATCGCGAGGACAACGGCCGGATCGGAGCTGGCGGTAGTTTGCGTTTGGCCGACCGGTTCAACATCGTCGGTGAGGTTTCCGGTGGCGATCTGGGTACGGGCGCTAAGCTTGGGACCGAGTATCTGTATTCCGACCGGACCACTCTGTACCTTAACTATACTTTTGAGAACGAGCGTACCGACAATGGTTTGCGCGCCAGAAAGGGCAATATGGCTTCCGGTTTCCGCACGCGTTATTCGGATAGCGCGAGTGTATACCTCGAAGAGCGGTATACCCACGGCGACGTCCCCACGGGTCTGGTGCATTCCGCCGGCGTGGACCTCGCGCCCTTCGATCATTTTAATTTTGGCGCGCACCTCGATTTCGGCACCCTCAAGGATCATCAGACTGCCGCTGAACTTGAGAGAAAAGCGCTGAGCGTGAGTGTCGGCTACGGGTTCGATCGGCTGAAGATCGCCAGCGCCGTGGAATATCGAACCGACAACATAGAGCAGCTGGATACCAGCTTCGACAAACGCACCACCTGGCTATTGAAAAACAGCCTCAAGTACCAACTGTTACAGGACATGCGACTCCTCGGCAAATTCAATTATGCCGTGAGTGACAGTTCGCAGGGGAAGTCCTTTGACAGCGATTATACGGAAGCGGTGTTGGGATGCGCGTATCGACCCGCCTATCATGACCGTCTGAATGCGCTGCTCAAGTACACATACTTCTATAATGTCCCTCCTGCCGATCAGGTGACTGGTAACAATTCTGCGTCGGACTTTATTCAGCGCAGCCACATCGGAGCGGTGGATGTAATGTATGACCTGACGTCCCGTTGGACCGTGGGAGCCAAGTACGCTTACCGCCATGGCGAGGTGGCTCAGGACCGGGAAAATCGGGATTTTTTCGATAGTCGGGCTCACCTGTATGTGCTGCGCGCAGACTGGCACTTCATCCACAGTTGGGATGCACTGTTCGAGGTGCGCAAGCTTGACCTTCCCGACGCGGAAGACAGTCGCACCGGGGCCTTGCTGGGAATATACCGCCACCTGGGCGACCATATAAAGGTGGGTGTCGGCTACAACTACAGTGATTTTTCGGATGATCTGACCCAACTGGACTATAAGCACCAGGGTCTTTTCATCAATGTGATCGGGAAGATTTAGATCCTGTAGGGGCGGGCCCTTGTGCCTGCCGAGGGCGGCCACATGGGGCCGCCCCTATTATACGAACGGAGGTGGCAAACATGCTCTATTGGTTAAGAGGAGTCATTGTAGGAATTTCAGTGCTTGTTTTGAGCTTCGCTGCTTATGCGCAGGAAGTCTCCAGGGAACAGATCAAGGGTCTGGATGAACAAGTTCAGGAAATCAAAAGCGATGTTCTGGGAATTGCGGCGGAACTGAATCAACTCGAAGAGAAGCTGCTGTATCCGTCCAATACGCAGGTCGCGATATTCGTATCATTGGCCAGTGGCGAAACCTTTCGCCTCGATTCGGTCGAGATCCAGTTGGACGGCAAGCCGGTGGCCCATCACCTTTACACCTTCAAGGAACTGGAAGCTCTGCAGAAGGGGGGAGTGCAGCGTATCTATACCGGCAATATCCGAACGGGTGAACATGATCTGCAGGTGTTTGTCATTGGTAAACCTTCGGGAGGCGCCGATTTCCGGAATACGAAGAGCTTCAAGGTCAATAAGGATGTGGGCCCCAAGATAGTGGAAATATCTCTGGCCGCCCAAAGCATCACTTTTAAGGATAGGTAGTCCATGTACAGGCTGTTTGTTTTATTTACGATTCTGATATTCGCTGCGTCTTCGGCGGCGGCCGGTACGACCGCTCCGAGAAAGCTGAAGGATCTCTATTTTGGAGAGGCCCTTTATTACGCCTTTCAAGGAGACTGGTTCGATGCGGTCGCCAGGCTCGACACCGAGCTTATACAGCATTATGGGCTCGATGAACCAGGACTCGACACCCTCTATTATCATATCAACCACGCCAAGTTTGCCGTGGGTGATTTCGAACTTGCTTATCGGATGCACCGCCGCGCCGGTCGCGCCATCACGGCGGTGATCGAGGGCAATGTGGAGGAGCAGGTGCGTAACGAGGCCATCTTCCGTCTGGCGAGGATCTACTTCCAGAAAGACCAGCCGGTCAATGCCCTCTATGCCGTGGAGCGTATCAGGGGAGCTGTTCCGCCGCAGGTTCGCGAGGATCTAGGATTTCTACGCGCCCAAATCTTCATGGCTAACGGCCGTTTTGCTAAGGCCGCGAATATTTTGAGAGACCTCCAGGATGCCGAAAGCCTTGAAGGTTTTAGCACCTACAATCTCGGTATTGCGCTGCTCAAGGACGGGAAGGAGCTTGAGGGACGCCAGTATCTCGACCGTACTGGTCGGATCGACAGCAGTGAAGCGCTTACGCTGGCGATCAAGGATAAATCGAACCTAGTCCTCGGATCTAAGCTTTTGAAAGAAAAGAATTTTGAGGGCGCCAAACAGGTGCTCGATCGGGTGCATTTGAAAGGCCCGTTCTCCAACCGGTCCTTATTGGGCTCGGGTTGGGCGGATGCCTTCCAGGGAAGCTTCGAAAGGGCGCTGGTGCCCTGGAGCCTTCTGGTGACGCGGGAGGTCACAGACGCCTCGGTGCAGGAAGCCATGCTCGCTGTTCCCTATGCTTATGGCAAGTTGCATGTGCACAGTAAGGCGGCAGTGATGTATGGCGACGCGCTGGAGAAGTTCGGCACCGAAGTCGACAAACTCGGCGCATCCATAAAAAGCATCCGAGAAGGTTATTTTCTCCGGGCTCTGGCGCGGGAAGAGCTGAAACAGGATGCCAACTGGGTCGTCAAACTGCGCAAGCTTCCGCAAACGCCCGAGACCTACTACTTGCTTGAATTGATGGCCTCCCATGATTTCCAGGAATCTCTGAAAAACTATCTTGACCTGGAGGAATTGCGCAAGAAGCTGGAGAACTGGGAAGGGGATCTGGACGCCTTCGAGGAGATCATTGAGCAGCGTCGGGCTTATTACCAGCCGCTGCTTCCCGCTATCGATCGGGAATTCCGGCGGCTCGATTCGCAGATGCGTCTTCGCCTGGAGCAGCGAAACCGTATCGAACAACGCCTGAAGGCGATGCTGGTGGCACCACGACCCGATTACCTGGCGACTTCGAAGGAGCGGATTATAAGTGAGAATATCGCGCAACTGGAGCAGAAGCTGACTGCCGACGGCTCGACCATGCCCAGTGGCATCGATGCCCGGATAAAACGTTTGCGAGGGGTGTTGGACTGGAACATCTATACAGAATATGACCGGCGTTTCACCGAAGCTCACAAGCATCTTCGCGACCTGAATCAAGTGGTGGATCGGTTGAAAAAGCAGTACGCCGCCTTTGTGCGTACCCGTCAGGCCGCCACCCAAAGCTACGAAGGCTACGACGATGTGATTCGCCGCCAGCGGTTCTTGATCCGGGAAGCCCGGGAAAAGGTGGACGAACTGCTGGCACGTCAGGGCCATATGCTTGAAACCATGGCTGTAAGTGAACTCACAAGGCGCCGCGAGCGGCTTTCCGAGTTCCAAATTAAGGCGCGCTTCGGCATGGCGGAAAGCTATGACCGTGCAACCAGGGCCCAGACCCAGGATAAGGTGAGTCAATGAATAGGATCCGGCTTTTCATATTGGCGGTACCGGTGATGCTTGTCGCCTGTCAATCACTCAGCGACAAGGGTACCATTGCCGAGTTGCGTCATGTGCAGATCGAGATCAGGGAAGAGAAGATCGAGGGAGGGCTTGAGAAAGCCATGCTGAGTTATCAGCGCTTTCTAGAGGAGACGCCGGACTCCGCCCTGGTGCCCGAGGCTATTCGTCGTCTGGCCGACCTGAAGATCGAAAAGGAATACGGCACCCTCACCGATGGTGCCGAGCGTGCCGGGCGGGCTCCGGCACCGAAGTTGCCTGCCTCCGAAGACACAGCGCGTCCAGGGGACACTTATGTAGCTGGTGCACCGTTGGACCAGGCTTTGGCGCATGTTCCGGTTTACGACGAGTCCGAGGCGGACTTTGAAAAGCGGGCGACCCAGAGGCAGCATGTTAATGGTATGGCAGTGGCTGCGGACGGGCCTGCAGAAGGCGCTGATGATCTTGAAAGGGCAGGTGCTCGCGAGGCCATTGAGCTTTACACGAAACTGCTCAAAAATTACCCTCTTTACGAGCGCAACGACCAGGTACTGTACCAGATGTCCCGCGCGTATGAGGAACTGGGACAGACCAAAGAGGCCATGGAGGTCATGGACCGGATGGTCCGCGACTTTCCCCGATCCCGATATATCGATGAAGTGCAGTTTCGGCGTGCTGAATACTTTTTTGTGCACAGGCGCTATCTGGATGCCGAGGACGCCTATGAGAGTGTCGTGGATATGGGTGTCAGTTCCTCCTTCTACGAGCTCGCTCTGTATAAACTCGGCTGGACGTTCTACAAGCAGGAGATCTATGAAGACGCCCTGCATCGATTCATTGAGTTGCTCGATCACAAGGTGTCTATGGGATACGACTTCGCACAGACTGAAGACGAGCAGGAACGCAAGCGCATGGAAGACACCTTCCGCGTCATCAGTTTGAGTTTTTCCAACCTCGGCGGTGCCGATGCCGTGGTGGAATACTTCTCACGCCACGGCAGGAGCAGTTACGAGGACCTAGTCTACAGCAATCTCGGCGAATTCTACTTCGATAAGCGCCGTTACGCCGACGCCAGTGCAACCTACAACGCTTTCGTGAGCCGCAACCCGTTCCACAAGGTAGCGCCAAAATTTCATATGCGGGTTATAGAAATTCAAGCCGCCGGCGGGTTCCCCAGTCTAGTCCTTAACTCCAAAAAGAAATTCGCCACGACCTATGACCTGAAGGCCGAATACTGGGAGCATTTCGATCCGACCGTCCGTCCGGACGTCCTGGGTTATTTGAAAACCAACCTAACCGACCTGGCGAATCATTATCACGCCTGCTACCAGGACCCTTTACAGGCCGAAGAGAAGCAGGCGAATTTCGAAGAGGCGCTGCACTGGTATCGGGCTTTCCTCAAATCGTTCCCCACGGAGATCGAATCGCCGGCCATCAACTACCTGCTGGCGGATCTGCTGCTGGAAAATCAGTCGTTCGGCGCAGCGGCCGTGGAATTTGAGAAGACCGCATATGGCTACCCGTCCCACGAAAAATCCTCCCACGCCGGCTTCGCTGCGGTCTCCGCGCACCGGCAGCAACTTGGTGCTGTCGAGCCGGAGGACAAGGATACGGTCAGACGGGAGGTTGTCCGCAGCTCGCTGAAATTTGCCGATACCTTCCCGAAACACGAAAAGGCGGCGATCGTCCTCGGGGCGGCTGCGGATGATCTCTACGGCATGAAGGAATATGAACAGGCGCTGGCCGCCGCGAAAAAACTTATCGAGGTATTCCCCGGCACCGATGTTGATGTAGTCCGTGCGTCCTGGCTGGTCATCGGCCATTCTTCATATGAACTCCTGCGTTACAGCGAGGCCGAAACCGCTTATCTGAATGTGTTGGCATTGCTGCCCGCAGAGGACAAGGAGCGCGACGAGCTGGTCGACAATCTCGCGGCATCGATTTACAAGCAGGGGGAACAGGCCAATGCCGTCCAGGATTATCGGGTTGCGGCGGACCATTTCCTGCGGGTGGGTCGCACGGCACCGACCTCAAAAATCAGGCCGACCGCTGAATACGATGCCGCCGCAGCCCTGATGGAGCTCAAGGATTGGGAGATGGCCGCCACGGTGCTGGTGGGATTCCGCAACAGCTTTCCCGGACACGAGTTGCAGCCCGAGGTGACCAAGAAGATCGCTTATGTTTACAAAGAAAACGGTCAGCTCTTCCTAGCGGCAAATGAGTATGAACGCATCGAAAGGGAAGCCCAGGATGACGAGATCAGACGAGATGCCCTCCTGGTCGCGGCGGAATTGCATGAAAAGAATGGCAACAGCGTTCGTGTGCTCGAGGTTTATCAGCGCTACGTGGATTATTTCCCGCAACCAGTGGAGCTCAACTTGGAGACGCGCAGCAAAATCGCTGAGATCCTGAAGGCGCAGAACGATCGGGAGTCATATCTGAACGAACTCAGGGAGATCGTCGCGATCGACGCCTCAGCAGTTAGCGCCCGAACTCCACGGACTCGTTACCTTGCTGCGCAAGCTTCCTTGGTGCTGGCCGAGTTGAGATATGAAGCGTTCGTGGCCGTGAGGCTGGTCAAACCCTTTGAGGTTAATCTGCGCAAGAAGCGCGAACTAATGAAGACGGCTACTCAGAAATTCAGCCGGCTCATGGATTATGAACTCGGCGAGTTCACTGCCGCGGCGACATTCTATATGGCCGAGATCTACGCTCACTTCAGCAAAGCTCTGATGACCTCAGAGCGTCCCGAAGGATTGAGCCCCCTGGAGCTGGAACAGTACGAACTGGCCATCGAAGAGCAGGCCTATCCGTTCGAAGAGCAGGCCATCGATGTCCACGAGAGCAATCTGAAGCTGATTTCCCGCGGCGTTTACAATGAGTGGATTGAAAAGAGCCTGCAGAAATTGGCCGATTTCGTACCCGCTCGCTATGACAAGCCGGAACAGACCAGTGGCATTATCAGTTCACTTGAAACCTATATTTTCGAAATTGACAGGCCTGCACCGCCATTGCCACCAGAGGTCAGTGCTGGGAAGCCTGTGCAGGTCGAAGAACCCAAATCTGTCACGGAGGTCAAACCCGAAGTGCCTGCGCAAATCGAAAAATCCGAGCTTGTTTCGGTGTCCGATCCTGAAGAGCCTGCGCAGGTCGAAGAACCCAAATCTGTTACGGAGGTCAAACCCGAAGTGCCTGCGCAAATCGAAAAATCCGAGCTTGTTTCGGTGTCCGACCCTGAAGAGCCTGCGCAGGTCGAAGAACCCAAATCTGTTACGGAGGTCAAACCCGAAAAGCCTGCGCAGGTCGTAGAAACCGAACTTGTCACGGGGTCCGAACTCGAAGTGCCTGCGCAGGTCGAAAAACCGGTGCAGGCCAAAGAACCAGTTCAGAACGAACAACCGACCGGTACACGTGAACAGACCCAAATGTAGCTGCAGGCCCCTGTGCCTGCCCAGGGCGGCCACAGGGCGCCGCCCCTAACAAGAACGGATTGAGCGACGAGGAGATGAGTGATGCAGGGCATGCATATAAAAATGTTTCGGCGGCTAAAAACACGACCTTACGTTGGCTTTGCTGTCCTGGTGATGATGCTGTCGGTTGTTGCCGGGTGTGCAACCGATGGAAAGGTCAAGCCGGCCCTGGTTGTTCAGGAACCCTCCATGTCCAAGGGTCCCTCCGTGGAGCGACTCGAGGATGGCCGGGAAGGATTCAGAATCATGGAAGTCCCCCAAATGGATGAGGCGTCTCGCAGGGACTTCGAGCGCGCCGTCGCCATGCTGAATGATAAGGAATATGGCCAGGCCATTGACCTTCTGGAAAAGGTCATCGAGCAGTCACCGGGCGTTACGGCGCCCTACATCGATATGGCGATTGCCTGTGAGCAGGTCGGCAAATTGGAGCAGGCCGAGGAGCATCTTAAAACCGCGCTGAGCATGTTTCCCGAGCACCCAGTAGCGTGTAATGAATACGGTTTATTGTATCGGAAAACTGGACGATTTGCCGAGGCCCGGGCGATTTATGAGAAGGCGATCGCACACTTTCCGGATTATTATCCGGTGCACAGAAATCTTGGGATTCTCTGCGACCTGTATCTGAATGATCTAGCATGTGCTCTCGAGCATTACGAAATTTACAGCGAGGCCTGGCCCGAAGATAAGCAGGTCAAATCGTGGATCGCGGATTTGCGCGCCCGGCTTGGACGCAATTAAGGAGGGAAGACGATGTATCGCAAATTTTTTCTTTGCCTGTGTGTGGTCCTGTTCTCGGCCGTCATGGCCACGGCTCAAGATGCTGATAGTAACAAGGAATCGGAGGCCAAGGAGCTATCCGGTATGTCCATCGTCGGTAACGATGAAGCCCCGAAGTCCCTTTATATAGTTCCCTGGAAAAGCTCGGAAATCGGTGTGG
>WOR8_10000654_pt1 | contig 35807 bp, 31 predicted proteins | sample DeeMarSeWOR38_10_FD_19890 | JGI IMG/M metagenome (IMG submission 19890) | reverse complement strand
CCTACCTGCATCCCTGGCGACGCAAGAGCCGTGAGCGCATGTATGAGTATTACAACGTACACAAAGGTGAGCGCTGTTTCATCATAGGCAACGGTCCCAGCCTGAAAAACACTGACTTGTCCAGACTCAAGGGTGAGTACACTTTCGGGATGAACCGCATCTATTTGATGTTCCCTGAGTTGGGATTTCATACAACCTATTTTGCATCGATTAATGACCTGGTGATCGAACAGTGCGCAGAAGATATTGCCGCCCTTCCCATGCCCAAGTTCATCTCCTGGCATTCCAATCGTCATTTTCAACGCTTTCCAGATGACATGGTATTCCTCTACACAACCTACACCGGTCCGCAATTCGCCTACGACATGACCCGTCGGGTATGGGAAGGTGCAACCGTCACCAACATCGCACTCCAGCTTGCCTTCTACATGGGTTTTGAGCAGGTCATCCTGATCGGTGTGGATCACAACTTCACCAGCAAGGGCGATGCTAACAAGACAGTTGTCTCGGATGGCGATGATCCCAACCACTTTGATCCGCGTTACTTTGGCAAAGGTTTCCGCTGGCAGTTACCTGATCTGGACACATCCGAGATCGGATATGCCATAGCACGCAAAGCCTACGAAAAAGCCGGACGCGAAGTGTTAGATGCGACCATCGGCGGCAAATTAACTATCTTTTCCAAAGCAGATTACGAATCCCTTTTCTAACGCTTCACACTAAACCTTGAACTTGCATCCCTTATCTCAACAACCCCTGGTTTCCATTGTGACCCCATCTTACAATCAGGCTGCCTACCTCGAGCAGACGATGACCTCCGTTCTCGAGCAGGATTACCCGCGCCTGGAATACCTCGTGATAGATGGTGTCTCTACCGACGGCAGCGTTGAGATTATCAAAAAGTATGCTGATAAGTTGGCTTTCTGGGTGTCTGAAAGAGACAGCGGCCAGGCTGAAGCCATCAACAAAGGGCTTTCTCGTTCCAACGGCGAGATTCTCGCTTGGCTCAACTCGGACGACTACTATCTTCCCGGTACGATTTCGGTGGTGGCGAAAACCTTTCAAGAAAATCCGGATGTTGTGCTAGTCTACGGGAATATGCTTGCGGTAGACAAAAATGGGCAAACCACAAATCTACTCAAATACAACCAGTTGACACTTGAAGATTTGCTCTGTTTTCAAATCATTGGCCAACCAGCAGTCTTTTTTCGCCGGGAAGCCCTCGAAAGAGCAGGGCAACTTGATACCACCTACCACTTTTTGCTAGATCATCATCTCTGGCTGCGCATAGCCTTGCAGGGACGCATCCTTCACGTGGACGAAACCTGGTCAGCGGCGCGTTATCATGTGCAAGCCAAGAACGTTGCCAACCCCATCGAATTTAGCCGCGAAGCCTTCCGCATTTTGGATTGGGTCAGAACCCAGCCTGGTTTGGCGGAAGCAGTTGTGGGCGTGGAGAAACGCGCACGTGCGTCCGCTTTTCGCGTGGGTGCCCGCTATCAACTGGACGGCGGTCAGGTGTGGAAATCGCTCGCCTCCTGGTTCCGTGCTTTGTTCATCCATCCGCCGACAGCTTTGGCCCGTTTGAACATCCTTGTTTCCGCGCTTTTGCATCTCATCGGACTTAGCCGCTTACGCGAGATGTACTTGAAACGCCGGCAGGCCAGGCTTAGATGAAGTGGGAACTACAATGCGTTATTATGATAAGGAAGCCAAGCAAAAAGCAGCCAAGCTGTTACACGTGCCGTATAAGAAGCGCGGGTGACTTTTGGGCTTCAAGAAATCATCGTCAACTATCTGGGCGTAGAGGTTGACCATTTACAGACTATCCCAAATGCCTAAAGCCTGGTGATAATAGACTTTAAGAGTTGGGATTTTAGTTGAATGATGTGGTGGACTTGGGATCGGAAAAACCTACCTAACAAAATTGCAAAGTTCTACCCCAACAACAGGGTGATGTTTATTTTTATCTATTAACTGTACAATAAATGCATGAGAGAAGAAGAAGAATATTCAATTTTGCAAAACAATTTTCGAGAGTGGTTTGGGGATACCGTTCCGGCTTCTCCACCGTTTCCTGCTGAAACAGATCGCTCAATTGGAACTCCTGTTCCGATTGTTCCAAGGCTTCCTGCTGAGGCAGATCAATTAAATCTTAGAATGCGAAGAAGACATGAAGACCACTATCAAAAATTATTTGAGTTGTTGGGTTTTGGTTTTAGTGGAGCGGTTTCCTTAGGAGCGGTTGTTGGTCTCATCATTGTTTTTTTTAATTTGACCTTTTGGGGATGGTACGGGAATCACTGGCCAAATCAAATCGTTATTATTTTCTTTGCGACGTTATTGGGTTTTACTGGCGGACTGTCCAAAGGTTTTATTAACCAACAACGTGATAGATATTTACAAAGGTGAGTAATAGGTTGGCCTAAACTCGCCTGGGCTAAAATGAAATTTTCCCTTGCCCGTCCTAAAAAGTGACGCTATACTCAAACCATGCAGGCATACACTTGTTTGCCTGACCCGTTATCGACTGCCCCCTTCTCACCGAGGGGGTGGTTGCGTTTATGCCCTTGTCTGCCCTGAAATGTGACATTACAATGAACGCTAATCCCCTGCGGTTTTAGGGCTTGGCAAGCTGCGCGAGATGTACTTGAAACGCCGGCAGGCCAGGCTTAGGGGACGCTAATCCCCAAACTAACCGACTTACGATACAATATTTTTCCGATGGAACAAAAGCCGTTCTTTGCATCCTCACGCCTGGTTCTTGTGTTGACTTTGCTCATCCTATTTGGTGTTGCGCTGGGGATCCGTATCTATGATATTACGGATCTGCCGCTGGATTTCCATCCCACGCGGCAGTTGTTTTCAGCGGTCAAGGCGCGCGGGATGTACTATGAAACGCTGCCGGATGCCCCGGAGTGGCAGCGTGATTTTGCCATCCAGCAGTGGAAGACCAAGGTGACCATCGAGCCAGAGATTTTGGAGCGGCTGGCTGCGTTCATTTACAGATACACTGGTGAGAAATTGTGGATTCCGCGCATGATATCAGCTATTTTGTGGCTGGTTGGGGGGATATTCATCTTCTTGCTGGCGCGTGACATGGTATCCGTTGATGGGGGGGTGCTGGCCTTGGCTTTTTATCTACTCGTCCCTTATGGGATTTATGCCAGTCGCAGCTTCCAACCCGATCCATTGATGGTAGTGCTGGTGGTTGTCTTTTGGTGGTTGGTTTATCGTTGGGCAGAGCTCACCCCCAACCCCTCTACCCTTTCGGGCACGCGTCCTTCAAGGAGAGGGGAGTCTTGGAAATGGGCCATCCTGGTTGGCCTGGTTGGCGGACTGGCGATTTTCATCAAGCTCGTGGCTGTCTTCTTTGTGGTCGGTGGAGCATTAGGCGCGTTGCTGGGACGCTTCAAAACCCGCGAATTGCTCTGCAATCCACAAGTGTGGACAATGGGCGTTTTAGGTGTGCTTCCCGGCGCCGGCTGGATCCTTTACGGAAAATATGTGCTGGGCTTATTTGGCGGCGATATGAGCGGACGCTTTATTCCCTCGTTATTAGCCAGCCCGTTGTTCTATATCCAGTGGCAGGCGAAGGCTGTTGCTGTCGCGGGCGGCATCGGGATCATGTTGGGGTTGCTAGGTGTGTTTATCGTAAAGGAACGCACTGTTCGTTCGTTTTTGTTGGGAATTTGGGGAGCCTACCTGATATTTAGTCTTTATTTCAATTATCACATTTCAACGCATGACTACTACAGCCTGCCGCTCATCGCAATCGTGGCGCTTTCGCTGGCTCCGCTTGGGGATTGGTTCTTCCCTCGTTTAGGGGAGGCAGGCTCGGGCCGGGCCCGAGGCGTGGTGTTCGTCATTTTGCTGTTCGGTGTCTTTTCCACGGTGTGGAACGTCCGCAACGAAATGAAATCGGTAGACTATCGCCCGCAGGAAGCGTACTGGGCAGAGATCCACAATGCTTTGGGGCTGGAAGCGTCGGTCGTCGCCTTGACGGAAGATTACGGTAACCGCCTGGCTTATTGGGGCTGGCAGAAGGCCGCTCGGTGGCCTTCTGCGGGTGACCTGTACCAGGCGGATGTGCGCGGCAACCAGCGCGACATTGACAAGTTGTTTGCGGAAGTAGCAGCACAAAAATCCTTGTTCCTGGTAACCGACCTGGAAGATTTTGCCAAACAGAAAGAGTTGCAGGCGCATCTCGCAGGCTATCCCGTGATTGTGCAGGGCGATGGCTACCTGATCTACGATTTGGGGCATCCGCTGGAGTCGCAGCCGTGAGCACGCATATCCCGATTCTGGTAACCGGCGCGCACCGAACAGGCACCACCTGGGTCGGCAAGATGCTGGCTGCAAGTTCGCAGGTCGCTTACATCAGCGAGCCGCTCAACGTTTTGCATCGCCCCGGCGTGCTGTGCACACCTGTGCCAAAATGGTACACTTTCATCGGTGTGGAAAACGAATCGGCGTATTTGCCTGCCTTCCGTGAAATGATGACCTTCCGCTACGGGCTGTGGCGCGAGATTCGCTCGCTGCGTTCCCGCAAAGATTTCCTTCGCATGGGGCGTGATTTTGCTGTGTTTTTTCGTGGCCGGGCTCTACGCCAGCGCCCGCTTATCAAAGACCCGTTTGCGATCTTTTCCGCGCCTTGGTTCGCCGAGCGGTTGGGCTGCCGTGTGGTCATCACGGTGCGGCACCCGGCGGGCTTTGCCAGCAGCCTCAAGCGCCTGAACTGGTCATTTGACTTCCGTGATCTGCTGGATCAGCCCTTACTGATGGAAAAGTGGCTGGATGTGGACCGCGCCGAGATGGAGTCCGTGCAAGTAGATGATATTATCGGGCAGGCTGCGCTTCTCTGGCGGATGATTTATCGCGTCGTCGCCCGGATGATGAAACTGCATCCGTCTTTCATCGTTGTCCGCCACGAAGACCTTTCCCTTGACCCCGTTTCATGTTATCGTGATTTATACGCAGTTCTTGACCTGGATTTCACCCCGAAAGTGGAACAAGCCATCTTGAGCGCCAGCAGCGCTGAGAACCCGGCGGAATTATCGAAAGGGAAAGTCCATGCGGTCAAACTGGACAGCCGCGCAAACCTGGATAACTGGAAGAAACGCCTGAGCCCGGATGAGATCGAACGCGTTCGTAAAATGACCGGAAAAACGGCTAAACTGTTTTATTCGGATGAAGAATGGTAACGAAGAACATGATTGAAAAGAACCGAGATTCATTCTTTGGCAAGCCCTGGCTTGTGAATTTGGTCGTTATTACTCTATTCGTTTTGGGGTTCGGTATCCGCATGGTGGATTTAACCGACATGCCTCTGGATTTCCATCCCACACGGCAATTTCTCTCTGCCACAAAAGCGCGCGGGATGTACTATCAGGTTGCCAGTGACCTCCCCGAATGGCAGCGGGAAATAGCCGTTCAGCGCTGGCAGGATGCGGATGTGTTCGAACCGGCTGTGAATGAAACCATCGTAGCTGGGTTGTACCTGCTCTTTGGTGAATATCTTTGGCTGGCGCGTATTGCCTCGTCAGTATACTGGTTGCTCGGTGGGCTGGCATTGTTTTCCCTGTCTAAACGCATCGCATCGGTGGATGGCGCCATCCTTGCGTTGGCATTTTATTTATTCTCAGGTTTTGGGGTGATCGCCAGCCGTGCGTTCCAGCCCGATCCCTTGATGGTGGGATTGATTCTGGGCGGGTTGTGGTCATTTGTGCGTTGGGATGAGGAGCGAACCTGGAAATGGGTGGTGATTACTGGCTTGTTGAGCGGCATGGCAATTTTCGTCAAGACGATTGCGGTGTTCCCCCTGCTGGGAGCCTTCGCTTTTGTTCTGTTGACCACACGCGGACTGAAACAGAACATCAAGGATCCACAGGTATGGTCGCTAGCGGTTATCACAGTGCTGCCAACTGCTATCTTTATGATTGATAGCATATTTATCTCGAAAAGTTCCAACTTGTCCGCGGATTTGCGTTTCTTCCCCGGCTTTTGGATAGACCCCACATTCTACGTGCGCTGGAAGAACATGATTGGGAACACGCTTGGCTTCGGCGCGTTTTTGCTGGCCTTGCTAGGCATCTTCCTGGCAAAGCGAGGCAGGGATCGATCTCTGCTGGCGGGGCTTTTGGCAGGGTATGTTGTTTATGGTCTCATGTTCGCTTATCATTTCATTACACACAACTATTATCAGTTACCCCTGTTTGTGTTTATTTCCCTGTCTCTTTCGCTTGTTGGGAAAGCCTTGTTCCAAAAGTTGGAAGAGATCAACAATGGCTCAATTTTCGTGCGTGCGTCGGTGGCTGGTGTCATCCTTTTCGCTATGGCCTTCGAGATGTGGAACGTACGGGTGGAACTCGTCAGAGACGATGACCGTGCAGAGCCACAGTTCTGGGCTGAGTTAGGAGATAAGCTTGGGCGCTCTTCTTCAGTTATCGGGCTTACTCAGGATTATGGCAACCGCCTGGCATATTGGGGTTGGAAGGTGACCGAGCAATGGCCGACCACAGGCGATCAGAATCTACGGGAATTGGCAGGAAAGGCCAAAACATTCGATGAGATCTTTGCTGAACGTGTCGAAGGAAAAGATTATTTTGTAATCACAAATTTCAATCAATTTGATCGCCAGCAGGAATTGAAGGATAAACTGTTTAGTACGTATCCGATCCTTGAAGAAACTTCAGAATACATCATTTTTGATTTGCAGCGTCCTGTAAAATAGATAACCATGTCAGATACCGACTTACCGCTCGTTTCGATTGTTACGCCATCCTTCAACCAGTCAGCCTACCTGGAGGAGACCATTTGCTCGGTGTTGGAACAGGATTATCCGCGCATTGAATACATTGTTGTGGATGGCGGCTCTGCAGACGGCAGCGTGAGTATCATCAAGAAATATGCAGATAAACTCGCCTGGTGGGTCTCCGAAGTGGACCAGGGCCAGACCGATGCCATCAACAAGGGCTTTGGAGGCGCAAAGGGACGCATCCTGGCCTGGCTCAACTCCGACGACACCTACGAGCCTGGTGCTGTTTCCGCGGCGGTGAAATACCTGCAGGAGAATCCTGAAGTTGGCCTGGTCTATGCCGATTGTAATTTCATCGACGAGCAGGGAGACGTGATCGGCAAATTTGGTGCGGCGCAAACTGATTACAAGCGCCTGCGTCGAGGCTACGTCCACATTCCGCAGCAGACCATGTTCTTTCGCGCAGGGTTGTGGCATGTGGTCGGCCCGCTTGACCCTACATTTTTCTTTGCAATGGATTATGATCTCTGGGTGCGGATTGCCTCCCATGCAGAAATCAAATACCTCCCGGGGCAGACCTGGGCGAATTTCCGTATTCACACTTCCGGGAAGACCATCGCCGCGGATGACCGCTGCTGGCCGGAGATGCTGCGCGTGCATTACCGCGATGGCGGCAGTAAATTCTCGGTAATTGTGGCGAAGTATTACATCCGCAAACTGGTTGCGCCCTTGTGGAATTGGCGGCGAAGGAAGCAACTGGGTTTGCAATAGTGCTGTCTTACAAATCACAAGTTAACATATTTCGTTTTACTTATTATGTGTTTTGGGAAGCGGAATTAGTAAAACTTATAAAGTAAAAACTATCTTATGAACTTTCTCTTTTCTCCTCCCTCCCTAAATGACTTGGTCCACCTGCTCAAGGCCTGGCGTTTCTGGGTTTTAGGCACACTTGTTGGAGCATTGCTTGGCGCAGTCATATTCTACGTTGCGCCGCCGCCTTATCGCGTGCGGGCGACCGTCAACGTGGATTTCAATTTGGAAGAAGCCTGGCCGGAAGATGTTGACCGTCGTCAGTTTTACTATCTCGAACGCGAGACGCGCAAGCTGGAAGAGATAGCCTGGTCAGATGATGTGCTGCAAGTTGTTGCGGACGCAAACGGCCTGGACGTTGCTGCGTTGCGTGATGGAATACTTTCACTCAGCCAACCAGCTGAAGCAGGCTGGCACTTTTACGCCGATGACCATGATCCAACTCGGGCGGAATCCATTGCTTCAACTTGGGCGCTGGCCTTCACCGAGAGGGCGCAAAGGGAGTTGGCGGAGCAGGTCGGCCTGAATTCCTTTATCCGATTGGATGCTGCGCAAGTAGATGATTTGCCAGTCTATCGCAGGATTTCGCAGAGTACATATCTATTGTCAGGTTCGATTGGTTTTCTGGCATTGAGCGTCTTGCTGATTTTGTTTTTTAAACCGAACAAAGATGCTCCTAGCGGCTTCCCTGCCGCAGAGGAAAATGCCCGGAACGGGTACGGTGGCTAGAGCGTAAATTTCAGCCATGAAAAACAAATTGATTTCATCGGGAAATATCGATAAGCTAACGCGCATCCTGTGGGGGGCAGTATTGTTTACCTTGCCAGTCACCAGTTTTCGTTATTTTCCAGGATTGGGTGAGACTACTTTCGTCAGGCCGCTGGCATTCTATCCGCTGGCGCTGCTGCTGCCTGTTTTGTTGGTTCAACTGCTCCGAAAAAAGATTCCTTCTCCCTGGCCAGGGAGCATGATTGTGCTTGGGGCATTCGTGGTTGTTCTTTTGGCGGCCAGCATGTTCGGGGCCCTGCATGCGCCGCTGGAAATGCGCGGACAAACCTACTGGGGCCGCGCTGTCCGTGCCTGGGCAACGGTCATCATTGGACTGTCCATTTTTGTAACCGCAGCCTGGATGAACCGTCATGAAGATGATCTGAAATTTTCGGTACGCTGGCTGCTGGCTGGCTTTGTGCTGGATATTGTCTGGAGCGGAGTGCAGGCGCTGGCATTTTATACACCACTACTTCAAAAAGTGACAGTTACGCATTGGCAATTGGCTTTCTCGATGCGCGAACTGGTCAAAACCAACCGTGTCTCTGGGTTGGCTTACGAACCATCCTGGTTAGCAGGCCAGATTGCGACGGTCTACCTGCCCTGGCTGTTCGCTGCTGTTCTGACGAAAACACGCTTCACCCGATTCAAGTGGCTAGAAGCGTTGCTGCTCGGAGTGAGCGGCCTGCTCCTGCTGGCGACTTTCTCGCGCGGTGGATTGGTCACAGCCTTGGGTGCGGCCGCATTAACTTTCCTGCTGGTCGGCGGTGAAACAATGCGCGCCGGGTGGCACTGGTTCCAATCTGGTTTCAAACGGTTTGAGCGCACCGCGCGAAACTGGTTGTTTGCGATAAGCTTTCGTTTTGGAATTATTCTCTTGATCTTAGCAATAATTATTGGTGCTTTCTTATTTCTGGGGCAAAAAGGATACTTTGCCCGTTTGTGGAACACGCAAGCCGAAAATCTGACGGATTTCATCATCGAGAACTCTGCAGGTTCGCGTGCCGCATATAACTGGGCAGGTATGGGCGTTTATGACGAGCATCCCTGGCTGGGTGTAGGGCTGGGCGCCAGCGGTTTCTACATGTATGATAACCTGCCCGATTGGGCGTTGACCACTGTGCCGGAGATCGCCCGGCAGTTGAGCCCGTCCAACCGTCTGTATCCCAACCCCAAAAATATGTACGTGCGCATTCTGGCTGAAAGCGGTTTGTTAGGTTTTTCGCTGTTCCTGGCTTTTTTATTTGGCTTGTTGGGTGATGCATTATCCTTTTTGCGCAAACCGGGGTTGCTACGCTTTCTGGGGATCGCTGGCCTGTGCTCGTGGTTGGCAATTTCGCTATACAACTTTACACAAGACTCTTTCGCTACGCCGAATCTTTGGGTAAACTTGGGCATCCTGGTTGGTATGACAAGATCGAATTCTGGAAACGCGCTGGAGGAACGCGCATGATTATCCTTTCTGTAGGGATGCCGCGCGCCGGTTCGGGCTGGCATTACAACCTGATCCACGACTTGATGAAAACTACAGGCTGTGCCGATGCGCACGAGATTCGTGAACAATATCGCTTGCAGGACATCCTGACAGAAGTCAACTGTAACATCGGTGTGCTCTCCCTGCGACGGCTGGCGATGGTGACGCTTCCCGCGCTGATGGGTAAGACTTTCGTGATCAAGGCGCATTCTGCTCCGACGATTTGGTCGCGTCTACTCTCGACGATGGGGCTGCTACGGATCTCATACATTTATCGTGACCCGCGCGATGCCATGCTCTCTGCCTATGATTATGGTCAGCGCGCAATTGCAAAGGGACGCCCAAATGCCTTTTCACACTTGAGCAATTTTCAGAAAACAGTGAATTTCATAGAAGATTATGTCCGCATTTGGGAGAAGTGGCAGGCTGAAAAAGGTGTGCTCATTGCCCGCTATGAGGATCTGTTGCAAGATTATGACGCAGAATCAGCACGCCTGGTGGAATTCCTTAACTTAGATGGAAGCAGGCCAGATGTCCAGGAAGTGATCGAGGGATATCGGCCAGGCAAGGCAGAGGGGCAGCAAGGCCTGCACTTCTATAAGGGCAAAATTGGCCGTTTTCGCGAGTCCTATTCTACGGAGCAGAAAGCTGCTTTAGCTGAACGATTTGGGCCTTATCTACAGAAAATGGAGTACGATATTTAGCTCCGCAACCAACTTGTAAGGTCTTCCTTAAGTTAACTGGGAGAAATTCGGTTATTATTGAACTATGCGTACATTTGTCACTCCTTACGTTACAGATTGGTATGCTGCTTCTTTGCGCTGGCTGACCTTGTTAGGGATGGTTGTGTCATTGGCGATAGGGGATGTGTTATTCGAAGTGCCCGTTTGGCCGTTGATTGGACTTGTCATTTGGAATTTGATGATGACGGTGTTTGCCGGCTTGAACACCCGCATGCTATATCATCGCTATATCAGCATAATTGTTGATATAGTGTTAGTAGGCACGTTTTTTTGGATACAGGGGGGAGTGTATGGATCTGTATTATGGGCCGGATTGTTACCCATTCTGATTGGTGCGATCTATTTTGATTTGTGGGGGGCGCTTATTATTGCGGCCTTGTTCTCCGCTTTGGAAATCGCTAATCTATGGATATGGACAGGCGCATTTTCCTTCGCTTTTCTACAGTTTTCCCTGGCCATTGTAGGCATTACATTGGGGTTGGGTCTGTTGTTTGGGATTATAAGTCGCCAGTTGGTCGAGCGTTTGCGAGGTGTGCGAGAGACGCGTCTTGAGGAGGAGCAGAGGCGCATCCGTATGGAGAATGAACGCTGGCGCGCTTTATATGAATTGAGTTCCACCTTGACCGGTACACTCAGCTATAAACGTGTATTGGATTCGGTCCTCGACCTGGGTTATGTTGCTCTGAATCCTGACCCTGAAGCTGAAAAAGATGAAAAGTTAGTCAGTGCTGTGATGTTATTTGAAGGCGATCAACTGGTAGTCAGGTCAGCGCGTCGTCTAACCAGTGCGGACGAGCGTGTAAAGTTAGATGCCAGCGAAGGTGTTTTGAAGCGCGTGATTGATGAGGGCGAGGCTGTTCTTACGGACAATATTAGTTTTGACCCAGAATTGAAACGGTTGATTGCAATGCGAAATTGCACCGCAGCTTATTGTTTTCCGTTACGCAGCGGTTTTAATGCTTATGGTGCGATGCTTTTTGCGCATGCCGATCCAAATTATTTTTCGCGCGAACGCACAGATTTGCTAGATATGATTGGCCGTCAAGCTGTAATCGCTATTCAGAACGCCCGTCTATACCAGGACCTGATTGAAGAAAAAGAACGCATGATGGAAGTCCATGAGGAGGCGCGCAAAAAACTGGCGCGTGACCTGCATGATGGGCCAACGCAATCTGTAGCGGCCATGGCCATGCGTATCAATTTGACACGCCGTATGTTTGATCGAGATGAGCAATCTGCCCTTGATGAATTGGTCAAAATCGAAGAGTTAGCACACCGGACAACCAAAGAAATCCGTCATATGCTCTTTACCTTGCGCCCGCTTATCCTTGAATCTCAAGGATTGACGGCCGCTTTGCAGTCCATGGCTGAGAAGATGCGTGAAACGTTTGCACAGAATGTTTTGATTGAAATTGATGAGAAAGTTATCGAAGAGCTGGAGATGGGTAAGCAGGGCGTCATCTTTTACATTATCGAGGAAGCCATGAATAATGCGCGCAAACATGCCGCAGCGCCAAATATCTGGGTGCGCCTGAAGCAAGTGGATCCTGGGCTGGCGCTTCTTGAAGTCCAGGATGATGGTATGGGATTTGATGTGCAGGAGATGAACAAAGCCTATGACAAGCGTAGCAGCCTGGGAATGATTAATTTGCGCGAGCGTTCCGAATTAGTTAATGGTTTGTTGAACGTTCAATCTCAACCTGGCAAGGGTACGCTGATCCAGGTATATGTGCCGCTTACTGAAGAAGCAGCCGACCGACTGCATCACGCCAAACGATAAAATCGCATGCCTACTGCCGCAGGTTTATATTATTTTGTGCACGGGGAAGAGTTGCACGATCTCCCGCCTGTAATATTGCTTCATGGGGCTGGTGGATCCCACTTGAATTGGCCGCCCCAAATCCGTCGTTTGAGCGGACAGCGCATGTTCACTCTGGATCTACCCGGGCATGGGAAGTCAGAGGGGGTAGGAAGACAGGATGTCGTTGAATACGGCAAAGCAGTGATCGAGTTCATGAAAGCTGTGCGCCTTTCGGCTGCAGTTATGGTTGGCTTCTCCATGGGGAGTGCTATTGCCCTTTCATTTGCTCTGAGTTATCGAAAACGCGTGCTTGGTCTGGGATTGATCGGGGCTGGTGCAAAAATGCGCGTGGCTTCATCCACCCTGGAGATGGCTGCCAACTTGTCCACTTATCCTTCTGCTGTTCAAACCATCATCGAAAATTCATATAGCTCTACAGCTGATCCGCGCCTGAAAGAGCTGGCTGTGGAACAAATGATGCAAACGCGCCAGGCAGTTCTCTACGGAGATTTTCTTGCCTGTGACACTTTCGATGTGATGGAACGCGTAAAAAAGATCCACGTTCCCACGCTCCTGATTTGCGGCGGCGCGGATCGTATGACTCCCCCTAATCGTTCTGAATACCTACGAGATCAAATTGAGGGCGCGCAGTTGCACATCCTTGAAGGGGCAGGTCACATGGTCATGATTGAACAACCGGATGAAGTAGCTAGCCAGCTAATTGGATTTTTGGATCAAATCCCCTATTAAGCTTCTAGAATTTCAATCAGGATAGGAATAACTTTTCGCAGGGCTTGACCGCGATGGCTCAAGTGATTTTTTTCATCCATTTCCAGTTCGGCCATCGTTTCGTTTATGCCTTTAAGCAAGAAAATGGAATCGTAACCAAAGCCGCCCTCCCCACGTTCGTTGGGGATGATCTCACCAGGACAAATCCCCTCGACCAACTTTACGCCCCTTTCTGGAATTGCGACTGCCACCGTTGCCCGAAACTTTGCCACCCACGGACGCGGCTTACCGCTAAGTTCTTGAAGCAGGTACGCGCGACGGCTGGCATCTGTACGCCCCAGCCCCCCTCCGAGAGGGGGGCCAAACCGGTTCGAATGCAAACCGGGCTTGCCGTCCAGCGCTTCTACTTCCAACCCGGTATCATCGGCCAGGGCAATCAGCCCACTGGCCTGTGAGAAGGTCAGCGCTTTTTTCGTAGCGTTTTCAGCGTAAGTCTGTCCATCTTCTTCCACTTCCAGTTCTAAACCAATGTCTGTGGGCAGAATCAGTTCAAGATCAAGGTCACGTAAAACCGTCTGGATTTCTTCGGCTTTGCCTTTGTTGTTCGTAGCGATGAGCAGGCGGCGCTTATTGTCCATTTTTGATTTTTTCTATTGCCCAATTTGCATGTTCGCGGATCATTGGTTCGGAGTCGTTTGATGCGTTTTCGAGCGTTGGCATGGCTTTGGGGTTTTGCAAATTTCCTAGAGCAACGGCAACATTGCGCAGGTAGCCGCGCCGTTTGGCCCGTTTGACCGGGCTGTTTTTGAATTTGCGGTTGAAGGCTTCAGGAGTCAGCTCTAATTCGCGGATCAAGTTTGGGTAGGGCACATCAGGCCGGGGGGCAAAAGAAGAGTCCGCTTTCTGGGATGCAAAACGATTCCACGGACAGACCATCTGGCAGACATCACAGCCAAAGATCCAATTTCCCAGCAATGGGCGCATCTCCTCTAGAATGTCATCTTTTAACTCGATTGTCAGGTATGAAATACAGCGGCGTGCATCAATGGTGCGATTTGGCAAGATGCATTCGGTGGGGCAGGCTTCGATACAGCGTGTGCACGTGCCGCAGTGGTCGCTGATGAGGGGCGGGTCTGATTCCAGTTCGAGGCCAAGCAAGATTTCGGCCAGCAGGAAATAGGAGCCGTGTCTGGGGTTGATCAGGCAGGTGTTCTTGCCGATCCAGCCCAGCCCGGCGCGCTGAGCCAGGTCGCGTTCGAGAATGGCACCTGTGTCGGTGTAGTAGCGGTTCGGGACGGGATGCCCAACCTGCTCCTCGATGAAGGTGACCAGTTCCCGCAGTTTTGCGGGGAGAACATCGTGGTAATCGTCGCCCCAGGCGTAGGAGGCGATGCGTCCGATAGGATCATGCCCTTTGGGTTCTTCAGTAGATTTTGGGTCTGCGTATGGTGCGGCCAGGACAAGGATGGATTTGCATTCGGGCAGGATCAGTCGTGGATCCCCACGACGCGCGCGAGCGCGATCAACCATAAGATAACGCATATTCCCGTGATGCCCGGCATCCAGCCAGCGCTCAAAGGTTGAAAAGTGCGAGGGTGTTTCAGGCGTAGTAACGCCGGCTAGGATGAATCCCAGCCGGCGCGCATGGTCTTTGATGGCATCTTTGATGCTCATGTTTTAGCGAACAACGATGAGCACGAAAAAGTTTTCCCCAAAGGGACTGTTACTGACATTGGCCATCCGCCAAACGCTTGAATATTGACCGGTAGTGTCTGGCGCTTTGAACCGGACGGATATTTCAACATCTTCATTCGGGGCAACTGTGGACGTAAATGGTTCCGGGACGCCGCTCATTTTTTCGCCATAGGCGAAGATGACGGAATACCCTGTTCCCCAGGTGCAGGAGCCTGTATTTTTGATCTTCCAGGTTTTGACAAAGTCCTGCCCTGGTGTCACTTCGGTGCCATCGAGGTAGGTTACATCGGAGAGGAAACTGGAGTCGTCGCAGGTAATTTCGGTCGGTGTAGCCACAAACGGATCATTGGTGGGTATCGCTGTCTCGGTTGGCTGTGTAGTAGGCTCAGGAGCGATGGTAACAATTTCTGTGGCTGTTGCCGCGGATGTGGGAGGTAAAGCACCCGCTGTCTGTGTGAATTCGGCAATGACGGTCTCTGCTGCGGCGGTATGGATGGCGTTAACATCCGGGGTGGATTGTGCTGGGGCTGCTGAGCCGCAGCCACTTAGAAGACTCGCTAGTGCCGCAACCACATAAAATAGGGACAGCTTTAAATTTTTCCTTTGGTCCGCGAAAAATGACCCTACATGCTTAAATTGTTGCGGTACTAGAGCAACAAGTAATACAATTTTCTTGATCATAGGGTCTCCATTTTAGAATTCTGAGCCTGCCGTTATTCAACCCTTACCAGGAGACATAATAGCGTGCCAAAATATTGCCCATTATCTCCCTGCATCCTCCAGCAGCCGCCCCATTCGCCGCCTTTCGAGGGTGTTTTTACATCGATCCTGATCTCCACAATATCTCCCGGCTCAACCTTCTTGTTCACTTTTTCGTCGATCACCCATTCTCCTTTTGCATCTCCAGTTATGGGTTTCAAGACGAATCCATCGTCCCAGGTGCAGGTGCCCGTGTTTTGAATGCTCCATACTTTTGCAAGCCAAGCGTTATCTTCTACCACTGTGCCATCAGGGTAAGTGATATCTGCAATAAATGCCGAATCCATGCATACTGGCCCTGCCTTGGTAGCCAGGACTGCCAACGGCGTGGATGTTACCAGACCCGGGATCCCAGTGGTTGGCTGTGTTCCTATTCCAAGCGTTGCTGCTGGTGTTGCCGCCGGGGCAGCGGGGGAACCACCTATTATCGCAAAGGTGGGTATAAGCGTTACTTCCGGTGTGGATGTTGCAGGTGGGGGGAGCGTTGCTGTGGGAACAGCCAGAGCGGTTTGTGTAAGCTCCAGGGAAAATTGTGCCTGAACAGTTTCTGCTGCTGCTGTGAAGATGGCGCCAACATCAGGCGTAGGCTCCGGCTCCTGTCCAAAATTACAGGATGATAAGATGAGCGCCAGTGCAAGCATAACAGGCAACCAGGTGTTTTTTGTGTATCGCATTCGATACCTCCATGACATATTGGTACTTACAGTAGAGAATTTCTCTCTTTTTTCATTATAACGCACCTTGCTTATTGTAAAATAACCCTGGCTACATCCTGCTTTTGGGGGATTGGTGGTCGGGAAATCTATAGAAACCAGATGTATTAAGTGTTGCTCCTTTGCAACCGGTGTGAAGTTCCATAAAAAAAAACAGCCGAGGCTCAAGCCTCGGCTGTCAAATGTTAGATTGACCCTATTGACAATCGTAGATGAAAGTCGCTTGTGGGTACTCTTGATAGTTGGGCGCATGGATCACGATTTGCATCCACTTGGTGCCCGGTGTTGCGCCCAGGTGGAAGGACCACTCGCGCGTTATGGTGACGGAGTCTGCCTGCGTGAATTTTATCGTCCTATTAGGGCCAGGGACGGGATTGGTATTGTTTCCATCACTTTGTAGCCATTGATATTTAACAGTGGCCGGGCCATTGGTTGTGATTGTCGCATGGACGCGATACCATACGTTCGTGGCACACCCCGCCGCAGGGTCGCGGACGATATTGTAAGTTACATTTGTTACGCCGTACTCGGGATTCGATGAATCGTTTACGTTCACTTGCACATAAAAGGGTTGGTCATACTGGCCAACACCAAATTGCCCTCCCCATTCAGATTGGAGCTTCCAATGGCTGGAGTAATTTCCATTTGATGTCGGGGCTCTCAAGAAAAGCGTGATGTCCACCTCGTCTCCAGGGCCGACAATTTCCGGGAACTGGTATTCAACCAGACCACCCATCAAATCTCCGCTCCAATAAACAATTTTGTAGGCAGAGTTCCATGTGCAAGAACCATTGTTTTTCAATCGCCATGTTTTGTAGAACGTCTCACTTGGTTGCATGACTGTACCGTCAGGGATGGTTTCGCTAATGAGATTGGCGACCAGACAATCGGGTCCAGAATCGATCGGAGGCGGGGCGGTTGGGGGTGCGAAAGTTGGAGCTTTAGTAGGCGTCGCTTCAGGCGCGGACGTTGGGCCTGCTTCCGTTGGAATAGGTGTGGTCGTTGCTTCGACCTTTTGCGTCTCCTGCGCGGCCACCGTCATGGCAACGGCTGTTGCAATCGTGTCCGCTTCCGTATTTGTGCCACCACAGGAGGTTAAAAGCAGGGCAAAAAGTATGAGAATGGATAGAAAGGTAACCTTTCGATTTCTTTTCATTCTGTGTCCTTTCGGCAACTAGAGTTTGCCAGCGGAATATTATACTGCTTTGAGATTAAAATATACTCATGAAAAGCGCCCGGTCACCTGCCGGGCGCCTTTGGATTTGTGAAGGGCTCTATGGATCGCAGGCGACTGAGAAATTGGCTTCAGAAAAGGCCTGGTGGTTTGGCTCGTTGATATAGATCCTTTGCCATCCAGTGGCATTATCACCAGGGTTGAACCAGCGTGACCAGGATGTTGTCACTGTTTTAGTTCCGGCTGATGCAAATGTCAGAGATTGTTCCGGGGCATTTGCGTTGTCGCTCCGTTCCCATTTGTACGTAACAGTTCCAGCAGCATTTGTAGTGATATCTGCACTGAATTGAAAAACAATCTTATAACCGCCCGCATCCGTACAGGGCCCCGAATAGTTCGCTGGATTTACCGTAGTGGTCACGCCTGAAACAGCAAATGGATCAGGTCCACTTACTTTAATGTCCACATAGAAAGTGGCAAATAAAACGCCGGCGGCATTGCGTAATTTCCAGTAACCTTTGTAGTTTCCGGCTGTAGAGGGAGCTTTCAGGTTGACGGAAATATCCAATGTTTGGCCTGGATTAATATTGCCAGTGAGAGCCTGAGTGGCTGGCCCACTCATAGAATCACCATTGCTGAACACGACCGCGTAAGATGTTGTCCATGAACAGGTGCCAACGTTTTTCAAGCGCCATGTTTTAGTGAAAGATTCATTAGGTGACAGTGTTGTGCCATCTGGAATGGTGACATCTGTGACGAAGTCGGCATCATCGCAATCCTGGGTGGCTGTAGCACCAGGCTGAGTGTTTGTGGAAACAGCCAACGTGACAGTCGGCGGCGCGGTGGTGCTTGTTGGTATAACAGGTACAGTCGGCGGGTTAAGGATGGCAGCTTGGGTCAGGTTGGCCTCCACCGTTTGTGCCGCAGCGGTTAATACAGCATCTGAGCCCTGAGTTGGGGTTGAGGTATCATTTGAGGGCAAGTTGCACGCGGAGATACCAAGTGCAATGGTCAGAAGAATGGAGACGAGCCGGATAAGTTTAGACATTTCTCTTCCTCCTTACAAAATCAGATTCTTATTGTATCGCAAGCTAGACGAAAAGTCTGCATTTTTTGTTCCCCCAAAGTGGTGAAGCAAAACGGGAGCTTTCCAGGCTCCCGTTTTGTGTTTTATGCTTTCTCGTATGGTTGACCGTCCGCTGCGGGTGGAAGCGCCCTTCCTACAACGCCGCTTAGCACGATCATGGTAACGATGTAAGGGGCCATAAGCAGGAACTCTGATGGAATCGGTACCCGCAAGATCTGCAATTTGACTTGCAGGGAATCTGCAAAACCAAATATGAGCGAAGATGAAAACGCACCGATAGGATTCCATTTTCCGAAAATCATTGCAGCCAGACCAATGAAACCTTTGCCGGCGGTCATTACTTCGTCAAATCGCCCTACAGAACCAATGGTGAAGTAGGCACCACCTATTCCAGCGATCATGCCGCCCGCGATAACGTTGACATATCGATTTAAGAATACATTTACACCTAATGTGTCTGCCGCTTTGGGGTGTTCTCCTACAGCACGGGTACGCAGTCCCCATGGCGTGTAGAATAGTACGATATGCATCACAACGACCAGGATCAGCATCAAATACACGATGATTCCATTTTCAAAAAAGATTGGACCGAGAACAGGAATTTTCGACAAAAGAGGAATAGAGATGATGGGGAACGTTCCTGAATTGTTCAACATGTCAATATTTTTTTCCAGGAAACGTGATGAGATAAAACTGGTCGCTCCTGTGGCAAAAATGTTGATCGCTACACCACTGACAATCTGGTCAATTTTAAAGCGAATCACCAGGAAAGCATGTGCTGCGGCTACAAGCGCTCCGGCAAGAATAGCGGCCAGCAAACCTAAATATAGATTTTGTGTCACAGTTGCTACAATAACTGCTACCTGGGCTGACATTAGCATGATTCCCTCGATAGCGATGTTGATGACGGCTGCCCGTTCGCTGATCACACCGCATAGCGCAGCCAGTGCGATAGGTGTTGCTCGTACCAAAGAACTGCTCAATACGCCAATCAGGCTGAACGATTTGCCGCGCGTAGCCCAGATCAGGAAAGCTGCTATGAAACAAAAGGCGATTATCCCGATCAGCCAGCCTTTAGATTTTATGCCACGCGCCATTTCCCAGGCGCCAAAGAAAATGGTGATGAGAACCAGTGCGTAAATGGCTGGCCCAACAGGGAGAGTTAAATCAGGGATAGGAAGCGACTGGGTGCCGAGAGCAGGTGTGAGCCCGAAAGTTGCGAGTTGCCCTGCTTCCAGGTTCCTGCCGAACAGCAACAACATCATTAGGCCGACTGCAATTAGGACAACACCTGTTATTAGCCGAGTGCGCTTATTTGAGCTTGTTTGTATTTGAGGGGAATTTTCCATTGTCATTCAACCTTAGTCTGGTGACGAACTAATTACCCCAACCGCGGGTAAGTACAGTTTGTTCTTCGCGATCTACGCGAATGCGATAGATCCAACGGATGATGGCCGGTGCCGCAACGAATATGATGACCAGACCCTGGATAATCGAGATGATATCGATCGGGATACCTGCCATGGACTGCATGCGCGTTGCGCCGCTCCGCAGCGTACCAAACAACAAAGCTGCAAGGACAACCCCCAACGGATGGCTCTTCCCCAGCAGTGCAATCGCGATCGAATCGAACCCAAAACCTGCTGAGAAGCCTTGACCAACCCAATGATCAACGCCCAGCACCTGGCTTGTGCCTGCCAGCCCAGCCAAACCTCCACTGATAACCATTGCCAGAACAACGTTGCGGACAATATTGATGCCAGCATATGTGGCCCCATCTGGGTTTGCACCAACCGCTCGAATCTCAAAACCTGTGGTGGTTTTGAATAGTAACCAGTAAACAATGAATGCGATGATAAGTGCCAGGAAAAAGCCGATATTAAAACGGAGCGGATCAGGGAATAAACGCGGTAGCTCAGCCGAAGCTTCGATCTGTGGTGTCAGCGGGCGATAACCTTGTGCTTTCATAGGACCATTCAACAGCCAGTCACTCAAACGGAAAGCGATCCAGTTCATCATAATTGTGTTGACAACTTCGTGCGCGCCAGTTTTGGCCTTCAAATAACCCGGGATCGCGCCCCAGATAGCACCGCCTAAGATGCCTGCTAAAATGGCTAATGGTAAGTGAATATACCAGGGCACACCCTCCAGGCTGTATCCCACAAAGGCAGAAGCCAGGGCGCCCATAAAGAATTGCCCTTCAGCACCGATGTTGAACAGGCCAGCGCGGAAGCCAACAGCTACAGCCAATCCGGCAAAAATGTATGGCGTGGATGTCACCAAGCTCTCTGTGATCGGGTAAATGGCTTTCAACAAGGGGGCAGAGTCGCCTGTAGCGAAGTAAATCTGTATGGATTCAATGATTTGTGCGGGGCTTCCCAGAGAACCGGCGAAGAGTGAACCGTACGCGACCGCGACTGCATCCCAGGTTGCTTTGAGCGCATAACCGGGTGCTCCGAAAAAATTGCGGTAGGCAGCAACCACTGTCGCATCTGTTACGACAATAACAATCGCGCCAATGACCAGACCTGTGAACACGGCCAGGAGCGGAATTAGAATTGTCTGCCAGGCCGACCTATCAGAACCGCTGATTTCTTTCACCAGGGAAGTTTCCTTCTTTTCTTCCGGCTCTTTGGATTTTGTTGTAACGTCTTTATCGTTCAAGATGTCATCCTCCTAAAAGACGCGCTCGACTTCATCGCCGTCTTTGTCAGCAGGTGCAGCCTTCTCAGCATCTGTGGGATGAATACCCGCCATCAACAACCCAAGTTCTTCCTTGCTGACTTCTGCAGCCGAGACGATGTCGATGATTTGCCCTTTATACATCACCGCAATGCGATCTGAGAGGGCCATAATCTCATCCAATTCAGAAGAGACAACCAAAACGGCTGTTCCCTCGTCACGTTTCTCGATGATACGCTTGTGGATGTATTCAATGGAACCAACATCCAGGCCGCGAGTCGGTTGCGAAGCGACCAGCAGTTTGATCGGTCGAGAGAATTCGCGCGCCACGATCACTTTTTGCTGGTTACCGCCTGAAAGACTTGATACCGGCACGTACACGCTGGGAGTTCTTACGTCATATTGCTCTACCAGCTCTGCTGCCGCCTCATTAATTTTTTCTTGTTGTAGGGCCATGCCTTTGGCGAATGGATCCAGATAATAAGTACATAACACCATATTGTCATGAATTGGGAACGAAAGGACCAAGCCATGACGTTGGCGGTCTTCAGGGATATGAGCCACACCGCGTTCGAGAATATTCCGTGGAGACGCGTGCTCAACCGTGTTCCCTAACAAACGGATTTCTCCGCTTACCATTGGAGAAAGTCCGGTCAATGCGTAGACCAGTTCTGTTTGGCCGTTGCCCTGCACGCCGGCAACCCCCAAAATTTCCCCTTCCTTTACGGAGAAGGAGACACCATTCACAGTCATGTTTTTCTGTTCATCACGCACATATAGGTCTTTGACTTCCAGAGCAACCTCGCCGGGCTTGGCAGGATCTTTTTGCACGATCAAGCTGACCTGGCGGCCAACCATCATCTCGGCTAACTTTTGCTGGTCAACTTCTCTGGGGGTTACGGTTCCAACCGTGCGTCCTGACCGCAGAACTGTAATGCGGTCAGCTACGTTCATCACTTCTTTGAGCTTATGCGTGATAAAGATGATTGATTTACCCTTGTCTACCAGGGTTTGCAAAATTTCGAAGAGGCTCTCAACTTCCTGTGGCGTTAGTACGGCAGTCGGCTCATCCAATATCAGGATGTCGGCTTCGCGATATAAAACTTTGATAATTTCTACACGTTGTTGTGTGCCTACGGGCAGGTCTTTGATATAGGCGTTGGGATCGACTTCTAATCCGTATTGATCCGATATCTCACGGATTCGCTTGGAAACAGTTTCTTTGTCGAGGAAAATCTTGTTTTTTACAGACTCATTGCCTAGCATGACGTTTTCTGTCACTGTCATCACAGGCACGAGCATGAAGTGTTGATGCACCATGCCGATGCCACGGGCAATCGCATCATTCGGGCTTTCGATATCGGCTTTTTCCCCGCGCACCGCGATCTGTCCACCGTCTGGCTCATACAAGCCATACAAGATGTTCATCAATGTTGTTTTGCCTGCACCATTTTCCCCCAGCAAGGCGTGGATTTCTCCCTGTTCCAAAGTTAGGTTAATATTGTCGTTTGCTAGAACACCCGGGAATGCTTTGGTAATTCCCTGCAGCTCTAAAACAGTCGGCATGGAACTTCTCCTGACATTACTTTCAAGGCACTTTTACAAGCAAATAATCTTAGGTGTTACGCAGTTACCCTTTTCCAGCCGCCAAGCTGCAAAGAGCGCCAAGATTTTCTCTATGACGCCAAGAATTCTTGGCGATCTTGGATTCTTGCCAGTTCAAATGCGTAAGTCCTAAGTCTATGAAAAGAAGGGCTGGGATTTACTCCCAGCCCTTTTGAAATTCAGATATTACTCGGCCAAAACACCATCAACGGTGAGCGTGCCAGCAGATATATCTTTCTTGAGTTGTTCAAGCGCAGACTTCATTTCATCAGAAACGGCGCTGTCGAAATCATGGAATGGAGCGATATCCACACCACCATCGGCAAGTGTGTATACCACGTTGCCGCCGGTGAAGTTGCCATCCATTACATCCTTGACGGTATTGTAAACGGCAACGTCAATCTTCTTTAGAACGCTGGTCAGATAGACTTCCTTGAACTCAGGTGCAGTCTCATACCAGTCGGCATCCACACCGATGATCTTGCAGGCGCCGCTCTCTTTGCAGACTGCGGCGGAGCCTAGACCCACGGGGCCAGCAACCGGCAGAATAATGTCAGCGCCTTCTTGCACGAAGGATTCGGCCAGGGCGCGGCCATCATCTGTTGAATCAAAGTTGCCGGTGAATGTGCCGTCATCCGCTGCGGAATCCCAGCCAAGAACCTCGACACTGGTGCCATTGACCGCATTGTAGTGCTTGACGCCGGCTTCAAAACCACGCATGAAGATGGTTACGGTGGGCAGCGGAATGCCGCCATAAGTAGCAACTTTGCCGGTCTCGGTCATGCCAGCGGCCAGGTAGCCAGCCAGGAAGGCAGCTTCATCCGTCTGGAAGCCCAGGCCACGTACATTCGAGAGCTCGACGTCTGAACCGCAGTCCTTACCAACTTCGGCGCCAGGCCAGCAGTCGGGATAACCGTAGTCCACAATGGCGAACTTCTGGTCCGGATTATCAATCGCAGCTTTCGCGGTGTCTACACCCAGCAAGAAGCCGACAGTGACGATCACATCAGTTTCTTCATCCAGAACCTGCTGGATGTTCTTGGCATAATCAGATTGTTGTTGCGATTCCAGGTATTTACCTTCGATACCAAAATCATCCATAGCACGCTGAATGCCCAACCAACCACTGGCGTTGAAGGATTTGTCATCGATACCGCCCATATCGGTAATCTCGGCGGCTTTGAATGCGGGTTCTGCGGGTGCGGCAGGTTCTTCGGGGGCAGCGCCGCCTCCACAGGCGGTCAGTAGCATTGCAGCGGTGAGCAGGGCTGCGAAAAGCGCATAAAACTTCTTCATTTGGAACTTCTCCTCTTAATTTTAGTAGGTTATTTGTTTTGAACTGCTTTTTTGGGGAAACTTGTATTGTGAGCCTTCACCTCCGATCTTTTTCTGTGAGATGTCTGACATTATACAATCCGACACATAATAGTGCAAGATGGCGCAATCTGATTCTAATCTTTCTCGGGTAGGTTAATTTCTATTATACCCTCCAGCAAAGCATCATAAGTATCTTTAAGTTTCATCTCAACCTCACCAGGAGTTTGTTTTGGAAGGTTTTGCAAAGGTTTATAAATGATTTGGCCTGTATGTTGCCCGAAAGGCACTTCTCCCTGGGATGCCATTAGAACCAAATAGGATAACTCCACACTCGGATCCTTGATAATACTGGTAACTAAAACCGGCTGCGAATCTGGCAAGCGAAAATAAAGGTCTTCTTCACCGCCAATGATTAGGGTTTTCTCCTCGGATGCTGCTAGAAACGCGCCCTGGGTTGTGTTGCCGCCGTACCCGGATAATATATCCACACCATCATCAATCAGGTGTAACGCCTGCTGTTCTCCCCACTCCGGGTCGTTGAAGATTTTGTCTCTGCTGCCATCCTCTCGATATTCAATGTATATATCTACCTCATCGTCTGCATGCAATGCACCGGCACGGAATCCCTCGCAGTAACGCCAGACAGCATCGATACCACTGGTTTCACATACAGCGCCTACTTTGCCCGATTCTGTGACCATGGCGGCCAGCACGCCGGCCAAAAAACCGGCCTGCTCCTCGACAAAATGGATAGTTGCAATATTTTCGTATACTTCTTCCGGTTGCTGATCTACGCCAATGAAAAGGATGTGGGGATATTCTATTGCCGCCTCGATCATTGGCTCGCTCAGATTTACGCCCACTGTGACGATCACATCATAGCCATTATCCCCAAAGAAAACGATGTTCTTCTGCCAGTCGCGCGTATCGATACTTTCTATGTAATCCAGACGAGCCGTCTGTGTCTGTGATTCGATGTTCTGAAGCGCTTCCCAAGAGGCCTGATTCAGGCCGTGATTATCTACACCCTCGTAGGCGGTTACCATTCCGATGCAAAACACGTCTTCCCGGGAACAATCTGATGGTTGCGATGTGCAGGATGTGATAAGTATTGCAATTAAAAGGAGCAGACACAATATCTGTAAAACAGACGGGAGTTGCTTTCGCATCGTGCCGGAAGAGGAAACTGCTTCCGCCAAAACAACCAATCCTATGCTTTCGCCTCACCGCGTCTTACGCCCAGCATAAGCAGCAGGGCCAGAACCATAAAAATAGGAGCGACCAGCATGATCGTGTTGTAATTATTCCCAGACAATTGGATGACCCAGCCATTGACGTTTGGCCCGGCAATCGCCGCCAGTGTGGAAAACAGGTAGTACAGCCCGGTGTACGTTCCGATGCGCGCGTCCTCAACCATATCCACAACCATGGGCAGGGAGTTGATATTGATCAACGCCCAGGCGATTCCCGCCCCCATCAGGAACAGGCTGACGACACGAACCGTGCCCAGCACCGGCAGCTTTGCCAACGGCGCGGCCAGCACATCTGGCGGCAGAACGAACATAATGCCAATCAGGAATGCCAAAAGGGTGATACCGGCCGAAATAGTCACACGGCGGCCAACCTTCCCGCCGATAAAACCGGAAACCAATGCGAACAACACGAAGAACAGCGAAAGATGGCCGAGCAGGCCCGCGCCATCTGATGCGTCCAACCCGAGTTGATTGACCGCATATAGTGTGAAGAAGGCCTCGATAGCATTGTAGCCAATGAACCAGAAGAAGATTGCGCCAAACAAACGGATCGCGCTTTTATCATTGTCAGCGATCACTTCACGCAGGCTCTTGAACATGTTGGGCTCTTCTTCGCCTTTTTCATACTCTTTTGGTTCTTTGATAAAAATAAAGACCAGCGCAGCGGCCAGGATGACCAAACCTGAACCCATCCAAAAGGGGAAAGCCGGGTTGGACTTGTACAACGAACTGCCAACCAGAAAAGCAATGATCGCGCCGATGCCGCCCATGAAGTTGATAATGCCATTGGCCTGCGAGCGGAAACGGGAGGGAGTCACATCTGGCATCAGGGCCACAACCGGTGTGCGCCAAAGAGCCATACTGAGCAGCAAAGTGCTGGTGCAGGCTACGAACAAAGGCAACACTGCCGCAATGGGAATAAGTCCAAACGCCGCCGCTGAAATCGGAGCACCGACCAAAATGAACGGCATACGCCGCCCAATTGGGGTGCGCAATCGGTCTGACCAGGCGCCGACCGGCGGCTGGATGAACAATGCGGCGATGTTATCCAGCGTCATGAAAAAACCAATTAGCCCGGCGGACAACCCGAATTTGTTGGCAAGAAAAATAGGGACAAATGCGTTGTACACACTCCAGATCACACTGGTGCCAAAGAAACCGAATCCGAGTAAGAAGATCTTGCCATAGTTGAATTTCATTCTGCATCTCCCTTTGAAACTTGATTTTTCTGCTCATTCAGGAACTTGCGTTCTCTCTCTGTTAGCGTGGCATTTTCAATCAAATCCGGCCTTCTTGCCAGTGTTCTCAGCAAGGACTGTTCTCTGCGCCATTGTTCGACTTTTCCATGATCACCGGAAAGCAGAATGTCAGGTACTTTCCAGCCGCGAAAATCGGGTGGACGTGTGTAGTGTGGATATTCCAGCAGACCGGTGGCGTGCGAATCGTCTATCGCCCCTTCAGGATCGCCTAACACACCGGGGATCAGACGTGAAACCGCATCGATCAGAATCAAGGCGGGTAGCTCACCCCCAGTTAACACGTAATCGCCGATAGAGATTTCGTCCGTAACCAGGTGCTCACGGATGCGCTCGTCCATCCCCTCATAGCGGCCACATATCAGGGCAATTTTCTCATAGCGGGATAATTCGTCGGCTACGGTTTGGGAGAAAACCCGTCCCTGCGGAGTTAACATGATGACCGGGCAGGCAGGTTTTTTGGGAGTCTGATGCGGATCCAGTCCTAAAGCGGTTTCAACTGCTTCGAAAACCGGCTCCGGTTTCATGACCATCCCACCGCCACCGCCGTAAGGCGTGTCGTCTGTCATATGGTGTTTGTCATGGGTGTAATCGCGGATATTGTGCACGTTGACAGAGACCAGTCCGCGCTGGCGTGCACGCTGGAGGATGCTGCTTTCCAGATATGGGGGGAACACTTCGGGCAGGAGGGTGAAAACCTCGAACTGCATAACCTGATTCTAGCATAAGAAATGGATTAGAGTCATTTAAGGCGCGTCTTGCGTGCCTGTATGCGCGATGGTAAGATGACGATATGTATTTAAAAGGCAGCAAGTGGAGCATGAACCGCCGCCGCAGGCGGCCTAACTGGTTCCGAATAACGATTCTTTTGCTTTTGATCGCGGCAGGCGTTTACCTGGACCGGGTCATTATCCCATCCGTCCCCCAACCGTTCGTACCAACGGCTACGCCTACGCGCGATCCGGAATCTTATGCTGTGGAAGCAGCTACTCTTTTTGACGAGGGGAAACTTCTACAGTCGATTGAAACATATACTGGGGCCATTCAACAAAGCCCAGATGACCCAACTCTTTTCATATCACGTGCGCGCGTGCAGATATATGCGGGGCAATATGCGGATGCGCAGACCAGCGCTGAAGATGCCTTGTTGCTCAATCCAAACAACTCGATGGCGCATGTGATGCGCGCCTGGGCGTTGGATTTTCAAGGCGATTATTTCGCAGCAGAAGCTGCGATCAAGCGCGCGTTGGAACTCGACCCGAACAATGCCATGGCGCATGCGATTTATGTAGAGATTTTGATCGATTCGTATCTGAGCGGGTCAGGCACATTTGAAGGCCTAGACCTGGCAGCCGAAGAATCGCGCGTAGCGCTCGACTTAGCCCCCAACTCACTGGAAAGCCATCGAGCGCGTGGTTATATTCTGGAAGCCACAGGGAACTATGAGGAAGCCATCCGCGAATACGAAGCAGCGATTGCGATCAACCCCAACATCGCGGATTTACATCTATCGCTGGGCCGCAATTATCGTGTGCTGGGTGTATACGACAAAGCTGTGGAAGAATTCACGCGCGCGAATGCGCTCAACCCAGGCGATCCAACCCCTGACCTGTACATCTCTCGCACGTATGCTACTGTAGGCGAATATGCTAAGGCAACCCAGTACGCTGAAACAGCTGTTAACGATAATCCTGCGGATGCAAACTTACGCGGCAACCTGGGCGTGATGTATTATCGAAACTTTCAATGGCCTGAAGCTGTAGAGCAGCTAAAAATTGTGGTAGCGGGTGGTGCAACAGAAGATAACCAACCAATCGAACCGATTGCCCTGGTCAATGACACACGCATTGCAGAATATTATTTTACCTATGCACTGGTACTGGCTCGCTTGAACCGATGCGGCGAAGCCTTGCAGGTTGCCCAGCAGATTCAGGCACGCGTACCGACGGATGAAATCGCTGTAGCGAATGCTCAGGAAGTGGTGAACATCTGCGAACAAAACCTCGCAGCTTCCCCGACCCCTGAGCTGCTCCCGTTACCGACAGAAACGTTTGTGCCTGCAACGTCCCCGCAGGGGGAAGCGACTCCCGAATCATGAACATTTATCCGCGCCGGAACCTGTTCTACCGTAAGCAGAAACCGAATATCTATCGTTTATTCTTCTTGATTGTTATGATTCTGGGGGGTGTCTGGTTAATTCGTCAGGTGGATCAGGGTGATGTGAAACCACTATTCTTACCGACCCCAACCCCCACGCGGACATCCGAATCCTATGCATTGGAGGGCGACTCGCAATTCACAGCTGGAGGTATGGACGCGGCTATCGTAGCTTATCAGGAAGCCGTGCGTGTTGACCCAAACAACGCGGAAGTATGGGCCAAACTGGCACGCATCCAAACGTATTCTTCTGCATTGCTGACCACAGACGATGCTCAAAGAACGCGTTTGGGGGAGGCGCTTGAGTCAGCTGAAAAGGCAGTTGAACTAGCACCGGATGATAGTTTTGTGCATGCCATTTATGCTTTTGTGCTGGATTGGAATGCCAACCCAACGTTGGTGGATGAAGACCAGGTACAAAGGTATTTGCTCCAGGCGGAACAGGAGGCCAATCGCGCTCTGTTATTGGATAATACGAATACCCTTGCATTGGCTTTCTACGCCGAAATTCTGGTTGATCAACAAAAATGGAACCAGGCTGAGATAAATATTCTACAGGCGTTGGAGCGCGATCCGTCACTGATGGATGTTCACCGTGTCTATGCTTATGTGCTCGAATCGCTGGGGCAATATAACCAGGCCATCCAGGAATATGACCTTGCGATCGCGATTGCACCCAACCTGACGTTCCTGCATTTGCGCGCCGGGGCTAATTATCGTCGTCTGGCTTTTGGAAGTCCTAACCCAGAAACAGCAACATCGTTATATGAGCGATCTTTGGAATATTTTGCACAGGCCGCGAGTATTAATGAGCAATTAGGCGTGGAAGATCCGATCCCGTATTTATCTATCTCAAAAACCTACTCGCAAATGGGTGAGTTTTTCATTGCAGCGCGCAATGTGCAAAAAGCTCTGGAATTTCAGCCTGATAATCCCGATGTTTATGGACAATTAGGCATCATTTACTTCAAGTCGCGAAACTATGAGGGTTCGATTCCAGCATTTAAATGTGCTATTCGTGGCTGCACAGCGGAGGAATCTTGTGATGGGCGTGGCGGTTGCGGCCCTAATGATACCCCGGCGGAGGTCACGGGCCTGGCTTTGTCACCAAGCACGGTCGTTTATTATTATACGTATGGCTCGGTATTGGCTGCCTTGAGCCGACCGCAGGATAATAGATGCCCAGAAGCAGTGGAAGTATTAGGCGAGGTTAAACGCTCCTATGGCAGCGACCCGGATATTGCTGGCATCATCTCAGCGGGGGAGGCGATTTGTGCCTCACTGGGAAATACGGCATCTTCTGCGCCAGCTACGCCAGAAGTGATGTTGGAAACAACCGCGACCCCATCTCCGTAAATTGTCAGAATTTTGTTAGAGTTCCAAACACCCTCTTGACTTGTGTCATAAAGAACAGTATCATTCGGTCGCATTTTAGCACTCTATGCGTTGGAGTGCTAAAAATATGAGTGCTTTTACATAAACTATTTTTTTTAGGAGGATCAAATGGCACTTTCTCTCAAACCCTTGGGCGACCGCGTTGTGGTTGAACCCATTGAGCAGGAAGAAGTAACGGCTGGTGGCATCGTGCTGCCCGAAACTGCGAAGGAAAAACCCCAGCAGGGGAATGTTTTGGCGGTTGGCCCCGGTGGCCGCGACGAAGACGGTGACTACATCCCTATGGATGTCAAAGTTGGCGACAAGGTTTTGTACGCCAAGTATGGTGGCACCGAATTCAAAGTCGATGGTAAGAAACTTCTCATTCTGCGCGAAAGCGACCTGCTCGCGATCGTCGAATAATCTGATTTAGTTGGAGGAATTTAGCTATGGCTGCTAAACAACTTGTCTTCTCTGAAGATGCACGTCGAAAACTTAAGAATGGTATCAATGTTGTTGCTGAAGCTGTTTCGGCGACACTCGGCCCCAAAGGCCGCAACGTGGCTGTGGACCGCAAGTTCGGTTCCCCGACCATCACACACGATGGCGTTTCCGTTGCCAAAGAGATCGAGCTGGAAGACCCCTTTGAGAACATGGGCGCGCAGTTGCTCAAGGAAGCTGCATCCAAAACCAATGACATTGCCGGTGACGGCACCACCACATCCACTGTGCTGGCGCACGCCATTGTCAATGAAGGCTTGAAGGCGCTCGAAGCCGGTTACAACCCGATGCTGCTCAAGCGTGGTATTGAACAGGCCACTGATATCGTTGTCGGTGAACTGCGTAAAATGGCTGTCAAGATCGACACCAAAGAAGAGATCGCTTCTGTTGCTACCAACTCCGCCGCGGATGCTGAGATCGGCGATTTGATTGCGCGGGTCATGGATAAAGTCGGTAAAGACGGTGTCGTCACTGTAGAAGAATCCAAATCCATGCAATTCGAGGAAGATTATGTCGAAGGCATGCAATTCGACCGCGGTTACCTTTCACCTTACTTCATCACCGATACTGAACAGATGGAAGCCTCTATTGAAGATGCATACGTGCTGATTCATGAAAAGAAAATTTCCGCTGCGCAGGATATTGTCCCGTTGCTGGAGAAACTCGTCCAGCTTGGCAAGCGCGAATTGGTCATCATCGCTGAAGACATTGACGGTGAAGCTCTGGCTACCCTCGTGCTCAACAAACTGCGAGGCATGCTGAACGTGCTGGCTGTTAAAGCGCCTGGCTTTGGCGACCGCCGCAAAGCCATGTTGCAAGATATCGCTATCCTGACTGGTGGCACTGTCATCGCCGAAGAGACCGGTGGCAAACTCGAATCCACCACGGTTGAACAACTCGGCCGCGCAGAAAAAGTCGTCTCTGACAAAGAGAACACTACTGTTATCGGTGGCAAGGGCGAGAAGAAAGCCATTACTGCACGCATCAACGAAATTCGTATTGAGATCGACCGCAGCACGAGTGACTACGACCGTGAGAAACTGCAAGAACGTTTGGCCAAGCTCTCCGGCGGTGTTGCCATCATCCGTGTTGGCGCTGCCACCGAGACCGAGTTGAAGGAAAAGAAGCACCGTGTTGAAGATGCTTTGTCTGCTGCGCGCGCCGCTGTGGAAGAAGGTATCGTTCCCGGTGGTGAGATTTCCCTCATCAATTCCGCTGCGGCTTTGGACAAGGCCAAGGCTTCGGATGAAGAAACCAAGGTTGGTATCAACATCGTTCGCAAGGCTCTTGAGGCTCCCATTCGCAAGCTGGCTAAAAATGCAGGCCAGGATGGCTCGGTCATCATCGACACCATCCGCCGCACTGCTGTTGAGAAAGAGAACAAAAATATCGGCTTCAACGTGTTGACTGCCGAATACACAGATATGATCAAAGCCGGTATCATTGACCCCGTCAAGGTTGTGCGCGGCGCGCTCGAAAATGCTGCTTCCATTGCGGCCATGATCCTGACCACCGACGTGTTGATTACCGACATACCCGAAGAAAAATCGGCTCCTGCTATGCCTCCGGGCGGTATGGGCGGCATGGGTTACTAAACCGATTTACCCAAATCAAACTGGTAGGGGCAGGTCTCAGACCTGCCCCTATCTTCTTTAATTGGTATAATCGACGCGATGTTTCCCCGCCGACGCTACATTCTGTTCCAATTGACCTTGATTCTGGCCCTTGGCCTTTCTGCCTGCGCTTCAGCCACAGGGACGCCTGCTACACCAACTCCGGCAGTTCCGTCCGCAACACCTTTACCGCCAACCCCGACACCACCGCCGTTGGCCGCTATTGTCAATGACGAGTGGCTTACAGAAGAAGAATTCCTGGCCGAAGTAGAACGGTACCGCGCTGCCCAGGCAGCTTTAGGGAATGAGATAGCCACAGACGACGCAGTCCCGGTTGTTTTGGACGACTTGATCGCGCAGATTTTACTGGCACAGGCTGCCCGTGCCGAAGGGTTTGAATTGACAGAAGCAGATTTAGGGTCCAGGATGGATGCGCTGATCTCCGATGTGGGAGGCGCAGACGCGCTTACAGCATGGCAATCTGAGCATGGCTATACGGATGAATCATTTCAGTCCGCTTTGAAACGCGCTGCCGAAGCTGCCTGGATGCGTGACAAAATCATTGAGACAGTGCCTGGTACCGCGGAGCAGGTACACGCGCAGCAAATTCTGCTCTATAATGAAGATGCAGCACGCAAAGTAGCCGACCAGTTGAATGCCGGGACAAAGTTTGCAGACCTGGCAGTACTTTATGACCCGAATACGGGCGGCGAACTGGGCTGGTTCCCAAGAGGGTATCTGCTTGAACCTGCATTGGAAGAGACCGCCTTTCGCCTGGAGCCTGGGCAAATCAGCGACGTGATTGAGAGCGGTGTCGGTTATCATATCCTTCTGGTGGTGGAGCGCGATTCGCAGCATCAGCTTTCACCGGATGCTTATCTGGTGATGCAGGAAAAGGCTTTGGTTGATTGGCTGGCGCAGAAACGCGCTGAAAGCGACATTGTGCTTGCTCCTTGAGCGGAAATTTGTACGGAGAAGTCCATGAGTGAATTCAACTTTGATGAACCTGAACCAAGATCTTCACGAAGATCGATATCTATGCCCAGTTTTGGGGTGTGGGATATTCTTACATTCGTAGTATTGCTGATCACGGTTTGTCTGGGGGTTTATTTTGTAATGATTTTTATCAATCCTGGTTCTGAGTTAAATCCGCTGAGACCGCCAGAGTTACAGATTCCTACAGCTACTATCACACCTTTACAAATGGAACCAACCTGGACGCCTACGCCCACGGTATATCTCTCTCCAACGGCAACTTTATTGCCTTCTATTACCCCCCCGGCAACCACAACACCTGCTAATTTTGTTCCGGCTACCGATACGCCAATACCCACAAAGGAACCAACTGCAACCCGCACGCCAAAGGCGCCTTTTTCGGCCTCGTCAGTTAATGCCATTGAGAGCGTGCTCATTCCACACCTGCAACCCCTGGGCTGTGACTGGCAGGGCGTAGGCGGGACAGTGGATGATCAGAATGGCAGTCCGATCATTGGCATTGTGGTCCGGTTGGCGGGTAAGTTGGATGGCAAGACAGTTGAGTTGACCACCGTCAGTGGAATCAGTCCGGAATATGGTAAGTCGGGATTTGAATTTGTGCTTGGAGAGACGCCGGTCAATTCACGAAATACTCTTTATGTGCAATTGCTGGATCAAGCCGGTCTGCCGCTTTCAGACAAAATTGAAATTGATACTTTTAGTGATTGCGAGAAAAACCTGGTGTTGGTGCGATTCAAGAAAAACCGCTAAATGATGTTCTGACGGTAGTCAGACACTCGTTTCAACGGTGAAACAAATAAAGCTCTCGCTGGGTTAGCCCCAACGAGAGCTTTATTTGTTTAATATCTGTGTTTATCCTTTTTATCTGTGATTACACTTCCACATTCCAATGGTCATAATTGGGATTCTTTGCGCGTATCACATCGTCGAATATTTCTCTAAGTTTTCCTGCCACTGGCCCCATCTCCCCTTTGCCCACCGGGCGATGATCTACCCGGGTGATAGCCACAACCTGTGCAGCCGAACCGGTCATGAACAGCTCATCGCAAATGAATAGCTCAGTGCGGTCTATAGATCGTTCGACGATTCGCAATCCCAGCTCCTTTTCTGCCAAATCCATGATTGTTTTGCGCGTGATGCCTTCCAGGATATTATCTGTCACAGGCGGGGTGATGACTTCTCCGTCGCGCACCATGAAGATATTCATGGCGCTGCCCTCAGAAACATGACCATTTTGGTTCAACACGAGCGCCTCGTCGAACCCGGAGCGCGCAGCATCTGTCTTGATCAAGGCCGAATTGGCATATGCTCCGCTGACCTTGCCTCGCGCGGGAATCATATTGTCATCGATCCGCCGCCATGAAGAGACCGTCACATGAGCATTGGTATCATTCTTGACATACATTTGGAAAGGCATAGAGAAAATTGTAAGCTCGTCTTTCAAATCATGCAGGCGCACGCCAATACCCAGGTCCGCTTTGTAAATGAACGGACGGATATAAATATCGGTTTGCCAACCCTCGGTGCGGATCAAGTCCAGCGTCAACTGGATCAGGCTTTCCTCATCATAGGGGATGTGCATGTTCATCATGCGCCCTGAATTCAACAATCGACGGTAATGATCATAAGGACGGAAAATGTACAGTTTCTTCCTCTCGTCATTCCAATATCCACGCAGGCCCCCAAACACCCCTGTGCCGTAGTGCAATGCATGAGTGGCAACGCTGATTTTAGCTTCTTCAAAAGGGACAATTTTCCCTTCAAAAAATACATGTTTCGGAAGATCCATGAAACACACCTCCTGTACTCCAATTGAATGGGGGATTATAGTTCCTGCGGATTATAACCGATGGATGTGTGCATCTCTCCTGCCCCCCTGCCTGCCACCGTTTTTCAGATTCCTCTTGACAAAATGCAAAAATCCACTAAAATCTAATTCGATATATATCGAAATAATTCTACGGAAGTGAAATGTGAACGACACACATGAAATACTCGATTTTGTCAAAGCAATGGCAGATGCCGACCGTTTACGGATTATCGGTGTGCTTGCCAGGCGGCGTGCCAATAAGTCGGAGATCGCTGGCCGGTTGAACATGCCCTTACGGGATGTGGTTGACCATCTATCCTTTCTCGAACATGTTGGCGTAATCAGTCTGAAAAATAATCTGTATGAACTGAATATAGACAAGGTTGAAGGATTGGCTCGCGATTATTTACGTGAAGAAAAACCTGTGTATGTTCCATCACCGGATTTGGATGAGAAGACGCGCAAAGTTTTGGTGTCCTGCTTGAACCCAGATGGTACGATCAAAAAACTGCCGCCTCAACCGGGCAAGCTCAAGGTGATCCTTGATTACCTGATTCAGGCTTTCACCCCGGGTGTGAATTACACCGAGAAAGAAGTCAACACCATCATCCGCCGATTCCACGTGGATGTATCCGGCCTGCGCCGCGATCTGGTGGATGCCGGTCTGTTGGCCCGTGAACGCGATGGCTCTCGTTATTGGCGTCCTTCGACTACGTTGCACTCCGATCAGCAC
>WOR8_10000689_pt1 | contig 35909 bp, 40 predicted proteins | sample DeeMarSeWOR38_10_FD_19890 | JGI IMG/M metagenome (IMG submission 19890) | reverse complement strand
GAGCTTTATTATCATTAAGCAATTGTTTCAATTCGTTTAAATCTTCAAGTGTCAGATTAACAGGAAAGAATTCAGAATTATCCGTTCCACATATTTCAACAAGAACCTTAAAATATTCAACATCAACTTTTTCAGATTCTACTGTTGCTATTACTGGTTGAAAAACAACACCAACAAAAAGTAGAATAATACTAAATGTGAGGATTTTTTTTATCAGCAAACTTGTTCCTCCCTCAAAAGTATTAATCCAGTTGTGGATATTTAAATGTTATTTGTTAAATGAGATTTTTAAAAACAACTGTTGATTACTTTGTAATAATTGTCCCTGTTTCTTCTTTAAATGCTTGCCATCCTTTTTCAACGTCAGAGATTATTACCTTTTTACCACCAGCTTCAATAAATCTGACCGCAGCAAGTATCTTTGGACCCATACTGCCCAACGGAAAATGTCCATTCTCATAATATTGTTTTAAATCCTCAATTGATACTATATCAAGAGGTGTTTCATCTTTTGTTTTATAATTTAGATAAACCTTTTCAACATTTGTAAGAATAAGTAAAAGTTCTGCATCTATTGCCTCAGCAAGACGCTCGGAAGCAAGGTCTTTGTCTATTACAGCTTCAAGACCATCAAGACCCCAACCTTCCTTTTCAATTACTGGCATACCACCTCCACCAGAGGCAATTACAATAATCTTTTCCTCAAGCATTCTTTTAATAATCTTTCCTTCAACTATTGATTTTGGATCTGGAGAAGGTACAACAATTCGCCATCCATCGGTTTCTTTTTTTAACTGAAATCCTTCGTTTCTAATTTCTTCTACTTCTTCATCAGAATAATAAGGACCAATTGGTTTTGTTGGATTTTTAAAAGAGGGATCATCTTCATCAACTAAAACTTGAGTAATCAATGTAACAACTGACCGGTCAATATTTGCTTTTTTCAAAGCATTTGAAATGCATTGTTGAATCATATAACCGATAAAACCCTCACTTTCTGCAACACATATCCCAAGTGGCATTGGAGGAGTTACATCTTTTGCTAGGTCATTTTGAAGTAGAATTGCACCTACCTGTGGCCCATTACCATGAGTAATTACAACATCCCAACCCTCTTTTATGATTTTTACAATTGATTCAGAAATATTTCGAGTGTTTTCAAATTGTTCATATATAGTTCCTTCTTGACCAGGTTTTATTAATGCATTTCCACCAAGTGCGATAACTGCTTTTTTTCTCATAATTGCAAGGAGGAAAACATCTTCAGATATAAAAAATATAACTATAAAAAAACAAGCTTAAATACTAATAGTCTCTTTAATCATGAAATATGATTTCTGAGGAAAGAAGGATTAATCTTGTCAAACAACTAATCCTAGAAAAACGAATAAAAACAAAAGAGGTAGAAAAAGCATTTTTAGAGGTAAAAAGAGAAGATTTTTTACCTGAAAATAAAAAGAAATACGCATATTTTGATACACCTCTTGAGATAGGGAACGGGCAAACAATATCTGCACCACATATGGTTGCAATCATGGTAGAAGGTTTAGATATAAAAAAGGGACAAAAAATTCTAGAAATAGGAGCAGGTTCAGGATATCATGCTGCAATTGTATCAAGACTTGTTGGTAATTTAGGCCATGTCTATTCAATTGAAAGGTACCAAACACTCGTAGAAAATGCAAAAAATAATATTGAAAAATCAAAAATTGAAAATGTCACTATTATAAAGGGAGATGGTTCAGAAGGACTTGAAAAGTATGCTCCATATGATAGGATATATGTGACATGTGCAGCACCAGACATTCCTCAACCATTAATTGATCAATTAAAAGAAAATGGAAAACTAATGATTCCAGTCGGAAGAATGTTATCCCAACTAATACTAATTGAAAAATATGAGGGAAAAATAAAAAGAAAAAATCTAGGTGGATGTGCTTTTGTTCCACTTGTCGGAAAATATGGATTTTAAAGTTTATAACCAATGTCTCTTAAGAATTTCTTTCTCCAGGCAATATCCTCCTTTCCTTCAATTCCTTTTGGACTAAATCCGTCAATTACTCCAAGAATTCCCCTAGCTTTTTCATTTCCAAAACTTGATTCGGCAATTACTACCTTTGTTGGATTTGCTGTGGCACAAAAAATTGAACAAACCTCAGGAATGAGTTTAATTTCATTTAAAACATTTAATGGAAAACAATCCTTCATAAACAAAATAAAGGTGTGCCCAGCACCTATGTTTGATGCATTTGTCTCAGCTAGTTTTTTTAGTTCAGCATCATTTCCCTCACTTCTAACTTTACATGCACCACTTGCTTCACAAAACGCAATTCCAAATTTAGCACTTGGAACTGAATTTACCATTGCCTCATAAATGTCTTCAACAGTCTTTATAAAATGGGTTTGACCGAGTATGAAGTTCATATCTTCAGGTTTTTCTATTTCAACTGATTTAATCTCTAAATCCTTCATATAATCAATCCTCCCAGTATTAATCTAAAAATTGCATATATTAAGTGTTATTTAAGATTATATAATAAAAAAAGAAAATTTATTTTTTAGCGTAATGCTTGCTCCATCGAACTCGTCTTGGTATCCTTTTGAGCTCTAGCATATTCTTTTGACATTTGTTTTTACAGAAATGATAAACCGTACCATCTTTTTTAACGTACATCTTACCTGTACCAGGTTCGATTTCACTTCCGCAAAATGAACAACTTCTTCTTTCAACCATGCTAACTAATCCCTATGGGCCACCAAGTCTTTTTGCTTCTCTTTGAGTCTCACTAAGCATCAGAATATCGCCAAGTCTAATAGGTCCCATGACATTTCTTGTGATAATTTTTCCCTTATCAACACCATCAAGGACTCTTACTTTTACTTGAGAAGCCTCTCCAGCCATTCCAGTGCGATCGATTATTTCAACAACTTCGCAAGGTGTTCCTTCTACCATATTCTAACCCTGTTTTTTCAATGATTCAATCTTTTTTACAATGTTTTCAATACCAGCTTTATCTTTTCCAGGATTTACTATTGCAACTGCAGCGGTCGGAACAAACAGACCAGCAGAGTTGCCCAGTTCTTGTTTACTAGGAACATAAGTGTATGGAGTATTTTTTTCTTCACACAAGATTGGCATATGAGCAAGGATTTCTTCAGGAGTTACATCTTCAGCCATAACGACAAGCTTTGCTTGTCCTCTCTCTATTTGCTTTGTAGCCTCGTTTGCACCCTTGCTAATCTTACCATTATCTCTAGCTCTTTCAACAAGATCATAGGCTAAATCCTGTACTTCTTTTGGCGCCTGAAATCTCACATATATAGCCATTTATTAGCCTCCTTTTTAAGCTTTCATAGATTATTACTCTTAAGGAAATGTAAAGCCTTGAATGTAGGGCCCATATAAAAACCTTTTTCAGATGTCAGTAGTTCCAAAGGTAGATTTAAAAATATCAGATTTTAAACTAAACTATATATTCTAAGCAAATCAAACTACTATTTTAAAACTGAAAAACGGTCATTTTCGTAGAAAAATATTTATAGCTATTATAACTATAATAGTTATGGTAACTATGAGTTATAAAACAATTAATGTGACATCTAAAACATATGAAAAACTTGTTCTATACAAACATGGTAATATGAGTTTTGATGATGTCATCAATGAGTTTATGAGCCAAATTGAAGAAAAAAAATTTTATAACCATGTACTAAAGGAACATAAAAAAAGGATGCAAAAAATTAAAGCTGGAGATTATGTAGAATCTGATAACATAAACGATGCATTAAAAAATGTTTGAGGTAATTTTTTGGAAATTAACAAAAAATCATCTAATTATAGAATTCTCCAGGGCAAAGATTTTTTTAAAAGATGTTAATAAAATTCAAAAGAGTGGAGAAAAATCATTATTATCCGATATTCAAAAAGTTATCGATGAATTGAAAATTGATCCTCATAAGAAACGCTCAAAAATGGATATAAAACTCATATCTACAAAAAAAGAATCAATATTCCGCATTCGGTTAGTAAAATATAGATTAGTATACGAAATAGATGAAACAAATAAAACTGTTATACTTACAATGTTTTTTATTCGAGGTAAAGGATATCAATAATTATAGATGTTTTATAATAAAGTATCAAATGTTTTTGAGATAAAACTCAATAAAAACGAAAAAAAGAGTGTTCTTTCTCATTTTTTACATTCAGAATTACTGGATATACTCAAACAGGTAGTGGAATTCTCTCAACTTCTAGACTATCAGCAGTCGGATATTCCTCGATTATGAAACATTTTATATCTTTTTTTTCAAGAATTGATGCAATTTCTTCGAGAAATAAAATATTTAATTCAATCCTATTTTTTTCTTTATTAACAAAGAATTGATCATTTTTAAGATTAAAATCAGTCATTAAAAGATCAATTAAACTATTAAGTGACTTAGACTTTGAATAAATTACTCCCTTCAAAATTGTACCTTCTTTTGTTATTACTTCAAAATCTCTTGCAATAGACCTTGCCCTTCTTAAGATTCTATTTCTAAGTTGAGATGCATCCTTAAAAGAGGATGAACAGTAATGAACACCAATTTTTAAATCCAATTTCAAAATTTTATTAATAATAAAATAAGCAGATTTTTCGCTCCCTTTTACAGCAGCAGATATTTCGTCTTTTACATCAAATCCTTTAGCAATTAATGTTTTTGCATTTGTTTCGGAAAATTCAAGTTCATTAAGATTAACCCATTTAATATCGATTTCATCTGCCCATTTAATAAGTGAAATTATTTTTTCATCCATTTTAGGAATAACTGGTATCTCTATTGCTATATCCGCTTCAGAATTTGAAAAATTTTTTAATGATTCTTTAAGAGGACTTTTATTCATATCTTCCCAATATTTTTGTTCAGGATGAAATCTTATTTCATCAAGACCTTCGGATACAAGCTTGTCAACATGCTCACCATTTTTTAATCCCGATGTATACATATGAATATGAAAATTTGAACCAAAAAAATCCTTTAAAATTGAAATATATTTTTTTGTTCTTTTCCAAACGATTAGTGGATCGCCCCCTGTAATTCCTGCACCAGTTGCTTTTATTAATTCTGCCTCTTTAATCAATTTATCAGTATCATCTTCACCCTCAAGCTCCCACTCATTTGCAAAAATCCTATCCTTTCCAAGTTTTTTTGTACTAAGAGGACAATAGTAACATTTTGCAGGACATAGACCGGTTATTAATACAACCATCTTTGATCCCTTCACACACATTTTACATGCGGGTGACAAAGGAACTGTATAAATACTTGAATTAGACCAGTTATTTATTTTTTTCATTCTAAACCTGTAGAAGTAATCTTAAAAAAGGTATTGTTTCCTTTTGATTCTTTTGGATGTTTTATTATTGTTGCCCTTCTTTTTCCAGTTCCGATTTTTTCAAATTTTATAATAGTTTTAACAATCCTTTCTATACCTTTTCCTGCAAAAGGCTTTACATCATCATCTTTTGTTGAATATACTTGTCCAGATATTATCACAAATAAATTTTTTTTCATTGCAGCCATCTGTAGCTCTGTAATCTGTCTATTTAATGAGCGGTCAGCAAACTTTTCATCATTTTCAAGCGTAAGTCGATAAAAGAAATTGAAAGTATCAAGAACAATAAGACCCAGATTTTTAATTTTTATTGCTGTATTAATCATTTCTTCTTGTTGCTTGAGTGAAGTTGGTTTAAAAAATAAAATTTTTGAAAATAATTTTTTTGAATTTGATCCTTTACATAACTGATTTAATCTTTCCAGTGATAAACCATCGCTAAAAATATATGCAACTATCTTACCATTTTCTGCACATTCTCTTGATGCTTGCAAACAGAAATTTGTTTTACCACTACCTGGTTCACCATAAACTTCAGTAATTGTCTTACAGTTAATTCCTCCGCCTAAAAGATCATCAAGAGGTTTGCAATTAATTTTTAAATGATTCATCTGCAAACAAGTGAGTATCACGAGTAATAAAAATGTTTTTAGTAAGTATTATATCAAATCCCAAAATCTTATTTTATATAGGCTGCTGGATATAACGATTTTCCATACAAAACATAATTAAATATAAGTGGCCAAATGAGAGGATAAAATATCAAAAACATTGTCCATTCAATTCCAATAAATCTAACAAGTAAAAATGGAAAAACAAAGTAACTAATTGCCCCATGTCTTCTTGCATATCTTGCAAACCGTAGCCTATCAAATGACTGTTCATTAAATATTTTTATCATAGACCAAATCATACCAAATGAAATCATAATAAGAATTAGGATTTGCCAGTTCCAAAACCTATATTCCAAAAATAAAAAAGGTATAAAAATAAGGAGTATTATAAAAATTTTAAAGAAAATTAGAATAGCCTTGTAACACAAAGGTACATTCATTTTCTTTTTAGCTCTTACACCTAAGTAAACTGAAAATGTTCTTGCCCCTGCTTTTCTATCGGTTTCTAAATCTTTTAAATTTCCTTCTATTGTATCCATTATAAAAACATAGAATAATATTATTGCAACAATAATCCAGGTTAAATTTCCTATTTCACCTAAACTTTTAATATCACCAGAAACTGAAACAGCACCAAAAAGACAGAAAAATGCCATTGCTCCAGCTAAAAAAAACTCTGAACAAACAATTTTTTTACTAAACATATCATAAAATATACCAAGTATTACAGATATCATTAATATAAAAATTAGTAAAATGCTTTTGAAATAGATTATAGGTATAATAAAAACTGCTATTAGACAGATTATAATAATTACTTTTGCAACTATTTTAGATACTGTACCTGAAACAAGAGGACGGTCAATTAGTTCCTTAGAATGTATATCATATTTTAAGTCTAGATAATCATTTAAAACATATCCAAAAATATTGCCTAATACTCCTATTGTTAGAAGCACTATCAATGTTAAAAATTCTAGATTTACACCTTTTACACTCAATGCACCAATAACACCAATTACTGATATACCAAGTGAAGATGGTAGTCTAACTAATTTTGCATATTCTTTTAAAGTCCCTTTTTTCATCCTTTTATTCCATTTAACAAAGTTATTATTTAAATGATTAAATAATATAAATATCTTTTTATAAAGAAATCATTGAAAATATAAACTATATTAAACAAATAGAGTTGAAATATGCAACATTTCAAAAAAAATTAATAATAGTTATAGGTGATTAAAAAAATTATAAGATACCTTCTTTAAAAGTACATGCTTTACAGATATTTTGTGAGGTAGGTTCGCCACATTTTTCACATTTATTTAACTCGATTGGTGGATATTTTTCTAAAAGAATCTCCTTAATTCCATTATAACTGTTCAAAATGCTATGTCTTGTACCAGGATGATCATATTCAAGATTATCAATAATATCTCTAAATACACCACGCAAAGCATGAGTTGAATAAGGGCACTCACCATCATGATATGTAATATTTTTTAAAATTGCATACAAAGTAACCTCTTTTTCAGGAATAGTCCGAAGAGGAAGCATTCGAGGGACAAGGCCGGACTGAACTTTTATATGTGGACCTAAACGTGCAAGTTTCTGCATATCACCATTTACAAAGTTCATCAATATTGATTGGGACATATCATCCAAGTTATGACCTGTTACTAGTTTTGTTATACCAAGCTCATTTGATTTCTTATTTAAACATAACCTTCTAAAAACTCCACAGTAACTACATTCTCCAAGTTCCTTTCCAATAGACACTATTTCATCAAGTGTTTTTCCAACAACATCCTGAAAAGACACAATATGATGCTTAATCCCAAGTTTTTTACAATTATCAATTGCACATTTTAGACTTTCAGGACGATAACCAATAATTCCTTCATCAATTGTTATTGCAAAAATTTCAATATTTGGTCTTTTTGAAAAGATATCATTAATAACATGAAGGGCTACTGTACTATCTTTACCACCTGATATTGCAATCCCGAACTTTGCTTCATTATCAGTTTTACCCTGTTTTTTAATATCTTTTTTCACCCGCCTCTCAAAATAATCAATAAAATGATCTTTACAAAGATGAGTTCCATTGTAACGAATAAAGGTAATTGCAGGTTTTTTACATTTGCTACAAGTAATACTCATAAAGAATCATTAATAAAAACTAAATAAAATAGTTATTGATAAAGCAAATCTGCAATAACCTCAAATGCAACTATAGGATATTCCAATTCAAAGTTTGTAATTGTTTTTGGATGAAGTTCACCAAAAATACCGATTTCTTTACCTTTTAACATGACTGAAGCACATCTTCCTTTTACAAATCCTGCATGGTCTTTATCTTCAATTGAAAACTCTTTTCCAGAGTCTCTCATTATAGCACCTACTAAAGATTTGCATTCTGTGAAATTTGCTTTAGCATCAATTTTTACAAAAGCAAGATTATACTGATTTTTAAAGGATTTATTAACAACAATTCCAAGCTCAAAAATCTGCTGAGGTAATGGATGATGTCTATTTTCATTTAGAATCTTTAGCAATGAGGGAATCAAACCTACCCTTAAGCATGTATAATCTTCACCAATAGGATTTTCAATTCTAACCCTATCTGTAGGTTCAATACTTAATTTACCAAACTCATCTTGCTCATTTGAAATGGTAAATGTCGTAACCTCATTAAATCCGAGTCCAATCATAATGTTTCTTAGATTTCTATGCAAATTATTGCTTGGTAGAGTTTTTCCAAAAGTCAATTCACTTGGTAAAAACGTTTCAAACTTGTCAAAGCCATAACCGATAGCTACATCTTCAACCAAATCAATATCATGTAATATATCAGCTCTCCACGAAGGTATCTCGATATTCACCTTTGATTTATCAAAAGTAGCATTAAAACCCATCTTTTTCAAACACAATGATACATCCTTTCCAGTTAAATTGGTTCCAAGTATTTTATTAACATAATCTATAGAAAGTTTCCTTTTTTCAGGTTTTAAATTCGGTGTAATATATGATTTATCACCATCAATTACTTTTGTTGTATAAATCTGTCCACCTCTCTCAGCTAGTGATGTGGCTACAATATTTATTACATGATTTACAGCCTTTCTATCTGTCCCTGTAACATCAATAAATAAATCAGTTGTAAATGGAGTTACTTCAGTAAGACTGCCATTAATAATCGGTGGATATGAAAGAACATTATTATTTTTATCAACAATCAATGGATGTTTATCAAAATCCTTCAGAATATGAGCATAATCAACACCTTTTTCATGATGCTCAAGAATTTCATTTAAAGTCATTGATTCGACTTTATTTAGAGGAACAAATTCTATAGAATCAGGATCAACTGCTTTATATGTAAAAGGTGGTTCAACCGGTTCATAATTATGAACTCCAATTGCTACCTTTTTTCTATTTCTGCCTATTCCTCCATGAAGTTTTTCTTGGAGTTCCATTAAAGATTTTATTAACTCATCAGTCATTGTAACATTTTTTACAAGAGCAGTTACAACATACGGTCTCACCTTTTTAACTGATGAATCAACATTGGTGATAATATCTGATTTCTTTGTATCATATATTGCTAGACCTGTATCAATACCAAAAAATGCCCGTGATGCCCGAGCAATACCCTCAACTGAGGCAAGATCTGGTCTGTCCGGGAAAAATTCAATACTAATTTCATCATTTTCCACTTTATCCAGATCAGCACCAATCATTGGTAATCTATCAAGTAATTCATCTTTTGGGATTTTATGTCCAAGTAGTGAAATAAAGTCGTTATAATCAAATGTTACAACTGGCATATCAAGGGGAAATATGTTTTCAGTATTTTAATGATAGGATTAAAATTGAACCAATCATATTTGAAAAGATTATTAAAAATATTCTTTATTAAGCAAATTAAATTTAGGGAGATTATCATGGGTAGATTCAAGCTTGTAATGTTTGACATGGATGGGACACTTCTTCAGGATAGAGGAATATTTGTAATCGCAGAAAAAATGGGATTTCTAGATGAACTTATCAAAAACTTTAACAGCAAAACCTTTGATTTTTATAAGAAAAGCATTGACATTGCAAAACTTTCAAAAGGTCTAGATAAAAATGAAATTCTTGAGATTTTTAGATCAATTAAGATAAGTAAAAATGCTGAAAAGGTTATAAAAGAACTAAAAAAGCGGAAAATAAAAACTGCGATTGCAACTGATAGTTATAAGTTTCTTGCTGATGATCTAAAAGAGAGACTTGGGATTGAATATTCATTTGCAAATAATCTTATAATTGAAAACAATATTATCACAGGTGAGCTTGAGATACATAACAAGGATTTAAAACAAGATTTTTTCAGCGGTAAGATATACTCAATTTGTAAAAGCTGTGCCTTAGAAAATCTCTGCAAGGAGCTTAATATTAATATTGAGGAAGCAATTGCAGTTGGGGACGGAAAGGTAGATATTGGAATGATAAAAAAAGCTGGTTTAGGAATAGCATATAATGCACCAGAAATTGTTCAAAAAAATGCAGATATTGTTACTGATGATTTGAACACAATATTAGATTATATTTAGATGTGATAGAATGGATATAAGACAAGATGAAATTACAACCCTTCATGAATTATGTGTTGATAAAAATAAACTTTTAAAAAGTGTGAGTGACGCTGCTTGTGAGCGGCCTGTTTCAGTTATAATGCCAATGCTTTATAGGGAAATAAAAAGTGATGCATTGAAGAATATTGTTAAAGGATTGAATAAATGTACCTATCTAAATGAGATAGTAATTCCCCTTGCTGCAAAAAATGAAAAAGAGTTTATCCAGGTTAAACGATTTTTTAATGATTTGAAAATTCCAAAGCTCATAATGTGGTGTAATGGACCAAAAGTTGAAGCACTATTAAATGAACTTAAAAATGATGGTTTAAATCTTTTAAAATATAGCGGAAAGGGTAGAGATGTCTGGCTTGCAATGGGCATTGCAAGTATTAAATCATATGCATTTGCTCTTCATGACGCAGATGTACTTCACTATGATGAAATGATTCCATCAAAACTTTTATATCCAATCATCGAACCTGAACTGGATTTTAAGTTTAACAAAGGATATTATGCTAGAGTAAATTTGCAAAGGAAGATAATATATGGAAGGGTTTTCAGACTTTTTTTACATCCGCTATTAAGAGCATTTGTAGATAATATTGGACATGAAACGAATTTTGTTAGATTTTTACGCTCATTTAGGTATCCAATATCTGGTGAATTTGCCCTCACAAGTGATCTTGCAAGGGATGTCGATCTACCAGGAGACTGGGGTATTGAAATAGGTATCATGTCTGAGATGTACAGAAATGTTTCTTTAAAAAATATTTGCCAAACAGATCTAGGTTTTTATGACCATAAACACCAAGCAGTAGGTACCGTTGGTAAGGGTCTTTTAAAAATGACAGCAGATATACTCAAAACACTCTTACGAGTTTTAATTGAAGAAGATCATGTAGAAATTTCAAAGGAGTGTTTGATATCTTTAAGGGTCTTATATGTAAGACATGCAAGAGACTTTATAAGAAAATACCATGCCGATGCACATTTTAACAATCTAGATTATGATAGACATCTTGAAGAAACCATGGTTGAATCATTCAGTCAACAAATAATGAATGCAGGAATTTCCTATATGAGAAAACCAGTTGGTACACGTATACCGGATTGGTTAAGAACTATTTCTGCAAGAAGAATAATTAGAGAACAACTTTTAGAAATTGTTGAGGAAGATAACAAATAATTGAGGAGAAGTAAATGAATCAGGATTGGAATAGAAACGTCAGTTTGAATAGCGAATTAATAAAGAGATGTGAAGAGATTAAACCGATTGACATTATGGTTGGGGTTCTTTGCAAGGATGTTGAAACAACTATCTTAAATGTTTTAAATGTGATAAACGAGGGACTCTATAGATATTTTCCTGATTATAATATAGCAATTGTTGTTTGTCTCGGAAAATCAAGTGATAAAACAAATGAAGTAGTTGACCTTTTTCAACCATATAATTCAATAAAAAAGATTGTTGCAAAGGATTTAATTGATGCAGGAAAAGGCGCTGGAGTTATGACTATTTTTGAGTTAGCACATGCATCTGAAGCAAAATCTGTTGTTCTTATTGATGGTGACCTTCTAAGTGTAAAACCAGGTTGGATTCAAACTATAGCAAATCCAATTGTATATGGTAGAGCCGATCTTACTGTACCTTACTATATTAGAGACAAAAATGATGGAGTAATAACAAATAATCTTGTCTATCCATTTACGAGAGCACTTTATGGTCTTGACGTTCGACAACCAATTGCTGGTGAATATGCTATATCAAAAAATCTATATGAGCTATTAAGAAATCATCCATTGTTTCCTCCTGATTTTGGAGTTGATATTTTCATATTAACTGTTGCAGCAGCCGAAGGATTATATGTTAAAGAAGGTCTTTTTTCCCTTAAGATACATGAATCTACTACTCGTTATCTTGAACCTGAGAAATTCTTAATTCCAATGTTCAGAAGGGTAACAAGTTGCATGTTTGAACTAGCAAAATATTATGAGGAATACTGGAGATCAAAACCAAAGCTCTGGCGTAGAAAATATTATAGAGAGTGTTTCAGTCAAAAACCAATACCTGTAAAAATTAAAATATCTGATATGAAAAATTCTTTTGAAACAGAATTTAATAATTCAAGAAATTTAATGGAGAGGTTTTTACCAAATAGTATAATTTCTTATTTGGAAAGAATCGTAAATAACAGTGAAAATTTTGATTCAGAGCTGTGGGCTGAAATTGTCTATAACTATGCTGCCTCATGGAAAAATATTTATTCAGAGGAAGATAAAAATATACTTCTCGATACGCTTAAAATCCTATGGATTGGAAGATATGTTAGTTATGCAAATGAAGTAAAGGATATGGATATGAACGAAGCAGAAAACGTAATACAAAAACAAGCAGAGGTTTTTGAGGAAAAGTTTGAGTATTTGAGATCGATTTATGAGGATCCAATTACTCCAACATAAAAAATTAGGTGTTAAATATGAAGATATATTCTGTTGCAGACATTCATGGTGCACAATTTAGGTTAAATCTTGTTTTGAAAAATATTGATAGGTATTCACCAGACCTAGTAGTAATATGTGGTGATATCACTCAGTTCGGACCAGGTGAGCTTGCAAAGAATTTTTTAAATCAGATACCAGTAGATACTCTTGCAATAACTGGAAATATTGATACTGATGATGTTGGAAAGGGAATCGATGAAAGCAATGCAACTAGAATTGAAATGAAAAAGATAGTAAAAAAAGGAGTGCCTTTTTTTGGTATAGGAAGAGATATTTCAAAACAAATTGATCTAATCGATAAAAAAAAACTAATTGATGAAAATTGTGTAGTTGTATCTCATGAACCTCCATATGGTGCACAAGATAAGGTATTTCTCGGAAAACATGCTGGTAGCAAAACTCTGAGAGACATTGTTGATAAATATGGTCCTCGTCTTGTATTATGCGGTCATATTCATGAAAATCCTGGTTTTAATAAAATAAATAATACTATTATTATTAACAGCAGTATGGGTAAAAGAGGAGAAGGAGCAATAATAGAAATAAATGAAAATATATCTGTTAAAATGATAGATTAAATCCATGTTTGGAATTTCCCTAACATTTTCTCACTCTTTAAATATAAAATAGGTTTTATCTAAAAGAGATGGAGGAAAATAAAAAAAACGGTAACAAGAAATGGAAATGTCTTGTATGCGGTGCTACTGGTAAGAGATTTTTAAATAGTTGGAAGGCAAATCGTTCAGGACGTCAACATATTAATAACAAACACAATAAATTAGGAAACATTGTAATTATTGGAAAGGATTGTTATTAATTTATTTTTCCAAAAATATCGTTTGAGTCGGGAATGCCATTTCAATTCCTTCTTTTTCAAAGGCTTCTTTTATTTTGAAGTTTATTTCTTGTTGTGTATCTTTGAATAGCACATAATCTTGTGATCTCATATAATAAACAACATCAAAATTCAAACTGAAATCCCCAAACTCTGAAAAATGAACCCTGTCTAGTTTATGGACATTTTCTAGCTTTTCAGGATCAATTATTTTTTTTATTATATCAGGTATTTTCTTCAATTTATTAAGAGATGTATTATAAGTTACTCCAAAACTGAAATCTATTCTCCTTCGTTTCATTTTCTTGAAGTTTCTTATGCTTGCAGTAGTTAACTCCTTATTTGATAAAATCAATTCCTCGCCCTGAAGTAGCTGAAGTCGTGTTGATTTCATACCGATTTTTTTAACAGTTCCTGAATAATTTCCAATAATTATAAAATCGCCTATTTCAAAGGGCTTATCAAAATAAATCGAAAATGCACTGAAAAAGTCACTAAGAACATGTTGAAGAGCAAATCCAATTACGATTGCAGTTGCAGCACCACCAATTGCTAGGCCAGTTAAATCATAACCTGATAGAGCAATGAATACGAAAAAAGCTATTAGATAGATTAAAGCATTAAATATTCCTCTGAATACAAACAAAATATGCTGACTTACTTTCTTTCTTTTTTCCTGTCTTTCAGCATACCATGCAAAAAGAACGTTTGTAACTCTTGTAAAAATATATGCAATTAGTAGGATCTCAATAAAAAGAAACGTAGGATTTATGTAATCTCTATATCCTTCAAAAATACTTATATTTTGGAAAAAGTAAAAAAGTCCAAAAAATATGACTAGAACATAAATTGGTCGTTTAACATTTTTAATTATCTCATCATCTAACTTTGTTTTTGTTTTGCTCGCTAATTTTTTGAAATAATGTTCAAAGAAGTGATCTATTATATAACCTAATATTAAAAATGCTATAAGTAGAATTATTGACCAAATTAATTCTCCATAGATTTGATCTGCAAATCCAAATGTACTGTTGAACCATTCACTTATAGATGCAGAAAACTTTTCTATATTCATTTGAATCGCTAACCCTAAAAAACAAGTAATTTAATTATTTTTCCCCAACAAAAAATACAACAATTATGGATAAGAATAAAAATTGTAATATCTAGATATCACATTGTTCCTTCTTATCATTTGTATAGTTATAGTTTGTTTTGATATTAATGAAAAAATCCTGCACAATGAAAATTAATATAGAGTTCTGATAAAATTGAATGTAAAGTTGCAATAATATATTTAGATGGATACCAGGGTAAAGGAGCTAACAAATTTAAAATACGTGCTAAGGGACTGCATAAGATTCTTATAATTGCACAAATAAATGAATCACCATTTCTATAAATATTGTTAATTTCTTCTGAAAAAATTGTAATAGCATTAGTTAATTCTTGGTACTGCTCATCAATTTGAGGATACTGTTTTGAAAATGTTGAAAACTGGTTTTCGTTTTTTACAATAATATTTAATATTCCATTAATCAAACCCAGATGAGATTTACTAACCTTCTTTGCACAAAGGTTACATCCAATACCACTATCAGAAAAATTTGATGGATCAGCAAATGCGGGTTGAATTCCTATTCCAACAAATAAAAATATTACTCCAACTACCAGCGTCTTATATAAAATAACAGGTTTAATCTCCATATTTTCCTAACTCCCTCTTATTTTACATATAGCTATGTATATTTAAATGTTACAATAAATCAAAAAAAAGAGTATCAAAATCAATATCCTTATTTAAAGATCTTAAAAAGAAAATTCAGTTCAGAGACATATAGTTTAACAAAAAGCTTGATATAACCTCTTTATTTATATGAAATTGTAAAAAACTGATAATTAAAAAAAAGGAGGTAAACTTATGACATCTGATTCATTAAGGACACATGGAGGGTTTCATCCAGATTATGCTGAAGAAATCAAATATTTTCAAAAAAATATGATCTATTCTATACAGATTGAATCAAATCTATCATGTCCGCAGGGATGCCTTTTTTGTTATGCTTCTTCTGACAATCCACCAACTAAAGAACTTCCAAGTGAAGATATTATAAATATCCTAAATTCTGCAAAAATAATGAAGGTTAGAGCAATTGACTGGTTGGGCGGAGATCCTTTACTTCGAAAGGATTGGTACAAATTAATGAAAATCGCTCAGAATAAAGGACTTAAGAATAATATCTGGACCAGTGGAATTCCTCTAAAAGATATTGAGGTTGCTAAAAAAGCAGTTGAGGTTTCAAAAGGAGGATTCATATCAGTTCATCTTGATTCAATTGATGAAGAAATTTATAAAAAATTACATACTGGAAATCCGAAAAATAAGATAAAATCAATAATAAAAGGAGTTGAAAACGTTCAATCCTTTGGGAAAAAACCTGATGAAATGATTAACTGTATTACTTTTAATAAATTAGTTGCAAAGGATGCAGAAAAAACTATTGAATATTTTTTTAAAGAAAAAGGAATGAGAACGTGTTTAACACAAATGTGTATGACAGGTCTTGCTAAAGGCCACACTGAGTGGATTCCATCTACAAAAGAAATTAAGGAAGCTTGCGAAGCAAGAGACAGAATTAATTACCCAGACTCAAAACTATCTATGTGTACAATGGATACAAATAAGTTCTACTGTGGAGGAATAATCTGTATAACAATAAATGGAGATGTAACACCATGTTCTGTAATTAGAAAAGGATTTGGAAACATTCATACAACTCCTTTAGAAGAGATTGTTGAAAAAAACAAGGATAAATTGCTTTTTTCACATTTAAAGAAATTAGAAAATATGCCAAATAACTGTAAAACTTGTGAAAACAATTCAATATGTTGGGGATGCAGAGCTGCTGCCTATTATGAACATAATGATATTTTAGCAAGTGACCCAAAGTGCTATAAATAAAACATTAATAACAAAATATTTAAGAATAATGGGGAGTGAAAATTATTATTGAAAAAGGTAAGAAACTAGATTTTAATATATCTGACGTTGTTGAAATCTACTCAGGTCCAGTAGGAGTATTATGGGAAATGCTAATGGGTGAACAAATTCATGTTGGCGGTCAAAATGAGACAGATATTCTTGCTGAGAAAGCAAAAATTTCTGAAAATTCCAATATTTTGGATATATGTAGTGCTCTTGGTGGGCCAGCACGACACTTAGCAAAAAAATATAGATGTAAAATAATCGGCCTTGATGCAACCCAAAAAATGATAGATGAAGCAATGAAAAGAACTGAAAAAGAAAATCTATCTGAATATATTACATATCGCTTAGGAAATGCACTTGATATACCCTTTAAAGCAAATACTTTTGATATTGTTTGGGGACAAGATGCCTGGTGTTATGTAACAGATAAAGATAGACTCGTTTGTGAAGCAAGTAGAGTTTTAAAACAAAATGGAATAATTGCTTTTACTGATTGGCTACAGGTTGGAAATATGCCTGAAAAAGATCTTGAGGATTTGAACAGTTTTATGGCATTTCCATATATGGAAACACTGGACGGTTATGAAGAAATTTTAAAAAATTCTGGACTAAAGGTACTTGAAAAAGAAGATCTTAGCAATGATTTTGCAAAACATTGCCATATTTATCAAAACATGCTTAGAGAACAATTAAAACAAGGAGTAATTGACAACTATGGAGCTGAGATGTTTGATATCGCGGATTCTGGTTTAAACCTCTGGGTTAAAGCCGCAGATGAAGGAAAAGTAGGACGTGGAAGGTTTATTGCAAAAAAAGAATAAAAAAATGAAAAAAACTAAAGAAATTGATAAATCATATATCGGAATATGTGGTATATGTTGTTCAATTTGCCCAGCCTATAGATCAGATGAATGCAAAGGTTGCTTGACTCTTAATAACTGTAAAATTCTAAAATGTGCTAAAGATAAAAAGGTAGAATATTGTTTTTTTTGTAACAAATTTCCATGCAAACTGTTTGAAGAGGGGTTTGATTGGAACCTAAATGAATTTACATATTTAGATGAATTTTCTCCAGGAATTGTTAAATGGAAACCCTATAGTAAGGAGTATATCAATTTATTTAAGATGGCTAAGAAAAAAAGTAAAAATAAAAAGAAATAGTATTTTATTAGAAAAAAAATTCTGAGGAAGATGGAACAATTGAGAAAAAAAAATTATTGTATTCTTTTTTTCGTTAAATATCCTGAGAAAGGAAAGGTAAAGAGTCGGCTATCTTCTAAATTAGACCAAAATTTTACAATTAATCTTTATAAAATGTTTGTAAAAGACCTACTTTTTACATTAAATAAAACTGATTATTCTAAAATTATTTGTTATTATCCAGATAATGAAATTGAAAAATTTAAAAAATGGTTAGGTTCAAGTTTAGATTTCTATCCACAACATGGAAAAAACCTTGGTCAGAGAATGAAATCCTGTTTTGAATCTGCATTTAACCAGGGTTTTGAAAAAGTAATTGTAATTGGTAGTGACAGTCCTGACCTTCCAGAGAAAATATTTGAAAAAGCATTTATAATTTTAGATGAAAATGATTCAGTAATAGGTCCAACCTATGATGGAGGCTATTATTTGTTAGGTTTTAAAAAAAATAGTTATTCACCAAAGGTTTTTGAAAAAATTAATTGGAGTACAAAAACAGTTTTCAAAGAAACTATCAATAAGTTAAATATTGAAAACCTAAAAACAGTAATCTTGAATTATTGGAGAGATATAGATACATTTGATGATCTAAACCATTTTTACAATAAATATAAAGACAAACAAGATTTTAATTCTGAAACAATTATTTTTCTTAAGAAAAATAACTTTTAAAAAAATTACTTATCAACAATATATTTTATCAGAAATTTTGGTCTGACTCCAATTAAATTAATAAGTAATGCTGTGATAAACATAATAGTAACCCTAAACTTACCGATACTTTGGAAACGTCTTGAAGAAGTGGTAATTTTTCTATCAACTTGTATTAACTCACCATATTTTTTCATCTTTTTACTAAATTCAACATCTTCAAGAAAAACAATATCATCATACCCTCCTATCTTCTCAAATATATCTCTTCTAATAAAAATCCCAAAATCTCCAAAAAATATCTTATTAATCTTAACTCGAAAATTTCCATAACTGCTGATAAACCTTAAAAAAAAGTCAGGATTTGAAAATGCTTGAACCATTCCACCTCCAATTATATTTCTAGAGTTCATTTCTTTTTCAATAACATTTATTACATCTTTTTCAAGTGTGCAATCTATATGAAGAAATAAAAAAATGTTACCTTTTGCAATTTTTGCACCCTCATTCATCTGTTTACCTCTTCCCCGAGAGGTTTTTACAAGTTTTAGATTTCTATTGAATGTTTTTTTGTATTTATCTACCATTGAAATTGCATTATCAGTACTTCCCCCATCAACAAGTACTAGTTCAAAATCTCCTTCAAGTGTATCTAAGTGACTCAAAAATGGTTTTATGTTTTCACTTTCGTTTAATATAGGAGTAATTATTGAAATCATATTATTCCAGCTTGTTTTTCAAAATTTCGAAATTTTGAGAACATATATATTACAAATTATCATATATAAATTATTGATTATTGGACGTGGTTAAATGAGGAGATATGAACTAAGTAAGTATATGAATTCTGGTAATGGAATTCTTATTTTAGGAGTTCTATGGTTAATTTTTTGGCTTGCGCCTGCATTTTTTCTTTTTCAAGAAGATCCACGTTGGGGACATAACTATGCAATTCCAGTATTATTTATTATTGTTGGATTCGCATATAATACAAATAAGATTTCATGTCAACTTATTGCTGTAATTGCATCGTATATTACAATTCCAACGTTCCTTGGTTTTTGGGCTTGGGATACAGCTACAATTATTGCATCCATTTTTTTAGTTGGTCTTGTTATTTTTTATGTTTTAGAAAGAAACAGAAAAACAGAGCTTATAAATCCAAATCAAAGATTGAAAGCTTGGTTAAAAATCCATTCAATGACATTTGCATATCTTGGCCTTGTACATATGCCCTTAATATTTTTCTTTGTTAGATGGTTCAATCCAGAACCATTTTTAGATTTTTTACCAATTGAACATCATGTATCAACTAGTATCTTTAATGCAATGATGTTTGTATTGACAATACTTGCAATCATGGAAAGAAATATAAAAAAGATAGGACGGTTCAACATACCAAAAGCAGGCTTTATTTGGTCAATACTTATGATTATTATTCCGATAATTGCAATAAATGTTCTTGGAGAATAGTTTGTTTTTTATTTTAAAGATTTATTTCACATCTTAAAAATTATAGAAAAATATTGGAAAACTTAATACATAGTATTTAGTTTTCATTGATGCCATTTCAGGGAGGATTATATGACTGTAATCTTAGATGGGTCAGGCCTTACCATTGAAAAATTAGTAAACATTGCTAGAAACAACGAAAAAGTAGAACTTCATCCAAATGCAGTTAAAAGAATTAAGCAGTGCAGAGCAGTTCTTGATAAAAAACTAAAGTCTAAAGAAATAATGTATGGGGTAAATACAGGGATAGGTGAATTTTCAGAAATTGTTTTAACAGATGAACAAATAAAACAATTTCAGAAATATCTTGTTTATAATCATGCAGCAGGAATTGGTGATCCTGCTCCTATTGAATATATCAGAGGAGCAATGGCCTCTAGAATCAATGTCCATGCACATGGTCAATCTGCATGTCGATTTGAGATTACAAAAACACTTGTTGAAATGTTAAATAAGGGAGTTACTCCCTATGTTTGTCAAAAAGGATCAGTTGGCGCAAGTGGTGATTTGGCACCAATGTCTCAAATTGCACTACTTATGCTAGGTGAAGGAAAAGCATTTTACAAAGGAAAACTAGTTTCTGGAAAAGAAGTAATGAAAAAGGCTAAAATAGAAATTCCAGGTTTAAAAGCAAGGGATGGACTTGCAATAATTAATGGCTCAAATGTACTTACCGCAATGAGTGCAATCTTGTTATATGACGCAAATTTATTCTTAAAACAAGCAGAAATTGCATCTGCAATGTCACTTGAAGCACTTAGAGCAAATATGAAACCATATACAACAAAACTTCACAAAGCAAGAGGATTTGCTGGTGCTGTTAGATCATCTAGAGCAATTTGTAAACTAATTAAAGGGGGAGATCTTTATGAAGGAAAAATCAAATGCAAGATACAAGACGCCTATTCTATGAGGTCCACGCCCCAGGTTATAGGTGCTGCTCATGATTGTCTTTCCTATGCTCGTTCTCAGGTTGAAATCGAACTAAACGGTGTTGGAGATAATCCTGTTTTCTTTCCTAAAGAGGACTTACAGCTTTCGGGTGCCAACTTTCAAGGTACACCAGTCTCTCTTCCAATGGATATGGTTGGAGCTGCAATAACCATGGTTTCTGTATTATCAGAAAGAAGACTAAATAGACTAAATAATCCAGCACTAAGTGTAGGGCTTCCTGCGTTTCTTACAAAAGGTGCTGGTATGTTTTCAGGGCTTATGCTTAGTCAGTATACTGCTGATTCACTTATTTGTGAACAAAGAATTCTATCTACTCCTGCATCAATTCAATCAATTCCTGCAGCTGCAGATCAAGAAGATTTTGTCTCAATGGGGATGAATACTGCAATAAAGAATTTCCAAATCCTGGATTGTGCATATGGCGTTCTTGGAATAGAGTTTATGGCCGCTGCTCAAGCACTTGATTTTAGAGAATATATTTTTGGTAATGGGGTTACAAAAGCAAAAGAAGTCATAAGAAAATATGTAAAATTCTTGGATGAGGATAGACCCCTATATCCAGATCATACTAAGATGAAGGAACTGGTTAAATCCTGTGAGATTCTAAAAGAGGTTGAAAAAAAGGTTGGAAGGTTAGAATAGTATCAACCGTAAAAAATTAAACATTCTTTCAAGTATTATAAATCGGTCTAAAAATGAATTAATCTGCAGATTATTTATACTTTTTTCTCGTATAATAAAAGTCTTAAAACGTCCCTCTAAATATTCACAACCATATATATTCCTCGCCTTTGCTATTATTTCATAGGTTCCATTTTTCGACCATGAGTGACTTATCTTTAAAGGTTCTTCAGAAACATAAGGTCCTAACCAATCTGTGAAAGTACCATCACCCCAGTCGATATATAACAAAAAATCGCTTCCATTAGGACTTTTTATTATAAAAGTATATTCATATTCTACACCGGGTCTACCAAATCTAGGTCCTGTAATCTTTATTGAACTGTTAAAAAGTAATTCATTTACATCTATAGTTACACAATAAATATTCCCTGCAAAATCATAACAACAAACTCTAAAGAATGCCTTTGGTATTGGCCAAAATCTTAGTGTCCAGACATATTCTGGTCCAGAACTACTAATTGTCTCCTGTAATTCATTGTTGAAATATATTTCAACTCTCTCCATTCCACTTATATTATCTAATGAAGTTATTCTAATCTCAATATCCCACCCCCGCCAACAGTTACCACCGACTATTTTAATGCAGACATATATTTTTGGAGGGTTTTTATCAATATTAAGAAAAATTCGTTGAACATCTTCATGATTACCCGCATTATCAACAGAATAAAATTCTATAGGTATATCTTCTCCATCTCTTGAAATAACAAAAGGATTCAAATAAACTTGCCATTCTCCTTCATTGACTTTATAATATGTTAAATTTACACCAGATATATCATCTGTTGCAATTAATGTAACAGTAACATTACTAACAAACCAACCATTTTCACCATCAGGAATAGGTGGATCAAAAAAGATTGATGTTACAGGTGGAGTAGTATCATCTTTATTAGATAATCCAATACATGGATTAACTGATAGACCTAGTAATATCATACTTATTCCAAAAGCAATTCCTAATTTTATAGAACGATTATTCATAAAAAAACCTCCAATAAAAATAACCTATCAATTAACCATTTGAAAAAATGACTTTGTAATAGTCTATTGAAGAAATTGTCTCTAGAATGTCTATTTAAATCAAATCCGCTTAAGTAAAAAGTTTCATCAGCACAATTACAAGCACCATCACATACAATGACCTTAATTGTAATATTTTGATTTGGTTTAATTCTTAATGACCATAAATAACCTGGCCCAGAAAACTCAACTTTTTCAATAAGTTCATTATTGAAAAATATTATCAATAAACCCATTCCACTCATAGCATCAGTTAAAGTTAAACAAATTTCAATATCCCAACCCTGCCAGGGATTTCCACCAACAATTTCATAAGTCAAAGATACATCAGGAGGAGTTTTATCAATATCAATTGTAAATGAGTTCTTTGGTGATTCTACGTTACCAACACAATCAACAGCCCAGTACTCAACAAGTATGTCCTCTCCATCTTCAGTAAGTAAGAAGCTTCCTGTCATACCAGGTATTACTTGTTCTGCTCCACCGTTAACAGTATATCTTATCTCCTTAACTCCTGAGGATACACCATGAGACCATGGATCTGAAGTATTAAATGTTACTGTAACATCACTACCATACCAACCATTACAATCATTAGATTCAGGTGTCAAAAATACTGGTGGATAATCAGAAACAGGATCTGTATCATCAACTGCAATAATCAACTCTTTTTGGTTATTTTCAGGAAAATCATCAATTTCAAGAGGCAAATCAACACATAATTTGTAAATACCTTCATCTGGAAAAGTATTACTTTTAAAATTTAGAAGTATTGTACCACCATTAGGCTCATCAAGATCAATACCTGTAATTTCATCCTCATAAACAAGTGTACCATTTTCAGGATCTGTAATATACTCATAGACCTCAGCAAAACAGGTTAAGTCATACTCTGGAAAAGTACCATTATTTACAACAATTACATCTATATCCTCAGTTCCAGGTTGAATATAGACCTTAGGATTTTGTAGTAAAAACGATAAAAATTTGTTAAATGGATTTGAAGGTGAAGTAATGCTTTTTATTCCAACATCATGGAAATCTTCAAGCGTTTTAAATTTATTTAAAAGAAAATTCTCATGAGTTTTTACTGATGGTATAATTTCATTATTACTTGATATACCAATTGTATTAGTAAAAAATGATCCAATTAGCACACTAATGATTGCAAAAGCTAAACCTAATTTTATAGATTTATTATACGTAAAAATACCTCCAAAGGAGGAAACCTATCGAATAACCAAAGACGCCATACATATTGTGAAAAATGATTTTGGAAATTACTTCTATAAAAGGTTTTTAAATCTGATCCATTGATAGTATCACTAGCATTATTACCCGCACAGTCATATACAATAACTTTAATGTAAGAAGATCCTGGTATTGGCCAGTATCGTATTGACCAAATATATATTGGTCCAGGTCCTTCATCAGACCATTGAAGTTCATCATTAATGTACCACTCAACTAAACATATACCACTCATAGCATCAGTTGCAGTTACAGCAAACTCAAATTCCCATCCCTGCCACCAGTTACCGCCAATAATTTCATAAGTTAAAGATACTTCAGGTTTAGTTCTATCTATACTAATTGTAATTGAGTTCTTTGGTATTTCCACGTTACCAACAAAGTCAACAGCCCAATATTCAACCTGAATATCCTCACCATCTTCACATAGCATAATTGTGCCATTATTACCAGAAATAACTCCTTCAGCACCACCACTGATAGTGTATCTGATTTCTTTCACACCTGATCCTTCATCTGAAGCATTGAAAGTAACATTAACACAACTAACATACCAACTATTCCAACCATCAGGTTCAGGTGGATCGATTATTGGTGGAAAAGCAGACTCAGGTCCCGTATCATCAACTGAAATAATCAACTCTTTTTGGTTATTTTCAGGAAAATCATCAATTTCAAGAGGCAGATCAAAAAATAACTTGTAAATACCTTCATCTGGAAAAGTATTACTTTTAAAATTTAGAAGTTTTGTACCACCATTAGGTTCATCAAGATCAATACCTGCTATTTCATCCTCATAAACAAGTGTACCATTTTCAGGATCTGTAATATACTCATAGATTTCAGCATTACAAGTTAAATCATACTCTGGAAAAGTACCATTATTTACAACAATTACATCGATATCTTCAGTTCCAGGTTGAATATAAACCTCAGGAGTTGATGGTGAAATTGGATCGAATGAATTTGAAGGTGAAGTAATTTCTTTTATTCCAACATCATGAAAATCATCAAGTGTTATTAACTTATTAAAAAGAAATTTTTCATTTTTAAATTCTGATATTGTAGTTTCATCTTTTTTATATGAAAAACCTAAACAGTGAGTGATATTTAATGCACCTATTAAAAAAATTAATATAACTATTAGTGTTTTTTTCAAAAATATCTTTTTCTTATCCATACTTTGTTACCTCCCAAAAATCTATCTATTATATCAGATTTAAAACTTTCTATTAATAATTGAACCCACGGTTTCATTAAAATAGGTATGAATAATTATAAATCATATAATTTCTAAATCATTAACTATTTAACATTATATTAAATATTTTTTTTGATTATTATGATTTTTCCAATTAATTTGAAAGATAAAATGAATGAAATCAAAGGGAAACATTGTTCTCCAATTGATATTGCACTTGTTAACAATCAAGTTGTAAGGATGAGTTATATTGATGGAGAATTCCATTGGCATAAGCACACAAATCAGGATGAGCTTTTTTACATTTTAAAAGGGAAAATCTTAATTCAACTAAAAAACCAAGAAAACATAACTTTATCTGAAGGACAAATAGCAGTGATTCCAAAGGGAATTGAACACTGTCCAGTAAGTATTGAACCATCTTATGTTATTCTATTTGAACCTAATACTTTAAAAACTAAAGGAGATTGAAATTTATAATAATATAGAAAAATCATCGTTTTTATTATTATAAATTTATCTTTATGATATTGAACAATTGTTACCGATATATTAAATTTAAGATAAAAATAACTAGGTTTTAAAGAATTGTTTTTAAAAGATTAAATATTTTAAATTAAGGTTTAGAGGTAATAATATGATATGTCCAAAATGTGGTGGAGATACATTCATAAAAGAATCAGAAGGGAAGTTAAAATGTAAAAATTGTGGTTATGTTTATAGTTATAAATAAAATAGATTTTTAACAATTTTGGGATACGAAGGGAGACTATTCGTATCCTCCAAAATATGATACCTGCGAATGTTTATTGGCGGGTGAAATACCCCCCTCTCTCTTTGCCTCCCCATCTTACTATAAATCAGAAACATATTTATATATTTTTCTGAATAAAATTAACACATGTTAACTGCACAAATATTAATTTAAACCTATAAAATTTAAAAAAATTTAAAGGAAATTTATCAAAAATAATCACTAACTAGTTAATTTATTTTAAATAAGAATTATATTAAAAAGCATAAAGTTAAAGATAATTAAATTATTTCAAATTATTGTACCAATTTAAAAACAAATTTTAACTAGAGGAAAAAAATGGATGAGGACCAAGGTATAATCGAGTTCATCTGTGAAGGTGGTTCAGGAAGTGAAGCAAATGTAAAGGTTGAATTAAGAACCATTTTTGCAGGAATCGGTGGAACAATACTAACAAACGAAGGTGTAGCAACAGCCTTGCGTGAAGAATACACTCCTACACCAAAAGCAGGCCATAAAATGTTTCTAAGACATACAATTATCAAAAAACTTGAAGATTATTTCTATAGAAAAGGAGCATATATGTTTGCCCATATTCCAAGACCCCTTGGTTCAATAAGTAAAACAAATAAAGAATCCTATGAAGCATATATGTATGAGTGGGCATTTGGCTCTGAAAGTTTTCCATGGGAATGTGTTGATAAAAAAGGGATGAGAACACTTGTAAAACTTAGAGACTGGGAAAGATTTGTCAAAAGCTTTAGTTCTGCTGGAATAAATATGGAGCTTGATTGCACAGATCCAAACGATGGAAGAATTTCACAAAATATAATTCATCAATATCCAAAACCTATAGAAGATGGAATTGAGATGAGCCTTTTGTGGAAGAGAATCGATTTTGGTCCAATGAGCTTGAATATTGATTTTGAGAAACTTACAAAATATATATTAGAAAACAGAAACGATTTGATAGATGTTTTAAGAAGTGAAAGATATGAAATGATTAGACTATCTGTTGAATATCTTACAAATAAAAATAATATGAAAGATATTGATATTGGAAGACTTGATGCATTAGTTGGTGAATATAGAAGGTCTAGCTTGCGTCATTATATTGTTAAAAATCTAAATTCTTCTGCATTATCCCCAACTTATTCAAAAACACGAACTGAATTTTTAGTATAAAATTATAATTAACATTACTAATGTTTAATAATTAAAAATTATTATATAAATTATACGCAACAAATCTCAAAAGAAAGATTTTTTATATCATAAATTGCATTACAAATCTGAAACTATAATCTAAGGCAAAAATATGAAAATAGCAATACATAGTATGTTTAGATGGCTGAAAAAGCCTTGCAATTGCCCTTATAGATTATGGTAGAAATCTTGATTTTTAGTGTTTTGTAATTAAGGATTTTTTTGAAAGTTTTTATTGCAATCACTTCAGGTCAAGATTTTTTTAAAAATTTATAGGGGGTAAATATGAGGAGAATATTGACCGTGGGAATAATTGCCCTACTTACAGGGCTAGTGCTTACAAAAAGCATTAATGCAGTTGTCTTAACAAGCAAACCTCAGATAAAAAGACAAAACTATGATCTATCTGCACTTGAAATAAAATATAAAAAAGAAGTATTTGATGAAATCAAAGAAACAAAGGATAAGATTCTTGTTTGTGACAAAATTATTGGGGATAGATATGTAAAATATTGGGAGCATGTAATTGATAATATATTTGTTAAAAACGACTCAATGTTACTTCATATGAACCAAGAAAATGTAAAAATAATGGAGTTTAACAAATCATGGAGCAATATACAGGTTTCATCAATTAATTATAAATCCGGTTGTTTTAAAGGAGATTACATATGGAAAAGAAAAATTGTTTTTCCAGATGAAGATGATTGCGATTTATTTTATACATTCTACTCAGAACAAAATTATCCATTATTTTGTTGGGAGGTTAGATATGAAAATGGCAGTACATATTACTTTAATTTAAATGAAACTCCAATAGGTTGCAGTGTAACAGCACCATCTGCAAAAGGATTTGTTGTTCAAGGATATGGTGATTCAAAATGGAGATACTGGAGAGAAAATGCACAGGAGTGGTATGCAAAGTGGTTTGATTCAATAAATTCAATATCAAGTCCAAGTATTGATCAAATTTCATATTTCATTAAAAACAAATCAATACAAACAGACGCATTTTATGTTATCGCTCATTCAGGAAATCTTTCTTCCAGATTCTTGGCAAATAAAGATTCATATTATACAGCAAGTCATCTCCATTATGATATGGAAAATAGAGAACCTATGAAACTTGCAATTTTATGTTGTTGTTCTGCATTAACATACGCAGGTCCAGGAAGTCTATCTTATGAATTAAGAAAGGGAACAATGAATGATACAGTTACAATTGGATATCATGACATGGAAAATTGTCCCAATTGGATTCAATCATTAGATTGGCAAGATTATATGTTCAAACGAATTGACAAGGGACTGACTGTAAAAAAAGCCTATGATAGAGCATGTGCAAAATATCCACAAATATCAGATTACGTAAGATTTATTGGCGATCCAAATCTGAGGATCAATCATAATAATACAGACGTTTTAAAGATTAGTTATGATGCTTTCTCAAAAACTATAAATTTAAAATCAAATATTTCCAACGAAATATTTCATTATATACATTCAAGAATTAATATTGCTACTTAATCATTGGAGCATCTAAATCTGTTTTCTTTATTACATCAATAGCTACTTTATAGCCTGCATCAGCATGTCTTATCACACCCATCCCTGGATCTGTTTTAAAAACGCGTTTTATTCTCTCATCTGTTTTATTTGTACCATCACAAACTACAACCATTCCAGCATGAGTTGAAAGACCGATTCCCACTCCTCCTCCATTATGAATCTGAACACTATCCGCACCAGCCGCACAATTAAGTAATGCATTAATTAGAGGCCAATCAGCAATAACATCAGATTTATCAAGCATGCTCTCAGTTTCTCTATAAGGAGATGAGACACTACCACTATCAAGATGATCTCTTGTTATAGCAACAGGGCCAATCTCACCATTTTTTACCATTTGATTAATCTTTAAAGCAAATTTTTCTCTCTCACCATAACCAAGCCAGCAGACACGAGCAGGAAGTCCTTCCCAAGGCAGATACTTCTCTGCAAGGTTTATCCAGTTTAAAAGAACATCATTTTTTGGAAACATTTCAATAATTGCTTTGTCAGTTTTTAAGATATCTTCAGGATTACCTGTAAGAGCAAGCCATCTGAAAGGTCCTCTTCCCACACTTAACAAGGGTCGTACATATGCTTGTACAAAACCTGGATAATCAAAAGCATTTTTTAGACCGCCCTTTAAAGCTTGGCCTCTTAGATTATTTCCATAATCAAATACAATAGCGCCGTTTTTCATAAAACCAAGCATTGCTTTGCAATGCTGCTTCATACTTTCGATTGATTTTTTAATATAATCCTTTGGATTATTCTTTCTAAGCTTGATTGCTTCTTTTAGATTATCTCCAAAGTAACCAGCAGGAAAATACCCGTTGAGTTCATCATGAGCAGAAGTTTGATCAGTTACAACATCAGGGTTAAAACCATTTTTTAAAAGTTGAGGATGAGTGTCTGCACAATTTCCAAGTAGTCCTATTGAAATTGCTTTTCCATCTTGTTTTGCATTATTTGCAATAACTACTGCCTCATTTAAATCCTTTATCTTTTTATCACAAAAACCAGCAGCAACCCGCCTATCAATTCTTTTTTCATCACATTCAACAGCAATACAAACTCCCCCTGCCATTTTAATTGCTAGAGGTTGAGCACCTCCCATACCACCAAGACCTCCAGTAAGTGAGATTTTTCCTTTTAAAGTAGATTTGAAATGATTTTTTGCTAGAGCTGCAAATGTTTCATATGTCCCTTGGATTATGCCTTGAGTACCAATATAACACCAAGAACCTGCAGTCATTTGACCATACATAATAAGACCGAGTTCTTCAAGTTCATGAAACTTACTCCAATTACTCCAATGGGGAACAATATTTGAATTAGCCATTAAAATTCTAGGGGAGTTTTCCCAAGTCTTAAAGACAGCAACTGGTTTCCCTGATTGAATTACTAAAGTCTCATCATTTTCAAGTTTCTGTAGTTTTTCTACAATCTTATCATAACAATCCCAATTACGAGCAGCCTTACCAGTACCACCATAAATAATTAATTCTTCAGGGATCTCAGCGTTTTCAAGGTTGTTCTCAAGCATTCTTAAAATTGCTTCTTGTTTCCAACCTTTACATCTTAATTTTTCACCGGTTTTAGCCTTAATACTTCTCCCCATAAAAATCGGGACTTAATATCTTTAGACTCTACTTAAACCTTTTTTAAAAGTGAATGTTAGCAAAAGGGAAGGATGGCTGGCCTCACTAGGAGGGGATGGGATGCACTCTAACAAAAACTACCAGCCCGATTCCTTCCACTAAAAACAAATAAATAACGTATATATATGTTTTTTGGTAATAGGTCTATAAAAGAGATATACTTACAACGTTGTTTCCTCTTAGGATTATTGTTCCAAGTCGTCTCTTGTTTTCCTCAAATGTCTCCTCAACATCTGACAAAACCATATTCATGTATTCATCGTAACCAGTTAGCTTTCCATCAATTAATCTACCATCTTTTAGCAGAAGTGAAAGCTTTTGGTTCAATGACTTTTCTAGAACATCTAAAGGTAAAGCCATGGGGAAGGTGAAATATGTTCGCCTTTTTAAAGTATTCCCTTAGTTATTCTTCTTAATAAATGGTAAACATTAAATGGTGAATGTAGATTACAGAACTGCCTTAAGGGGAGGTAATAGTCTATGGCCGATGGAAATATTGTTCATGTTGTAGGCACTGGCACAATAGGGGAACCATTGATTGGACTTCTTAGTGATGCACGCGATGAATTAGGAATTGATGAGGTCACTTTTTATAAGCACACACCTGTACTAACAGATAGACCAAAAATCAAGGGTTTAATCAATAGAGGTGCAAACCTAGCTGTAAATGAAACTAAATTAAGGGACTTCCAAGAGCTAGGTCTTGAGCCAATGTATGATGCTGAAGAAGCAATCAAGAGAGCCTCGGTTGTTATTGATTGCACACCAAAAGGAACAGGATTGATGAATAAAGAAAAGTACTACAACAAATATAAAAATAAAATAAAGGGATTTATGGCCCAGGGATCTGAATTTGGTTTTGGAAAGATGTATGCTTTAGGAATAAATGATGAAGCAATAACTCCTAAAGATAAATTTATTCATATTGTAAGTTGTAACACACATAACATTGCAGTCCTAATAAATACACTTGGAATGGAAAATGGAAAAAATATTCTTCAGGAAGGAAGATTCCTCTGTATAAGACGGGCAAATGACATAAGTCAAGCAAAAAGTTTCATTCCTTCTCCAGAGGTTGGTACTCATAAAGATGAAAAAATGGGTACACATCATGCAGTAGACGTATATCATTTGTATAAGACACTGGGAATTGAACTCAATGTGTTTTCAAGTGCCTTAAAACTAAATACACAATATATGCATTCTATATGGTATGACTTAAAACTAAATTCAAAAATAACAAAGGAAGAGGCAATTCAAAAATTCATTGATAATCCTAGGGTTGCAGTAACACATAAAAAATCAGCAAATCTCGTATTTTCATTTGGTCGAGACCACGGCCACTATGGTAGAATACTAGATCAGACTGTTGTAGTTATTCCAACTATTCACGTTCTAAATGATAACGAGGTTTTTGGATTCTGCTTTACACCACAAGATGGAAATTCAATACTGAGTAGTATTGCAACAACTGAGCGTTTTCTATATCCAGATAATTACGAAGAAAAATTGAAGTTTTTAGGTGCATTTCTACTTCAGGAAGTCTAAGAAATTAATAAATAACCATAAAAATCCTATATTTATTCAAATCCATATTTATGATATTTGATAAAATGAATAGTAAAGTTAAGACAATAAGAGATCCAATTCATGGCGATATTAAATTAGAAGGATTATTTCTTGAACTTATTGAAGCTCCTGAGATACAGAGATTATATGACATAAAACAACTTGGTTTTGCACATCTTGTTTTTCCAGGTGCACATCATACAAGACTTGAGCATTCCCTTGGTGTTTATCATATGGCTTCAAAAGCAGCAGATCAATTAAATTTAGATGAGGATGAAAAAGAAATTTTAACATGTGCTGCTTTCTTGCATGATATTGGTCATGGTCCCTTTTCACACACACTTGAGCATATTCTTAGAGATAGCTTGAATGCTGACCATGTTGACCTAACTGAGAAATTAATCTTTGGAGAACATTCAATATATAGTAATAAGGAAGAGGAATACATTCAATCCCCAAGTATTTTTGAAATTTTAAATAATCATAGCATAAAAAGAAAGGAAATTTCAGATATAATTAGAGGGAATACAGATAAAAAAAAGTATTTAGGTCAACTTCTAACAAGTCCAGTTGATGTAGATCAGATTGACTATTTAATTCGAGATTCCTATTATACTGGTGTTGCTTATGGTATGATTGATGTTGAAAGATTTTTACAAACTCTGTTAATAAATAATAATCAAATAGCTGTAAGCAAAAAAGGAGTAGGTGTCCTTGAAAACATACTAATGGCAAGAAATCTAATGTACTCATCAGTCTATTTTCACAAAACAGTTCGTATAGCAGAATTAATGCTTGCAAAAGCAATTGAAATGATTAATGATGCAAATCCGTTTGATTTTTTTAAAATGACAGACGCAGAATTAATAAGTGATTTGAAAAATCGAGGTAATTTTCAATATGAAATTGCTACAAGACTTAAGTTCAGAAAACTCTTTAAGCAGGCATTTACAAAAACAAAATCAACACTTAATCTAGAAAGTAACGAAACGATTAAAAATTTAGAAAAATTAAATTTTAGAAGAGAAAAAGAAAGGGAATTCGAAGATTTATTAAATATACCTTCTGGTCACATTATAATTGATGTGCCCTATTTTGAATTGTTAAAAGCTGAGCCTAGAATCAAACAAACAGATATTCCAATAGTTGATCAAGATTCTGTAAAAACACTTGATGACTTTACACCTGTAGCAAAGGCAATTACTTTAAGAGAAATTCCAGATTGGACTCTTATGATTATAACAGATGGTAAATATAAACAATCTGTATCAGAGAACGCTGAAAAGATACTTTTTAGTTAATAAATTAATATTTCGTATAAAAAAAACAAGATTAATTTTTAAAATATATATGATAATACTTATAACCTAAAAATCAATTTAAAAAGTGTGCAGTGATGAAAAGTAAAAAAAGTAGTTTGTCAATAAAAGTAAAAAACTATCTAAAACTAGGTAGATCATTTGGTACAACAAATACATGGAGCGTAATTATTGTTGGTGTCCTAACATCTTCAGTTATGGCTACATATATTGATGCATTTAAAATTCTAGCAGTTGCTTTTTTTGCTCATGCATATATGGGTACACTAAATGAGTATTGGCATATAGAGGAGGATAAAAAACATCCTCAATACAAATATAAACCTCTAGTAAGAGGTGATATCACTAAGAAAAATGCAAAAATCTATATCTATTTTTGTTTAATTACTGCAGTTATTTTATCATTTGTTTTTTATCAAAATGTTTCATTGATTTATCTTTTATTTGGAGCATTATTTGGTACATTGTATACTATAAAAGGAAAGTATATTTCATGGGGATATGACATAACACCATCTATTGGAGCAGCATTTTTAATATTATATGGAGCAACAACAATTGGTAATATCACATCAGTTTCTATTGTTGCTGCAATTTGTGCTTTTTTATTAAGTGTTTATGCCGAATGGATAGATGGAATGAAGGATGTTGATACTGATAGAAAATTTAATGTTCCAACAACAGCTGTAAGATGGGGATATACTCATAATAAACCTCTTACATTTATAGATCCGAATTTCTTGTATTATATATTTATCTTGATAACCTTTGATATTGTTTATTCCATTCCATTTTTTCTTAATTTGCTTTCACCAACATATTTTTACATTTTTTTAACTATAGGATTACCAATTCAAGTTTATCTTACCTATAAATTGTATGGTAAACAAAATAAGGAGACTCTTCGAAAACATCCAATTTTATTTATTTCAACTACTGCATCATTAGCTTTTGTTCTTGTAATAGATAAAGCAACTATATGGGGAGTAATTGGACTTATAATATTTACAATAGGATGGGTATGTGTATTTTCTTTATTTGGAATTCAATTTTCCCAGGATAAATTTTTACATCCAAAGAAGAATTAAAATAAATTAAAAATTTATAACTATTTTATAAACTAATATATAAGGAGAGAAAGGTGGTGAGGAGAGATTTTACAAAAAAACTCCAATTTCTCCCCCATTCACTATAAAATATATATGGAGTCAGTATATAAATTTTATTATTAAATTAGTAATTGTTACCATATAAAAATAATAATTCAGGTTTAAAACAGAAAAAGAAATTATATACTAAAAATTAATTTTAATAAAAATATATATTTAATTTTAATTCAAATGAAATCTAATTACTTATTATTTAGTTAGGAAAATATGTTGCACCAATCAAAATCAATATATGGCTTATTCTTAAAAATTCTTATATATTTATCAGGTAGTTTTGAAATAATTTCATTGAAATAACTTATTTCCTTTTCAGTTACAATTGTTTTTTTTCTACCCTTGTTTTTTCTACCTTTGAAAGTGATTTCTTTGTTTTTCATTTCTAGGTTGAAGAAATTAAACATATCCTTGACTTTTTTTGATTTATTTAAGTCTCTTGGAACGTTCAATATGTAACAATCATTATGTTTCTTATATTTATTTAAGAAATTAATCGCACGATTTTCTGTTTCAATCCATTCAAGTATAAAATATTGATATATCTTCTTGTGATCTGAAATTTGATAAATTGTTTTATTATCAAAATTAAAGGTTTTGTAGATTTCCTCGTTTCCTGTTAGAGTCCATTTTATGTATTTATTACCATCATCCCCTCTATAATTTAATGGATATTTAATCATCCTTAATTGTTCATATCTGTTAAAATTACTCTTTGCCACCTTTAGTGGATTTCTTATTGCATGAATTAATTTCATATCAGGAAAAAATTCAATTGCTACATCCGAAAATGATTTCAAGAAAGCATGATTGGTTTCAACATAAAGATTAGTATTGAATTTATTGATAATATTAACCTTCTTTTGAAAAAGCTCTCTAATCTTCTCATCGTTACCAGCTGTATACCAATAAACAGGCTTACCAAACATTGTTGGAGAGGGTTCATGTTTTCCAATACAATCTTTAATGTTATTTTTGAATAAATACGATAGATATTTCGTACCAGTTCGTCCAGATGTCAAGCAGAATATTTGAGTCACAATATCACTTGGGTATAATAAATATGTTTTTTAAATCTATTTGATGGAAGAATTTTCAAATTTACACCCGGAAAAAGGGTTTATTTATATTAAATGATGTATGATTGAATAAAACAAATAATTTGGAAAAACATATAAGTAAAAAATAATTATTTTTCTAAAAAAAATTCAGAAATAGATGAATTCTATGAAAGATAAAAACAAAAAAAAAGAAAATATTATATTTGTTTTTTT
>WOR8_10000908_pt1 | contig 36002 bp, 33 predicted proteins | sample DeeMarSeWOR38_10_FD_19890 | JGI IMG/M metagenome (IMG submission 19890) | reverse complement strand
CGTGCAGGCCTTTCATCAAGTCGGTGACCTGCTCGGGCTGCAGCGGTTCGACACCGCCTTCGCAGGGCCTGCAGCGCTTGTCGGCAAGTTCGGTGTTCATGGCGTAACTATAAAACAATCGCGGGCAGCAGCGGCCGGTTTCGAAGGGCGAAATGACCAACGCCGGTCGCACTTCGAGAAGTGCTCCTACGGTTCTTGTCCGGGCCGGCCGGGATATTCCTCGACCGAAGTATCGTCGCTCTCGCACATCCCTGTGCTCCGCGACGTTAGTCCGTCCCTGGATGTCAGCGCAGCAGGCGACAAATTCGCCGGGAGCGAATTTGGACGCGCTTGCGCGCCCGTAGGGCCAGCGACAGGACGTCGCTGGTCAACCATGAGGGAGAGGAATCAACCCGTCGGCCCGCAGATGTCAGCGCGCGATCGATAGTCACAGCAAAAAAACTCACGATGAGTCACAGGGGAACTCGATCCAGGCTACTCGGGATTGGCAGCAACGGACGTAACGTCCTCGGTGTAGAGCTTCAGGCTGACGCGCCGCTCCAGGGCGTAGCTGTCGACGGTGTCGTCCTGCGCGGGCGATTCACCGTGTGCGGCAGCCGTGATTCGCGATGCATCGACACCGGCTATTACAAGCTGGTCGCGAATGAAATTCACGCGCTGCTCGGAGAGCTGCTGGTTATAAAGTTCGTCGCCGCGCTCGTCGGCATAACCGTCCAGCTGCACCTGGATTCCGGGCATGGCGGCCAGCGTCGTCGCCAGCTGGTGGAGCCTGCCTCCGGTGGTATCGGCAAGCACCGCTTCATCGGTTCGGAAAAGCAGGTCCATCGCGATACCCGCCTGCAGGAGGTTCACCATTTCCGGGCTGGCATAGCGCTGCATGCGCTGCAGTTCGGCACTGAGCGTATCGAGATTACGGTCCATCCTGTTCATCTCCCGCTCGAGTTGCACGACTTCGGACCTGGACGCTGCAAGCTCTGACGAGAGCGATTCGATCTCGCCATTCTTCCGGTTCGCGTTGTCGCCGAGGTACGCCCCTACCGCCGCACCAACGATGAGCCCTACCGGCCCGCCGGCGGCTGCACCTACGACCGCGCCGGCACCGACTCCGATTTTTTCCTGCTTGGATGCCGCCGCCTGTGCGGCAAACGGCACCAGGGTGACGAGGCTGATAGCCATGATCGCTGAAATCGTCTTACGCATTGAAATCTCCTCCGTGTATTGAGGCCACCCGTGTGGCCTCCGACAGGATGATTACAAGGCGCAAAAGCGGTGCGCACGGGACCGCCTGGTGGAAAACCGGCGATAAATAATGGCAAAAAGTGCGTAGGCCGCGGTTAGCGATCCCAGTGCGTGAGCGCGACGAAGGTGCCGCCGTTGCGCTCGCACAGCACGCGCATCAGCTGGGAAAACTTGTGGGCGGTAGGCGGGATATTGCCGCCCCCACGGAACAGGAACGGGAAACCGACCGCGTGTATGCGGACCATGCGGTTACCTTCGGCGTCCGCACGATTGACGGCGTCGACCTGCCGTATCACGTTTTCGACCGAGCGCCCGCTGAATTCGTCGCCGAACACGTAGATGCTGATCTTCTTGTCCGGCGACCAGTAGGTGCTGATGGCGTAGATGATGCCGTCGACCGGGTTACTGTCACTGAACGGGCGCCACAGCCGCATCGTGTTCTTGATCGCTTCGCGGCGCCCCGGCGTGTCGGGAATCCACTTGCCCGCATACTGCGAGAACATGTAGTTGCCGTTGTCATTCATGATCTGCAGGCCCTTGACCTGCGGATAAACATCGAGCGTCTCGTCGAGCTTCCTTTGCACACGGTCCCAGTTGTACTGCTGCATACTGCCTGACGTGTCGATGATGAAGATGATGTACTCGCTGTCGACCGGAATGCCCGCAACCGCATCGTCATCGGCCCGCTTGTAGTAAGGCTGCAGGCGGCGCATCTCTTCGGTCAGGCGCTGTTTCGCCGAAGCCAGGGCCCCCTCGTCTATCGTTGAATCCGATTCTTCCTGCGACGCGTCGTACTGGCCCTTTACCGTGCTGAGTTCCTGCTGCAGGCGGGCAAGCTGGATCTTCGTATCGGAGGTCTGCTCGCGCACGTCCGTGAGTTCGCGGTTCAGAATCGACGTCTCGCCACGGATGTCGAAAAGCTCCTGCTGCAGCAATGCGATCAGTGATTCGAGGTCATCCTGGGTCTTCTCGATGATCATCGGCTCGTAGATCTTCGACAATACGAGCAGAAGGATAATCGCACCGAACCCGCAGCAGATGCAGTCGAGGAACGACAGGCTGAATGCATCAACGTTACGACGTCGTTTGCTCATTCGCGCTCCAACGTGCTATGGCCAGTCGCGACTGACGGCCATGAACGACCCGCCAGTCCCGTAAGCCAGCGTCCAGTATGCGATGGCGGCATCGTAATCGCCTTCCATCGGGAACAACAGAATATTGACCGGTATGCCACTCGGCAGTTCGCGAATCGAGCGCCCGTGCATACTCATGCGATCACGGCCGGTGACCATCCTGCGGTTGGTCGTGGACTCCATCATCGTCGGCAGGCCATCGACCAGCAGGATGATGTTGTCCGGCCGCGGGGTCAATTTGGCGGCAACCTCGTAGGCAGCGCGAATATTGGTGCCGTTTTCAGGGGCGGTGCGCCGCAGCACGCGAATCGCCTCGTCCAGCTTGGTCGCATCGTCCGCCTCGAGCCAGGTACCGTCGCTGCCCTTTATCACCGGCTGCACTTCATTGTTGAACATGTAGATCTGGAACTTGCTACCCGGCTTGAACTGCGACGTGAGCCAGTCGACGCTGGCCACGACCTGGCGCCATTTGACAGCGCGCAGCTTGTCCTCTTCCGCCATGTTCCGGCGCCGGATGATGTTGACGATCGTGTCGTCCAGCATGCTTGCCGATCGGTCCACGAGTATCAGCGTGCGATTGCCACCGAGCTTGAGACCCGTCAGGTACTGGCGGTCGCCCTCGCCCTTGAATTCGCGGATTCTTGCACCCTGGTTTTCTTCTTCCGCCTTCAGCGCGAGCAGGCGCTTCACCTCCTCTTCGAGTGACTTGATGTCGCTCTGCAGCTTTTCGATACGCTCGATCTTGGCGAGTGTCTCGTCGTCATACTCGGCGAGTTCCTCGCGCAGTTCCTTTATCAGCGCGATGATCTCGGCGATCTTCCCTTCAGCCGTCTGCTTCTCCTCCTCCAGCGTCTCGATGGTGTTCTTGGCCAGCACCATGTTCTTGCGCCCTTCGAGTATTTCAACCTCGAGGCGCTTGGTCTCGGCCATGAGCTCGGTCGGATCTTCCTCTGTGGATTCCTTCACCTGCGCGTTGATGATCATGAAGAACAGGATGACGGCGCCGAAACCGCAGCTCATGCAGTCGAGGAACGACATGCTGAAGACCTCGAACTGACGGCGCTTACGAGCCATCTCTGGACTCCGTCATGATCATCCTGAACTCGTACCCCGGGCTGCCCAGGCGGATGAGGTCTCCTACCTGGAGGACGGCAGAGCCGTCGATCTTGTGCCCGTTCAGGAACGTACCGTAGCGGCTGTAATCCTCGAGGATGCACTGGCCGTTCTTGCGTTCGATGGAGCAGTGCCGCCTTGATATGCCCGGCATGTCGCCCTGCAGGTCTATCCAGCGCTCACCAGCCACGGGCTGCGAGCCCATCTGCAGCACCCGGCTGTCGATCCGGTAGGCCGTATTCTCGAACAGAAGGTGCGTCGGCTGGCCCGCCGCAACGGGCGTCTCGTCCTGCTCGATGGTCACTGCCGACTGATCCCAGGGCAGCTGACGTATCAATGTCACGCCGCCCTCGCCGCGTCGCATATCGCGGCAGCGCGCCAGCAGCCCGCGCGCCGTGGCGCCGGGTTCCAGCAGGAATATCTCCCCGCCAACGCGCGCGGCCAGCATGTCCGCGAGGCCCGGCATGCGGGCGGCGCGATCGCTCAGCTGGATTGCGGGCGTCTCCTCGGCCCGGTAAATCGCGCGCAGCTGGCTTGCAATCCGCTGGTATACCGGCGCCGCCGCCGAGATCAGGTCGAGGGATTCGATTTCGGCGCCGTGCGCAATCCCCCGGTACTCGATTTCGAGCGCCATTTTTTCGCCGGCAGACGCAAGCGCAAGCCATTCGCCGAGTCGATCGAGCATCAGCTGCTCGGTCTCGGCAGTATGCAGCGGATCGAAGCGTGACTGCTTGACGAAAGCATCCGAGATGACGCGTATCCACGCGTCATACAGTGCGAGCAGGCCACTGTTCCGGATTACCTCGCTCCGGTCGAGCTGTACGTGATCGCTCTGCCTCAGGCGCGACAGCGTAGCGACATGCAGGCTCATATCCACATGTACGGGCACCGCTCCCCGGTATTCGCGGCGCGTTGCCGCGACGGCGGCATCGACGAGGCCTGCGATCGGCACGTCGAGCTCGTTTGCTATGCCGAGAAACAGCCCGAGATTCTCACCGGTCAAATAAGCCGGTACGGCGACGACCAGCCGGTCCCCCGACGCGGCGACCGTCCGCCAGATCTGTTCGAGTTGCCGGCTGACGAGGTCGGCCGCGCTCAGGTGCTGGAAGCGCCGGTCGGGCAACGCATCCGTCGTCAACTCCGACCAGAACCGGTTCTGGATCCTCCGCGGCTTGATGCGCGCATTCTGGAATGCCTTCGAGCCCGTCGTGAGCTCGTCGTCGTCGAGCAGTGCAAACCCGGGTTCCCGGTAGAGCAGCCGCTCGGCACTCAGTACCGAGATTCCGGCATCGTTGATGTGCGCTGCAAGCAAGGACACGGGTCGCTCCCTGCGGTGATCAGTCCGCTCTCATGTGGCGGATCAGCTTGTCGTCGCAATACGCCTGCGTGTCGAAAACGAGGCGTTCCTGCAGGAGCTGCAGCTGGTAGACCAGGAACATCAGGAATATGCTGATCAGGAGCGCGATGAAGGTCGAGTTGAAGGCCACGCCGAGACTCTGGGTAACGCCCGCGATATCACCCTGCACGGCCTTGTCCGCCTGCGCCAGCGCCTCACCTGCCGATGAACCCGATCGAGGGAATGGCCCAGGAAATATAGCGGATCATGGACAGCTCGGATTCGAGCCGCTCTGCCTCGGATTCGCAAATCGTGTTCGTGCTGCTCGAGACGTCCTGGATGTTGCGCGTCGAATTGAAACGCCGCAGCGCGTTGAGCAGCGCCCTCGGCAACAGCATCTGTTGCTGCTCGTCGGGCGAATTCGCGGGTGTCCTCCGGCAATATTCGCATCCCTTCAGCGACGGGCACGAGGTCGACGTCCAGCAGGCGGCGCTCGCCAACGATCTTCACCGCCTTGTATCCCATGATCGCCAGCGCCCAGAACATGAGAATGAAACAGGCCTCTTGCTCCAGGTCCTTGATCAGCACCGCCACGCGGCGCTCGCGCACATAGTCCGGGTCGGCGGCAGCCGCCGCGTTTTGTTCCTCGATGATCTGTGCGGCATTCGGCCGCACGACCGAAACGTAAAACGCATGCACGACGATGATCGCGATGATCAGCGCGAACATCTGGAATACGAACTCAACGGGGATGTTTTTCTTGTTCATAGATCAGCAACGTCACTATTGAATATCTGGTCGTGCCTAGATGTCGGTCGGGAACGGGATAGCCTGGTCGGCGGGTATGTCTTCGGTAGGCACGAAATCCTCTTCCTCGACGTCCCGGTAGCTTTCTTCGTCGAGGTCGGAATCTTCTTGCTGTGCGTCGGTCGCTTCCTCCGACACCTCCTCCGAGTCCGGCGCATCGGCCTCGTCAGCCGGGGCGCTGTCCTGGGACCAGGCGCCAGCGCTCGCAAGCAGCAACAAGACAGTCAACAGATAACGATGCATCATAGGCCCCGGTACTTCCCTCGTTGTTTGACCGTCGCAGGCCGCAATTGTCGCATGAAATTCATTCGGCATTGCGCGCGACACGAAAACCCACGTCCGGCCGCGGATCGTTGCCGTAGTCACGGAACGACAGGCGCAGCTCGGTCGGCGTTGCGTGCCGCCAGCTCGAGCCCCTGATCACGTAGGACTTTCCGCGCTCGGGACCCAGCGGGTCTACCAGTGGTGAAGTGATGCCGGGCGCCGGCACCGTGTAGAAGTCGTTGACCCATTCGGCCACATTCCCGGCGCCGTCGAAGATCCCGATGCGGTTGGCGGGAAACTTGCCCCCTTCTGCAGTCGACGCAAAACCGTCGTCATACGCGGGGATGATCGTGGGCACGAGATCGGCCGCGGACTTGTCCGCATAGTTGCCTGCGTCGCGCCGTGGCGGCCAGTCTTTCCCCCACGCAAATTTCAGCGCGCCGTTGCCGCCCTGGTAACGGATGGCCCAGACCCACTCCGCCTCGGTGGGCAGCCGGTAGCCGTCAGGGAATGGTCGTATGGCGACCCACTCACCGAATTCCTCCTTGTAGACGGGCGTCAGGCCTTCACGAGCACTCAGCCAGTTGCAGTACTGAACCGCGTCCGCCCACGTGACCTTGGCAACAGGGTTGTTGTCACCTGCCATCGACGGGTGAATATCCGCACCCGAGTCGTGGTTCTCGCGGAACTGCGCGAATTCCCGGTTGGTCACCTCCTTAACGCCGATCAGGAACGACCGGGTCAGTTTGACCGGGACGATAACTTCGTTCGCCCGCCGCCCCTGTTCGCTGCGCGAAGAGCCGAGCGTGAACGTGCCGGGCTCCACCAGGCGCATTACCTGCCCGGCCGCCGTCTTGCGCTCGAGCGCAACCGACTCGCGTTCGATTTCTTCGAGAGAGCGAAGGCGCGCTGACAAGGTCTGTGGGTAGCCGGGCCGCGGCGTTACCGTGCGCGTCCAGGATTCATAGCCGGACTTGCGCACCTCGATGCGGTGCGGCGCAGAACTCAGGCGCAGCGTCGAACTGCCGGTCCCGCGCGCCTGCCCATCCACGTACACCGTCGCGTCGGCAGGCTGCACGTTGACGGTCAGCGTCCCGGTCCGGGCCGTAAGGTCGACCGTGATCGAATCGCTCGCGGCTGCCTCCAGGCGCACCTTGCGGCTGGTTATCCCGTATCCGGCCTTCGACAGACCGATGTCGTAATTGATGTCCGGCGCCAGGTCGAGCGTGATCGGCGACTGGCCGCGGTAACGGCCGTTCACCGTTACGTTGGCGCCCCTGGGAATCGAATTGACCAGCAGTTTGGCATTGGCGGGTTGCAGACGAATCAGCGGCAACGACTGCTCGGCATTCGGTTCCGCGACCACCGTCCCGTCCCAGGCGCTGAAGCCGTCGCGTACCACGCTGATCTGGTGCGTACCCTCCATCAGCTCGATCGTGGCGGGCGTCTCCCCGACCTGTTCTTCACCAGCAAAGATGCGCGCGCCGGGCGGGTCCGAGCTGACCTCGACATTGGCCCAGCGCGGCACCAGCTGCACGCTCAGCTGGTCGTGCCTGCCGAGGCCCGGGACGTTGATGACGCCACTGTACGGGAGAAACCGCTCGGCACGCACGCTGACGCTGTGCTCACCGGGCAGCAATTCGATCGGACCGAACGGTGCGGGCCCTACTTCGCTCTCGTTGATCGCTACGACCGCATCCGTGGGCGGATTCGTGACGACGGTGACGTGCCCCGGCAGCTTGCGCATCTCGATATCGATGATGATGTTCTGCTCGTCGCCCACCTCGAAGTTCCGGGATATGTCGAAATAGCCCTGCTGCGACACCTGGACGGTATAGCTACCTTTGCGCAGCAGCACACGGTCGCCGAGCGGCATGCGAAACCAGCCGCCACTGACCGAGAACGAATCGGGTTCGCCCGGCGTCACCTCGAACTTGACTGACTTGGACGTAAACAGCAGGAAGGACACGACCACGAGTACTGCGAGGGCGGCACCGATTACCCAGCGCAGAGTGCCGTGCCCCGCTCTTTCACTTGCCGCCTGGGGCGTTTCCGCGGCGCGACGGAAAGCTGTCGGCGCGATGGTCTCCTCGGCCGGCTGTTCGCCGGCATCGCCCAGTTCCGGCGGCTTCGTCACGTAGGCGCTGTCTTCGAGCCGGACTACCAGCGTCAGGCGCGTTTCGTCGAGCTGGACGATGATGCGGCTGCCGAAATAACGCAGCTCGTCGCCATCCTGCAGCCGTCGGCTGGCGGCAAGCGGCTCGCCATTGATCGCCATGGAATCATTGCGGCCGACCGGCTGTACGAAGGGCACGTCGTCCAGTACGTCGAGCATCATCACCGGTCCGCCGCCGGGACCCGGCAGGCGCAAGTCGCAGTCGCTCCCGGTGCCGACGCGCAGCGGCAAGCGCTCCGTTTCTACACGTCGTTCGCCTTCAACATCCCTGATGAATAGGTTCAGACTCAAATTGGTTCCTCGCAGCGAACGACAACGGGCTGCATGTCAATTTCCGGTGCGACGCGGAACTCGAGACGCACGTCGCGATACCCGGGGCGTACGCCGACCGCGACGTAGGTGCCTGGCCGCAGGCTGAGTTCATGCTGGTCGAAGCTGCCGAGTTTACCAACTTTGTAGATCGATACGTCAGTCAGGTTGTCGGACACGAGCCTCACCGTCAGGGGCGTCGCGGCGCGCTTCAGCAACCTCGACAGCTCGTCGCGCCTGTCCGCGAGGCGCGGCCCGATATCTTCCATGCGAGTGATGTCGAGAAGCAGCTTGGTTGCGGATTGCATGGTCGACTGCCGGCTCAGGCTGTCCGGATTCTCGATGAACTGGTCCAGCGTCTCATGCAGCGCTTCCATCTGCCGTGTCCGGGCGACGCCGTCCTGTGCGAACGCGAGGCTTGAATCCAGTTCGAGGATGCGCTCGTAGGTTTCGGTTGCGCCGCTCCAGTCCTCGGCCTGTTCCTGCTCTCGCGCTTTTTGCTCCAGTGCCGCAAATTCCTGCAGCCGGATGCCCTGATCTACCTGCAGGAGACCATCGGCCGGCTCGGGTGATCCCGGCTTCAGCTTCTCCGCCATCCGGAATGCCGCACGAGCCGCAAGGAAATCCCCTTCCGCCAGCGCGGTCAGGCCCTCGGTCATGCGCAGGTCGAACTCCATCTGCGTGATCGTTCCACGCACTCTCTGCAGCGCAAGCTGCGCAGGCTCCCACGCCGGATCGAGCTCGACGGCCTGTTCGAAACTCTGCCGGGCAGCCTGCAGTTCCAGGTCCTTTTCGTGTGCGAGGCCCTGGTCCATCAGGGAGAGAACGGTTTCCAGGTTGCGTGCTCGCACCAGACCCAGCTGCGCGCCCCTGTGCCCGGGGCTGATCGCCGCGGCAAGATCGAAAAGACGCACGGCTTCGACAGGGTCGGCTGCCTCGAGAGCGGCGCGCGCTTCGGCATAGGTCGATTCGAATACCTTGTCGACTTCGTCCAGCAGCGGTTCGACGATCTCGATGGCCTCGCGATATTTTTGTGACGCCGTGGCGTAATCGCGGGCCAGGTAAGCCTCGTCGCCTTCCGCATAGACCGCCTGTGCCCGGGCGAATCGCAGTCCGCCCCAACGCTGCACGGCGCGGCTCTCGAGCGTGTCCATCTTGGACAGCAACTCGCCCAGCACCTCCTCAGTAGATGCCCGGTCCTGGACCCGTTGATCGCGGCCGCTCAGGTCGTCTATGTTCTCGCTGAATTCCACGCCAGGCTTCCCGGCATCCCCGGTCGCCGGCTGCGACGCTTCATCCTCCGCTGTTTTCTCTGCCGTCGGCACCGCGGCCGGTTTTTCGACCGTCTTGGGCAGCAGGAATACGACACCGAGTAACAGCAGCAGCAGCACGGCAAGACTGATGCCGAGCGTCCGCGGACTCATGCCGCTGGACGTCGTGTCGCCGGCTGACGCTGCAGGCCGCGGCGCGCGTTTTACCGGGCGGACTGCCTCCTGCGTTTCGATCACCTCGTCGCGGACACCACCGGCGGAGGCCACGAAACGTTTCGCGGCCGGTGCCGGCGCGTAGCCGAGCTCCGTGAGCTGCTCCGCTACGGTTTCCGCGTCCGGCCTGCGCGACCTGTCCTTGTCCAGCATCCGGGCGACCAGGTCCTGAAGTCCTGCCGGCACCGCTGAGCCGTCGGCCGCAGCGACTGGCGGCGGATCCATTTCCATGATGTCGCGTTCCGTATTTTCGGAACTCCAGGGCGAACGCCCGCTGACCAGCTCGTAGATCAGGCCACCTAACGCGAATATATCGTCGGCGGGATGCGGAGCCTCGCCCGAGAGTTGCTGCGGGCTTGCCGCGATCAGTGAACCGCCGCCCGGGTCCTGGCTACGAGTCGCGGCAACGCCGAAATCGATCAGGTAGGGAGCGCCGTTGTGATCGAGGAGGATGTTCGCGGCCTTGACGTCGCGGTGGACGACTCCTTTCGCATGCGCATAGCGCAGGGCATCCGCAACCAGCGCAACCGGCGGCAGCGACTCCGCCGGGGACGCGCCGGCGAGTACACCAATTTCCGGGCCGTCGACGAATTGCAGGCTGTAAAAAGCGCCGTCGTCCTCGTGGAATTCGAATGCACGGACGATATGAGCGTGCATCAGGCGAATTGCGAGTTGCCACTCGCGTCGCAGCGCATCGACGCCGACGCGATCGTCCACGAGAATCTTGAGCGCAACCGACGCGCGGGTGATCCGGTCTGTCGCGAGCCAGGTCTCGGCCGCGCCTCCTCTGCCTAAGCGGCGGGCTAAGGTATACCGATTAGCGAGCCGGGTGCCAACGCTCAGGCTTCGCGCCGGTTTTCGATCGCTCATCCAGTCGGTTCAGCCTCACGAGCAGGTGAGCCGACCTCGATCGGTGTCGGGAATCCGGTTTCCGCCTCGTAAATTTCGCGCAGCAAGCGCCGCCAGCTCTCGTACTGCGCCGCAGCCGTTCCGGTCAGGCGGCGAGTCTGTCCTTCGACGTCGATCACCATGGGCGCAGCTTCCGAGCCGAAGGATTCGGACAGCTCCTTGATCGCTTCAACATGAAGCGACGCTTCGGAACGGCGCGAGAAGCCCGCGAATATCTGGTCGATACCCTGGGAGATGCCGATGCTCTGCAGGCTGCGCTGCATGCGGCGCGTCGACGAACTCGAACTGTCCGTGTCGACCGCCAGGGACCCGGCAAGAACGACGACGCCCATCAGCGTCTGCAGAGTCGCCGAACGCTTCACCTGGCGATAGTTGATGGCTTCCTCGCGGGATGTCTTGCGCCATGCGTTATAGGGAATCGCGATGCCGTAATAGAAATTGGCGTAATGCTCGTTGAGGGTGTCCACGACGAGGCGATCGCGTTCACGGATCTGCCGCAGACGCGCTACGGCGGGGTCGTTTTCTGCGGGCAGGCGCGTCACCTGCACGAGACCGTCGTCATCGACCGCGAGGTGCTCGCCGAACTGTGCCGGCGACATGTCGCCGAAGAACTGCAGTTCGGAAACCTGGCGCATACGCCGGATGTCTTCGGGTGGCATCTCCGCAACGAAGGCCTGCAGGTCGTTGGCGATGTCGTTGAATACCTTCTGGTAAGGATCGAGGCGGCGGTCTCGCCGCTCTGAGTACGATGAAACACCCGTCTGCGCGCTGTACTTCTCGGAGTACCAGTGCCGGCCCGTAGCATCGTCGACGGAGATCTCGAGCTTTACGTACTCTCCGTCAGATTTCTCGATGCGGCCACTGATAATCACGTCCGTGAACGCTTCCCGCGACGGGATTACCCTCACCGCGCCCCAGTGACCGGTTCCCTGCAGCGTCGTTTTCAGGTGATACGGCAGGTAGCGCGCCTCGGCGCCGCGAATTTCCTCGTAGACGCGCGTGTCCGTTGGATCGTTGTCCTTCGGCACACCGTCGTCGAATTCGACAATGCCGATATCGAGCAGCAGGGCCTCGTCGACGGGGTCGTCCGCGACGACGAGTTCGGTTTCCTCGGCAGTGATAACCTCGTTTACGGTACAGCCCTGGGCTGCAAAAAGAGCCAACGCGATTAGCGGCAATCCTCTCCTCATCGTTCGCAAACCGTCTCCTTAAATCCCGTTGTACTTCCGGTACTCTTCCCAGAGCCGCTCGCGCAGCTCCGGGTCTTCTTCCGCGAGGGCCGCCTCGCGCAGCTGCCGCGCGATGATGTCGTCGTCCACGGTAATCGGAATGTCGTCCGGCGTCCGCTCGCGGATTTCATCCTGGCTGAGACCGGCAACCGGCGATTCCCGCTGTGCCTCGGGCTGGTTCGCCACGGCGACCGATCCGGCGCCTGTGCCGCCGGCTGCCTGTTCGCCAAGGCTGATGCCCTCGGCGCCTCCGCCAGAGCCGCCGTTACCGCCAAAACCTTCCATATTACGCCCGACGGAAGCGACCTCACGCTGTTCCTCGCTCAATACTTCGTCGAAACCGCCGATCGATTCATCGAGTTCCTTGCCGAGACGCTCGGCGCGTTCTGCATCCGACTCCGTCGGGAACTGGCCGGCGCTGCCGGCTCCGCCAGTTCCGGTTGCGCCTGCAGCTCCGCCTTCGGCGCCTTCACCGGCACCACCGCCACCGCCGCCTTCCATCGCAGCCTCGGCACCGCCGCCGGCAGACTCTGCGGAATCACTTGCGGACGCGCCACCGCCCAGGCACTCGCCCGCCTGGCCCATGCCGCCAACGCCACCGGGGAGCGGCCCGGTGTCGCCGCAATCACCGCTGCTGTCGCCGTCACCGCCGTCACCGCCGTCAGCACCTTCGCCGGCAGCGCCATCGCCACCGGCGTCCCCGCTCATGCCCGGTACGCCGCCCGGCATCGGAAATTCGACCTGTGGGACGCTGCCGACGCCGCCGGACTGACCGGCGCCGCCGCCTGACGAACTGCCGCTCGGTGATGCGCCACCGCCAGAGGAACCGCCGCCTTCTGAGCCGCCGCCCGAGGAACCACCACCCTCGGAGCCGCCGCCCTGCGAGCCGCCACCCTCGGAGCCACCGCCCTGCGAGCCACCACCCGACGAACCGCCGCCCTGCTCGCCACCGCTTTGTTCACCGCCACTCTGCGACCCTCCACCGGACGAGCCGCCGGACGGCGACGGCATGCCGCCGGACGGCGGTGTCGGAATGCCGCTACTCGGGGGCTGGATGACCGATGACTTGCAGCCGGCGACGAAAAGCGTCGTGGCGAAAAGGACCAGGCCGGTTCCGGCCCAGTCGAATGATGTTTTGCGTGACTGCTTGCGGTTCATTTGCTCGTGCCTCTCGGTGGCGAGTCTGGAGGCCCGGCCTGTTACGACCTGACGATCCGGAACGACCGGTATTCCTTGTTTTGAGCGTGAAACGCACGCCTGAGTTCCATCAGAATTCCGGCGTCCGGGGGTCAGCAAACGCAATTCCGACCTCCTGTGACGATAATACGCAGCCAGTGGTCAATCAATAGCCCTTGCCAGTGTGCGTATCCTTCGATGAAGCATCGGCAAGTTAATGATTTAATTAGCGTTTGTACTTGATTCGCTGGCTGTCTACGACTTGCCCCCCGTTTTGCGACGCGCTCGCGGGCGCTTTCTGAAAACGATCAGGGACAGATCGTCGGGTTTCGACGGCTCTTTGCCATTGTTCGACAGCATCCGCTTGCGGGCGAGTTCGACGACGGCGTCCACGCCGGCATCGGCCGGCCCTTTGCGAATATGCGCGATTATTTCCTCGAGATGCACGTTGTCCATCAGGCCGTCACTCGCGACGAGGACCGTGTCCCTGGGCTGCAATTCGACCGGCGCGCCGATATCGATGCTCATGTCACTCGTGCCGATGAAGTTCGACACCAGGTGCCGCTCGGCATGATGCAGCGCCTCGCGTTCGTCGAGGAAGCCGGCTTCCACCGCGAACCCGGTTGGCGAATGTGCGGTCGTTTGCAGCTTGATGCGACCTCGCTGTCCTACGACCAGCGCCTCCGAGTCACCGATCTGGTAGGAACGGGCGATCTGACCTTCGATGGTGACAACCGTCAGCGTCGTTGCGGAACCGTTTGCAAGCCGCATGACGGCTTCGTTCGCCGCTTCGATACCGTCGAGAATCGCTGTGCGCAGCACTACCGTCTCGGACATCGCAACCGAGAGCGCCTCGACCAGCGACGACACGGCGGTCATCGACGCCCGCTTGCCTGCGGGCAGTCCGCCGGCGCCGTCCGCGACGACCAGCACGACCGACTCCGGGCCCCACGGGATGACGGCGATGGTGTCCTCGTTCTCCGTGTCCTTGTCGGGCGCGCGCTCGGTAAAGGCGACAACCGAGCCGCCGCCTACCTCCGCGGACTGGCTGTCCGGCTTGAATGCACCGTCCAGTACGAGCAGGCCGTCTATGAGGTTCGACATGACGCTACCCGGACGCGCCGTCAGGCGCGCTTGACGGGCTCCCTGCACCAGGCGCAGTAGTTCCAGAACTCACGCGCAATACCCCAGCCGCAGGCCTTGCAGCGGTGCCGGCTGCCCTCCAGTTTCCACGGCCGCCGTACCTTTATGCGGCACCACGGACAGTAGCGCATGAACGGCATCAGCTGCCCGCGGCAGCGCTTGTTGCTGCAACGGGCCGAGTAGCGCTTGTCGGGATAACGGCGTGTCGTCTCCTCGACGAAGCCAGGTCCATAGCACCAGGGGCAATAATCCCAGTCGTTCTTGACGCCACGCTCGCAGCGCGGACAACTCGAGGGCATGGACGATTCGGAACTCCGTGCCGGGTTATCGAAGCCACACCACGGACATGCCTGCATGCTCTCCGACACCGGTCCCTCGCAGTGCCGACAGTGGTGCCGGGTGTCGAGCACCTTCCTGTAATGCCGCTGGAACTCGCGCCACTGCATGCGCCGCCACGTCGTGCCGACCTTGCGGTCGCCGCGCGACCGGGAGCGCTTCTGCCGCCGGGCGTGGCTCTGCAGCTGCTCGAACGCCGCCATCATCTGCACCGCATCGCGATAGCGATTCGCCGGGTCCAGCTGGATTGCCTTCCTGAGCATCTCGACCAGCTCCGGGCGCACCTTCGCGGCCAGCCTTTCGTGACCGACCATCGGCCAGTTGAACGGCCACTCCGGCAGCTTGCCGGACAACAGCCGGTACAGCACCAGCCCGAGCGAGAACACGTCTGACTGGAACTTGGGGCGACCCATTGCCTGTTCCGGCGCGATGTAATCGATCGTGCCGGAGCCGGAAGCCTTCAGCGTGCGCAGGCTGATCTTCGCGAACCCGAAGTCGCAGAGCTTCAGCTGGTTGCCCGGGAACAGGATGTAATTTTCGGGCTTGATGTCGCAGTGAATGATCTTGTGCTCATGGGCATGTGCGAGGGCTGCGATTGCCTGGCCGGCCAGGTCCAGCGCCCGCGCCGTCGAGATGCGACGCTCGATGCGATCGGCGAGCGATTCCTCGCCGAGCTCCATCGCGATGACGAAATGATCGTCGATGTAGCTGGCGTTGAGCACCGTGAGGATATTCGGGTGCTGCAGCTTCGTCGCGACCTGGACCTCGTGCAGGAATTCCTCGTCCCCGGAGTAAGCGTCGGTCTTCGGCAGCTTCAGCGCAACGCGCTGCTTCTGGATCGTATCGTAGGCACGGTAGACATCGGCAAGCGGGCCGGAGGCAATGCGGCCGAGAATCCGGTATTTACCGATTTTCTGTCGAGCTCTTAACAATTCTGGTTACGCTGCCGATGGCGTGGGGTGACGGTGCAAACCTGGTTCGCAATCATTGGGCCAGAACGATGCACAGTCAAGGGCAACACAACTGTCACGAAACCTTAAGCTGACTGTCAAGAACGACCTCTATTCTCCCTCGCGTGCAGAGTCCGGAGCCCGACAGACCAGTATGATCAGCCGGCACTTCCGAACATTGTGGCTGTCCGACGTCCATCTCGGAACGAACGCCTCAAGAGCAGCAGACCTGCGGCATTTCCTCGAACATACCACTGCTGACACCATCTACCTCGTCGGCGACATGATCGATCTCAAGAGAATGAAATCCAGGCCCAGTTTCCCTGCCGAGCACAGGGCCGTCCTGGGGCGCCTGATCGAGATCGCCAGTGGCAACTCCACGGTGATCTTCATCCCGGGCAATCATGACGAGGAATTCCGACGGGTAGCCGGCAGCGATATCTGCGGCATCGAAGTCAGGCTGGAGGCGGAGCATCTGACGGCAAGAGGCGAGAGGTTGCTGACATTTCACGGAGACGTTCTCGACGCTTCAATCCGTGAGGGTACGAACCTGGAACGTTTTGCGGCGGCGATCTACACGATGCTCCTGGAGGCCGACGTCCGGCTGCAGCAGCTGCGCAGCCGTCTCGGCCGGGATTTCGCGCCTTACTCCACGCGCATCAAGACGCGCCTGTCGCGCGCCGTCGAATATATTCGACGCTTCGAGAAGACAGCCGCAGAATATGCCGCATCACGAGGGTTCGACGGAGTCGTCTGCGGCCACATACACCGACCTGCAATTCGTGACATTGGCGGCATCCTTTATGCCAATGACGGTGACTGGGTCGAGCACAGGACCGCACTGGCGGAGGATCAGTCCGGGCAACTTGTATTGCTGACTTATTTGCCTTCCGGAGTCTCTGTCGAGATACACTCGGCTCTGCCCCGGCGCGCCGCCGCCTGACGACACGTCCCGGCGCAGTAATCGGCCGAAAAGAACCGGGAACGCGCGATGGGCAAGCCAGGCAATATCGGTATCACGAGGATCATCCACGCAGCGCGGTTCTCCGCGCAGGGGTTCGTGCATGCATGGCGTCACGAGGCCGCGTTTCGCCAGGAAATAACGCTCGGACTCGTCATGACGCCCGTCGCATTCTGGCTGGGCCAAACCGCTTATGAACGATTGCTGTTGGTCGCCTGTCTGCTGTTGGTGCTCGTCGTCGAATTGCTGAACTCGGCTATCGAAGCGGCTATCGATCGCGTCGGCGACGAACATCACGAACTATCCGGGAGGGCCAAGGACCTGGGCTCCGCTGCCGTAGCGGTCAGCCTCGGCCTCGTATTTCTCGTGTGGTCCACAATGGCGTGGAGCCGCTTCTTCAGCTAGAACATCAGCTGGAGGCTGGCGGTCGCAAGCAAGGTGCCCATAATCGCTCCGGCCAGTACGTCACTCGGGTAGTGAAGGCCGAGCACGATACGTGAGGCTGCGACCAGCGCCGCGAACGGTATCATTACTGCGAGCAGTATTGGCTCGTAGGCGCCGTACAGAACGGTCAACCCGACGGCGTGCATCGTATGCCCGGAGGGAAAGCTGTAGCGATCCAGCGGTGCGGTGCCGCAGACTATCTCGCCATGGGTCACATACGGCCGTTCCCTAACGAGACGGTTCTTCAGGATCTTGTAGATCGCAACGCCTACGGCGGCCGTTGCGACCGCATGAATGATAAATACCGGTGCCGCGGCACCCTGCCGCACTGCGACGGCAATTCCGAATAGCACCCACGCGGGATAATCGCCCAGCCATGAGACGCCACTGAAGAAACGCCTGACAAGCTCGCTGCGGCTCAGCGAATTAACACGCAGGCACAGTTTCAGCTCGAACTGATCCAGATAATCGACCATTTCCAGACTCTGCATCGACATATCTGGAGCGAATTCTGCGAGCCGATTGCGACACTCGCATGATGCTTCCGTGAAACCTTTGTTATACCTGCAGGTGTCTTGTAAACAGTCTGTAAATGTTCTGTAGCCTTTGCGTAACGTCGCGCGATGATCATGCTGGCCATGCGCATTGCGATAGTTACAGACGCCTGGAAGCCGCAGGTGAACGGCGTCGTGCAGACGCTGGCTCGGACGCGCGATGAACTCGAGGCACTCGGCCATGAAGTCACGATGGTGACGCCGGAAGGCCGACGCACGATAGGACTGCCGACCTATGCCGAGATTCGCCTTGCCGTTTTTCCCGGTCGGAGCGTGCGACGTGAACTGGAACGCCTGGACCCCGACTGTATCCACATCGCAACCGAGGGCACGATGGGACTGGCAGCACGTCGTTTCTGCCTGCGGCGAGGCCTGCCATTCACGACCGCATACCACACGCAGTTTCCCGAATACGTACGTGCGCGAGTGCCGATACCGATCAGCTGGACGGTCCGGCTGTTGCGCTGGTTCCATGGCCCGGCTGCACATACCCTGGTACCGACGCCGCGTGTTCGCGAAAAGCTTGTCCGTCGCGGCTTCAGCAATGTCGTCATCTGGTCCCGCGGCGTCGACACTGAAATATTCAACCCTTCGGTGCGCTTCAGATATGACCTGCCCGGGCCGGTCTGGATCTACATGGGTCGGGTTTCTGTCGAAAAGAACATCGAGCAATTCCTCAGCCTGAACCTTCCGGGAAGCAAGGTAGTGATCGGCGACGGCCCTGACAGGAAGCGTCTGCAGCAACGTTACAAAGACAGCCACTTTGTTGGCTATCGCTTCGGCAAGGAACTGGCTGCGCACATCTCCGGCGGCGATGTCTTCGTGTTTCCCAGCCGCACCGACACATTCGGTATCGTCCTGCTGGAGGCAATGGCCTGTGGACTGCCGGTGGCCGCCCTGCCGGTGGACGGACCGATTGATGTAATCACTTCGGAACGCGTGGGCGTGCTCGATGAGGACCTCCGCTCTGCCTGCCTGCGCGCCCTTGAACTCGACAGGGATGATTGTCGCGCGTTTGTCGAGGACCGCAGCTGGCGGCGCTCGACACTGCAGTTCGAGAACTACCTCGCGCCGCGGACCCGCGCTACCGCCGCAGCCCAGCCCGAGAGCAGCGCGTCACGCTGATCGCCGGACATGCGCGGCTCGAACACGGCGTCGCACTGCCACAGCTGCCCTGCCTGCTGCAGATCGTCGATCATTCCGCGTTGAAGCGCGGCCAGGTAGGCCGCGCCGAGTACGGTGGATTCCACGTTAGCCGGCCGCTCCACGCGGATGTCCAGTATGTCGGCCAGGAACTGCAGGAACCACTCATTGGCAACCATGCCGCCGTCGACACGAATCACGCTGGGCGAGATTCCGTCGTCCGCCATTGCGTCGATCAGGTCACGCGTCTGGTAGGCGACCGCCTGCAGGGTCGCGGTCACGACCTGGTCGCGCCCGCTGCCGCGGCTCAGGCCGACGATCGCGCCGCGGGCATCCGGATCCCAGTACGGCGCGCCCAGGCCGGCAAACGCCGGTACCACGTAGACGTCCTCGACGATGCCTGTGCGGTTGGCGACCTGCTCCGAGTCCGGTGCAGCATCGATGATGCGCAATTCGTCGCGCAGCCATTGCAGTGCGGATCCCGCGACGAACACGCTGCCTTCGAGACCGTAGGTCACCTTGCCAGCGATGCGACTGGCTATCGTCGTCAGGAGCTGGTTATGCGAAGTCAACGCCGTGTCGCCGGTGTTGGCGATCGCGAAGCAGCCCGTACCGTAGGTGCTCTTGGTCATGCCGTATTCGAAACCGGCCTGCCCGATCAACGCGGCCTGCTGGTCACCGGCGATACCGCATACCGGAACGGTGCCGCCAACGGCGTCCTCTGTCGTTGTGCCGAAGTCCGCCGCGCAGTCGAGGACATCGGGCAGCATCGACGCCGGTATTTCCAGGAGATCGAGCAGTTCATCGTCCCAGGCCTGCGTGTGGATATTGAACAACATCGTGCGGGACGCATTGGTTGCGTCGGTCGCATGTACATCGCCGCCCGTAAGTCGCCACAGCAGGAAACTATCGATAGTGCCGAATGCGAGGTGCCCGTCATCCGCGAGCCGTCGGGCACCGTCGACATTATTGAGAATCCAGGCGACCTTGGTCGCCGAAAAATACGGGTCGAGGCGCAGGCCGGTCTTGCCGGCGATCACGTCGTCCGCACAACGCTCCCCGAGTTCGCGACAATGGGCTGCCGTGCGCCGATCCTGCCAGACGATGGCGTTGTAGATGCACTCGCCGCTGCGCCGGTCCCACACAACCGTCGTCTCGCGCTGGTTCGTGATCCCGATTCCCGCAATATCGCGTATCGTGATGCCGGCCTTGCCGAGCGCGTCCCGCGTGACCTCTCTGACGGAAGCCCATATCTCCTCCGGGTCGTGCTCGACCCAGCCGGGCTGCGGGTAGATCTGGCGGAATTCCTTTTGCGCGCTCGCGACGACGTTCGCGCGCTCATCGTAAATGACGGTACGGCTGCTGCTCGTACCCTGGTCTATGGCCAGCAGGAATTGCGTCGTCACCTTCTTATCACTCCGTCAGGAACAGTGGATTCTTGATCTCGATTCCGCGACCGGCCTGCTGCGGGCGCGGCATGGCGCCCTGCTCCCGCGTGGCGGCGCCAAGCCTCTCGAGAACCGTGTCCGGCCAGGGCACGACTTTGCGCTTGCCGAGGTGGACATGCAACGTCATGGATTCCGCGGTGGACGCAAGATAAAGCTCGTCCGCGTGGTACAGGCGATTGAACTGATGAAGGCCGGTTCGACTGTAGCCCAGCACCTGCGTCGTGATGATGTAGGGGTCGTCGAGTACGAGCTCGCGCTCGTACGTCATGTGACACTCGACCGCGAAAGTGGAGCAGCCGCCCTTTATGTACTCATCGTCAACACCCAGCCGTTCCCTGAACGCAACGACGGCGGAGTCGAAGGCCTCCAGGTAGTTCGCGACATTCATGTGGCCGTTCACGTCGATCCAGTCTTGCGCGACGCGGCCGCGAATGATCTCGATTCCCTCGATGGCGTTGTGCAGCACGACCGCCGGACCTAAGCAGTACTCAATTCGGGAATGTCCCGGAAATGCTCCAGTGCTTCCGGGTTGGCAAGCGCCTCGGTGTTCTTTACCTCTTCGCCGTGAACGACGGAACGCACCGCGATCTCCACGATCTTGCCGCTCTTGGTCCGTGGAATCTCCGGCACCGCAACGATCTTTGCGGGCACGTGCCGAGGCGTCGTGTTCTCCCTTATTACCCGGCGGATCCTGTCGCGCAGCGCGTCATCGAGTTCCACGCCCGGCCGCAGTATGACGAAGAGCACGACCCTGACGTCATCATCCCAGTCCTGGCCGACCGCGATGCTTTCGACAACCTCGTCGAGTTTCTCGACCTGCCGGTAGATTTCGGCGGTACCGATGCGCACGCCGCCCGGGTTCAGAACGGCATCGGATCGTCCGTGGATGACGACACCGCCGGTCCGGCGCAGCTCGGCGAAATCGCCATGCGCCCAGATGCCGGGATATTTTTCGAAATACGCGGATCTGTATCTTTCGTTGCCCGGATCGTTCCAGAAACCGACAGGCGCAGACGGAAACGGCCGCGTGCAGACCAGCTCACCACGCTCTTCCAGCAGCGCGTTGCCATCGTCGTCGAAGAACGCCACCGCCATGCCCAGGCCCCTGCACTGGATTTCACCACGACGCACGGGAAGCGTCGGATTACCGAGGACGAAGCAGCTGATGATGTCGGTGCCGCCCGCGATCGACGACAGCTGCAGATCGCTGCCGATCGCGTCATAGACGAAGTCGAAGCTCTCAGGCGCCAGCGGCGAGCCCGTCGAGAGCACCGCGCGCAGATCCTGAAGCTCGAACTCGTCGCGTGGCCGGACGCCGGCCTTCTGCAGGGCGGAAATATACTTCGCGCTGGTGCCGAAAACGGTGAGCTTCTCGCGCTCGGCCATCTGCCAGAGGACGCGGCCGTCGCTGTAAAACGGCGAGCCGTCGAACAGCAACAGCGTCGCACCGGTCGCGAGACCGGTCACGAGCCAGTTCCACATCATCCAGCCACAGGTCGTGAAATAGAACAGGCGATCTCCGGGCCCGGTGTCACAGTGCAGCACATGTTCCTTGAGGATTTGCAGCAGGGTGCCGCCATGGCCATGGACGATGCACTTGGGCACGCCGGTGGTTCCGGACGAGTACATGATGAACAGTGGATGATCGAAAGCGACGGGCTCGAACACGAGCCTGGCACCCGGTTCCGAAAACGACTCCAGCGTTTCCGCGTTACCGACTCCGGAGACATCGACGTCGCCGCCGGCAAAGGGCACCACGACGGTTCGCTCGATAGCAGGAATGGCGCTGACGATCTGCGCCACCGTACCCAGGCAGTCGAAACGCTTGCCGTTATAGAAATACGCTTCCGCCGTGAACAGGACCTTCGGTTCGATCTGCCCGAAACGGTCTACGACGCCGGTCACGCCGAAGTCCGGCGAGCACGACGACCAGATTGCGCCGATGCTGGTGGTCGCCAGCATCGCAATAATCGCCTCGGGACAGTTTGGCAGGTATCCGCCAACGCGGTCGCCCTTGACGACGCCGGCGTTCTTCAGCCCGGCCGCAACGGCGGCAACCGCTTCGCGCAGCTCGTCGAAACTGAGCGCACGCCGTTCGCCGTTCTCGCCCGAGAATACCAGCGCCTCTCGCCCGCCCTCGTGGCGCAGGAGGTGCTCGGCGTAATTCAGTTGGCTGCCGTCGAACCAGCCGGCATCCATGATGTCGGCCGGGCGCTTCAGTACGGTTTGCGGCGGTTTGACGAAGTGTATGTCGCAGAATTTACACAGCGCTTCCCAGAATGCCGCCGAATCGTCGATTGACCACTGATACAGGGCCTCGTAATCGTCGAATCCCTGCTGCCGCATGAACCGGTACATTGCAGACGCCCTGCGTCTCTCGGCACTCGGCTCCCACAAGATCGGGTTGTCGCCCATCACTGTCGTCTTTTGATTTGCCGGGCGTGTCAGTATGCACATAACATCATCGCTGTCCATGCTCGGCGAGGCTGCCAGTGCCCGATAGCGTTCCCGCAAAGATGCAGGCGGTTTCCATCACGGAACCCGGCGGCCCGGCCGTATTGCGCGAGACCAGGTTTCCCGTTCCGGCATTCGGGCCGTCCGAGGTTTTGATTCGCGTCCTTGCCGCCGGCGTCAACCGGCCCGACGTGCTGCAGCGCCTCGGCAAGTACCCGGTTCCGCCGGACGCCAGTCCGTTGCCCGGCCTGGAGGTTGCCGGTGAAATCGTGGCCGTCGGTGACGATGTCGCTCGCTGGCGTGCGGGCGATCGGGTCATGGCACTCACGCACGGCGGCGGTTATGCCGAGTATTGTGCGGTCGAAGGCGGACACTGCCTGCCGATCCCGTCCGGTCTTTCTTTCGTCGAGGCAGCCGCGATCCCGGAGACGTTTTTCACGGTCTGGTACAACGTCTTCACGCGCTGCCGGCTTGGTGACGGCGAAACCTTCCTGGTACACGGCGGATCCAGCGGCATCGGTACAACCGCCATCCAGCTGGCCAAAGCCCACGACTGTTTCGTCATTACGACGGCGGGCAGCGACGAGAAATGCGCTTTCTGTGAAGAACTCGGCGCGGACAAGGCGTTCAATTACCGCGAGGAGGACTGGCAGGCCGGCGTCCGGGACCTGACCGACGGGCGCGGCGTCGACGTACTGCTCGACATGGTGGCAGGCCCTTACACGCAAAAGAACCTGGACTCGATGGCGCGCGATGGCCGCTGTTCGATAATCGCCTTCCTCCTTGGATCGAAGGTGGAACTGGACCTGCGCGTGGTGCTGGCGAAGCGCCTGAGCATCACGGGATCGACACTGAGGCCCCAGACGGTGACCGAAAAGGCCCGCATTGCCGCCGATCTCGAACGCAGTGTGCTGCCACTGCTTGAATCCGGCCGTGTGAGGCCCATTATTCACCAGACATTTCCCCTGGATGCCGCAGCGGCGGCGCACGAACTGATGGAGAGCAGCCGTCACATGGGCAAGATCGTACTGACGACAAGCGAGACGGGCCGGGAGGTCGTGACACATGACTGAAGCATTGGCTGGCCTGGTCGTTTTGCTGCTGATCGGCGGCGCGGGCTACCTGTATTTCCGCATGCGCGCAGCGCGGCCGGTGCCCGAGCAACTGCGCCGTGGCAAGCCATTGCCGGAGTTCACGGCAACCAGCGAAGCCGGCGATCCGCTCGATACCCGGGACCTGCATGGAATGCCGGTCGTGATGATCTTCGTGCGCGGTAACTGGTGCCCGTTCTGCAGCCGGCAGGTCAAGAACCTGACCGGTTACTACAGAGACATAGTCGATCTCGGTGCGAAGTTGATATTCGTAACGCCAAAGCCGCAGCAGACTACCAAACGCGTCGCCGAGTTCTTCAATGTGGAATTCGAGTTCTGGCTCGACGAATCGCTGGCAGCCACGCGCAAGCTGGGGCTGCTGCTGGAGTCCGGCGTCCCGAAGGACTACTACCCTGAGTACGGCAGCGACACGATCTGGCCGGCGTCGCTGGTCATCGATGCGGATGGGATCATTCGCTACGTCGAGCTATCGAAGCACATCATCGACCGGCCGAATCCGAAGACGCTGTTGCGCGAACTGCAGAAAGCCATCGACGCCTGAAGCTCGGTCAGGCAGCACCAGCGATGATCCTGCGCGCCTTGCGGTCGGCGATGACGTTTGTCGGTTCGCCGGTGCGCGCCGCCTCCTCGAATATTTCCGTCAGGCGCGGGCCGATTTGTGCAACGAGATCCATCACTCCTGCGTCGTCGACGTCCCCGAAATATTCGCAGGCGACGTTGATGATACCGCCGGCATTGATAACGTAGTCGGGCGCATAGAGGATGCCTGCATCTGCCAGGCGCTGCCCGTCTTCCGAACTGCGCAGCTGGTTGTTGGCACCGCCAGCGATAATCCGGGCCTTGAGTCCGGGGATCGATTCTTCGTGGAGGACTGCGCCGAGCGCGCAGGGCGCGAACACGTCGACGTCCGCAGAGAGGATTTCGGCACTGCCGGCCCCCTCCGCAGCGAATTCGGCACACACCCTGTCGACACGAGCCTCGTCGAGATCCGAAACCACGAGAGTCGCGCCTGCATCATGCAATAGCTTGCACAGGTAATAGCCCACGTGGCCGACGCCCTGGACGGCAACCCGCAGGCCCTCCAGGTCGTCACGACCCAGCCTGGCCTTCGCCGCAGCCCGGATGCCGTGGTAGATGCCGTAAGCGGTCTTTGGCGAAGGATCGCCGCCGGCCTTGCCCGACTGCAACGGCAATCCGGACACGTATCTCGTCCTGCGCGCTATGGTAGCCATGATGTCGACGCTCATGCCGACATCTTCGGCGGTGATGTAGTCGCCTCTCAGCGTGTCCACGAACTCGCCGAATCGTTCGAACAGCGCATCGCTTGCTTCGAAGTCGGGCGTTTTCATAATTACGGCCTTGCCGCCCCCGAACTTCAGCCCCGCCATCGCGTTCTTGTAGCTCATGCCCTGTGACAGTCGCAGCACGTCGTAGATCGCTTCGTCGTCGCTGCCATAGCTCCACATACGCGTCCCCCCTGCCGCCGGCCCGAGAGCGGTCGAATGGATCGCTATGATCGCGCAAAGGCCGGTAGGCTCGTCGCGGCAAAAAAGCACGCGTTCGTGATTATCGAACGCCGGGTTACTGAAGACACTCATCGCTTCATTCCTTTAGAAAGGCACACCAACCGCTTTGCACAGGAAATTCATGAACGGTGCCGCCGCAGCGAAGGATGTTTCCACTTTGCGCTGGAACTGCGGACTCAGGCTGTCACCGACATCGAGATTCCTGACTGCGATAAAACTCTTGCGCTTGATGTCCTCTATTAATTCATGATCCTTGTCGAACCCCCTGGGCGCGCGACTCAGTGACTCGCCACCAAGTTCGAAATGGCGGCGGAACTTCGGGTCACCGAGCGCGCTCGTCCACTCGGACGGCCTCGCAACGATGCGCTGCCTGATGGCGTTCAGGGCCTCCGATTCGGGCCGCCACATGCCCACGCCGATAAAGACCTGCCCGGGATCGACATGCACGTAATAGCCGGGAGAGTGAACGTCCCTGGCTTTTTCATGGCGAAACTGGATGCCGATATTGGTTTTGTACGGCAGCTTGTTCTTCGAGAAGCGGGTGTCGCGATAGACCCTCATGAGCGAGCCGCCGACACGCTGCGGGATCGCGGTGAAATGTGGCGCTATCTCCTCGAGCGGGCCCTGCATGGACTGGACGAACCGCAGCGCCACATCGAGTACCTGCTCGTCGTAACGCGCCTTGTTCTCCTTGAACCACTCGCGATTGTTGTTCGCGGCAAGCTGCTCGAGAAAATCGATGGACGCCCGCTCGAAACCGACGTAACGCGGGATCGTCACTAGCCGCCGCCTTCTTCGCTTTTGCCGGGCTCCGCGCAGCCGGCAATGTCCTTTTCGACGGCAACCAGGAGTTTTTCACCATCCACGAGCACCTGCTCGCCCTCGATCGTTATCTGCTCGGTCGTTGCCCAGGCAAGTACGGCGGTTTCGGGGAGGCGCACGGTGAGCACGTTGTCGGAAAAGAATGCCGCCGGCGCAACGCTGGCCGGACTGCTCTCGAGTTCATAGCGCAATTCGCGCCCGCCCGGGAAACCCGTGCGCGCCGACACCACACCCTGCTTCCGCAGGGTTTCGATTTCGTCTTGCGTCAGCCGCAGTCCCACGGAATTGTCACGGATTCTGAGTTTCACTATTGTTTACGATTGTGCGCCGGCCCCGATTAAAGCATGAATCTTCGGGGCCGGTAAGTCCGCCCGGCAGGAGCAGCCCTTGATCACTGATCCCTGGTTTTACGCGGCTGCCGTTCCGGCCGTGCTGCTGTTCGGCATTGCGAAGGGCGGATTCGGGGGAGGACTCGGCGTGATGGCCGTGCCGATGATGGCGCTGGTCGTTTCGCCGCTGCAAGCCGCGGCGGTCCTCTTGCCTATTCTTTGCCTGATGGATCTCGTCGGGCTCTGGGTTTACCGCGGCAAGTGGCTGTGGCCGGAACTGCGGATCCTCGTTCCCGCCTCGATGGTCGGCATAGTTGCCGGCACGCTGTTGTTCGGCTTCATGAGTGCCGCGACCGTGAGAATCATCGTCGGTATCGTCGCAATCGCTTTCACCGCGCATTACGCCTATTCGATACGCCACAGACCCGACTCCGCATTGCCGCATTTTCCGCCGGCGGTCGGTTACGCCGCCGGTGCCGCAGGGGGCTTTACGAGTTTCATCGCTCATGCCGGCGGTCCGCCGATCAGCATCTATCTGCTGAGGCGGCCGCTCGACCGGACGGACTTCGTCGCGACGACCGTTCTGCTGTTCGCTGTCATCAACTACGCAAAGCTGCTGCCGTATGGCTGGCTGGGCCAGCTATCGACCGAGAATCTGCTGACGTCGCTGGTGCTTGCGCCGCTGGCGCCTGTCGGTGTTTATGCCGGCGTGTGGCTACACCGGCGTGTCTCGGACCGCTTCTTCTTCCGCCTCATGTACGTTCTGCTTTTCGTCGTCGGCTGCAAGCTGCTGTACGACGGCATCACTGCGGGTCACTGGGCCGCGACCGGCGCACCATAGAGAATCGCGCACGCAAATGATGACCGGGCAGGTGCTTTCTCGACCTGCCTGACTCGGATATCGCCTGGGGGGTTGCCGGTAACTCGCACAGCGGACCGACATGACATCCCTTACTCAGGAATGACGTTTTCCGCCTGCGGTCCTTTCTGGCCCTGGGTTACTTCCATCGTAACCTTCTGGCCTTCTTTCAATGTTCTGAATCCTTCCGCAACGATCGCGCTGTGGTGAACAAAAACGTCCTTGCCGTCTTCGCGCTCGATGAATCCGAATCCCTTATCGTCGTTGAACCACTTTACGGTTCCTGAAACTCTATCTTCTGACATAGTTACCTCAGTACAACCCACCTGCCCGCTCGGCACGATTTCGCCGCAACGGTGCAGGGGCCAATCGTAACCGCAATCCCCGCCGCTGGCGCAAATTTGCGGATCGTCATTATGCGGTGCAAATATTGCAGAAATAATAAGGCCTTTTTTTTAGAGGGCTTTTTTCGGCTTTCTGCATCGCAGCAGGAATTCTGCGTGCGGGAGCAACAGAATGGAATTGCGCAGCTTTGCGCAAATTATGGTGCATCAGCCACGACGCCTGACGTGGCTGCGCCCGAGCTTGCGCACGGAGTCGCAACCGGTCAGCGCCATCGTGCGCTCCACTTCGGCACGCAACAGCGATAGCGCACGCTCGACTCCGGCCTGGCCGCCAGCGGCCAGCGCAAACAGGTAGCCCCGCCCGATACTGCAGGCATTGGCGCCGAGTGCCAGCGCCTTGACGATGTGATTGCCGCGACGGATTCCGCCGTCGCAGATAATCTCCAGGCGATCACGCAGCGCGTCCGCCACCGGGGCGATACAGTCCACAGGTGCCGGAGACGATTCCAGTTGCCTGCCGCCGTGGTTCGACAGCATAACGGCGGTAGCGCCCGACTCCGCTGCCTTGCGGCAATCCTCGACGGTTTGTACGCCTTTGATTACGAGCGCGCCCGGCCAGCGCCCCGCCAGCCACTCGACGTCCTTCCAGGTAAGCGATCGCTCGAGTTGCTCGTCTATGTATTTGCGAATCCCGCCCTTCCAGTTGCGCGCGGCCTCGCTGCCGCTCGTGATGTTTACCATCTCGAGATCCTTGCGCAACAGCGCCCGGTATAGCCATCCGGGATAGCGCGCAAAACTCGCGACCTGGCGCAGCCGCGACCGCGGCGGCGCGCCGAAGCCATAGATGAAATCACGCTCGCGATTCCCGGCGACCGGCGTATCCACGGTCAGCTGCAGCGCAATGTATCCGGCGTCAATGCAGCGAGCGAGCCATTCGTCGGTCAGCCCTCGATCCTTGAAGATATAAAGCTGAAAAGCCTTGGGCCCCGCGGTTGCGGCCGCGACGTCCTCGATTGTCGCCGTGCTCAACGTGGACAGGCTGTAGACCATGCCGAATTTTTCAGCGGCACGCGCCACCGCCGGCTCGCCGGCACCGTGAAACAACTTCGAAGCACCTGTCGGTGCGATCATCACGGGCCATTCCACTTCCTGCCCGAACAGCGTGGAGCGCAAGTCGATATTGCTCACATCCGATAGTTGCGACGGCAGCAGCTCGAAGTCACCGAAAGCCTCGGTATTGCGTGCCAGCGACAGTTCGTCATCGGCGCCACCATCGAGGTAATGGAATACCGGCGCGGGCAGGCGACGCTTCGCGACGCGGCGGAAGTCCATGACGTTGTTGCAGTGGCGGATTCTCACAGCGCGAGAATAGCATGCAGCTCGACAATCCAAGCGCGGCTGCTGCTATGATTGCGCGCCATTCGAAGACAACTCTTCCACCCGTCATGAACCAAATTCCCGATACCCGGAACCGCGACAAGGCAATTGGGACCTGGCTTCTGATCTGTTGCGGCCTCGTATTCGCAATGGTCGTGCTCGGAGGCTTTACTCGACTGACCGGTTCCGGCCTCTCCATGGCCGAATGGCGGCCGATCATGGGAACCCTGCCGCCGCTATCCGAGGCCGAGTGGGATCGCGTTTTCGAGATCTACAAGCAGACGCCCGAATTCCGGCAAGTCAATTCGCACATGGACGTGCACGACTTCAAGGGGATCTTCTGGCTCGAGTACCTGCATCGCCTGCTCGGCAGGCTTCTCGGCTTCGCCTTCGTGCTGCCGCTCGTGTACTTCGTGGCGCGCAAATACATATCCTGGCGCCAGCTGCCGTGGTACCTGCTGATGTTCGCCCTCGGCGGCCTGCAGGCGGTCATCGGCAAAATCATGGTGGCAAGCGGCCAGGTGGACGCCCCGCAGGTCAGCCACTACAAGCTGACGGCACACCTGTCCGCCGCGTTCCTGGTGTTCGCGCTGATGTTCTGGCGGGCCCAGTCGCTGCTCTACGGCTTTCCGGGCGGCAGGCCACACCCCTGGTATCCGCGGACGATCGCGCTTACTGCGCTGATCGCGGTCACGATTGTCTCGGGCGGTTTCGTCGCCGGCCTCGATGCGGGGCTCATCTACAACACCTTCCCGAAGATGGGCGACTACTGGATTCCACCCGACCTGATGGCGCTCGAGCCGGCCTGGCGAAACCTGTTCGATCACCGGCCCACGGTGCAGTTCGACCACCGCGTACTCGCCATCGTGACGTTCGCGCTCGTCGTCCTGTACTGGTTCCGGGCGAAGGGCGCTGCATTCAGCCGCCACGCACGCATCGGTGTGAACGCGCTGCTCGCGACCGCGGTCCTGCAGGTCTTGCTGGGCATCTTGACCGTGGTTCTGGCTGTGCCCACCTTGCTGGCGGTCGGCCACCAGGCGAACGCCCTCCTGCTGCTGACCTCAGCCCTGTACCTTTTGCACGGCCTGCGACGCGACTAACCACTGCGTCATAGGTGCAAATACCCATATAATCGACTTATTGCTTCGGCCAATATCGGCGACATGAAAAACGTACCTGCACTCAATTCCGCACCACCCGCGATCTGCTTCGACGAGGAGCTGATCAAACGTTACGACGGACGTGGCCCGCGCTACACTTCCTACCCGACTGCGCTGCAGTTCAGCGAGCGCCTCGGCGAGGCTGACTACCGCGCCAACGCCCTGAACAGCAACGCCGGTGGGGCGCCCCTGTCCTTGTACGTCCACATCCCTTTTTGCCACTCGCTCTGTTACTACTGCGGCTGCAACAAGATCGTTACCCGCAACCAGGCCCGGGTCGAGCGCTACATGGAAATGCTGCACAAGGAAATCCTGATGCAGTCGGAGCTGTTCGACCAGTCGCGCCAGACGCGACAGCTGCACTTCGGCGGCGGCACGCCCACGTACCTCGACAGCGAGCAGATGGACACGTTGATGGCGGCGCTGCGCAAGGCCTTCAATTTCGACGAGAGCGAGGCGCGAGAATTTTCTATCGAGGTCGACCCGCGCACCGTGGATGCCGACGGCATCAAGTACCTTACGGACCTGGGGTTCAATCGTTTGAGCCTCGGTATCCAGGACTTCGACCCCACCGTGCAGGAAGCAGTGAACCGCATGCAATCCTACGAGGAAGTAAGGGGTCTCGTCGACGCAGCTCGAGCCGCACAGTTCAAGTCGATTTCCTTCGACCTGATCTACGGCCTGCCGCACCAGAATGTCTCCAGCTTCGATGCAACGCTGAACCGCGTAATCGGGCTGCGGCCGGATCGCCTGGCGGTTTACAACTACGCGCACCTGCCGGAGCGTTTCAAGGGTCAGCGCATGATCAATGCGGATGACATTCCGGCGCCCTCGACGAAGCTCGACATACTGCACCACACTATCGACCGGCTTTCCGAGAGCGGCTACCTGTACATCGGCATGGACCATTTCGCACTGCCCGAAGACGATCTCGTGCAGGCCCGCGGCGACGGCACCCTGCAACGCAACTTCCAGGGCTATTCGACGCACGGCGAATGTGACCTGATCGGCCTGGGCGTCAGTTCGATCTCCAGCATCGGCAATGTCTACGCACAGAACGCCGTGACGACCATGGAGTACGAGACGCTCATCGAGGACGGTCACCTGCCCATCAAGAAGGGCATTGCCGTGGACGACGACGACCTGCTGCGCGCCGAAGTGATCCAGGCGCTGATGTGCTACGACCGCCTGGATTTCGACGATTTCGGCGCCGGTCAAGGAATCGACTTCCGCGACTACTTCAAGTCCGAGCTCGAGCGACTGAAGCCACTTGCCGAAGACGAGCTCATCGAGCTCGAAGCGGACGGCATAGGCATTACGGCCAAAGGCCGGCTGCTACTGCGCTGTATCGCGATGGTGTTCGACCGTCACATGGCCGAAGTCGATACCGACAAGCGCTTTTCCCGCGCGATTTAGGGAATCGACAATCGGACTGCAGGAGCGGTTCTCGAACCGCGATCGATGTCGATCTGGAGCTAACTAACCTCGGTCAGCCAGCCATGCGTGTCCGGTGCGTCTCCGTACTGGATCGCCTGTAGCGCCTTGCGCAATTTCTCGGTATTCGGCCCGGCGCCGCCGTCGCGCACGGAGATTTCCTCGCCTTCGTAGACGAGCGTGCCCACCGGGGTCAGTGTCGCTGCCGTACCGGAGAGCGCAGCCTCATAGCTGGCAACCCACTCGAGCAGTTCCGTCACCGTGAAATCCCGCTCGTTGACGCGGTAACCCAGGTCTTTTGCAAGCGCGAGTATCGAGGCTCGCGTCATGCCGTGCAGGAACGAAGTATTGAGGGGCTTGGTGATGATCTCCTCGTCGCTGATCAACAGGAAGTTGGCCGCGCCCGTTTCCTGCACGTCGCCACCCGGGCAGAACAGCACCTGGTCGACGCCGAATTTTTCCTTGGCATCCAGCGTCGGGCCGAGCGCCGCGGCGTAGTTGCCGCCGGTCTTGGTGCTGCCGAGCTGCTCGGTGGACCGTGCGAACGTATCGGCGACGAGCAGCTTGAGCGGCCGGGCGCCGCCGGCGAAGTAGTCACCCACCGGTGACGCGAGCACGAACAGGACTGCCTCCGTCGACGGTGCGGCCGCCGCACCGATGTTGGGCAGGGTGCCGATCAGCGTGGGCCGCAGGTAAAGGGAACTGGGTGGTTGCGGAATGTCGTCGAGTTGCTGTCGGACGAGATCCTCGACCATGCCCGCCAGGAGGTCCGCGTCCGGTATCGGCAGGTGCAGCGATTTCGCACTGCGCTGCATGCGCGCGACGTGGTCGTGCAGGCGGAAGATGTGCGCCTTGCCGTCCTGCCAGCGATAGGCCTTGAATCCCTCGAAGCAGGTACTCGCGTAGTGAAAGACGTGGGATGCCGGGTGCATTGGCAACGGCGCGAGCGGTTCGATCGCCGCCTCGCCCCAGCTGCCGTTCTCAAACCGCGCGATCGCCATCTGATCGCAGAAAACGGTGCCGAATTGAGCCATGTGAATTCTAATCTGGATTAAAAACCGGGGGCGGTAACTTTGCCATTAAACGACCACCGTTGGCCAGCCCGGCGGCACGCACCTAGAAACTCGGTGGCGTGCAGGCCGAGATCAGCTCACACGGCTCGCTGCCCGGATTCATGAAACTGTGCGGCTGGTTACTGCGGAAATAATAGGCGTCGCCCGCCCGCAGGATCGCGGACTGGTCGCCGACGGTTACCTGCAGCCTGCCCGTGAGGATCAGGCCGCACTCCTCGCCTTCATGGGTTATCGCGTGCCTGCCCGTGCCGGCGCCGGGCTGGTAGCACTCCTTGATGAACTGGATGGCCTTGTCGGTCAGGTTGGCGCCCACCTGCAGGAAGGACACACCGCCATCGGCAATCTCGGTGAGCTCATCGGCACGATAAAAGACGCGGTCCGGCGTCTCGGGTTCGTCGCTGAAGAACTCGGAGAGCCGGACCGGGATACCGTCCAGCACTTTCTTCAGCATGCTCACAGTCGGGTTGAGCTTGCCGGCCTCGATCTGCGAGATGGTGGCATTGGCGACCCCGGACTGCCGGGCCAGCTGCCGCTGCGAGAGGCGATGCCGGAGGCGTATCTGCCGCAGGCGCGGGCCGATGGGCTGATCCATCGCTGTCCTCCGTGAATTGTTTAGCTTACTGAACAGTTTGTCGGCGCTGACCTTTCAAATCAAGCACTTGATAATCGCCACCTAACTGATTGTTTAACATAGCTGCTCGGGCGTACACTCAATTGTCATTTGCCTCGTCACAATGGAGCAATCTAACCATGAGCGCACCCGCCGAGAAATTCGATGCCTTCTGGATGCCGTTCACGGCCAACCGTGATTTCAAGAAAAAACCCCGCATCATCACGTCCGGCAGTGGGCATCACTACAAGACACTCGATGGCGACACGATCTACGACCTGTTTGCAGGCCTGTGGACGACGGGCATCGGCCATTGCCACCCGAAGATCGTCGCGGCCGTGCAGAAGCAGGTTGCGCAGCTCGATTACTCGATGACCTTCCAGTCGGGCAACGACAAGTCGTTCGCGCTGGCCGAGCGCGTGACCGGCATGGCGCCCGAGGGATTCAATCATTGCTTTTTCACCAACTCCGGCTCCGAATCCGTCGATACCGCGCTCAAGATCGCGCTCGGTTATCACCGTGCCCGTGGCGAAGGCAACCGCACGCGCCTGATCGGCCGCGAGCGTGGCTACCACGGCGTGAATTTCGGCGGCATGTCGGTCGGCGGCATGGTGCCGAACCGCAAGGTGTTCAGCCCGGTCCTGCTGCCCGGCGTGGACCACATGCGCGCGACCATGGTGCTGGAACACACGGCGTTTTCCCGCGGCCAGCCGGAATGGGGCGCGCATCTCGCCGACGACCTGGAGCGCATTGCGAGCCTGCATGACGGCAGCAACATCGCGGCCGTTATCGTAGAGCCCGTCGCCGGGTCGGCCGGCGTCCTGCCGCCGCCCGTCGGCTACCTCGAGCGACTGCGCGAGATCTGCGACAAGCATGGCATCCTGCTGATCTTCGATGAAGTCATTACGGCCTTCGGTCGCGTCGGCAAGGCTTTCGCCGCGGAACGTTTCGACGTGATGCCGGACATCATCACGACCGCCAAGGGCCTGACGAATGGCGTGATCCCGATGGGAGCCGTCCTGGTTCGCGATCACGTATACGACGCTTTCATGCAGGGCCCCGAGTTCATGATCGAGCTGTTCCATGGCTACACCTATTCCGGGCATCCGGTTGCGGCGGCCGCCGGGCTGGCAGCGATGGACGTCTACGAGGAGGAAGGCATCTTCGAACAGGCGCAGGCGCTCGAAAAACCGTTCGAAGATCTGCTGCACTCGTTCGCCGACCACGACAAGGTCATCGACGTGCGCAACTTCGGACTCATGGGCGCGATCGAAATGGCGCCGCGCGAAGGTGCGCCCGGGGCGCGAGGCCTCGAAACACACAAGCGCTGCTTCTGGGACGAGAAACTGATGGTGCGTAACGGCATGGACATCCTCAGCTTCTCGCCATTCCTGAACTCGAAGCTCGATGACTGGAACAAGGCGTTCGACAGCGTGCGCCGCGTCATCGACAGCATCGACTAGGCGAACGGAAAAGGAGACCTCATGAGCGCCCGCCCCGCGAAGGACATTGATACGGCAAACGTCGTCGGCCATTTCATCAACGGTCATGACGTTGCCGATAACAACCGGCCGGAGCCCGTGACGAATCCCGCCACGGGTAAAGTCACGCGCCACGTCGCAATGGCGTCACGTAAGACCGTGGAAGAAGCCATCGCAGCGGCCGAGGCCGCTTTTCCGGCGTGGCGCGACACGCCGTCGATCAAGCGTGCACGCATCATGTTCCGCTTCAAGCAGCTGCTCGAGGAGCACGCGGACGAGATCGTCGCGGCTGTCACCGACGAACACGGCAAGGTCCTCGACGACGCGATGGGCGAGTTCATCCGCGGCGTGGAGGTCGTCGAATACGCCTGCAGCATTCCCGAGCTGCTGAAGGGCGAGCATTCGAAGAACGTCGGTCCGGGCATCGACAGCTGGGCGGAACACCAGCCGCTCGGTGTCGTCGCCGGCATCACGCCCTTCAACTTCCCCGCGATGGTGCCGATGTGGATGTACCCGATGGCGATCGCCTGCGGTAATACCTTCGTGTTGAAACCCTCGGAGAAAGACCCGACGGCGCCGCTGCTATGCGCCAGGCTGCTGGCCGAGGCCGGGCTGCCGGACGGCGTGTTCAACGTCGTCAACGGCGACAAGGAGGCTGTCGACACGCTGCTGAACGACACGCGGGTGCAGGCAATAAGCTTCGTCGGCTCGACGCCGGTAGCGGAATACATCTATTCCACCGGTACCGGCAACGGCAAGCGCGTGCAGGCACTGGGCGGCGCGAAGAATCACGCGGTCGTCATGCCCGATGCCGACATCGACAACGCGGTCAGCGCACTGATGGGTGCGGCTTACGGTTCCTGCGGCGAACGCTGCATGGCGACGATCTCGGTCGCGGTCTGCGTCGGCGATGAGACTGCGGACACCGTGGTCAATCAGTTCAAGGAGCGCATCGCGGAACTCAAAGTCGGCAACGGTACCGACACGAACAACGACATGGGCCCGCTGGTGACGAAAGCGCACTACGACAAGGTGCGCTCTTATGTCGATCTCGGCGTCGAAGAAGGTGCCGACCTGGTCATCGATGGCCGGCAACTGGTCGTCGAGGGACACGAAAGCGGATTTTTCCTCGGTCCGTGTCTCTTCGATCACGTGAAGCGCGACATGCGCATCTACAACGAGGAGATCTTCGGCCCGGTGCTGTGCGTCGTGCGCGCCGAATCGGAAGAAGAGGCGATGCGGCTCATCGACGAGCACGAATACGGCA
>WOR8_10001340_pt1 | contig 36052 bp, 28 predicted proteins | sample DeeMarSeWOR38_10_FD_19890 | JGI IMG/M metagenome (IMG submission 19890) | reverse complement strand
ATATCCCCTTATTCTTGAAACTGCGCGAGATTGACCTGTACGCTGTGATCCATCGCAGTTTCGATGTTGAAAACATCGACCACCCTTGGGTTGCAATGTATATGGAAAACCGCAAGGAACGGATCGAAAACGATGTGCCTTTTGTCGAGTTCGATTTTTCATCTTTATATTGAATTTTATTGGTTAATGAAGAATTGTAAGGGACTCTGCGAAAATTAATCTGGGGGAATCCCTAACGTCCAATAATATATTTTTCGAGCTGATCGATGACAAACTCTTGCTCGGAGATAATACCCTTTACAACATCTCCGATAGAGATCACACCGACGAGTTGTTCACCATCAAACACTGGTAGGTGTCGAATGCGCTTTTCTGTCATTATTGCCATGCACTCGTTAACTGGAGTACGAATATTAACACATATCACATTAGCGGTCATGATCTCGCGCACCAACGTGTCCTTGGAGGCTTTCCCTTTTAGGATGATCTTCCTGGCGTAATCGCGTTCGGAAATGATGCCCACCAATTCATCATTTTCCATCACTAGCAAGGCGCCAGCCTCTTTATCTGCCATCATTACAAGCGCATCGTAAACCGATGCATCCGGATGCACCGACCAGATCTCATGACCTTTCGATTTTAAAAGACTCTCTGCTGTATCCAATACTTACTCTCCCTTCTTGTGTGTCACGTTTCCCCTGTAAGCCTCATGGAGAACATAACATCAATATTAATTATCAGACAATTTTACTCTATAAAATGAAATCAACTGAAAATTTTCTTGTTTATCTGGGCAATAATTTCTTTCAAGCAAATTCAGTGACATTCTTAACTTTATCCTCTAGTATTAATGTGATAAAGTTAGGTATCTTTTCTCATGTCATAGCTGTTTATAAACACCACTCACCGCCCGGATTCGTGAATATTCAATTGAAAACGATATTTTCTGCACTTCTCCTCTTAATCTTGATCTTTTCGGTAGTAATACCTGCTTATAGCCAGGAGGGCGATCCCCCAGCTCCTGCTAGAGAACAGGTTCGCTTTGACCATCTCACCGTTGAAGATGGTCTCTCGTCAGATAGTGTAGTAACTATCTTGCAAGATGATCAGGGATTCATGTGGTTCGGTACATTTGATGGCCTGAACCGTTATGATGGGTATGAATTTAAGGTATATCGAAATAACCCGCAAGATCCAAATAGCCTGAGTGCAAATCTTGTTGTCGACATCATACAAGATCAAGACAGATTTATTTGGGTAGGCACTAGCGGTGGGGGGCTCAACCGTTACAATCCAAGAACCGAACAGTTTACCCATTATATTTACGACCCAGTAAATCCAAACAGCCTGAGCAGCAATACTGTATACACCATTCTTCAGGATAGCCAGGGTGTTCTTTGGGTCGGCACAGATGGTGGTGGGCTCAACCGCTATGATCCGAATATTGACGGCTTTATACGGTATCAAAACGATCCTTCTGATCCACAAAGTCTAAGTGATAATATTGTACAATCGATTTTTGAAGATTCGCAGGGCACCCTTTGGGTAGGTACAGATACAGGTGGCCTCAATCGGTTTAATCAACAGACAGGCAAGTTCAAAATTTTCCGTCATGATCCTGAAGACTCTACAAGTCTCGCACATAATAAAGTAACGGATATCTATCAAGATCAAGATGGTCTAATGTGGATTGGAACACGTGACGGGTTGGATCGGTTAGATCCGGAAACGGGTGTCTTCAGCCATTACAAAACCGATTTGGATGATCCATACAGTCTGAGCCACAATTTTGTGTCAGATATTATTGAAGATTATGATAGCAACTTGTGGATTAGTACAACAGGAGGATTGAATTATTTTGATTACCAGCATCAGCATTTTGTTCGTTACCTGGCAGACCAAAATGATCCTGACGGTTTGAACCATAACAGTATCCGAAAGCTCTATAATGATAATACTGGGTTGTTGTGGGTCGCAACCATCGGGGGTGGAGTCAATAAACTTGATCTCCAGGCAAAGCCATTTACCCAAGTTTGTGACTCAAATAGTACGTCATTCATTCCAGATATAAACGATGTTCTTGCGGTTTACAGGGATCCAAACGCGACTCTCTGGATCGGTACTTCTGGAGGACTGATCAGCATTGATTGCCTATCTGGTATAGTCAATCACTATACACACACCTTGGGTGGTTATCAGGGTTTGAGCAATAACATGGTTCGTGCAATCGCTAGAGATAATAATGGATTGGTCTGGCTGGGAACCCAGGGAGGGCTGAATCGATTCGATCCTCGGACTCAAGAGTTTAGCGTCTATCGCAGCGATCCATCGGATCCTGATGGGTTGCTAAGTGATGCTGTTTGGTCTGTCTACCTGGATTCGAAAGGTATCCTGTGGGTCGGCAGTGCTTTGGGGCTTAATCGTTTCGACCCAAGAACAGAGCAATTCACTGCTGCTTATCAACCGAATCCTGATGACCCTAATAGTTTGAGTGGCAGTACCGTGACCGTCATTTCCGAAGACCAGGATGCTGTCTTGTGGATTGGGACACTGGGTGATGGATTGAACCGTTTCGACCCAAGCGCCGAACGCTTCACCGTTTTCCGTCATCATCTTGATGATGTGCAAAGCCTTAGGGATAATACTATCTACACGATCTTGGTCGATTCAAATAAGAGAGTGTGGGTCGGTACGGGAGCCGGATTGGATAGATTTGATCCCAATGGTAATAATTTTGAACACTTTGGGGAGTCTCAGGGCTTGCCAGATTTGAATATCGTGGGCATTCTGGAAGACAATTTGTCAGTAAATCAAGGTGATCCAAACTTGTGGATCAGCACTTCGTCTGGTCTATTTAAATTCAATCCGGAGACTGAAAATGTGAAAAAGTATGATGGTGGTATTCGGTTTGAGAGGATTAATTATAATCGCAATGCAACTTACAAGGATGTTGCTGGCAAATTGTATTTTGGCAGTACGAAAGGGTTAACAGCTTTCTATCCTAGCCAGATAATAGACAACAAACATATCCCACCAGTAGTGATCACCGATTTTCAACTCGCTGGCAAGTCAGTAGAAATCAGTGAGGATTCCATTCTGAAACAAGCGATCCAGGAAACCGATCATCTGGTTCTTTCGTACCGAGATCGGGTCATCTCCTTCGGATTCTCTGCGTTGAGCTACAGAGCGCCAGCCAGGAACCACTACCGCTATATGCTGGAGGGCTTTGACGAGGGATGGACCGAGGTGGGAAGCGATCGCCGTTTCGTCACTTACACCAATCTAAATCCAGGTGAGTACACCCTCCGGGTGCTGGGCTCCAACAATGATGGAGTCTGGAATGAAGAAGGTGCATCGATCGCCATCACTATTACGCCGCCCTGGTGGGAGACGATCTGGTTTCGAGGGGGATTGATCTTGTTAGTGGTTGCCGGTGTGTTTAGCGCCTATCGCTGGCGGGTGAGCTCCCTCGAAAAACGCAGCCGCCAGCTTGAAGCACAGATTGCAGAACGAACGAAGGAGGTGGCTACCTTACTCGCTGTATCTCAGGAGGTCAACTCCACGCTCAATCTAGAATCGCTGCTCAGTCTGATCCTCGACGAACTTAAAAAGGTAGTAGATTATGACGTCGCCACCGTCCACCGGCTGGTAGATGAAAATATGGAATTAATGGCTCACCGCTGGTTGTTTCCACAAGAGGGACAGCCTTCCCAGCATTTACCAGCAGCAGACATTCCGATCATCCAGGAGATGGTCCACTCACGGCGAGTAATCCTGATAGGTGACCACCAATTCGATCCTGAAATTATTGGGGATACTGTGCTATATAGACATGATCTCACTGGTGAGGTGTTACAAGCTAGCCGTACTTTGATGAGCGTTCCCCTGATTGTCAAAGATGAGATTATTGGCATGTTGGTCTTAGGCCATCATCAGCCGAACCACTGGAGTGAAATGGAAAAAGAACTTGTGCAGGCTTTCGCCAACCAGGCAGCTGTTGCAATTGCCAACGCTGAACTTTTTGAAGAAGTTGAAGAGGCCGCAACGATTGAAGAACGGTCTCGGTTGGCTCGCGAACTCCACGATTCTGCCACCCAGTCACTATACAGCGCTACCCTACTCAACGAGGCTGGGAAGGAACTCGCAGAACAAGGCGACCTGGAAAGCGCCAGCTACTACCTCTCGCGTGTGGGTGAGGTAATCTACCAGGCGCTCAAGGATATGCGGCTGCTGGTCTTCCAGTTACGTCCACCTATTCTGGAGAAAGAAGGCTTGGTGATGGCGTTACAGCATCGCCTGGATGCGGTGGAAAAACGCGCCGGCATGGACGCTCGCTTGATCTCTGATCCGGTGCCCCACCTATCCGATCAAGTGAGTCAAGAACTGTACAGCATCACCATCGAGGCGCTTAACAACACCCTGAAACATGCCCAAGCGGAAAAAGTAAGGATCACCATCCGCTCTGATAATGGGAATGTGGATCTCGAGGTGCACGATGACGGGCGGGGATTCGATACCGAGACAGCGTATAACAGTGGTGGGATGGGACTGACTAACATGGCTGAAAGAGCGTCAAAATTGGATACCGACCTGACTATCGATTCTGGCCATGATCAAGGCACCAATGTCCGGGTAAGTGTCCCACTACCAGATTCCCCATCGAAATCCCCCAAGTATTCGGAGAATGGAGAATGACCGACACAAACTTGATCGATAATCCAATCCGCATCCTGCTCGTTGATGACCATGCCGTCGTGCGGGAGGGGATGCGCTCTTTCATCCAGATCAAACCCGATATGGAAGTCGTTGGTGAAGCAGCCGATGGATATGAGGCACTTGAGATGGCGAGCGAACTGGAACCAGACATCATACTTTTGGATATTGTCATGCCCAGGCTGGATGGGATCGGTACCATTGAAGCTTTGAATGAGCAAGGCAGCCAGGCGCGCGTCCTGGTCATCACCAGTTTTGCTGAGGACGAGCAAATATTTCCGGCTATCAAAGCCGGCGCTTTAGGTTATCTGCTGAAGGATTCCCAACCACAGGAGTTGATCCAGGCTATCCGCGATGTGTACCGGGGCGAACCATCCCTGCACCCGACAGTGGCGCTCAAGTTAATGAACGAACTTGATCGCAAACCGGAGCTGCCGCCAACGGAAGAACCGCTCACAGAACGCGAGGTGGAGGTGCTCAAACTCATCGCTCAGGGTCACACAAACCGTGAGATCGGGGAGCACCTGCACTTGAGCGAGCGCACTGTTGGGAAGTACGCCAGCATCATCCTCGGTAAGCTCCACCTGGCTAACCGTACCCAGGCTGCGCTGTATGCCCTGCGTACCGGGATCGCAGATTTGGACGTGGAGTAACAGAGCTCAGGCCCACAATTGACGTAACGCAAATAGCGTTTCAAGTATAAAAACCCAATCAACTAAGGATTGGTAGTTCTGCAAACGACTATAATAAAATTAACTGCTTAAGCAATATATACCATTCATAAACAGGAGAACGCAGCTAGGACTGCCAGTCCTAACACCTCAAATCAAATAATCACTTTTGACAGAATACCAGGTGTATTTCTACACCCTTGATTTGTGCAGTAATTCACAATAAAACGGTATATTCTTACTCTATAAGACCGCCCAAAGTGGCGGTTTTTTTCTTATCTGAAAGCATATTTTTCCCATGGTTATTGTTGATGCGAATCTCTATACTGATTACGTAGAGAAGAAGCCAACCAATCAAAGAAAGGATAGGGCGACATGATTGTTTTGCTCGCGGTCAAGCCCGGACCCCTGCGGGATGGGCTGGATGCCCTGCTATATGCAACACCTGAAATGCAGCTAGTGGCACATGCCAACGATACAAGTGCAACGTTGGCATTCTGTCAACAGCATCCGACAAAACTTATTATCCTGGAAGTCAGAACGGGCGAAAGGGACCTGCTGGAGAATGTGCCAGAAATGAAAGCCCTCCATCCCCAGGGGCAGGTGGTTGCCTTGATTCATGATGAAGGTGACCGGGAACCTGCTGAGAAATATGGAGTGGATATCGTGCTGACCACTGGGATGCGAGCGGCAAAGCTTAAAAAGACGATAACGGCGATCGCGGCTTCTTTATCGAATGAGGAAATGGGAAGCACTGAAGATTGAGAGAAGGTTAGCATGAATCTATTGATCGGAGGTTATATGGAGATTGTTCAATTTGATTGTCGGAGATGTGCTTTGGCTATACGGAATTAAAGAAGCGGAAATGAGAAGTACACATTAAAGAAATGAATAACGATCCTGAGAGGAGAAAAATGTCATGTTAGTTTTTGGTTGTTTGGTCGCGATAGCTGCTGGACTAGCACCACGCCTGGTGCTCATTATTATGTGGATCGTCGGCCCTCGTATCAATGCGGCGTTTGACAATTTTCTTTGGCCGCTGCTGGGTATCATCTTCGTACCTTACACAACCATCATGTATGTCCTCGTCTGGAGCCCTGTCACCGGAGTGGTTGGCTGGGATTGGCTTTGGATTGCGCTGGGGGTGTGGATGGACATCATGAAATGGAGCCGAATCCTCGAGAACCGCAAGAATATCCCAGGTTACTCAGAGGATTACGATGATGAAGAATATGAATACGAGGATGAACCTGAGGTGGAGCTCTCTTCTACAGAAGAATTGGAGAAGCTGGCCGGATTGCGCGACGAGGGTGTCATCACTGAAGAGGAATTCGCAGAGAAGAAGAAACAGTTGTTGGATCTTTAAATGGAGTAAAGAAACACAAGATTGTTTATCTTTCCGAATGTGATTGGTGACTGGGAGTTTTTTTACTGGCTGATCCAGTCTAATCGGAAGAAAGGAGTAATTTATCATGCCGAAAGGTGGTGGCTTTGGTGGTGGTAGACGTGGTGGGTTTGGTGGTGGTAGACGCGGCGGAGGTCGAAAAGCAGCAGCCGGTGGTAGAGCTCGAAGAATGGCCAGAATGATGGCGGTTCGCAGGCAAATGCGGCGCAGGCGCCGCAGAAGGCGAAGAATGCTGCTGATTGGTGGCATGGCTGTCCTGGGTTACGCCGGATACAAGATGAGCAGACGCGATGTGCAGCGCGTGGAAGAGCACACCGGCCACAAGGCAGAAGAGCTGACTGATGAACAATTGGAGCAAGCCATGGATCAATTGGGCATCGAACCAGAGACCATGTCTGATGAGGAATGGGCGGAAGCACAAAAAGCCGATGCTCAACCAAGCTACATGGATGAACTCGAGCGGTTGGCGGACATGCACAACCAGGGCATTCTTACCGATGAAGAATTCTCGGGTAAGAAGAAACAATTGTTAGGCCTATAAAGGTTGGTTGGTTTTATATACATCAGGTAACTGAACGCAGGTAATTATGTACAGTCTTGGTGACTACGGTGACATGATCGCAGACAAGGTTCGCATGGACCCCTATGCCTATGCATTGAAGGCCGTGGTTGAAGCGGATTCCGTCGTGCTGGATATCGGCACAGGTACCGGGTTGCATGCCCTGTTAGCCTGTAAGTTTGGCGCACGCAAGGTATATGCAATTGAACCGAATGATGCCATTCACCTGGCGAGAGAACTAGCCTTGGAGAATGGTTTTGCAGATCGCATCGAGTTTTTTCAAGATATCTCGACCCATATCACCTTACCTGAAAAAGCTAACGTAATTGTCTCTGATTTGCGAGGCGTCTTACCGCTGTATGACGGGCATATACCCGCCATCATCGATGCCCGTCAGCGGCACCTGGCGCCAGGTGGAATTTTAATCCCCAAACACGACACAATCTGGATTTCACTGGTTGAAGCCGGAAATGTTTACAAGGATTTAATTGCCCCCTGGGACTATCCATATGGGATATCCATGAAGGAGGCTGAACGGATCGTTTTGAACGATTGGTTCGAGAAAACTACGGACACCTTCAATAAGAGCAGCTTACTGATAGAGCCGCAGGTTTGGGCGGAAGTCGATTACGCCTCCATCGAGAATCCTGACATGAGCAGTGCGCCCATAATCCAAAATGCCACCCGAGATGGAACCGCGCATGGTTTGTTGGTCTGGTTCGACGGGGAGATCGCTGATGGGATCCGAGTTTTCAATGGCCCGGTCGCAGATAATGTGGCCGAGGTCTATGGATGTGCTTTCTTCCCTCTGCTTGAACCGGTCCCCATCGCCAGGGGAGACACGATCGTATTGCGTGTGCAGGCTGAGCTTGTCGAAGGTCATTATTCGTGGCGCTGGCACACACATATCCTGGATGGAGATAACTCCAAATTCACCAAAGCAGATTTCGAACAATCAACAGAACTTCACAATCCACTTGATAGCGCGGAGCTGAATAAGAGGATACTGAATTTCAAGCCCACTCGCAATGAAGCTGGCGAGATAGATCTCTTCATCTTGGGGATGATGGATGGGGGTAGCACAATAGATCAGATCACCAGTCAAGTGCAAGACAAATTTCCACAACGCTTCAAATCGCAAAGAGAAGCCCAGCTATATGTCAGTGATCTGGCCCAAGATTTTGGCCATGGTCCGAATCGTATAAAAGCACATGAACCGCATGAAAGACAGAACTCACTGCAAATATCAGGAGTGAATAACTGATGTTGAAAATCCTGGTCTGGTTTTGTCTGTGCCTGCTGCTTGTCGCCCTGGTGAGTTGTTCTGGGAGCTTGATAGCGGAAAACCAGTTCGAATACTCATTTGAAGAGGGCCAAGAGGGCTGGGAAACAGGGTTTGCCGATCTGCCTATCGATTACGACCCGGCAACATATGAGCTGGATTCTGGCTGGGGTGCACTGCCATCAGGTTTAGATGGTAATGCTATCTACCTGAGTGGGCATAACCGAAGCGATGACCTGTTCATGTTCCTTAAAACACAGATTGATGGATTGAAGCCCAATACAAACTATCAAGTCCTGTTCAGCATCGACCTGGCCAGCAATACACCAGAGGGTCTGATGGGCATTGGTGGTTCTCCGGGCGAGAGCGTTTACGTCAAAGCCGGAGCTGTGGATATCGAACCTGAAGTGATCGAAGCCTCTGATGGTTATTTGCTTATGAACATTGACAAGGGCAACCAGGCCAGCGAAGGGGAGCACATGATTAACCTGGGCACGCTGGCCAACCCGAATATCGACCTGGACACCTTCACCGGTGATGAATATGCGCTCATGACCCTGGACAACCAGGATCGCCTCTTCACAGTGACGACGGATACTGATGGCAAGGTGTGGGTAATCGTCGGGACCGACTCGGGCTTTGAAGGTTCCACGACAGTCTACTACGACATGATTGACATCACTTTCAGTGAAGAATAACAGGGAGGATATTAGGAGCGAACACAACCAAAAAATTGGAGAACAGCGCAGAAAATTCGTATGGTCTACAGCTAAATTCACGGCAAATAAAAAATAATCAAATTCAAGAACAAGGAGAAAAAAATGAGTGACTTAATTGCAATTACCTACAAAGGTCAGAAAGCCTTCGATGTGCTCGTCAAGCTGGGAGAACTACAAACTAATGAAGTTGATCGAGTTGGAAGATGCCGCAGTGGCCACCATGGATGAGAAGGGCAAAGTCAAGATTAAACAGACTTTGGAAAACCAGCGTACAGGTGCATCCGCTTCCTTTGGTTTCTTCTGGGGTTTCCTGATCGGCTTGATTTTTGGTGGACCTCTTTTCTGGGGTTTGTTCACTGCACTGATCAGCGGATTGCTCAGCAAGCGGACTGATATTGGCATAGATAACACATTTATCAAAGAGGTCGGCGAATCGCTTGAACCTGGTGACTCAGCATTGTTCCTCTTGGTTATCGATGTCACGCCTGACAAGGTTATGCCGGAGCTGGTCCAGTATGGCGGCACTGTCTACCAGACCTCGCTCTCCAAAGAGGCTGAGTCGAACTTCCAGAAAGCCCTCGAGAATAAGGATGTAAGTGAGGCGGCGGGCGAAATGCTGGATTTGGAGGATGAATTAGAGCGCTTAGCCAACCTTAAAGAGCAGGGCATCATCACCGAAGAAGAGTTTGAAGCCAAGAAGAAGAAGATGTTGGGAATTTGAACCATTATTTCAAAGCACACCCGTATAGACGAGGATATTTGATTAGAGAGGAGGTGATTTATTGACAAAGTGTGAAATGCAGGATCGAATTGGACAACTCAATACATTTTTATTTGGAAGGAGTGAATCATGAAGTACGGAAGTAAAAAAGAAGCCAAGAAATGGTCCCTCGAAGCACTTGGGAAGGGTGGTTTGGTTGCCACCATCCCGACACCCTTTACTGACGACTTGAAAGAGATCAACGAGAAAGATCTTCGGGCTGAGGTCAGGTACTGCATTGATACCAAGAACGACGGAATCTTCGTCCTGGGCAACGTGGGCGAGTTCTATTCCATGACCCAGGCAGAGCGTAAGAAAGTAGCCGAGATCGTGGTCGATGAAGCACAGGGGGAGATCGTCACCATCATCCAGACTGCCCACCACTGTGCAGCCGATGTGATCGATCTCTGCCGGCACGCTGAAGAGATAGGTGCTGATTTAGTGGCCATCCTCTCACCTTATTTCCAGACGGCAAACGAACAGGCCGTGGAAGAGTGGTGGCACTTCGTCACCGACCACTTTGATATCGGTGCCGTGTTCTATGACAGCCCGCTCTCGAAGTTGGTCACCGCCCAGACCCTGGGTCGGCTCTCACGCGAGATCCCCAACATTTGTGGTGTCAAAGATGGACGACCCGACCAGATGTGGTGCTGGGAAGCTGAGCGGGAAGCCAACTACGAGATCTGGGTCAGCAATCCCCTTGAGGATCACTGGCCGTACGAGATGCGCATCATGAAGAACCCAACCTTGTGCTGTGCCTGGCACAACTGGCTCCTGCAGACACCAGACTACACCCCGCTGCGCGACTACACCGACCTGATCATGGCTGGCAAGTGGGAAGAAGGCCTGGCAAAATACGACGAGATGGAACCTGGGCGCCAGCTGCTGAACGATTTCTTCTGGCACAACTACCGCCAGGGCGTCTACGTCGTCGCCTTCTGGAAGTACTGGTTTGAGCTCAAGGGTGTCATTAGCGGTCACAAAGTCAGGACGCCATTGCTCAACATGACCAAGGAAGAAGAAGAGTGGCTGCAGACGCGCGTTGAGGCTCTGGAAGCCGGAGAATTTCCCCGGCAGAAATCAGAGTTAAAACCCTATCCCCGACAGCAAGGCGGAGACTTTGCCCCAGGGAAGATTGGTATATAAAGGCAACTCTCTACAAGATTTGGAGCTCGAGAGAGCGGTTCTCCGCTCTCTTCAGCTCCATTTTAGAAGTTTTTCAAATCAAATTCCCTTAATTATCAATGCCTTGTGAATGGAAGGATAACCGCTTGGGAGAGTTCAAGAATATTTCGATGTACATCAATGTAATCATCCAAATTATTTTCTAAAGAGTTCACGACGGCAAAAAAAGGAGTTGAGAGAATGTCATCGGCAGATATAACAACCCCATCAAATACTGGGCAGAAAAGCTTATTAAACCAGTATGTTCCTATCACAGCTTGGCTGCCGACCTACCAACTTGGCTGGCTGCGCACTGACCTGATTGCCGGACTGGCTGTCTGGGCGATGACCATCCCCCAGGCGCTGGCTTATGCCGGAATCGCTGGAGTGCCAGCTGAATATGCGCTCTATACCGTTCCGCTGGCAATGATCGCCTATGCCATCTTCGGCACTTCCCGCACACTGAGCATGGGTCCAGAATCCGCTCTGGCGATCATGTCTGCGGCGACAGTCGGCGCAATAGCCACACAAGGCTCTGAAGAATACCTGACCCTCACCATTGCGCTGGCCTTCGTGATCGGTATCCTGTTCATCATCTTTGGCCTCCTCCGCATGGGGTGGGTGGCAAATTTCATGGCCAACCCGGTACTCAAGGGATTATTAGCGGGAATTGCCCTGGTGGTGATCGCCGGAGAATCAGCGAAGATATTTGGCGTCTCAGGGACCGATGGGAACTTCTTCCAGGATGTATGGGCTGTCATCATTCAGCTACCGCAGGCTAACCCGGCAACTACTGTTGTGGGTTTATCCAGCCTGGCCCTGCTCTTTTTATTCAAACGCTATACTCCTAAGCTGCCAGGTGCCTTCATTGTCGTCATCCTAGCCATTATCGCCTCCAGCCTCTTTGACCTGTATGAAGCTGGGGTGGCTATTGTGGGCGAAGTCGAAGCTGGCATTTTCCCTCTGGGATTTCCACAAATCACTCTGCAAGTCATCATAGGGTTGGTGCCGGGTGCCCTGGGGATTGTGCTGGTCGGCTATGCCCAGTCGTATGGCATGGCCAAAGAAGCCGCTGAAACCACCGATGAGGAACTTGATAACAACCAGGAGCTGGTTGCATATGGCCTGTCTAACGTGGCTTCCAGCTTCAGTTCCGGTTTTGTGACTGGCGGAAGCCTTTCCCGCACTTCATTGATATTAGGGAATGGTGGCCGTACCCAGGTGCCTGCGCTGCTGAACGCAGGGTTGGTCATCCTCACCTTGCTTTTCCTGATGCCTTTCTTTGAGAACCTGCCCTCGGCAGCCTTGGCTGCTATAGTGATCATTGCTATCAGCGCCCTGTTTGTCCCCAGTCATTTCAGGCGCCTATACACAATCAACAGTTCTGAATTCTGGTACTCTCTAATAACGCTGCTGGGAGTTCTATTCCTAGGCATTATGGAGGGTGTCTTGCTGGGTGTGGCTGTCTCTTTGCTGGTTTTAATTCACCGGGTTACCCGTCCGGGTACGGCCATCATCGGCCGCATGCCAGACCGGGCATCCTACCGGAATATAGAGTTTTACCCTGAGGTGGAAACAGTACCTGGCTTGTTAATCTATCGCTTCGACAGCGCCCTGGTTTTTACTAACGCTGAATTCTTTGAAAAGGATATCCGCAGGCATATTGCCGAGCAAGTTGCTGCCTCTGGCGAACCCGTTCAGCGGGTCTTGATCAACGCCGAGTCAATTAACGATATCGATACCACCGGAACGGATTATTTGATCGATTTACACGATACTTTGGAGAAGGATGGAATAGATCTCGCCATTGCCAAGGTCAAAGATCCCGTTCGCGACAGGATACAACTGTCCGGAGCCGAAGAGACAATTGGTGTAGATAATTTCTACAAATCGGTGAATGAAGGTGTGATGGCTTACCTCCAAGAACAGAAAGAGAAGTCATAAGCAGCAGCATGGAATCAGGTTGAGGCTGGTTCAATTTTGTTATTTGATGCGTGGTGATTATGGACTTCAAAGGTTTTGCCACATCAAAAACGTTCTGGGTAAAGTTTGGTTGGGGAGTGTTGATCGGTCTCCTGGCTGCCTTGGGGGTTCTATTTTACACCTACTTGATGAATCTCGGCCTCAAGTTCTTATGGTCTGATCAACCTCGGGTCGAACTGTTTTCTGGATCCTGGAAAGTGGTCCTCATTATGACCATTGTTGGATTTCTGGTTGGTGTTCTGCATCGCTTCACGAAGGCAAAAGGGGTAAGTGTTGGGGGAATCATCAAGGATGGCCGAGTCGATAACCGCTTTGTGCCGGGTGCACTGCTGATATCTTTGTTGTCCTTGATCGGGGGATTCTCTCTGGGTCCTGTTTTACCCACAGGGATGCTTGCGGGTGGGTTGGCAACCTGGATTTCCGATAGGAGAAAGCTCAGCGAGGAAATCCGCAGGTCGAATGTGGTAAGCAGTATCACCGCCGCCTACGGCGGTCTTTTTACAGCGCCTCTAGGTGCATTCCTGATCCCGCTTGAGATGCCCCATGTACAGACCATTGAAACTTACGGCACATTGATCATTGCTGCAGCAACTGCTGTGGTGGGATTTACGATCTTTTTCATCTCCGGTGGATACCAGTTCGACGGATTGCTCAGACTCTTGGACTTGCCGCAATACACTCTACTGCCCTGGCATTTGGTCATTGCACTTTTGATTGGCTTAATAGGTGCCGCGGTGGCTTGGTTACTTGGACATTCAATAAACATACTCAAGAAAATAGTATCACCCCTTAACCACCAGCCCATCTTGCGCAGTACCATCGGCGGTTTACTGCTTGGTTTGGTCGGAATGACGCTACCTCTAACGCTTTTCACGGGCAGTGAAGGGTTGGTTTACGTTGTAGAGAATGCGGTCCAGATTGGAGCTGGCCTATTGGTCCTAATGATTTTCGCTAAGATTTTAGCGACAGCCGGCGCCTTGTCAACCGGTTTCATTGGCGGGACAATCTTCCCGATGTTTTTTGTCGGCGGTACGCTGGGAACAGTCGTGACATTGATCTTCCCGGATATCCCCATTGCTCTTACAGTCGGTTGTGGAATGGTTGCTGTGACTTCCGGGATCCTACCTATCCCGATCTCGTTTGGCATTTACACCATGCTGATTGTGGGGTTGCCTTTAACTGAGGCGATTCCCATCTTCGTGGCTGGCATTACGGCTTTGTTCGTTATGGGCGGCTTCGGTTTGTATGCAAAGGCACCCTCGCCTGAAAAAAATGTTGAATCTGAACACTGATCAGAGATTGGCCCAGCAGGTTCAAGGTCGAAGCTTGTAAGGAGTAACAAGAATGGCGTCTTCACAGGTCAAAGATTTATCAATCGAACGGAAACCAAGTTTCTTCCACAAGTTTTTACCCATTTTAGGCTGGTTGCCATCGTACAAAAAGAGCTGGCTGAGCACTGATTTACTTGCTGGATTGGCTGTGTGGGCATTGGCAGTACCCCAGGCGATGGCTTACGCAGGTATCGCCGGGGTACCAGCGGTTTATGGTCTCTATGCTCTACCCTTGGCCTTGATCGCCTATGCTATTTTTGGCACCTCCCATACTCTCGGACTGGGACCAGATTCTGCTTTGGCAATGCTATCCGCTGCTACCGTTGGGGCGCTGGCCGCTCAAGGATCTGAAGAGTTTCTGGCGCTTTCTTTCGCCTTAGCGCTGATGGTTGGATTGCTGTTCATCATTTTTGGCCTATTACGTCTGGGATGGGTAGCTCACTTTCTGGCAAATCCTGTGCTGAAAGGCTTTATGCAGGGTTTGGCTTTGGTGGTGCTCGTTGGTCAATTACCGAAGATATTTGGGGTGGAAGGCGCCTCTGGAAATTTCTTCCAGGAGCTTTGGGCCATCATCGTCCAGTTACCGCAGGCAAACCTAGTAACGATGATCATTGGGTTTTCAAGCCTGTCTTTGTTATTTGCGTTCAGACATATCCTTCCCAGGGCACCTGGGGCTTTAATCGCCGTGGTCCTAGCAATTTTTGCAGTATCTATATTTGATTTAACTGCTTACGGGGTGGATGTGGTGGGCGTTATAGAGACAAGTCTGCCACCGCTGGGGCTACCCGATGTGTCTTTAGGAGATCTGGCTGCATTAGTACCTGGTGCCCTAGCTCTGGTCTTGGTCGGCTATTCGAAATCATTGGGGATGGCCAAAACCGCTTCGGAGACGACCAGAGAGAAAATTGACACCAATCAGGAGATGATTGCTTTAGGAATTTCCAACGCCAGTTCAGGTTTCAGCTCCGGCATTGCTGTTGGTGGTTCTATGTCCCGTACAACGACGGTCATCGGTGCAGGTGGAAGAACCCAATTAACCGCCTTGGTCAATGCTTTTTTGGTAATTCTTACCTTGCTCTTCCTCATGCCGTTTTTTGAGAACCTGCCCCAAGCTACCTTGGGCGCGATCGTGATCTATGCCATGATCCGCATGCTAGATTTCGGTTATTTCAAGCGCTTGTACCGCATCAGCCGACCTGAATTCTGGTATGCATCAGCAGCTTTCCTGGGAGAGTTGTTCCTGGGTACGCTGCCAGGAGTGCTGATGGGCGTCATCCTGTCCCTGCTGGTGCTCATCCGCCGGGTGACCCGTCCAGGGACCGCCGTAATCGGCCGCATGCCAGATGAGACATACCGCGACGTCAATCGGTACCCGGAAGCAGAAACAGTCCCCGGATTGTTGATCTTCCGCTTCGACAGTGTGCTCTTCTTTTCCAATGCGGATTATTTCACTGATGAAGTCCAGAAATACATCGACAGGGCTAAGGTGCCTGTTCAACAAGTTCTGGTGAACAGCGAGACGATTAACGATCTGGACACGACCGGTACAGATCGGTTGATTAAGCTGCATGAGGACTTGAAAAGAGATAATATCCAGCTCGCTTTTGCTGAAGTTAAAGATCCGGTGCGGGAAATGATGCGCTTATCTGGCGCTGAGGAGGCTATTGGTGAGGAGAATTTCTATTCATCGGTTAGTGCAGGAGTGAGGGCATTCCTCGCTCGAGAACAGGGTGGAACATATTCAAGTTGATAATGGAAATTCAAAGGCTGTACACGCTGCTGTATGAGCAAGTGGCACACCAGGATTTATTGCCATCGATAGGGTGATTGGAATTAAGGCAATTCAATACATCGGTAATTGCCATTGGTACTCAGTATCATCTAACGAGTGCAATACTGCTTTTAACCTTATGGATCATATAGCCATTGCTGATCCCAGTTTTTGGATTTCTTGTGTTAATAGATCGTCGTGGGCTAGTACAACAATCAATGGATGCATAGCTCGATAGAAATACTCCCATCAATAGAGTGGTGGTATTTGGATCGGTTGGTTTAATTTTGCTGTGATCTGGCCTTAACGGTTTGCTCCTGTAAATGAAGTAGATTAATTTATTTATTTCGTTGGTAGTGCCGCAGGGCTTTTGCTCGGTTGCCGCAGTTTTCCATGCTGCACCAGCGGCGGCTGTGGTTACGGCTGGTGTCAAGGAATAAATAACCACAGCCTCGGTCATCAGCACATTCTCCCACCCGGCTTATTTCCTTTGAAGTAAGCAAGTTTGCCGTCTCCCGCATGATCGACCAGAGGGTTCTGTCAAATGAAATATCATTTGGTTGCCATGTCCACACGAAACCTTCTGAAGTATACGAGATGGCTGATTTCTTTAGTGTAATCCCGAGTGCACGGTTAAACTTTGATAGATCTTGGGTCTTTGGTTCTTCCCCAGCTGCGATAGCCGAAAATATGCGGTAAATGATCTCCCGCATCTCAATCGCTCTCCTGAATGCCTTGGAGGCCTCTCGCTGATGATGTTTTGCTTTGGCTATTAAACTCTTAGTTTCAGCTTCGGAGAGGAGACCGGCTTCTTGAGACCAGGCGACCAGGTCCGAATAATTCACCAAGTGATCATCCGGAAGGATACTTGCATGCCATTCAACAGTATTGGCAAAGTCCAGCGGCAGCTTGCCTGCATCGAAATCCCATTTCTTGTCGATATTAGCACCATTCATCGAAGGCTCCTCATCTGGAAACCATAATTATAACTTTCTAAATTATCTTGACAGGTTATAAGACTCGTGTTACTATCTAACCATTATAGTTATTATAGTTGGTTAGGTTTTTGCTGTCAAGTAACAGAAGTAGCCTGGTGATAATACACGAATGCGGAAAGGATCCGAAATGTATAACGCTTTTCTTTATCTGGTTACCGTACTCATCTGGGGCTCAACCTGGTTGGCCATAAAGTTCCAGTTGGGGGTTGTCGCTCCTGAGCTTTCGATAGCTTATCGTTTTGGATTGGCCGCCTCTATATTGCTCATCTTTAGTGTGTTGCGCCGATTACCTCTACGATTTGATCTGAAATCCCACGGATTCTTCGCCCTGCAAGGACTCTTATTGTTTTCCTTAAACTATATTTTGGTTTACCTGGCGGAAGGTTACCTCACCAGCGGTTTAGTGGCTATTATCTTCTCGCTGATCATCATCATGAACATCATCTTTGGCGCAATCTTGCTCGGTAATCCCATCAGGTTGCGTGTAGTAATCGGCGGTCTGGTCGGATTACTTGGTTTAACGCTCGTATTTTGGCCCGAACTCATATCTGTTGATCTCTCCAGCGGGAGAGCGTTAGGAATCTTGTTGGCGGTAATTGCGACAGTGTCAGCTTCACTGGGGAATGTCGTCTCGGCCCGAAATCAACGCAATAAACTACCTGTCATCCAGACCAACGCCTACGGCATGCTTTACGGTGCGATTTTTATGTTCGTCCTGGCTTTATTTAGAGGCGCTCAGCTACAGATTGATCTGAGCCCGGATTATGTTTTATCCTTGCTTTACCTGGCCATCTTCGGTTCGGTGATCGCTTTCGGCAGCTACCTGACATTGTTGGGTCGCATCGGGCTTGACCGGGCAGCATATGTCACGGTTCTCTTTCCCATTATTGCTCTTCTGCTGTCAACATTGTTTGAGGATCTGGCATGGGGGATACCCCAGCTGTTTGGTGTTTTGCTGGTATTGCTGGGTAATGCAATGGTGTTGAATAAATCTACCAGGCTTAAATTACCGGAGAAGGCTAAACAGGAATCGCCTCTAAGTTAATACTTCTCTGAGTTTATATCCACATTTAGACGTAAATTAATCAGAAAAGCTACTCGTTTGAGTGAATACCGAGTAGCTTTTTATCAAGCACAATCATGCTTTGTGTTTATTCAGGGTGAAAAGCTTCCAATTTTGCCCATTCTCCGGTCGGAAGCTTCTCGCCAGCCTTAATCGGCACTTTGAGACGATTTTCCCAGGGGGTTAACGGGCAGGAATATAGATCGTTGTATGCGCAGTATGGGTTATAAGCGTAATTGAAATCCACCAGCACTTTTCCACCCAGGAGCGCTTTTGGCTCTAAATAACGACCAGCGCCGTAGGTTTCTTTACCCGCTAACGAGTCAGCAAATGGGAGGAAATATCCATGCGGGTCTTTGTAAAGGGTCAGCTCTACCTCCTGGTTGTCAACCGTGAAATAGATCTTTCCAAAGCGAGTGTGATTCTGCACCTCTCCCGTTGAGGTCTGCATCTGGATGACCTCTTTCTCTGCAAATTCTTCGACTTCTAATTCCAGTCTCAAATCCGGATTCTCAGGGAAATATTCCAAACGATCAAATTGCCTCTTTTGTGCTGGAGTTAACGGGCTGTGATGATCGTGAGCGATATATTCATCCTTGGATTTTCTGAATTGGGTCAATTCACTCATGTTTCTCTCCTTGTATAAATAATATGTTGATAGATCTAGGGTAAACAGGCCAATGCCTAAGCTAATTTCACTCGGGAGATCTCTATAATGGACGAACATAACTGCCAAAATCTTACGAACAAATAACGAGTATAAAAAAGAGTGCTGCGAATTCCAACCAAAATTATAGACTATTTCAGTCTATTTTGCCAGTTATTATTATTTGTCATGAAAGCTTGACATTTGATCGAAAAATTGGTATTCTATGCAAGCGTGCGCAATCGTTTGCGCAATCGTTTGCAAACAACACCACGCGGAGGTGCAGCATCGTCACCATGCGCGATGTGGCAGAAAGGGCTGGTGTTTCTGTCACCACTGTCTCGCACGTGATCAACGAAACTCGTAATGTGAATCCCTCTACTCGCCAGAGAGTCGAGGAAGCTATGCACTATCTGGGATACCAACCCAATGTGTTAGCCCGCAGTTTGCGTAAGGGGAAAACTCATACGATCGGTATCATTCTTCCTGACAGTACAAATCCATATTTCGCCGAAGTTGTACGCGGCGTTGAAGATTCTAGCTTTTCTCAAGGATATAGCGTCATCCTCTGTAATTCAGATAATGATTTGGAGAAAGAGCTTCTTTATACCAATGTTTTGCTTGAAAAACAAGTCGATGGCATTATTATGGTGGCTGCAGGTTCAAGTGGAGAGATTGTTCATTATTTACAAGATCGGGATGTGCCCCTGGTACTGGTTGATCGTCGCTTGGCAAACATTGAAGCGGACTACGTCCTCGCCAATAACTTAAAGGGAGGTCTTCTCGCCACCAATCATCTGATCGATCTTGGGCATCAAGCCATCGCTTGTATCGCTGGACCCGTCGATGTCGAGCTAAGCCGTGAACGTGTCGCGGGATATCGCCAGGCTCTAGAAACAGCGGGCATCAACATATGTGAAAGGTGGATTGTGGAAGGAGATTTCCAATACCAGAGTGGTTACGATGCTGCCCGAGTCTTGTTTGAAGGTGAACCACAACCCACAGCCATATTTGCATGTAACGATTTGATGGCTATCGGTGCATACCGGTATGCTCATGAGAAAGACTATCAGATTCCAAAACAGCTCTCCATCGTAGGTTTTGATGATGTGAGCTTGGCTGCCTATACAAATCCACCACTTACCACAGTTAGACAGTTCAAGCACAAGATGGGAACTTTAGCTGCGAGACTACTTCTTGAACGCATGAATCAGCGGGATTTAGCACCTCGTCTCGAGGTACTAGACACGGAGTTCGTTGTTCGTGATTCGACAACAAGATCTCTGCAGATGGAAAGAGAATTGAAGGTATGAGCGCCAGAATTGTTGTAGTTGGCAGCCTGAATATGGATCTGGTGATTCGCGCTGCGCATATTCCCAAACCTGGTGAGACAATCCTGGGGAGTGAATTCCAAATCATACCCGGGGGCAAAGGTGCCAACCAAGCTGTTGCTGCTGCCAGGTTGGGCAGTCAAGTCAGTATGGTGGGACGGGTGGGCGAAGATTCTTTTGGTGATCAGCTCTTACATAACCTGGAGATGGTCGGTGTCGACGGGAAGCACATCCGCCAAGATCCAGATGCAGCCAGCGGTGTTGCCCTGATCGTCGTTGATGACCAAGGTGAAAATAGCATCGTTGTCGCTTCTGGCTCGAATATGCAGCTTACTGAAGAGGATGTTGAAGCTGCCGAAGAAGTAATATCCGGGGCAGAGGTATTGATCATGCAGTTAGAAGTACCTTTGCAAATCGTGAGAAGAGCGGCGGAAATCGCACATGACAATCAAGTTCTGGTGATCCTCAACCCGGCTCCGGCCATGCCTTTACCTAGCGATCTGTTCGGTATGGTGGATTTGTTAATCCCTAATGAAAGCGAAACAGCTATACTGTCCGGGTTACCTGCTGAAAGTCAGATTGAAATGGAAACGGCTGCTTCATTTCTGTTAGATTTAGGGATAAAGACGGTTGTCATAACACTAGGAAATCGGGGCGCGTTAATGGCCAATAAAAATGAGGTAAAAATGTTTTCCGCGTATAATGTACAACCTGTTGATACCACTGCTGCTGGAGATGCCTTTGTTGCCGGTTTAGCAGTCGCCCTAGGTATGGGGAAGTCTCTTCCTGATGCGATTTATTGGGGTAATGCCGCTGGAGCTCTGGCAACCTTACGCTTCGGTGCCCAAACATCCTTGCCAACCCATCAGGAAGTTTCTCGAATGCTCGCTGGAGAGAAGCCTGAAGATATCATCCGGAGAGAATAATGAAAAAGATCGGCACCCTCAACCAACCGCTATCAAGTGTGATATCTGGTCTCGGTCATCTGGATACAATCGTCGTCGCCGATGCAGGCTTACCGATTCCCGCTGAAACCCAACGGATCGATTTAGCTTTAACCAAAGATGTTCCCGGTTTCATTGAGACTGTTAGGGTGATTTTAGAAGAGGTACAAGTGGAGCGGGCAATTGTGTCTGAAGAATTGCTCACGAAAAGCCCCCATGTTTATCAACAATTGCAGGAACTTTTATCGGAAATCCCAATTGACACAATTCCACACATCGAATTCAAGCAACGTACTGGCTCAGCATGTGCGGTCGTGCGTACTGGCGAGTTCACACCATACGCAAATGTTATCCTGGTATCCGGTGTAGTATTTTAATTTCTGGAGCGCCACTGCGTGAATAAAACCAGCTTACGAGAATTTCTACAGCGCTATGGATTGGCAATCTCTTTCCTGATCCTGTGCCTCGTGCTCAGCTTGCTTTCCGATCGTTTTCTAACCATCGGGAATCTAACAAATGTCTTGCGCCAGTCCACCATCAACCTGATTATTGCTATTGGTATGACATACGTGATCCTGACTGCGGGTATCGACCTTTCGGTCGGGGCGGTATTGGCTCTTTCAACCGTGGTAACCGCGGATCTGCTTCAGCGTGGCGTACCAGTAATACCAACTGTCCTGATTGGTCTGCTGTTGGGAGGCGTTCTGGGATTATCGAATGGGCTGCTGATTTCCAGAATTAAAGTTCCACCATTTGTGGCTACATTGGGAATGATGACGGTGGCGCGCGGTCTTGCCCTTACCTATACCCAGGGGCGGCCGATCACTGGATTACCTGATCTTTTCCGTTCCATCGGCACAGGTTACTTAGGTCCAATTCCTATGCCGATCATCATCGCCGGGATCACCTTCCTGGGAGGGTATATATTACTCACGCGGACCCGTATGGGTGTCTACATCTACGCATTAGGCAACAATCCTGTGGCGGCCCATTACACCGGCATCGCAACGAGCAACTATCTCACTTTTGTGTACGTCTTGGCCGGATCCTTGGCTGCATTGGCAGGCATGATCCTCGTAGCCAGGCTGGATTCAGCTCAACCGACAGCGGGTATCAGCTTCGAGTTTGATGCCATTGCTGCGGTTGTTGTTGGTGGCACCAGCTTCGCCGGAGGAGAAGGGAGTCTGATCGGAACCTTGTTAGGTGTATTGGTTATTTCGGTACTCAACAACGGGCTGAATTTACTAAATGTCTCATCATTCTATCAGCCGGTGGTTACCGGTGTGGTCATTGCCTTGGCTTTGTTACTCTATAAAGCCATACGTTGAGCGATGTGGAAGGAAAACCTTCAACCTTGATGAAGGTGAATGGATTTGAAATGATGTGAAAACGGATAATGGAACCTATCTTATTAACCAGATCAAATTCTGGAAGGAGGTAACAATAGAAATAAGACTGGTCTAAGATGCAAGTAGCGAATTACAAATATCCATAATTAATCAGGAGGAGTAATAATGTATCAAGATGAACAAGTAAGTCCAGAAGAACAGGTTCCTATGGAGACAGCTCCAGAACCTGCACCCCCTGAGGGGACAGAGCCCCCAGTAGAAACGCCTCCGGAAGAGACACCTCCCGAGGAAGGTGGCAGCCGGACCTGGATGTGGATTGCATTAGCAGTGATTGCTGTCTTGATCGTCATCCTTGGTTACCTGGCATTGCGACCGCAGGGTGAACCAAGCTACAAAATCGGTTTATCGCTGTCCACCCTGAACAATCCATTCTTCGTCACACTGCGTGATGGTGCGCAGGCAGCTGCTGATCAGGCTGGCGTTGAATTAGTGGTTGTGGATGCACAGGATGACCCTGCTAGAGAAGCAACCAACATGGAGGATCTTATCCAGCAAGGCGTGGATGCTATCCTAGTCAATCCGACAGATGCCGATGCGGTTGTGCCCTCGATACAGAAGGCAAACGAAGCTGGCATCCCCGTTTTCACCATTGATCGAGCTGCTAGTGGAGGGACGATCGTTTCCCATATCGCTTCGGATAATGTTGCCGGTGGTGGTGTCGCTGGTGAGTTCTTGTGCGAAGCCCTCGGCGGCCAGGGTAAGGTTGTCGAGCTGGAAGGCATACCTGGATCTTCAGCTGCGCGTGATAGGGGACAGGGATTCAATACCTACGTGAGCAGCCAATGTTCAGGGTTAGAAATTGTTGCCCGCCAGACGGCTAACTTTGACCGGGCAGAAGGTTTAAGCGTTTTTGAGGACATCCTGCAGGCCCAGCCAGAGATAGACGGAACATTTGCTCACAACGACGAGATGATCTTGGGTGCGATCCAAGCTGCTGAGGCGGCTGGTCGTGCGGCTGAAATCACCTTTGTCGGGTTTGATGCTACTGATGATGCAGTGGCTGCCGTCAGTGCCGGAAGGTTAGCGGCGACAATCGCACAACAGCCGGCTGAGATGGGGCGGCTAGGTGTCGAAGAAGCTGTGAAATATCTCAACGAAGAGAGTGTTGAGCAGTACATCCCGGTGGAACTATCACTAGTTGCCGGCGATGTGCAACCTGAAGAGACAGAAGCCCCTCCAGAACCGACAGAGGTGACATTGGGGCTCTCTCTTTCGACGCTGAACAATCCGTTCTTTGTCACTCTGCGCGATGGAGCCCAGGCAGCTGCTGACGCGGCCGGTGCAAATCTAACGGTCGTCGATGCTCAGGATGATCCGGCCAGGGAAGCCACCAACATAGAAGACTTGATCCAACAGGGAGTGGGCGCTTTATTGATCAACCCGACAGATGCCGATGCGGTAGTGCCTTCAGTGCAGAAGGCAAACGAAGCTGGTATTCCAGTTTTCACCATCGACAGGGCAGCCAGCGGCGGTGTCATCGTGTCCCACATTGCCTCTGATAACGTCGCCGGGGGCGCCGTCGCAGGTAAATTCCTTTGCGATGCGCTGGGCGGTCAGGGTAAAGTTGTCGAGCTGGAGGGCATCGCTGGATCATCAGCTGCGCGCGATCGAGGCCAAGGCTTTAATACGTACATGAGCAACGAGTGCTCTGGCGTCGAGATCGTCGCCCGTCAGACTGCTAACTTCGACCGGGCAGAGGGTTTAAGCGTTTATGAGGACATCCTGCAAGCCCAACCGGTGGTCAACGGAACATTCGCCCACAATGATGAAATGGTACTTGGTGCCATCCAGGCCGCAGAGGCGGCTGGACGGTCAACAGAGATCATATTCGTTGGATTTGATGCCACTGATGACGCGGTAAATGCCGTGAATGAGGGCAAACTGGCAGCAACCGTCGCGCAGCAGCCAGCTCTTATGGGGCAGCTGGGAGTGGAAGTTGCCATGCGTTCACTTGGCGGGGAGCCAGTGGATTCTTATATCCCAGTTGATCTATCTTTGGTCTCAGGTACAATTCCCGAGGCTCCAGAGCCGACCGAACCGCCACCTCCAGAGACAGCATTCACCTTGGGTCTTTCACTTTCCACGCTGAACAATCCCTTCTTCGTTACCCTGCGTGATGGCGCTCAAGCAGCTGCCTGGATGCCCAGGATGATCCGGCCCAGGAAGCGACAAACATCGAGGATCTCATCTCGCGCGGTGTGTCCGCTTTGCTGATCAATCCTACCGATGCTGATGCGATTGTGCCATCTGTGCAGAAAGCCAACGAAGCAGGTATCCCCGTCTTTACCGTTGATCGGGCAGCCAACGGTGGAACCATTGTCTCCCACATTGCCTCGGATAATGTAGCGGGTGGTGCAATGGCTGGTGAGTTCCTTTGTGAAGCACTGGAAGAAGCTGGCAAGGTGGTCGAGTTGGAAGGCATTGCCGGGTCATCCGCAGCCCGCGACCGTGGTCAAGGCTTCAATGACTACATGAGCAATGAGTGCTCTGGGGTGGAGATCGTCGCTAAACAGACCGCGAACTTCGATCGGGCGGAGGGGTTGACCGTATTTGAAGATATCCTACAGGCGCAGCCGGAAATCGACGGCACTTTTGCCCATAATGACGAGATGATCCTGGGCGCTATCCAGGCTGCGGAAGCAGCAGAGCGCGCTGATGCGATTATCTTTGTCGGTTTCGATGCAACAGATGACGCCGTCCAGGCAGTTAGAGATGGGAAATTAGCAGCTACTATCGCTCAACAACCAGCACTCATGGGAGAATTGGGTGTTGAGTTTGCTGTGAGACATTTGAACGGTGAACAGGTGGAGGTTTACATCCCAGTAGATCTTTCCTTGGTTACTACTGAAACTGTTCAATAATGCGAATGTGCTGATGAGGCTGTATAAAAACTAAGAAAACGTCATTCTGAACGGAGCGCAGCGGAGTGAAGAATCTCAAATTTTAAGATTGAGACCCTTCGCTGCGCTCAGGGTGACATATATTTCGGACAGCCTCTTCTGCTAAAGTATTCTCAACATTGGAAATAATGTCCGATAATCAGATTTATCTTCACATGCAGGGCATCAGCAAATCCTTCCCTGGGGTGCAGGCGCTGAATTCAGTCGAATTTTCAGTCTCTGAGGGGGAGATTCATGCCTTGGTGGGAGAAAATGGTGCTGGAAAGAGCACCTTGATGAAAATCCTCACCGGCGCTTTGCTTTGCGATCAAGGTCAGATAAGTCTCAAAGATCAAATCGTTGAGATCAAGGATCCAGGTGATGCTCAGGCGCTTGGCATCAGCATGATCCACCAGGAATTATCCCTCATCCCTTATCTTACCGTGGGGCAGAATATCTATCTTGGCCGTGAGCCACGCGCCCGCCTGGGTGCATTCATCGATTGGCCCGAGTTGTATGACCAAACGCAGGTTTTACTTGATCGCTTGCAGGTCAAAGTGGATTCCCGGGCCAGCGTCCAGGATCTAAGCATTGCCCAGCGTCAGATGGTTGAGGTTGCCAAAGCACTCTCCTTCAATGCTAATTTGATTGCCATGGACGAACCCACTTCCTCACTCACCGACCGTGAGACTGAGATCTTGTTCCAGGTCATGCGCTCTTTCAGAGACCAGGGTATCTCCATCATCTTCATCTCTCACCGCTTGGAGGAGGTCTTTGAGATCGCCGATCGTGTCACTGTGCTCCGTGATGGGGAAACCATTGGTACCGCACCGGTAGCCGACTTGGATGTTGATCAGGTGGTCAGGATGATGGTTGGGCGGGATTTAGGAGAGCTCTATCCCAAGGAAGAAGTTGAACAGGGGGAAGTCGTCCTTGAAGCTGTAAATTTGGAGGATGGTCGTGAGCTGCATTCGGTCAGCATCACCCTCAAAGCTGGCGAGATACTTGGCATTGCTGGACTAGCTGGAGCAGGTCGTACAGCATTGGCTGAGACTCTTTTCGGTGTTCGTCCAGCCAGTAATGGACAGATAAAGATTGGTGGAAGAATGGTGCCTGTCAAAAACCCAGGTAAGGCGATTCAGATCGGAATGGGTTTTGTCCCCGAAGATCGCAAATTGCAAGGGTTATTCCTCAACATGGCTGTACGTGAAAATGTGGTTATCAGTTCCTTACCCGAGGTGAGTCGCTTCTCTTTTGTTAATTTCCCACGAGCGGACAAATTAGCTAGGGAATTTATTGAGAAGCTAAAAATCCGCACGCCCAGTGTGAAGCAGCTCGTGCGAAACCTATCTGGTGGCAACCAGCAAAAAGTGATCATCGCCCGCTGGTTGACACTAAATCCTCGTATCCTGATTTTGGATGAGCCAACTCGAGGGATTGATGTTGCCACGAAAGCAGAGATCCATGCGCTCATGAACCAGCTCGCTATGGATGGCGTGGCGGTAATGGTGGTATCGTCTGATTTGCCGGAAGTGTTGGGTGTCAGTGATCGCATCCTGGTCATGCGCGCCGGACGTGTTGTGGCAGAATTTACTCGCCAGGAAGCAACCCAGGACGATATCATGCACGCCGCTACCGGTGGAAAGGAAAACAATGCGCAGCAGCGCGTTCAGTAAACCCGCAGAATCTCTGCGCCGGATAAGCGTACTTGGCATCCTGCTCTTGATTTGCGTCGTTTTCGCTCTTGGTTCCAGCGAATTTCTGACCGCGTCCAATTTGCTCAATGTCGCATTGCAAACGTCGATCATTGCCATCGTCGCCATCGGAATGAGCTTCGTGATCTTCACCGCAGGGATCGATCTCTCAGTGGGTTCAGTGATGGCTTTGGCTGGGGCAATTGCGGCAGGTATGGCTGTCAGGCAGGGTTTTGATACCTATGTCAGCATCACCATCGGACTCGGGATCGGATTGATCCTTGGTGCTGTAAATGGTCTGATGATCGTGAGAGGTGGTATTCCACCCTTTGTTGCAACCTTATCGATGCTGGCCATCGCACGCGGATTGACCCTGGTCTATACGGAGGGTAGACCGATTGCCGGATTGGATGAGCAATTCATTTTTTGGGGCACAGGTCAGGTGTGGGGGATTCCATTGCCGGTGATCATCATGGCAGTTATTGCTGTCGTCGCTCACATCATCACGCGCTATACACCATTTGGTCTGCATGTTTACTCCACAGGGGGTAACGAGGAGACTACTCGTCTGGCAGGGGTCTCCCCCGATCGGATCAAACTTGCTGTATATATGATCAGTGGATTCCTGGCTGCACTGGGCGGTATTCTGCCCCAACCGAACGCAGCTGTGGGTTGGGAGCTGGATGCCATCGCAGCTCCTGTATTAGGTGGCACCAGTCTGTTTGGGGGGGTTGGCAGTATCGGCGGAACCGTAATTGGGGCATTCATTATCGGTGTGCTATCTAATGGTCTGAACCTGATGGGTGTACCTTCCTATTACCAGCAAGCGGTCACCGTCGACCTGATCAACAAGCGTAGGCGATAACGGGGAGCTATTTACACAGAATACCCCGTTGATTGCTACGTGGCTTCCGAGCATGAACAAAATCTGTACCCGTAGGGACAAAAATCCGTAATACTCCGTCTGCTTGCGGCGGAGACAGGAATTTTGAAGATTTTGCCAGTTTATTTTTTGAAATTTTACAAATGAACCTGCTTGAATAGCGGAGATATACTCAGATAACTTCCTTCTATGGAAAGAGAAAATGAATGTAAAGAATCCGCACTATCCTTCTCTATACCAGATCAATACCCGCGTCTGGTTGCAATCCTTGTCCATACAAACTGGTCAACAGATCACTCTTAGTGAGGTTCCAGATGAAGAGCTCGATCACCTTGCCAGCCTGGATTTTGAGTGGGTTTGGTTGATGGGTGTATGGCGTACTGGGGATATTGGGCGGCAGATCGCCTGGGAACTTCCTGAATTACGCCAGGAATACTTATCAATTCTTCCGGATATAAAAGAAGATGATATCTGCAGCTCACCTTTCGCCATTACTGCATACTCAGTGAGTCCAGATTTGGGGGGTGATCATGGTCTAGCTATCCTGCGCGAAAGGCTTCAGGCACGCGGATTAAGGTTGCTACTCGATTTTATCCCCAACCATACTGCGCGCGATCACCCATGGCTCACATTGCATCCAAATTACTATGTTCAGGGAAGCGTAGACCAGCTTATAAGCGAGCCGTTTAACTTTGATCGCGCTCCTCATGGAGATAAAATATTTGCTTTTGGTCGTGATCCGTACTTTCCAGGATGGACTGATACTTTCCAGTTGAACTATGGCAATCCCCAACTGCAAACTGCCATGCGAGAAGAGCTATCAAAAGTTGCCGCTTTATGCGATGGTGTGCGCTGTGATATGGCCATGTTGATCCTGCCAGAGGTCTTTAAAGGCACATGGGGGATTGAAATGCAGCCATTTTGGCCAGAGACTATTCAGAGCATACGTGCTAGATGGCCAGAATTCACTTTCATCGCTGAAGTCTATTGGGATTTGGAGTGGAAACTCCAAGAGCAGGGCTTCAACTACACGTATGACAAACGACTTTATGACCGTTTGCTTCATCAAGAAGCCCGACCGGTGCGCGAACATCTCATGGCCAGTTTGGATTTCCAAAATAGAGCAGCCCGCTTTTTGGAAAACCACGATGAACCTCGAGCTGCGGCGTCATTTCCTCCCCAGGTACATCGAGCTGCTGCGCTAATCACTTATTTGACGCCGGGATTGAAATTTTTTCACCAGGGACAGCTAATGGGGTACAAAAAACGAATCCCCATGCAGCTTTGCCGAGCACCAGAAGCACTCCAAGATCATCAAATAACGGCGTTTTATGTTCAATTACTTGAATTCCTTCAGTTGCCCATTTTGCAGATGGGAAACTGGCAGCTGCTGGAATGTCTCCCGGCCTGGCAAAGCAATTGGACCTGGGATAACTTTGTGGCTTTCTCCTGGCACGACGGTGACGAGTGCTTACTGGTCGTAATTAACTATTCTCCTCATCCTAGCCAGTGTTATGTACGCTTACCCTGGGCTGATCTGGCTGACAAACAAGTCCTATTCATGGATAAGTTGAGTGAGGCTGAATATATCCGCAGCGGTGATGATTTAGAACAAATTGGTCTTTACCTGGATATGTCAGCCTGGAATGCGCATATCTTCCAGGTCAGTAAGGTATGAGCTCCGCTAACAGTAGCATCAAAATCGCTTATATCGTCAGTTCGATGATTTAAATAATATCCCTGGGAGTGAAGTGAGATAACAGATTGATCGTACGCGCACCCAACTTGACCCCACGGGATCAGATTTAAGAATTGGTGAAAACGGAAGAGAGCCGGATAAGAAAAAATATGAAAATATAATATCAGCGATTTGAATCTGGGTTATCCTAAGAATACCAAAAGTGCTTTGAGCAAATCTAACACTCAAAGCACTTTTACTATTAAGAATTATTTGATGCCCAGATCAATCTTCACCATCTGGTGTACGCATCTTGGTCAAGAAGCTGTCCAACTCGCGTTCGGCGATCCTTTGTGTTCCTAAACCGAACGCCAGTGCGACGGCTAGACCAATGGCTGCGAGTAATATGCCGAAAGCCAGGTTGACGATCTCATTTGCTACACCGATTTCGCGGAGAGCGATTGCGGCTGCAAAAATGACGATCGCGATTTGTGCCATTCTGCCGATGAAATTCGCCTGGTTTATCCCAGCTTTCATGACCGCATTGTATGCCAGGTTGGCAAAATACAAACCTATACCGAATATCACTATCGCTAACACGACTTTCCAGAAGAAGGCGATGAACACGTTCATGATCTCGGTCAGGGCATCTGAGCCCAATAACTCGGTCGCAGATACAACTGCGAACAGCATTATCGCGACCAGGATCAGGTATCCAACCCATTGGGAGAGAGTCGTTGTTCCACTCCAGGTGATGCCAAGTTTTTCTGGTACAGTATCGAGTCCGAGTCCAGATAACAAGTCAGTCACCAGATTTGCAACCAAACGGGCGATGTAGTAGGCGATGACTAAAACCAGTGCGGCACCGATCAGGTTAGGAATAACATTGATGATGGTGCTCAACATCTGGGTGGTTGGGACGGTGATGGCGGTGATAGCAAGCGCATCCAGAGCTGCGATAAAAGCAACCAAGAAAATGAAGATATACAAAACTAAACCTACGATCTCAGAAAGAGAACGTTCTTCAGAGAGACCAACTCGTTGCCCTGCCGTATCTGTTCCAATCGCCTTCAGCAGGTTTTCTACGACCTGGCGAACCACCCGTGCGATGAACCATCCGACAAGCAGGATAACTCCAGCTCCGAGGATGTTAGGTATGTAAGCAAAGATGTCGTTAAAGACGGTTTGGATTGGTTCGGCTATCGCATCGATGCCAAGAGCAGCTAAAACGGATGGCAAGAAGAGAAGTAGAGTGAACCAGTAGACCGCTGTTGCAAGGGATTCAGAAAAGGTCACCTGTTCTTCCTCTTTGAGCGCAGCATAATTGCTCAATCGCTCATCAACCTTAAGAAGCGAGCCTCCTTTTCGCACTAAAAATCGGAGTGCTGTAGCCACTAACCAGGCTATAAAAAGGAGAACGCCAGCACCGATGAGTCTGGGAAGGAATTCTGCTGTCAGCCGTTGAAGAAATAGAGATAGTGGTTCGGCTATCCCGGTTAGATTCAATCGATCGAAAAATGCTACCAGGACGAAAAGCATAGCCAACCAGAAGACAACACTGCCGATAATACTCTCAACATTGAATTGTCTGGGTTCATCGGGTTCGCTTAGGGAATCAGCTAATCGATTGTCGAGATCGGTGCGATTGAGTAGTCGCCTGGTGATACTGCCAAGGATACGTGCGACAATGTATCCGATGATCAAGATCAGCAAGGCGATAAGCAAATTGCCGATGCTGATCCCAAGTGGTCCAAAGAAATCTTGTAATGCTTGAATCATTAAAATCCTCCTGCAAAAGATATTAGAATAAATTGAATTAAGTAGTGAATGATGGGTTCCTTCATATATGCATCATTTATTTTCTAAATATTACCTCCTTCCAATGTCCAAAGGTATCATTTGATCTTTTCCGAAAAATTGAACTCACAATTATTTAACGAACAAAACCGTGATTGAGCAATAAATGAGAAAAATCTTTCTTGTAAAAAAATTCAATCCATTCGGCTAAATATGAACTTCGCGATGATACGATTGACTCTTAGAATTATTGAATTCCTATTTCTCGTAAATACGAGTACACATATTTTACAAGATATTTTGAATTTTGTTAATCAAATATTAGAATTGGCATGCATTATTCAACTCAAATCAGATCAAACTGCGATGTTCCAAGTTTATTTGAGCATGTTCATTACTAATCATAACAGTGATTATGATTAGCTGTCCAATAATTCCACAATTCAGTAGAAGAAGTTATAATATCGAAAAAGGAGTGTTTATGTCCGAGAAATCCACTGATAAAGAATGCATACATCTGGATCAAATTCAGGATGTGATCCCCAGCGGGAAGGGGTGTTTGGAGTGTATAGAACTGGGAGACACTTGGGTCCATCTACGTTTATGTTTGATATGCGGCAATGTTGGTTGTTGTGATAATTCAAAGAACAAGCACGCCACGAAACATTTTCATTCGACAGGACATCCCATCATTAAATCTTTCGAACCTGGTGAAGATTGGAAGTGGTGTTACGTTGATAAGAAAATTGTTAATGATTAAAAATCAGTAGATGGATTTTGATCAAATAGGTAGTAGTTCCTCGATACGTCGTAGCTTGGCAGGTGAGCGACGTGTCGTAACAATCCTCTTTTCTGACGTAAAAGGATCCACTGCAATGGCTGAAGGACTCGACCCTGAGGATTGGGCCGAGATAATGAATTCTGCCTTCGATTTCTTAACGACACCAATCGTTCGTTATGGCGGGACAGTTGCCAGGTTAATGGGGGATGCAGTTCTGGCATTTTTTGGGGCACCATCTGCACATGAAGATGACCCATTAAGGGCCGTCCTGGCGGGATTGGATATAGTAGATGGCATTAAATCCTTTAGGCAACAAGTTTCTGCTGAATATGATCTGGATTTCAACGTGCGGGTGGGGGTAAATACAGGAATAGTCGTAGTTGGTGAGATGGGAACAGCATTGGCTGGTGAATATACTGCTATGGGTGATGCTGTGAACTTAGCTGCTCGTATGGAGCAGACTGCCCTGCCAGGAACAATCCAGATAACTGACGAGACCTATCGCCTTGTAGCGCCTTGGGTCGAAGTTGAAACGCTGGGGGGGATTAAGATAAAAGGAAAAAAGGATCCTATTGCAACTTATCGTGTAACTGGCCGGAAGTCTCAACCCAGTCGAGTGCGTGGAATTGCAGGTTTAAATTCTCCACTTGTGGGAAGAGCTAAGGAATTCGAGAAATTAAGAACTGTACTCGAGGATTTAATGGAAGGCCATGGTCTGATTCTGGCTTTGATAGGAGAAGCTGGCCTCGGAAAAACTCGCCTGATCGAAGAGTTGCATGCAAATCTAGAGGGTAGTTCTAAATCATCGATTCAGTGGATTGAAGCGAGGGGTATATCTTATGAATCAACACGACCGTATGGTCTTTTCATACAAGCTCTGCGGCAAGTATGCAATATAAAAGAAAATGATTCTGTGGAAATTGTGCGGAGAAAAGTGGCAGAAAGTTTCAGCAATCTGAATCTTGATCAACAATCAGGTATTACACGAACCATTGAGCTGCTTTTGTCCATCCACAAATCACCAGGAAGAGAAGATCTACCCGTGGAGGGAGAAGCTCTTAAGCTGGAGATCTTTGAAAGTATGCTGAATATCTGGCTTGATTTGGCGTGTCAAAATCCATTAATCCTAGTTTTCGATGATCTGCAATGGGCAGATCCCGCTTCGGTTGAGTTGTTGGTGCATTTATTCCAGCTTGTTGACCAAGTCCCAATCCTATTTTTATGTGCATTTAGGCCATACCTTGCTTCGGAAGCCTGGCAAATGAAAACATCTGCTGAGACATCACATCCTCATCATTTTGTGAAGATTCATTTGACACCGCTGGATGAAAATCAAAGCGGTCAGTTGGTGGATAATTTGTTGGCTGTTTCTGATCTGCCATCAGAACTGCGTGAGACAATCTTACGCAAATCAGAAGGTAATCCATTTTTCCTGGAAGAGGTTGTCCGTAGCTTGATCGATAATGGTGTAATTCACCGTGATGATAAAGGATTTCACTGGCAAGCCAATGCGAAATTCGAACAGATTGATATTCCTGACAACCTGCAAACCTTATTGCTCTCCCGAATCGATCTCTTGGAAAGTGATGCTCGCCAAGTTCTCCAGCTAGCCTCAGTTATTGGGCGTTCCTTCTTGTACCGTGTTCTAAAGGCGATTGCAGATATGGTCACTGATATCGATGAACAATTGGTCATCTTACAGCAAATGGAATTGATCATGGTGACTGCGAGCTACCCAGAAGTGGAATATATTTTTCGGAATGAGTTAACCCGTGATGCTGCGTATCAATCAATTCTGCGACGACAAAAGCGTGAATATCACCGCAAAGTCGCAGAAGCAATTGAGACACTTTTCCCAGAAAGAACTGTTGAAGAGGCTCATCGTCTTGCATATCACTACCATGAGGCACGCGATTTAACTCGTGCGCTCAAGTACTATCAAATCGCTGGAGACCAATCATTCAATCTCTACGCAAATCAAGAAGCAAGTGAACACTATGGAAAAGCGATCGAGATCGCATTACGTATGAATGTGCCCAGTGTGCAATTGTCAAATCTATATACGAATCGTGGTCGGGCATTTGAATTGCTAAGCCAATTTGACAAAGCATTGGAAAATTATGAAGATTTGGAAGAGCTAGGTCATGTTCGAAATGATCGCTCGCTTGAACTGGCTGCTTTAGTGCCCCAATCTACAATTTATTCAACCCCTACGGTGAAATTCAATCCTGATGTAGGCAGTGAGTTATCTCGGCGAGCACTGGAATTGGCGATCGATCTAGGTGATTCACAAGCTGAAGCAAAGGCATTATGGAGCTTGATGTTAATCGAGACTATGTCAACCGGTGATTTGAAGAAGGCTATTTTGTATGGCGAACAAGGATTAAGGATCGCTCGAGAAAACAATTTATCAGAAGTTTACACATATATTCAACATGATATTGCCCGGCCGTATTTGCGCACTGGGCGCATAAAAGAAGCCTGGAATTCATATCAGAGTTCGCAGGAATTCTGGCGAGAGACCAATAATTTACCTATGCTGGCAGACAATTTGGCCAGCATGGCGGAGGCTTTGTATACAATTGGGCTGTTCGATCAGGCGATGGAATACGCGCAAGAGGGTCTTCAGATCAGCCGCCAGATCAACAGCGCTTGGGGTCAGGCATACAATATGATGAATATTGGTCCAATCTTGCTCGAATTGGGTGATATTGGTGGAAGCCTGGATGCGCTAGAAGAGGCATATCAGCTTTCCATACAAGCCAATTTTGCTGCTGGCGTTGTAGCGAGTCAGATTATCAAAGCTTGGTTATTTGCCATGTTGGGTGATCTAAAAACTGCAAATCAGATCCAGATCGTCATTCAAGAATTTGTTGAAAAATACGAAACATTCAAACCTTTGCTTTACCTGGTACAAGCACTACAAAAGCTGTATGAAGGCAACCATCAAAAGGCTTTGCAGATCCTGGAAAATGTTGATCGAGAGTATATTGCCGATAGCGAGAGAATATTCAATCCTTATGTATTCAATTTACAAGTTGAAATTTACTTGGCTGATCAGAATTATGTAATGGCACTAGAGACAGCAAATAATTTTCTTCAGACATTGAAGAATCAGGAAATCCAACTTATGGTGCCTGATTTGATCAGCGATCCTCATTGATCTAGCCGAAATTGAGGTAAATGAAGCCCTAGCAGAAAGATATAAGCAAGAAGCTTTGGAGATCATTCAATTCATCAGTGGCAAAATTTCAGATGAGAAACTTAGAGAATCTTTCCATGCCCTGCCAAAAGTACAAAAAGTCTGGCAACCATAGTGTGTATAGTTAATCCAAGATTATCCACCGGGGCATTTAATATTCCTTTGTAAGATCAATAATATTCGTTAGTAAACCTGAAAAGATAATATCTCAATCCTTCTGAGTGAATAAAAGTATAGATCAGCAGACACCATCCCTATTTTTGAATTTTATGGGTGTATTGATCGCATTTAGCTCGAACAGGGGGGATTGCTCGGCATCAAGGGAGCTGGAGATATGGGAACTTGGTTTCTGATTGTGAAGCGAATCAAGGATCTGGCGGAAAATAAAA
>WOR8_10002296_pt1 | contig 36134 bp, 29 predicted proteins | sample DeeMarSeWOR38_10_FD_19890 | JGI IMG/M metagenome (IMG submission 19890) | reverse complement strand
AATCGATATCAAGGGGCGCCTGTTCGGGTCGGTAGGGAATGCCCAGTCCGCCGCCGATATTGATGAAATCAAAATCGATATTCAGCTCCTTTGAAACCCACTCCACCACTTCCAGCAGCATGGCCGCGGTTTCAACCATATAATTGTAATTCAGCTCGTTGGACACCAGCATGGTGTGCAGCCCGAATCGCCGGGCGCCCCGGGCCCGGGCCGTCTTATAGGCACCGACGATCTGCTCGTGGGCCACCCCGTATTTCGACTCCAAGGGATCGCCGATAATGCTGTTTCCGGTTCGGCGGGGACCGGGGTTGTACCGAAAACTGATGGTTGCGGGCATCTGCGGAACTTTATCAATTAAAGAAACATCATCCAGATTTAAAATACAACCGCCGTCGGCCGCAGCCCCACGGAATTCTTCTGCGGTGGTATTGTTGGAGGAAAAAACAATATCTTCACCGCGGGCACCGATCTGCCGGCTGAGCATCAGCTCCGGAATCGAGCTGCAGTCAAACCCGAACCCCAGATCCTGAATGATCCGGAGGATGCGTGGATTCGGCAGAGCCTTGACGGCATAATATTCCCGGAATCCGTTCAGGCGCGAGAATGCATTTACAAAATTCTGCCCGGTTTCGCGGATACCGGATTCGTCATAGATGTGAAACGGCGTCCCAAAATTCGCAATAATTTCATCCAGTATCGGTAACAATCGATTTTCAAATGATTTCGACATCGGCATCGGTCGTTCTCCGTTTCAGGTCCGCAGATTACGCAGATTATCGCAGCGCAGATTATCGCAGATTAAAAAATAAACACAAAATCTATGTTCAGAGTTCAAAGGTTATAGGCTAATGGGCTAGAAGGCTATAAAGCTGGGAAGCTGGAAGGCTAAATTAGTTCAAGTCCCTCGGCCTTATCGCCTCCAAGCTTCCCAGCTTCAAACCTATAACCAATAACTAATTAACCGCTAAAAATCTCTAAGGAGATTTTCAGCTGAGCGCCTGCCTGATTCTTTGCATTGCCTGTTGAACGTTTTCATAGTTATTAAACGCGCTGATGCGAATGAAGCCTTCGCCGCATTTTCCGAATCCGGAACCCGGGGTGCAGACCACACCCGCTTTTTCCAGGAGCAGATCGAAAAATTTCCAGGAATCGGTTTTGCCGTAGATCCAGATATAGGGAGAATTTTCCCCGCCCACGCACTCATAACCGAGGGCTTCCATCTCCGTCCGGATCAACGCCGCGTTTTTAAGATAATATTCAATCAGAGCCCTGGTCTGGGCCTGACCCTCATCGCTGTACACGGCCTCAGCGGCCCGCTGGACAGGATAGGAAACCGCGTTGAATTTGGTAGACTGACGCCGGAACCACAAAGGATGAAGGGGATGGGCTTCTTCCTTGGCGGTAAAGGCGTTGCAGGTTTTCGGCACCACCGTATAAGCACAGCGGGTCCCGGTAAATCCGGCGGTCTTGGAAAAGCTTCTGAACTCAATGGCCACTTCCCGGGCGCCCTCGATTTCAAATATTGATCTGGGCAGGTCGGGGTCCTGAACAAAGGACACATACGCGGCATCATAAAGGATCAGGGCTTTATTCTCTGCGGCAAAATTCACCCAGTTTTGAAGCTGGGATCGGGTAATGGTGGCCCCGGTGGGGTTGTTGGGGAAGCACAGGTAGATCAGGTCAACATCTTCTTTCGGCAAATTCGGAATAAAACCGTTTTCCCGGGTGCTTTCCAGGTAGGTAATGCCCTCAAAACGCCCGTCGGAAAAGGAACCGGTGCGGCCGCCCATTACACTGGTGTCCAGGTAGACCGGATACACCGGGTCGGGGATGGCAATCTTGATGTCGTTTGCGAAAATTTCCTGGATATTGCTCGTATCACATTTGGACCCGTCGCTGACAAAAATTTCATCAGCCGATATGTCGGCACCACGATCCTGAAAGTCGACCCTGGCAATCTTTTCCCGCAGAAAAGCGTAACCCTGTTCGGGGCCATATCCCCGGAAGGTGGCATCATCGGCCATTTCATCCACGGCGCGGTGAAAGGCCTCAATGCAAGCCTGCGGCAGGGGCCGGGTGACATCCCCGATGCCGAGCTTGATAATCTTTTTGTCCGGATTTGCTTCCTGCAATTCTTCTGTCCGTTTGCGGATTTCCGAAAACAGATACGACGCCTGCAGTTTCAGGTAATTTTCATTAATCTTAATCATGTCTCATCCCCTTCTCGATATTAAAACTTCAAAAATTATAAGTAGCCAACATTGTGTTAGGTTGGGCCAGTTTGCCCGTTGCCGGTTGAGCCGGTTAAACAAGGAAAAACGTCGGATTTAATTTTCACGGGCAAACGGGCTTAACAGGCCCAACGGACTCAACCTATGTATCTATGGGAATCCTGGCTGTCTCCTTGTAGGTCGACAGTACAATCGCCGTTTGGGTGGACCGCACCGCGGCAATCGACGCGATTTTATCCCGGGTGAGCCGACCGAGATCTTCGGTGTCGGCCGCGCGGACTTTGACCAGGAATGCATCTTCGCCCGCCACGTAATGAACTTCCTGTACCTCGGCTATCCGGGTTAGTTTTTCCCCTATTTTTTTCTCGTCGCTGAGCTTTTCTATTTTAACCCTCACAAAGGCCACCAGACTTTTGGCGAACCGTTTGGGATTCAGCCTGACCTCATATCCGTCGATGAAGCCCTGTTTCTCAAGTTTGCGGATACGCTCCAGCACCGCCGAAGGTGCCATGCCCACCTGGCGGGCCACCTCGACATTGGGAATCCGGGCCTTCTTCTGCAATATTTTCAGTATTTTTAAACTAACCTCGTCAATCATTCTCTATTTTTCCTTATTTTCGAATGATTATTCCAATAAATACTGTTTGTCAAGAATTATTTTCGGTATTGTTCTTGCTCATCGCAAGAATGGTTACTTGGTTAAATCGTTGATTCGTTGATTGGTCAATTAGTCTATGGAAGTATTCCTTTCTGACTATTTGACTGATCCTATGACTATTTAACCAATCAACTACTTGACCATTTAACTTTCATTAACCAAAAAAAATCTGCGATAATCTGCGTAATCTGCGGATATTTTTTAAGATCTTTAGATCCCGTTGAGCTTTGAGCCTTTTAACCCGGAACCCTTGAACCTTAAGACCCCATAGTTGATTTGAGCAGCTTGCGCAGCTGCGTCAGGGAACGGGTATTGAGCACATCGCCTTTTTCCAGCCAGCCGCGCCGGGCCTGGCCCACACCCAGCCGGATGTGATCGAGCGCGTTCACCTGATGGGCATCGGAGTTGATGGCAACCAGAACGCCCTGATCCCTGGCCACCTGGCAATAGGTGTCATACAGATCCAGGCGCCGCGGGTTGGCGTTCAATTCAAGGAAACAGCCGCGCTCGCGCGCCTTGTGAATGATCCGCAGCATATCCACTTCGTAAGGCTCACGTTCATTTAACAGACGTCCGGTGGGATGCGCCAGAAAAGTAAAATAGGGACGATCCATGGCGCGTAAAATACGTTCGGTCTGTTTCTGCAAGGAAAGACCGAAGTGGCTGTGGACGGTCCCCACCACCAGATCCAGCTTTGCCAGAACATCATCGGCCAGATCAAGGCTGCCGTCTTCCAGAATTTCGACTTCAATTCCTTTCAGGAGGGTAAAGCCCTTGAGCTTGTCGTTAAGCCGGTCGATTTCCTCCATTTGCGTTAACAGCTTCGGCGGGTCCAGACCGCCGGCAATTTTCAGGCGATCCGAGTGTTCGGTGACCGCCAGATATTTATACCCGCGCCGTTTGGCTGCCAGCGCCATATCCCGAAGGCTGTCGCGGCCATCGGTATAATCGGTGTGAATGTGCAAATCACCTTTTAAGTCTGATAATTTGATCAGGTCCGGCAGACGCCTTTCACGGGCCGCTTCGATTTCACCGCGATCTTCCCGCAGTTCGGGAGGGATCAAAGGCAGGTCCACCGCCCGGTATACGGAGGCCTCGGTCTTTCCGGCCACGCGCTTCTCAAACCTGAATACCCCGTATTCGTTAATCTTTAACCCGCGCTGTTGCCCCAGGCGTCGAACGGCAATATTATGGGATTTGCTGCCGGTAAAATATTGCAGGGCCGCACCGAAACTGGCCGGCTCCACCCGCCTCACATCAACCTGCAACCCGCAGTGCAGCACAATACTGGAGCGCGTCTCACCCCTGGATAGGACTTTCTTGACTTCATCATATTCTACGAAGCGGTCCATGACCGGGCTTCCTTTGCGGGCTGTAACCAGGATGTCCACATCGCCCACCGTTTCCCGGGATCGCCGATAGCTTCCGGCCGCCACTACCTCGTTTACTCCGGGCACCTTTTGCAGGTATTCGATGAGACTGTCCACATAAGGTTCGACCTCGGCAATTTTAAAGCGTTTTTCTTTTTGCGCCTGGGCCTCGATGGCCTCCAGGATCGCCTTCTCGGTTTTTTCACCGAAACCATCGAGGGCGCGGATCTGCCCTTTGCGGGCAGCCCGGGCCAGCTGTTTCAGGGTTTTGATCTTCAAGTCGTGGTACAAAACCCGCACCCGTTTGGGGCCCAGATTGGGCAGCCTTAAAATTTCTAAGACTGTTTTGGGAATACGCGCCTGAAGCTTGATGAGGGTTTTGGCCGTACCTGTTTCCAGGATCTCACGGATCTTGGCGGCCAGTTCTTTACCGATGCCGGGGAGTTCGGTGAGATCCGCATTCTCGGCCACCATTTCCTTCAACTCGGCTCCCAGAGCGCGAACGGTGCGGGCCGCGTTTCGGTAGGCCCGGATGCGAAACGGATTCTCTCCTTCGATTTCCAGAAAATCGGCAATTTCATCGAAAACGGCGGCGATATCGTTGTTGTGAACAGGCATAAATCAAATAGTATTAATGAGGCTTAATTTAAACCCCGCATTTTTTTATTAAAATATAAAATAAGGTGTTGACTTTTCTTTTTTCAGGCGTATTTTAGCAAACTTTTGACTTTATGATCGGATCCGTTCAATCAGATGATGTCTATATCAAGGAGATAAACTATGTATTTTGAAGCCGTATTTCAACCGCAAAATGACACTGATTACAATTCCGAGATCGCCGATTTTTTGGGCAAAAAAGTGGCTGTTCAGGAAGGCTGGATACTGGAGGAAGGCCCCTGCAAAGGACAAAAATGCTTCTACATGCCCAACTCGAACGTGGGCTGCATACCCGAACGCGATCTGAAGGAAATTAAAAGCATCCCGTACGCCCAGTGGAAAACAATTTATAATATGACCGGTCTGAACGACCAGTAAAAAAACCGTTGCAAAATAGCCGCGGACTGTGGTTCTTATGGATCAAATGCACCTTTTCAGGGAGGATTTGATCATGAAAAAAGATACCCAGTGCGTCCACAGCGGCACCCGTGTAGACCGGGAAACCCGGGGGCTCAATACACCCATTTACACCTCCTCGTCTTTTGAGTACCTGGATGTACCCGCGAATGTGTATCCCCGCTACTTCAACACCCCCAATCAGAAAACCCTTGTCGAAAAGTTAGGCGCGCTGGAAAATGCCGAAGATGGAATCATCTTCAGTTCGGGCATGGCCGCCATCAGCACGGTTATGTTCACTTTTCTCAGCAGCGGGGATCATGTTGTTCTCCAAAAGGATATTTACGGCGGGACGCATCATTTCGTAACCGCTGAATTTGATCGATTCGGCATCCAATATACCTTTGTATCCAACCGGACCGAAGAAATTGAGCGGGCCGTGCAAGAAAACACCAGAATTATCTACATCGAGACCCCTTCAAATCCCCTGCTTTTAGTCACCGACATTGAGGCCGTCGCTCAAATTGCAAAGGCCAACAACGTCTTAAGTGTTATCGACAACACCTTTGCCACTCCCATCAATCAAAATCCGCTGGCCCTCGGAATAGACATCGTGGCCCACAGTGGCACAAAATACCTGGGCGGCCACAGCGATCTGTGCTGCGGGGCGGTTTTAACACGCAAAGATCTGGCAAATAAAATTCGGTCGACGGCAGCCAATTTCGGCGGCAGCTTGAATGCCATGACCTGTTATCTGCTGGAACGAAGCTTAAAAACCCTGAATGTGCGGGTCGAAAAACAGAATCAAAACGCCCTGATCATCGCCGAATATCTTCAAAAAGATCCCCGCATCCCCAAAGTTTACTACCCCGGCCTGGAAAGCCATCCGGGCTGTGCGGTTGCCAAGAAGCAGATGTCCGGTTTCGGCGGCATGCTGGCATTTGAACTCGACGAGCGGGAGGCGGGACCCGATCGATTTTTGAAAAGGCTGAAGCTGATCACACCCGCCCTCAGCCTCGGCGGCGTGGAGACCATTATTTGCGCCCCGGCAACCACATCCCATGAAAAGATCAGTGATGCAGAACGTGCCGGGCTCGGCATCACCCATAATCTTCTGCGACTGTCGGTGGGAATTGAAAACGCCGCGGATATCACAGCAGACATTGACCGGGCTTTAAGCGCCTGATTTTTTTCCGTTCTCAGGCAGCAATTGAATTATTATAAAAAAACTGTCAATAATAGCATGTGAACCGGTAGGCGCATTAATTTCGAGCTAACAATCGGCTCTCGAGCCGGAAAAGGAGGGTCACAATGGGCATCATTTCATGGATTATCCTGGGATTGGTAGTCGGCATTATTGCCAAGTTCTTAATGCCCGGAAAAGATCCGGGTGGAATCATTATCACCATTTTGCTGGGAATTGCCGGCGCTGTCGGTGGTGGTTTTATCAGCTCTGCTATCGGTTTCGGTAAAGTCACCGGATTCGATCTCCGCAGCTTAATTATTGCCGTGGGCGGCGCTGTTATCCTGCTGATTATTTACCGCGCGATCAAAAAATAGATGAAAACGACGGCTGCAATTGTTGCGACATTTCTGCTGCTCCTGAGCGGCGCACTGCATGTTCAGGCCGGGGCTAAAAACCCGGACACCTTCATTTTAGCCACTTACGGCACCCTGCGCACACTGGACCCGGCGGCGTGCTATGACGCCACCGGATCCCAGCGTATCTGGAATATCTACGAGCCGCTGGTGTTTTTTGACGGATCCAAAACCGATGCGTTTGTCCCCGTATTGGCCACCCGGGTACCCACCCTGGAAAACGGCGGCATCAGCGGCGACGGAACCACCTATACCTTTCCCATCCGCAGAGGGGTTGTCTTCCAGGAGGGTGGTGAATTAACCCCGGAAGACGTGGCCTACTCGTTTAAGCGCAACATGATTGTGGATCCGGACGGAGGCCCCATGTGGATGCTGCTGGAGGCCCTGACCGCTAAACGCTCAACCCGGGATGCAAACGGTAAGATCATCCCGGGTATCTTTGAAGCCATCGACAGGGCCATCGAAGTTAAAGGCGACCATGTGGTTTTCCATTTGCCCCGGCCGTATCCGCCGCTGATGGGCGTTCTGGCATATTCTTCTTCCGTCATCCTCGATAAGGAATGGGCCATCGCCAACGGGTGCTGGGACGGCCGCATCGAACATGCCGCCCGATACAACAATCCGGCCCCCGGTCATGAACCTTTGCAGAGGCTTGCCAACGGCACCGGTGCGTTTCGCATGAAAGCCTGGGAACCCTCCAAACAGTTTGTCTTCGAACGTTTCGACGGGTACTGGGGCCCCAAACCGGCGCTTAAAACCGCCATTGTCAAATATGTGGAGGAATGGAGCAACCGCAAATTGATGCTGCAAAACGGTGATGCCGATCGGGTTACGGTGGATATTCCCTTTGTGCCTGAAGTCAGGGCCATGAAAGGATTGAAATTTTATAAAGTGCCGCAGCTGTCCGTTTCCTTTGCTTTTTTCTGCCAGAAAATCGATCCCACCGGCAATCCGAATATCGGCAGCGGCAAGCTGGACGGCAACGGCATACCGCCGGATTTCTTTGCCGACATCAACATCCGCAAGGCATTTTTACATGCGATGGATCGCAAAACTTACCGGGAAGATGTTTTTAACGACCTGGTGATCATGCCGACCAGCCCCAATATCAAGGGGCTGCCCTATCACAGGGATGTTCCGGTTTACGAGTTCGACCTCAACAGGTCGGCCGAATACCTGAAAAAAGCCCGGGGCGGCAGGGTGTGGGAGAAGGGATTTAAGATGGCGATCACTTACAATTCCGGCAATGCCATGCGGGAAGCCGCAGCCATCATGCTGAGCGAAAACATCATGTCCCTGAATCCCAAATTTACCATCGAAGTCCGCAACGTGGAATGGAAAGACTATTTGATTCAGTACCGCAGTTATATGTATCCGATCTTTATTACCGGCTGGGTTGCCGACTATGCCGACCCCCACAACTTCCTTACGACCTTTATGCACTCCCAGGGCAGTTACGGCCGGTACATGGCATACCGCAATGCCGAGGTCGACCGGCTCTGCGATGCGGGCATCGCCACAATGGATCCGCAGGAACGTGAAAAGATCTACGCCCGGCTTCAACACCTCTGGTATGAAGAGGCCATCGGCATTCCCCTGTACCAGCAGATCAACGTTCGCGCCTACCGGGATTGGGTCCACGGCTACGTGCCGAACGCCATGCTGACCGATGCCTGGGAGGATCTCAAACGCATCGATAAAAGATAGGGTCTGGAAATTGGATAAAAAAATCCCGCCGCACGGCGGGATTTCATTATGTAAAGGCGATAAATTTACAGCTGAAAATTGACGGGCAGGATCTGTCCCTTAGAGCGCCGGCCTGGCGTCAGCTTCTTTTTTTTCCGGGACAAAGATCCTGTGGGAAATCTTTTTACCGGTACCTGCGAGCATCCCCGGCTGATAGCCGCCATTCTCCCAGGCGCTGATCCAGTAATCAACAATTTCATTGACGGCAACATTGTAAAGCAGGTCCGTAACCTCTCTTTGCATTCTCTTGCGTCCCGGAATTCGATAGTTTTCGATCAGACTGGTGATATGGGATCTTATATGGCCGACTTCCTGGTAGCCATCGTAGCTGACAAAATCCGGAATAAATTGTGAAGGCGTCCGGTAATTGTCCGGTGAGATCGTTTCGGCGATAAAACAGGCAATGACCCCAAAGGAATGGGCCGTATTGAACTCATCACGCCGGCCTTCTTTTAAATCCTTGACCAGTTGCCTGTAGATGGTTTCCGTAGCGTAAGGGTCAACTGAGTAGCTGCGCCGCTGGTGTCGTTCTGCAAAATGAGCCCCCCCCCTGACAACGATTAAATTGTCACGCAGATACGTTTGTAATTCCTTCGGAGCAAACTCAATTGCATCATAAATGATCTGATCCCGGGTAACCGATTTGAAGGCGAAGGTGCTTCCGGGAAACATCAAAAAACCCGCAATCAAGATTAAAACCAATACCTTAAATAATTTTTTATGCATAATAACACGCTCCTCTATTCGGGATTCATCCGGCTTTATAAAAGGTTGATAACATAATTGTATCTATCGGCTATGGTCGCGAAAACTTTAATGAAATCGTAAATCTCAGAATGCCCGATTGGGGACTTTTCATCAGGCACAACTTGTGTTAGGTAAGATTATCCCAAGGCGTATATCATTGGAGGACACAGATCACCCGCCACCTTGTCTGGAAGCGGTTAAGGCCGGAAGGGGCACTTGTGATACCATCACGCATCATTGTATACCCGAAATGCCGATTTGTATACGCTGTATTTTTATCCGCCATTTTGTTTCTGGCCTTAAATGCCTGCACGGTTAAACATGTTGCGATTCCAGCCGGCCAGATTCCCAAACTAGACACCTTAACCCCCGGAGAGACGGAATTCGGACAACAGGTGTTTGAAGATTTATGCGGCGACCATAATCTGGACGCTGAAAATGAGCGTTACGATCATCTGGTGAATGTATTTGATCACCTCGTAGAAGCCGCACAGGCCGATCATCTCCCCTGGCAAATCTATCTTTTTAAAGATCCGGAACTTGCCGATGTCCGCGCGGTTCATGGAAACTATGTTTTTGTCTGGTCGGGATTTTTAGATATTGTCGAAAACGAAGATGAGATGGCAGCCGTGGTGGCCTGCGAAATTGCGCATGTCCTGGCCCGTCATACCTATCCCGTGGAGTTCACCCTGTGGTCTGATATTTTCTTCGACACGGCCGAGATCGCCACCAGTATCGCGATCATGACACTCTCCCATGGCATGGTGGCTGTCAGCGGGCGCGGGTGGATGAAATGGGCCTATGTTGAGATGGCGGATCTGGATCCTCTCGATCGCAAATACGATGAGGCCGACGAGCGCGAGGCCACCATGATCGCAATGCAGATTCTGGAGCGCTCGAAGTATGCCCCGGGGGCCATGCTAACATTCTGGCAGCGCGTACAACAGGATGAATCGCTGCAGATAAAGGCAAACCGCCTGAACCGCCAGCTTCCGCCTCAGAAAAGGACCGAAATTATAACCGAGCTTTTAGGCGAGCTCCAGCCAAAGGCCAAACCGCCCCTGCCGGATAATTTAAAAACAGGTCAACCGCGTTCCGGCCCCCCAGCGCATCAAATTCAATCAACATCAGAATCAATTCAGCCCTCGGAAGGCTCATAAAATTGAAAGGGCGGCTAATGGAGGAATGAGCCGCCCTTTCTTGGATTGGAAAAGGAAAAACTATGGAGGTATAATAATGCATTAGAGTCTTTCAACTCTGAAGCACCTTTATAAATGCCACATTGTAGGATGTCAAGCTTTTTTTTGATCCTCATCACCGCAAAGATAAATTACGTTCAACATATCAATTTAACTTGAACCCATTAGGGGAAGCTGATGACGCTCTATAAAATTATCGCTTTTGGTTGTCTGTTTCTGGCAGCAACCTCAGGGTGTACAAATATCCCCTGTTACCCGCCCGGGCATTATGCGCCGGAACCCGGTGCACCATATACAGCCGAAGCGGTACGGGTGCAAACACCAAAAGGACATGGTTTAGCCGGTACGCTGACGCTTCCCTCCGGTTCAGATCCGCCATATCCGGCGGTTTTGCTGATAACGGGCTCAAGTCCCCAGGAACGTGATCACATGGGAACCTGGCGGAAACCGGCCGGTTATTACAAACCGTTCCGGCAGATAGCAGACGCAATATCCCGCAAAGGAATTGCGGTTTTACGCATGGATGATCAGGGCGTCGGGTGCTCGGGGGGCGGCCCGTTTGAAAATATTACCATCCAGGAAAGGGCGGATGACAGCCGAGCGGGCATCGAATATCTGCGCACTAACAAAGAAATCGACGAAGAACGCATAGGTCTTCTGGGCTTGAGCGAAGGCGGCAATATCGGACCGATGATCGCCGCCTCGGATCCATCTATTCGTGCCCTGGTGATGATGGCCGGATCGGCGACCAACGGGTATGAAATCGTAGAATATCAAAGTCGCCTCAGAATAGATGAACGTTCGGATTTAACGGATGCCGAAAAAGAGCGCGCGCTTGAAAATTCCATGGAGGGACTAAATCGGGCGCTTTTCAGGGGAGAAGGCAGCCCGTGGCTCAGGTCTTTTCTGTTTTACAGGCCGCTGCCGGCAGCTCAAAACGTTTCCTGTCCCGCGTTAATTCTCCACGGGGATAAGGATGCGCATGTGCCGGTGGCGCACGCCCATCTTTTAGCAAAAGCCATGCGAACAGGCGGCAACAAAGACGTCACCGTAAAAATATTTGCCGATCACAACCATCTGTTTTTACAGGACCCGGATGGCAGTAGAAGCGGTTATAACGATTTGTTATGGCACACAAACAGGCTGTCCGAAGATGTATTGAAAACAATTACCGACTGGCTCTCCCGGCACCTGGCTGAGGATTGAATACCGTCTGCATATCGTCAAAAACGGCATGATATCACCGGGGGTGCCGTTTCTTTGATATTCAACATATCAAAACCGGACATCAGCCGGCGAAACCAAATGGATAGCCGAACAAACTAATCCCTTGACGCACCCCGCGAAATCATGTACGGATTTAATACCGCGCTTACATCAGACCGAATCTGCCACTGAAATCAAACAGTTATACCTGATCTGAAGCTGAACGCGAGCTGCGCTTATTCTTCCGAGATCTATCATCTTCTTTAACTTTCAGCCCGCTTGAAGGAAGGTGACCCCATGACCACCGAGCAAAAAGTCACGCGAAAACTCCGGGCCATAATGAGTGCTGACGTTAAAGGCTACAGCATTCTCATGGCGGATGATGAGGTTGCTACGGTCCGGACTTTGAGGGCGTACCGCAACATCATGTCGGCATGTATCGAGCGGCATGGCGGCCGGGTCGTGGATGCGGTCGGTGACAATGTGCTGGCGGAGTTTGACAGCGCGGTGGATGCGGTTCAGTGCGCAGTTGAAGTCCAGAAGAAACTGAAGGTCAAGAATCAGGACCTCCCGGAAGATAAGCGGCTGGAGTTTCGTATCGGGGTCAACATCGGGGATTTGATCCAGGATGGAGACAGCATCTTTGGCGACGGCGTCAACATCGCCGCCCGGATAGAGGGGCTTGCGGATGCGGGCGGCGTTTGTGTTTCAAGGAACGCGTACGATCACATTAAAGGCAAGCTGCGGCTGGGCTATCAGTACCTGGGAGAACACCCTGTTAAAAACATTTCCGAACCGGTGACGGTATACAGGGTGCTGATGGAGGAAGAAGATGCGGGCAAACTGATCGGTGAGGAAAAGAAAACACCGAAAGCAAAATGGGCCGGCATGGCGGCGGCGGCAATAACGATCCTGCTTCTGGTTATCGTATGGCAGTTCATTCATCAGAAGCCTGCGGAGATCAAAAAAGAACTTCCGTCCCCGGTTGGGCCAGAAAAGTCGTCCATTGCAGTCCTGCCGTTTGACAATATGAGCAGTGACCCTGATCACGAATATTTCGGTGACGGCATCAGCGAAGACCTGATTACCGACCTGTCGAAAATCCCCGATCTGCTGGTCATTTCGCGTCTCTCATCGTTCACCTACAAAGGAAAATCTTTAAAAAGCCAGCAAATTGGAGAGGAGCTGGGTGTGCGCTACCTGCTTGAAGGCAGCGTTCGCAAAGCAAACGGTAATGTGCGCATCAACGCCCAGCTGATCGACGCCGCCACCGGGCATCACCTCTGGGCCGAGCGCTATGACGGCAACACCGGCGACATCTTCGCCCTCCAGGACAAAATCACCCGCAAGATCGCTGCATCCCTGGCCCTGAAATTGACCGAAGAAGAACAGGTTCAGCTCACCCGCAAAGATACGGATAACATCGAGGCTTACGAGGCTTATTTGAAAGGCTCGAACCTTGCGAACAGTTTACGCAATGACCCCGACAAGTTCGTCCAGGCGCTGAAATGGTTTGAGAAAGCCGTTGAACTGGCTCCCGACTATGGCCAGGCCTATGCTTCCCTGGCGGAAACCTATTTATTTGGATCTCAATTCGGGGTTCCAAAAATACTGGGCATATCTTCTCGAATTGCCGCTATGCGGGGTATCAATTATCTGCGGAGAACCGGCTGACCGGCGAGGAGATCGGGGAATCATTTCTCGGGCGCAAAGTGACCGGATTCAATCTGGCATCCGCCAGGCAATGGTGGATCGAACGCGGCCCGGACGGCAGGGCCACCATTCGCAGTGGCGGCAAATCCGACACCGGCAAGAGCTGGGTCGAAGAGAATATGCTCTGTGATCAATGGGACAATTTTTATGAGGGCTTAACAGATTGCTGGGTTGTTTACCGCAATCCGGAGGGGACTCCCGAAAATAATGACGAATACCTCGGGGCCCCCGGCTACGGGATCTACCCGTTCTCACCGGAAAAATAAAAACAAGTTCCAGACATGACCTGTTAAGGATTGACCCTCAAAAGGGGGGCGTATGAAAAAAATATACATGAATCTTCTTTTGGTTATTTTAGCCGCCTTTTCGGTTACGGCTCATGCGGAACAAATAACGGAGAAAGTCCTGGATGCTGTTGTCGAGATTCGAATTTCGGTGCCGGAAGATGCCCGCACCGCCGAAAGATTCGGGACGAATCGGGTGGCAAGCGGTGTTGTCATTGACAACATCGGCCACGTCCTCACCATCGGTTTCCAGACGATTGAGGCCGAGGCAATTGAAATCGTCGGGCAGGATCAAAAAACGGTCAGTGCCACGGTGGTCAGTTATGACCGCAATACCGGCTTTGGTCTGCTGCGCGCAGCTTCACCGCTGCCGGTAACCCCCATGCCGCTCGGCCGTTCATCAGATGTCAAGCAGGGTGACCCGGTTCTGGCCGCAAGCTACGGGAGCGAGGGCGCCGTCCAGGGGGTCAGAGTGGTTGCCCGCAAAGAATTTGCCGGTCCGTGGGAGTATCTTCTGGACAATGCCATATTTACGGCGCCCCCGATTGTCCGGTTCAGCGGTGCCGCGCTGATTGACCGCAATGGCCATCTGGTCGGCATCGGTTATTTGTTTTCTCCGCTTATCAATGAGGATCAGAGCGTAATGCCGACAAATATGTTCGTACCCATCGATGTGTTGAAACCGATTCTCGGCGACCTGAAGCTCTCCGGTAGCTCCAAAATACCGCCGCGGCCCTGGCTCGGTGTCAGAACCGAAGAATTATACGGGCGCTTGTTTGTAGAGCGCGTTACACCCGGCGGTCCCTCTGAAAAGGCCGGAATCAAGCCCGGTGATATTATTCTCGCTGTTGATAAACAGGGCATACAGGGAATGGCGGATTTTTACCGCAAGGTCTGGGCCCTCGGCAAAGCAGGCGTTGATGTGCCGCTGCGCATTCTCCAGGGGATTCAGATTCGGGATATTGTGGTTCATTCCACCACCCCCAGTCTATACCGGCAGCCTGTGCAAAAGGGAAAAAAATCCGACGTTAAATTGTGATAAGCGCTGGAATTCGCCTGCTGGCGCTTTAGGCCCTCAGGAAATTTACACCGCCACCATCGGCATTATTAGAAGTGGTTTTGAAACCACTTCTAACCGTCTTTGCCTTTCCGTTTAAGCGCCTTCACACAATCCGCGCGCACCTGGATCCGGCTTCCCCACAAAAGCCAACCGAAGACTTGACCCCTAATTTACTTGACGCGACACGGGTATGATGGCAAAGTGTGCAAAATTCATTTTTGCAAATTGGATTTGTCCTTCAGATCTTCAAGCGGAAGTGATCATTTCTTGAAACCGAGAAGAGAAAATCTAAAAAAAATACTGAATGAGCACTCGATCTGGGTATTGTCACTGGGGAAGGTGGGCAAGTTAGCCGACGTTAAAAACTGGAAACTCGATAAGCGCAATCTTAAAATGGCGAATTTGCCGTTTGCCAAACTCCATTTTGTTTCACTCAGAGGCGCCAATTTAGCAGGCATTAATTTTCGGCAGGCCGACCTCTATAAGGGCAGCTTAATCGATGCCGATCTGGAGGGCGCCGATCTGGAGGGCGCCAACATTTCAAAGGGCGACTTGAGTTTTTCAAAATGCCGGGGAGCAAACTTTGCCGATGCCAATTTAGAAGGCGCCAATTTTGAAGGCGCCAATCTTTCAGAAACCAATTTTACGCGAGCCATCCTGCGGGGAGCCAATTTTAAAGAGGCCGATCTTTCATCTGCGGAGATGATTGATGCCAACCTGGAATATGCTAATTTTGAAGGTGCCAGACTCACCGGGGCCAACTTCGGGGGCGCCAACCTCGATAAAGCCAATTTTGAGAAGACGGATCTGAGAGGTCTTAATATTGCCAGCACGAATTTGTTAACGGCTGACGACGAAGGTACCAAACATTTCGACTCGATGGGCAAAGAATCAAAATTGCCGGTGCTAAGATTAATCGATTTCACTTCAGACAAAGCCCCTCCAGATCAAAGACCGGCTATTAAACCACCAAAGGAGGATTTAGCTGTGGATACAAATGCCGTCAATCCGGATATGTTGGAAAAGGCTGTTGTCGACCTGACCGAGAGGGTAAAATCCAGCATTAACCTGGATCAGATCAAAGCGATATGCAAACATCAACATGGAATCGAAAAAATAGACAATATTGAGTGTACCCGCGGTGACATCGTTACCCACCGGGATCAGGTCGCATTTAAACTGGATTTCAAAATCTCTTATAATTTAAGTTTATTGGTAGATCGCAAGGGTGATTTCATTAAAAAAGCCGACTCAAAGGCTTAGCATGATGGAAAAATTATAAGGTCTATTTTTTTGTTTCCAGAATATCGCGGTTTGAGAATACTCATAAATAACGGGGATATAAAATGACAGACAGCACGGCCTTCCAGGACGAAAAATATTGCAAGGGCAATCTCTGCTGGGTGTGCGGTAATGACAATCCGCACGGGTTATATATTAAGAGCTACTGGGATGGTGATGAATCGATCTGCACGTGGAAAGCAGAAGACTTTCACACGGCGGGGTGGCCGAATGTATTAAACGGCGGTATTATTTCCGGTGTGATTGACTGCCACTGTGTTCAAACTGCAATGGCCGCGTATTATAAAGACAAGCCCCAAGAGATGCGGGAAGACCCGCCATACTGGTTCGCCACCGGATATCTTAAAGTTGAATTTTTAAAACCCACACCGATCGATACGCCGGTTCGGCTGCGGGCACGTGTCCGGGAGCTTCACGAAAGGAAAGCGCTGGTGACATGTCGCCTGTATTCCGAGGATATTGAATGTGCGCGTGGGGAAGTGCTGGCTGTCAGGGTGCCTGCGGGGCAGGGGCTGAAAGCGGCCAAACAATAGCCGCAATTTCGTCAGAAAGCGCGCATCATTACTGCCCACCCGCTCATCGCTAAGGCCACGGCAACGAACAGCGCTTTTAAGGCCGGCTCCAGCAGTCTTATCGAAGCGATCACCACCGAGATTACCAGCGTTGCGAATATCACAATTGCCGGGGCCATTAACAGCGGAATCTTATCCGCTATTTCCAATAGATGCTGCATCTTTATTTATCCGTTTGTTTTTTAGGATTCGTTTTCAGCCGGCCGATTTAAGGGTATCTGTGTTTTCGATGTGCGGTTTTCGGCGTGAAGGTCTGCTTTGAGCTTCAGCTATCAGAAAGTTTGATTTTACGGAATGGTTGAATTGGGCGCTGAGATTATATATGCACCATATCTTGTATGTCAAGAATAAATAACCACAATATATGACGAAATCAAACCATTTCGATGTGACCCTCTATTGATAAACAATAAACATCAATGACAAAAAGTGAATTATTAATTTTAGCTTTACTTTTGAATACGGCTCTGGTAAAAGTGCCAGCTTCCAGGTGTAAAGTTCTGCGCAGCAATCGGCAGAATGGTGTTGCGTAAGTGAAAGGCGCATTTAAAATGAAAGATGAAAAAACGTTGTGGTATGAAAATTATGAGCCGGTCCGGGAATATCTGGACAGAGAGTTTCCCAGGAAATCCACGGCCGCAAAGAAAAATCCGAAACCGGTGAGGTTTTCCTGGCTGGAAATAATGAAGAAATCATTTCGAATCAAATAAGATCGCCTTTTTTAATCCTTCTATAAGCTCAAACCATCCGCACCGAATCAGCTCCAACCATTTTGATCTAATCGAACTTTGTTTCCTCCGCCGATCGCTCTGCCTTGAAAGCCAGGCGCACCTTTGATATCTATTGATATCCAGACATCTCACACGTTTTCTGTTTTAGTTATTTTCTCTATAAATCACAGGTTATAGATTCTAATCCCCCCGCTTTTGACGGTGCTAACTCTTTTTAAATACTTCGCTTTTCTGCAAAGGAGAATATAATATGGATTTAGAATTTAAGGACCGTTTTATAAGTTTATGGGAAAGATACTTTGACGGAGCCGAATTCCCAATAATTTTTTATTATACCAGCCAGAAAGGCCGTGGAGAACTCGTGCCCGGGCCATCGACGGGTCATCAATGTTTCATTGGGGTTTTGAACAGGGTGAGAAAGGGTCAGGCCTTATGTTTTGGAGCCGCGTCTTTCGGATGCGGCGGGGCAAAAAGGTACACAGGGTATACCCGGGAAATGTCAATGCCGAATTTTGAATACTTCCTCTCCTGCGGCATTGAGGGCGAAATTGAGGGCGAGCGTTACAAAAAATCACCCGAAATCGTCCGACAGCTTATGGAGAATTCTCCCCGGTTTGAGGCACCTGACAATTACATTGTTTTTAAGCGCTGGGATAAGCTTGACCAAATGGATGCGCCTGAGGTGGTTATATTTTTCGCACAGCCAGATGTTTTGTCCGGTCTTTTTACGCTAAGCGGCTTTGAAGAAGTCGAACGAGAATCAATAGCTGCCCCCTTTTGTGCCGGCTGCGCATCAATAGTCCTGTACCCATATCTTGAAATCGAAAAGGATCGCCCTCGGAGTATTCTCGGAATGTTTGACGTTTCAGCCCGACCATATGTGCCTGAAGACACGCTCAGTTTTGCCGTTCCCATGACCAAGTTTAGAAGCATGGTGGACGATATGGAGGAGAGCTTCCTGATCACCCGGAGCTGGACAAAGGTTAACAGAAGAATTAAAGGCCCGGATTAATTTTAATCATTCTCAATACAGATGCGCTCGACTGATATTTAGGTTTTGAGCAGGTGATCATAAAAACTAATGGTGCAGGGGGCAAAATGTCGGCCCTATTTACATCTAAAAAAATCGGTAAAAAGGAGATTCAGAATAGATTCGTACATTCCGCCACCTATGAGTGCATGGCGGGCGATAATGGCGAGGTTACCGCTAAGCTTATCAAAAGATACCGCCGGATAGCAAAGGGTGGAGCAGGGTTGATAATTCCCGGATATTGTTTTGTGATGCCCACCGGCCGTGCTGTCAAACGTCAAACCGGAATACACAATGAGGATATGATCGGGGGACTCAAAAATCTGGTTGATGTCGTTCATGCCAACGGCAGTAAAATTGCTTTTCAGCTGGTCCACTCCGGTAGGCAGACAAATAAGCATGTAATCGGTCAAACTCCCATGGGCCCGTCAACAGGGCCGAGAGATAATATTTATATGGTAAAACCCAGGGAGATGACCGAAGAAGAAATTCAGGAAACCATCAAGGCCTTTGGCGCGGCTGCTTTTCGTGCCGGTGAGGCAGGCGCAGATGGCGTACAGGTGCATGCCGCCCACGGTTATCTGGTTAATCAATTCCTTTCGCCTTTTTTTAACAGGCGGCAGGATTCCTGGGGCGGTTCCGATGAAAATCGATTTCGATTTATAAAGGAAGTTGTCCGGGAAATAAGAAAAAATATTTCCGATGACATGTTCGTGCTGGTTAAACTAAATACTCAGGATTTTACACCCGGGGAAGGGATAACCATTGAACTGTCTAAAAAATATGCACAATGGCTGGCTGAATTGCCGGTTGACGGCCTGGAGGTAAGCTGCGGCACACTGTGCTATTCTATGTTTAATATGGTTCGGGGAGATGTGCCGACAGAAGAAATTATAATGCGGCTTCCCCTGTGGAAGAAAATATTGGGGAAACTGCTGTTTAAAGGCATGGAAGGCAAATTTGACCTGCAGGAAGGATATAATCTGGAGGCCGCCAGAGCAATAAAACCGGTTATCGGAGAAATTCCTTTGTTTGGTCCTTTTATAAGAGAGCCCGACATCGTCAAAAAAATAAGTGACGGAAACGCCGACGCGGTCACCTGCGTGTCCTGCAATAAATGCTTTGCCGCAGCAGCCAATTACATGCCGGTGTATTGTTATAATAAAGGGTTTCCAAAATAAATCCCAGGAATTTCAGCGCCGGTTTAGTGGAGCCTGCAGGATTTGGAAGGAAGAAATTTTCCAAATTTTAAAAATCTTATTCAGCCTTCAGGATTTGACAACAGTTTTTATTGCTATTCAAAAGCCAAAAAGGCAGCGTCAGAAGCGACGCTGCCTTTTTGTTTTTTCCTTTGATTCGTTAATTGGTTCAGCTTTAGTCAAATCGTTAATTCGCCAAATCGTCAATGGATATTATCCATTTTTAACGAATTGACGATTCGACCATTTGACTATTTAACCAATGGTATTAACCAAAATTCGTTTTTGATTCCAGCTCCTTAAGCTTCATCCTTAAGCGTTTATTGTCCTCCCACAGCTCGAGATTGCGGTTTCTTTCAGATTTGATGAGCTGTTTCGCTTTAACGACAAGCGCCTTCTTGTAAGCATTGGTTTGCTTTTTTATCTCAACGTTTTGCGACTTAACCTGAAGCTGCAGTTTTCGGAGTCCGCCCTCGATTTTTTCCAGCCGGCGCAGAAATCCATCACCGTCGTACGGTTTTGAAACCGGATGTTGCGCCTTTTCATAGGCACTTTTGTCATACAGCCCGATAATGCCCAGTTCATTAATGACGACCTCTATAATCCGGTGATCGATCTGAACCGCTTCGTCGGCAAAGCCGTATACCAGCGCCGAATCGCACAGCAGATTGATCATCCGGGGAATGCCCCTGGAAGCCCGGTAGATTGCCGCAATGGCATCGCCAGAGAAGGTGTCGGCTTTTCCGCCGGCCTTTTTGAGCCGAAATAGGATGTAATTCCGCGTCTCGACAGCGGTCAGAGCCTGCAGGTGATAGTTAACGGCGATGCGCTGGGCGAATTGGGCCAGGGAGGGATTTTTAAAACGGGCCTGCAGCTCCGGCTGGCCCACCAGAATGATCTGCAGCAGGATCCGATCGTCGCTCTGAAAATTTGAGAGCATCCGGATCTCCTCCAGGGTGGCGTCGCTCAGATTCTGGGCTTCGTCGATAATCAGCAGCACCTGCCTGCCCTCAACATACTGCTCGAGCATAAACTTGTATAAAAGCTCCAGGTTCCTGGCCTTGTCATCAAGGCTGTATTCCAGATCGAAACTTTGCATGACGAAAATAAAAAACTCTTCCGCGGTCACATTGGTGTTGAAGATCACCGAGGAAACGATGCTGCTGTCGATGTTTTTCAGCAGGTAACGGATCAGGGTGGTTTTCCCGGACCCGATTTCACCGGTCAGCAGAATAAAGCCCACGTTGTCGTTGAGTCCGTATTCCAGGCAGCTGAGCGCATTTTTGTGCTTGGGGCTCAGGTACAGGTAATCCGGATTGGGCACAATCTGAAACGGCTTCTCCTTAAACCCGTAAAATTCTTCGTACATGGTTTAAATCCTTTGGATTTAGTTAACTGGTTAATTAGTCAAATAGTCAAATGGTTGATTCGTTTAAAATGTGGAAATGGGGACGTCCCTTCTATTTTTCCATTTTAAAAATCAAGGGAACGGCCTCGACTCGTTTTAAAAGCAAAATCCGCCACAATGTCTGGCGGATGCGCATTTTAAGCCGAATCGCAATCCGCCACACATTCTGGCGGACCATTGGGCTTTAGATGCATTTTTGAGATATCTTCTTATTTTACTTGCAAATCTTTAGCTGATAATGATATCAAGCGCTTTTCTAATTTGACGGGATGATCTGGAGCACAGCGTTGGGAAACGATAAACAGGGTAACATTATTCTGGGGGGTGTCGCCGCCCTCTGCGTAGTTTTTTTCTGGTCGGGTTGGATCGTCATCAGTCGGCTCGGTGTAACCAACCACCTGACCGTTTATGATGTCACCGGCCTCAGGCACGGCATCGGAGCCGCAGTGGCCCTGCCCTATATTATCTGGAGCCGGGCCTGGCGTGGTCTCACCTTTTTGCGAACCCTTATCCTGACACTGACAGCGGGGGTGCCTTACGCCCTGCTGGCCTATTTTGGGCTTGTTTACGCCCCGGCCGCCCATGGGGGCGTTTTCCTGAATGGCTGTCTGCCCATATTCACCAGCATCTTCACCTGGATCTGGATCGGGCAGCGGAGTCGAGTATCTCAAATTGTCGGCCTGGGTATCATCCTGGCCGGTGTTATTCTGGTGGGGTATGAAGGGTTTGTATCTTCAGGCGGGGGAATGACCTGGGTCGGAGATTTTCTGTTTCTGGGCGCAATCGCCCTCTTCGCCCTCTTTATGGTTGCCAACCGGGTCTGGTCCGTAAACCCCGGTCAGGTTATCTTCGCGGCGACCATTGTCAGCGCCGTCTACTATGTCCCGATCTGGCTGTTCTGGCTGGACAGCAACCTTAGCGTTGCTCCCGCCTCCGAAATTCTGCTGCAAGGGGCATATCAGGGTCTGGTCCCCGGTGTGCTGGGCATATCCTGCCTTAATATCGCCGTCCGCCAAATAGGCCCCCGCGCTACGTCGGTGTTTCTTTCGTCCGTGCCGGTCGTGGCTGCCCTGACGGCCATACCGATCCTCAATGAGTTGCCCGGCCTGCCGGCCTGGATCGGCATGATCGTAGTCACCTTCGGCATCCTGCTGGCACTGGGAATCATCGGTTTCCATCAGGAGACTGTGCCTCACACAACAGGTCCGGCCCAGGTAGGCCCAGAATAAAAAGTGATGGCGGTGCTGAGCCCTAAAAATTTAAGCGAGAATATTCGTGATAGAAACCGATCATATCAATAAAAAAGTGATATTTGCGCTTTTTCTGATTCATTTTATCGGCGATTTTTTCCAGTCTTTCGTTCGGCCGCTGCTGCCGGTGCTGGCGAATAAATTTGAATTGAGCCTGGCTCAGGTTGGATTGGTTGCCGGGATTGCAACATTTATGGCGTTTTTAATTCAGCCCCTTTTCGGCTACCTGGCTGATCGCTATAAAACCCGGCTAATCCTATTGATCGGTTCGTTTATGGGGGCCTTCTGTATTCCCATGGTGGGCCTTGCGCCTTATTTCTGGATCGTTCTTTTATTAATCGCTATGGGTTCCATCAGCTCGGCCATCTATCATCCCACTGCAGCCGGAATGGTTTCGGTTTACGCCGGCCAGCGCACCGGTTTGGCCATGTCTATTTTCGGCCTGGGAGGCACCCTCGGTTTCACACTGGGGCCCCTCGCGTGTACATCCTACGTAACCTTCATGGGACTGCAACGCCTGCCGGTTCTGACCATTTTCGGGGTGCTGATCTTTGCGATTCTTTTCATTATAATTCCGGCGGTGGATGGTGACGGTTCCCCCCGTAATGATTTCTTCGGCACGCTAAAAGAAAGCTTCGGTGAAGTGTGGAAATCGATATTGTTGATCTGGTCGCTCGCCTTTTCCAGGGCTTTGGTGGAACAGTCCCTGCTGACTTTCATACCGGTACTGACAACCGCCGAGGGGCACTCGCTGGTGTCTGTGGGCGGCATTGTTTCCCTTTTCACCATCGGCGGATCGATAAGTGCGCTTATCTGCGGCCACCTGGTCGACCGGATTGGTTTTAAGCCCGTTTACCTTTTTTCCTTTGCACTTGCATCTCCCTTCATCCTGCTGTTTATCAACGCCGGCGGATGGTATATTTATCCCTTTTCACTGCTGGCGGGATTTTTTCTTCTGGCCACCTTATTTCCTGCAATCGCGCTGGCGCAAAAAGTCGTCCCCAGGGGGCGGTCCTTGGTGTCCAGTATCATCATGGGGTTGGGCATGGGCCTGGCAGGGCTAATGATGCCCCTTGTCGGTCGAATCGCCGACGCATTCGGCATCCGCACGGTTTTAATCTGTATCGGGTTGATTCCCCTGGCAGCCCTCATTCTGGTACGCAAATTGCCCGAACCCGGAAAATAGATCTGATCCTCTATCTGTGAAAATCTGTGTCCCAAAAACAGGAAAAATTTCTAACATATTTAAATTATTAATAATTTGACTTATTTGTTGCAATAAATCCGAAACTGTTCTACAATATTTCTTATCGGTATCACTTCTTCTGTCTCGACCTCTTCTTCTCAAGCTCAACTCTCTGAGAGAAGAATTTTTATTGGCATTGCACTTACGCCTTGATGGGGATCAGCCTGCCTTTCAGGGCCTCATCGAAGCATTTTATTTTCCATTAACACAAAACCAAAACGAACAACCAGCAACTTCAAAGCTCAATCGGCAAAGGGGTCGGTGTTCGTCAGCTGTGGGAGGCTACGCGCATCACTCTAAATGGATCCGCACGATCCAAGATGGAACAACAGAGGGAGGCAAGCATGGCGAATGAGTTTCTGAAATTGCCGATGTCAGGCCTCCAGGGGGCTCGATTTTCTCCTGGAGGCTTTTATTTTCGATGGTTTCCGTTTTTCGGGCACCAGGCGTCAGGCATGAGGCATGAGGTTTCAAATACAAAGCTTTAGGAAGCGTTACCGTTTTATGGTTGAAGGAGACAATTCGTTTATAGCGGTTTAGTGTTGATAATATTAGGGATTTTGACTATACTAGAAACGATTGATACAGAATTAACCCTTAGTTTTAGGTGAGTGACTAAATTTAAAAACATTCCGGCGTAAGACACGAAGTGAAATTTTGGGTTCACAGGGGTTTGGTTTGGTTATGAGTGCTTCAAAGAAAGATCAGAACATAAAGCAATATAATGTCACAATTTCAAAATTGATTAAACTTATTTTGGACTTGAATGAGGAACACCAGGAAGCGCTCCTTAAAAAAGGGCAGGAACTGCTTTCAAAAGAAAAAAGAGCGCCCAGAAAATCATGTCGCATACCGGTAAAATACGAGACGTTTGACCGGGTGTACTCGGACCGGATCATGAATATCAGCCAGAGCGGGGTTTTTATCGAAACCCGGAGACCCATATTTGTCGGAGAAAAAATTTTAATGGATTTTAAAATCGAAGGGGTCAATAAACCGCTGAAAATAGAAGGTAAAGTTGTACATACATCAAGCCAGGGAGTGGGCATTGAATTTAAAAATGTTGATCCTACCTTAGCCCAGATTATGCCCGCCATCCTTGACCTGATGCAAGGCTGACATAGAGCCTGTTGAGCATATGCCGTGCCCGGGATTTAGCCGGCATTTTTAAATATCTTTTAGCTTCTCTCCGGAAAACACGCCATACTTCCAGCATTTCCGACTTTTTCAAAAGTTCTTTAAGGGGTCCGCCGACTTCGCAAATTACGCCGAAGATTTATAATTAGCCACGGACCCACACAGACGCACGCCAACTTTTGTTCGGCCGACCCGTCGTCGCTAAAGCTGTGTCGGGTCGCTCGATGAAAAGAAAACTGTCTGTGTATGTCTGTGTGGGTCTGTGGTTAATTTTACATTCTGTCCTATCGAGCCACTTAAAAGGCGGTTATTGGGAATGGCTCTAATGAGCGACTGAGATGAGGGCGTCCTTGATCAGACCTTTTGATGGGCGGCGAAGGCCGTAAATTGCCTTTAAAAAATCGCTGCATTCATCGCAGAATTTTAGGCCGCGGCCGTCGACGATGGCGCGAACGTAACCGCGATAGCCGAATTTATTGAACTCGCCCCTGCTCATGGGGCACAATGAGCCATCTTCGGCCGGCTTAAAGGAGGCGTGGTCGGTTAAGCCGAGGTTATGCCCGACTTCGTGCAGGGCCACTTTGGTGGTGCGGTTGATGAATAGATCGATTTCTCTGTCGGAAACCATATTGCGCGGCGCCAGCTTTTTGGTGGAAACGACGGCCACATCATTTTTGGGGTTTTTCCCGCCAATGATCGAATTATAAAATTCGTCTTCATCGTCCACCTTTAAATCAGCATCGGTGATTCCCAATGTATTCCCGCGATATTTCTCGCCTAGGATCAAAGTTAAAAGCTGGGCATCGATGCTATCGACAACCGGCGACTCATGATGCGACAATCTGATTTCCCCGATGATGCCCCGGAAGGATTCCAGCAGGCCGTTGCCAATCTCTTTGAGACTGCTGTAGGTAATATAGCTTCCCACACGTACCAGATTTAATTTCGAAATATTTTTTAGCATCTCGATCTATTCCTATCAGGAAGTGGGTAAGATGTAAAAATAAAATTGCGTTTTTTCAGGTTAACATCTTTAAAATATTATGCAAAATTCACGCCATTTTTAGGAAAAATCCCGCAAACCACCCCTTAAAAGCGATCGCTTATCAGCCCATATTTGTCCATACGCTGTTTGGTCTTCTTGCATAGGGATCATCGGGGGGCACTGATTTTTTTACTAACCGCAGACGCACGCAAATATGCGCAGACAGTATCTTTTCCTTGCTAGACCTGAGCAAGGAAAAACTGCATGCCCTGCGGGCAAACAGTTTTAATTTACTTAGACGTTATAATACTCACGAACCCTATACGAATATTACAAGGTTGGAATGTGTTTAATCGCGAAGCGATTGACATGTTTTGGCCGAGCAGGTCGCTCGGCCAAAGGTTAGTGTGCGTCTGTGTGTGTCTGTGGCTAATAAAAAACCTGCGATCGGCTGCGTGTGTCTGCGGTTAATTTATCTTTTAAAGAGGGCAAAAATCCAGGTAGGTTATTGTTTCTTGCGGTTGGTTTTTTTCGCAGCCGGCAGGTAAATGTAAAAAGTGGTTCCCCGTCCCTTTCTGGACTCCACGTTAATGTAACCTTCGTGACTTTTGACAATTCCGTAAACCGCTGCCAGTCCCAGACCGGTGCCCCTGCCGGTTATTTTGGTGGTAAAAAAAGGATCAAAAACACGCTGCTGGGTCTCTTTGTCCATACCGACGCCTTTGTCGGTGATGTTTATTCGGAGGTATTTACCCGATTTGGCTTTATACAGTGTGCTTTTGATATCGGTGTGGGTCACGTTTTTGGTCTCTAAAAGGAGCTTTCCACTGCCATCCATCGCATCGGCGGCATTGATGTATAGATTCAGCAGCATCTGCTCCATCTGGCCCTGATCGGCTTCTATGTTATGCGGCCGCCGGGTGAGCTTGCGATGAATGCTGATTTCATTTTTCATTTTACCAAAGGCCGTGGATGTATTTTCAACGATTTCGTTGATGTTGATCACCCCGGCCTGATAGCGTCCCTTGCGCGCATAACCGATAAGCTGACTGGTCAATTCGGCGCCTTCTTGAATTTGTTCTTCAATTTTCTTCAAAGACGCGTAATGCGGATGGGAGGAATCGATATCATAGAGCAGCAACGAGGTGTGCCCCTGAATGCCCATCAGGAGGTTGTTAAAGGCATGCGCGGTCCCCCCCGCCAGGGTGCCGATGGCTTCCAGTTTGGCGGCAAATTGAAGCTGGGCATCCATCTTCTTCTTCCGGGTTATGTTGCGGACAAAATTTAATGTGGCCGGCTTTCCTTCCCAGTCGATCTGTGCGGTGGTGTCCTCAATCCATATTTCTTTGCCCGTTTTGCTCACAATCCGGAACGAATAGATGCCGGGGGCTTTTTCGCCTTTGAGTTTCTTTCTATACCTGGTAACGACCCTTTCCCGGTCTTCCGGGTGGACAATCTCATGGACGGGAAGTGTTTCAAGCTCTTCGTTCGTATAGCCCAGCACACCGCACGTTTTACGGTTGGCAAATTTTATGACACCATCCTGAATGATAAAGATGGCTTCACCGGCTTTTTCAAATACAAGCTTATATTTCTCCCAAAGCGTCAGCAGATCTTCCTGGACCTGGATCCGCTTCTCGATATCGGCTTCCAGCGCTTCGATCCTGGCTTCTAATTCTTCGTAAGTTGGTTTCGAGGCCGCCGTTTCCGTCCGCAGTGAACGGACCGACCCGCTACGCTTAGGTGCCTTAAATTTTAACGATGTGCCGCCCACGTATTCCCCCCCAAATTTACGGTGCCTGACAGAAAAACTGCACAGGCTTTAATTTATGACGATATCGGCAAATAACCAGACAAGCTAAATCGTGCGGGTGGATACTTTAAAAAAATGAATGCGGTTATAGCTCGCAAAATTCATACCAATTCTTCATAAAAAATTTATCGTTTTCATATCCTATAGTTATGAATTTCAGGCTTTGGGGGCAGGGGTTTTGCTGACAAAAGTTGTCAGTTTTTGTGCCGATAAATGTCAGATTGGATGGATTTAAACCTTATTTGACTATTTGACCATTCGACCGATTCACCAATGACCAAATCTGAGCGCACGGGGGTGGCGGTTATCTCAGAGTTTCACACCGGGCCAGGTTGCGATTGGATCCGTTGAGCGGACGATGCGCATGCCCGCATCGGCGAATTTTTGGAAGGCTTCGTTGGCCGGCTCGGTGTAATCGATAACGTCCGGAATAACCACCGGTGAAGAGCAGTCCTCTAAAAGATAAACTTTTTCGCTAAGCTTTTTGTCGGCAATATTGATTTCGTTCAACAGGTCCTCAATTGTCCAGGCAACACAGTGGCTTTTAGCCTGACCGGCAATAATCACGGCATCAAAATCCAGCAGTTTTTGAATAAACCCGACATTCTTTTCAGCAATCCCCTCGCCTGAAGGGCCCGCCAGTACCTCCGGGCTGAGAACCGAGTAATTCTCGGTGAACGGATTGCCGCCTTTCTCCTGAAAATCCGGCTGGCTCAAGCGGGCGATGCTGTGAAAGAAGACCGCTTCCTCCACGGCCGAAACCAGGGCATGGCCGATCCCGCCGAGCATGGCATGATAGGGCCATATCGTAAGATCGTATTTGCCGCCCTCTTTTAATTGCCGGGTATAGTGGCGTAAAAATTCCTGGCCGTAGGCTTCTTCGATCTGCAGGCTGGCGGCCAGTAACGGGTTAAATTTCCAGGCCCCTTTTTCAATATCATTTACGCTAACAAGGGTATAGGGTGCTGGATGCTCGCCGGCATCATTTGTCAGAAAGATGTCGTGGAAGATCTGCATGACCTGATGCGTATCCATTGTCGGGCAGATCTCGGTAATCACATTGAGATTGCGATACATAAAATCACACAGCCGGCGATTATCATCCACGGCACCGGTTCCGGAAGTTCCGCCGACATAGAGCTCAAAGTCCGGAATACAGAAGGTATTCTGGACATCGACCAGCAGCAGGGAAATTTTAAACGCGTCACGGAAGGCCGGCTGCAGTTTATGCTGCCGGGCCCACCCGCGAGCGTCATCGGCGCGCCCCTGATAAGGGACTTTCCAGACTTCACCCACACTTTGCGGGTTGAAATGCGGCGGAATCGGAAGTTCATTGGCTGGCATGGCTCACCTCCCGGCTAAGCGTTAATAATTCTACTGGATCTCTACCTCCTATATATGGCAATAGATCATTGGGGTGTCAATCAAGGTTCATTTTTTCAGAAGACAGCGGTCAGAAGATAAAATCCGATAATGAGCAAACTATCTGACCTCTGTTCTCTGTCTTATGGTCACTTGCCGCCGGTTGCCGGTTGCTAATTTCTGGCAACCGCTGCGGGCTGCCCTAGTTCTGGTCACCGGTTCCTGGCTGTTTGTCTCTGGGTCGGCCAGCAGCAAGCCTGCGACGAGCTCAGCCGAGTCGAAGCAAGCAGCCAGTAGCCAACTTAAACCTTTGAACCGGGAGACTAACTGACGACGCTTCTGATGAATTTATTGATTCTGGTGTTGGCTTTACGGGCCAGTTCGATCGGAAAAAAATTAAAGGTATGAATCCCCCCGGGATAGACCGCCAATTCAGACGGATTGCCGGCAGCCACCCAGCGCATATGCATAAACAGGGAATCATCGATGAGCGGGTCCATGGTTCCCACCGTAAAAAAGGCCGGCGGCAGACCGGATAGATCGGCATAAAGCGGCGATATATCCGGATCGTACACGTTGCCATCCGGCACATAATTTTCATTAAACCACTCTATGATCCTGGTGCTCAAAATTAAATATCTTTCACCCCAGCGCCGGACACTGGGGGTCATGGACATATCGTAGGCGCCATAGGTAAGGGCCGCTCCGCAAAAGCCCGCGAAACCGTGGCGATCACGCATTCTCAGCAGGGTGACCACGGAAAGATTCGCCCCGGCCGACTCCCCTCCAATGACCAGCCTGTCGGTATCGAATTCTGCGCCGCTGTTTTCAGCAAGCCAGACGGCCACCGCCTCGCAGTCGTCCGGTCCGGCGGGATAGGGGTTTTCCGGCGCCAGCCGATAGCCCACGCTCACCACGGCTGTCTGACAGGTCCGGCATATATCGAAGAGAAGTTCATCGTGCTGATCGGCGGTGCCGAGCATAAATCCGCCGCCGTGAATATGCATGTAAACCCCGGCGGCCTTTTCCGGAATGAAGACGCGAATGGGGATATCGCCGGCCGGTCCGGGAACCGTGCGGTCCTGCGCCTGGTCCAGGCGCTTGATGGGACCAAATACCGAATTGCCGGCAGCACGCGCATCGCGAATGATTTGAGGCTCAAATTTGTATAAAGGCGGCGCGGTTGAAAGTTCTTTTTCAATGCGTTCAATGAAATCCGCAGTTTCGGAATCGATGGCAGCGGGATCAAACAGTTTTGAATCAACGACGGATGGCTGCGACATAATCCCTCCAAGGGTAGTGGCCGAATTGAGCGCTGAACGCTCAATTCGGCCTTATTGGTTATTCGTTATTAGAAAAGGCTCGCTTATTCAAATTGAGGGTTATCCGTCATTCGTCTGAAAGTTTTGCGAACCCCCAGCTGTGTGAAAAACGAACCAAGGGCAACGCCCGGAGAAGGCCGGTTTCTAAAAGTATGCAGGGTCCGGCTCAGAATACGGCCCATACTGAAACCTTCATTCAGAACCCGGGAATTAGAATCGTACATTTCTTTTGGATCCATCGTGGGGTGCTTGAAAACGATGGCGTCTCCTCCATAGTGATCCCACGATCGTTCGGTAAATATTCGGCCCTGTTCGAGGTACTCATCGTAGATCGGGCTTCCGGGCATCGGCGTTAAGGTTATGATAAAGGGAATGATCTTCATTTCATCGCAAAAATCCAGCGTGCGCCGGTATGTTTCCGGTGTGTCTTCGTCCCAGCCGATGACAAAAAAACCCATGATCTCAACGCCTAATTCCTGAATAATTCTGATGTTTTCCCGCATCTTATCGACATCAAAAACATCCGGCGAGGTGAAGTGAAGCTTTCGCCAGGCCCCGGACTGCTTCTGCCCCGCGCCGGACAAGGATTCCAATCCGGCGGCGATTGAACAAAGCCCGCTTTCGGCTGCCAGTTCGACAATCTTGCGACCGTCTCTGTAATTTAAGGCCGATAAACCGCCGGCACCGCTCCATAGCCGTTTCGGCCGCAACCCCGCCAGCTCTTTATACAGATCCAGATAGTATTGATTTTCCTCCGGTCGGTCCACTATCTGGGGATGACCGAATACGCTGTCGTCCACATTAAAGTAGTTTTTGCGCAGGGTATCGACTTCGGCAACCACCTCGTCGATGGGTCGATGGCGAATCCGGGAACCAAAAATCGGCGTTACCGGGCAAAACCGGCAGAAATTGGGACACCCGCGGGTGGTAAAAATCGAATCCATGATATAGCGGTCCCGCGGCAGCAAGTCCCGCCGCATCATCGGAAGACTGGCAAGCTCCGGCCTTTGGGGCCGGTGATATACGCTGCCCTCGAGCGAATCTTTTTTGTAGGTGCCGCAGACATAATAATCTTTTAAACTGCCGTTTTGAACATCGCTCAGAATTAGCGGCCAGAGCTCTTCGGCCTCACCGATGGCAACTGCGGAAGCATGCTGCTTGGCCTCTTGCGGAAAGGCAAAAATGTGGGGTCCTCCCAAAACCACGGTCCTGCCCCTGGCCCTAAATTTGTCGGCAATGTCATAAGCAATCAGCGCCAGCGGTGTGCGAACCGTGATTCCAACAAGGTCGCAGGCAGCATCGTAATCGATTTCATCTCCGTAAAACATGTCGGCCAGTTCAACATCATGTTCCGGCGGGGTCAGCGCTGCCAGCAATGTCGGCGCCAGAGGCATAACCGGAAACGCGACCTTGCCCATTTCAACATTGCGCCCGGGAAAGATGAGTTTAATTTTCATTTTAACCTCGCATTTAGGTCATATCACCAGCATTTATCACTAGCTGCTCCCCGGCTGCCCGAATTTCTCAGACACCAGCTTCCGGGTTTCATGCTTGCGGTGGCAGGCGACGAGATGGCCGCTTTCCATGGCTTCAAGCAGCGGTTCTTCTGCCCGGCAGCGATCAACGGCAAAGGGACAGCGGGTGTGAAACCGGCAGCCTGCGGGCGGATCTACCGGACTGGGGACATCGCCGGAAAGCACGATGCGCCAGGGCTTGTGCTCGACATCGGGAACCGGAATGCCCGAGAGCAGCGCAATGGTGTATGGGTGCAGCGGGCGGGCGAAAAGATCTTTGGTCCGGGCGATTTCCACGATTTTCCCCAGATACATCACCGCCAGGCGATGGCTGATATATTTGACCACCAGAAGGTGGTGGGTGACAAAAAGATAGGTCAAACTCAGCTTCTGCTGGAGTTGCATCAGCAGATTGAGGATCTGGGCCTGAACGGAAACGTCCAATGCAGAGGTGGGCTCATCCAGTACGATAAACTCCGGATGGGTCGCAATCGCCCGGGCAACCGCGATGCGCTGGCGCTGCCCGCCGGAAAATTCGTGGGGATAACGCAGGTAGTGATCCCGGGTTAATCCCACAATTTCCAGCAGCTCTTTGACGCAGTCTGCCAGCGCACGGCCGCTGAGGCTATTCTGGGCTTTGATGGGTTCGGCAATGATATTTTTGATCAGCATGCGCGGGTTTAACGAGGTGGTCGGATCCTGAAAGACCATCTGGAGCTTGCCACGAATACCTAATTTTTTGATGGCGCGCTTCTTTAATGTCCCGATATCGGCGGATTGATCTGTCCCGTTTCTGCGGGGGTAATAATGGATGTGGCCCTCTGTTGGGGTGTGCAGGCGAATGATGGCTTTTCCGGTGGTGGTTTTGCCGCAGCCGGATTCACCCACCAGCCCCAGGCACTCGCCGCGAAAGATATCCAGGTCGATACCGTCCAGGGCTTTGACATCGGCGACTTTGCGCTGCAAAACACCCCCCAGGATGGGGTAGTACTTTTTAAGACCTTTTATTTCCAGAATCTTTTGCATTTTTTCGTATTCACCGCCCGCTTCGCTCGAGGCGCAAAGTACGCTGAGAAATTTTCTTTCATTTGCCGCTGAGACGCCGCCAAATGAAAACCCTCAGCCCTGCGGGCAGGGTTAAATATTAATTTAAACTTATCAAATCCGTTGCTTTGATCTAACAATCTACTGAAAACACCAACTATTTGAAGCGAAGCTTCAGATGGTTTTGATTTGCCGGCATCTCCCGGCAAATCAAAAAAATAAACCCTCTGCGATCTCTGCGTCTCCGCGGTGAGTCACTTTTTCGAGGTGGCCCAGTAGCAGGCTACCTGGTGATTTTTGGCGGCTTCGATCATCTCGGGAAACACCCCTTTGCACTTTTCCATGGCACGCGGGCAGCGTGGATGAAAACGGCAACCGGAAGGCGGTGACACCAGATTGGGCACACTGCCTTCGATACTCTCAAGCGCCCCTTCCTGGGAAAGCCGCGGCACGGAATTAAGTAATGCCTGTGTATATGGATGTCTGGGCGAACGAAATAAATCTTTGACGTCGGCCACCTCGCAAAGATTACCGGCGTACATGACGCCGACCCGATCACAGGTTTCGGCAACAATACCCAGATCGTGGGTGATCAGCAGCACCGATGATATCTCTTTTTGTTTAAGCTCGCGCAACAGCTCTATGATCTGCGCCTGAATGGTGACGTCCAGATTGGAAGTGGCTTCATCGGCAATCAAAAGAATGGGATTGCAGGCCAGGGCAATGGCGATCACAATGCGCTGTTTCATGCCGCCGGATAAATTATGCGGATAACGCTTGACGATCTCATCGGCACTGGCGATGCCCAGTTTCGCGATAATTTCGATCGAACGCCGCAGGGCCTCCTGGCGCAGTCTCCGGTCCCATCTTTTGAGGATCGGAATCCGTCCCATCACTTTCAGAATCCAGGCATCCGGCTTTTTCTCTGCGGTCCGGTACAGGGCCTGCAACACTTTTCTAAGTGGATAAAACGTATGGCAGTCGTCCCCTTTAAAATCGGCGCTTATCTTTTTGCACATCTCCCTTTTACGATGGAACAGGAAGCTTTCCGAAACCTGGTCACCGATACTCATGATCGGATTCAGGGCTGCGTTGGGCTCCTGGAAAATCATCGAGATGCTGTCTCCCCGTAAAGCCCGCATGAAAGATTCGGTTTGCTGCAGCAGATCTATCGCTTTTTGATCGCCGCCGGCGGCCGGATAAAAGAGGATCCGGCCGCCTTCAACTTTTCCCGGCTCCTGTATAATCCGCATCATCGAACGGACGGTGACGCTTTTGCCGCAACCGGATTCGCCCACAAGTCCGAATGTAATGCCGTGATCGATGTCGAGGTTTACTTTGTCCAGAGCCTTGACGACCCCTTCGTAAGTGTAGAAGTTGGTCACCAGGTCAACTGTTTCAATCAGTTTAGCCATTTTCTTTTTTCTTTTTAGACAGGATTTACTGGATATTTTTTTGGCTTTCCAGATGAAAGCCAAAAAACTTCAATCGCCTGCGGCGAAGAAAAATTTAAAACCTAAGGAGAAATTCTTCCTTATAAAACTGGTAATTTGTTTTTCCCGCCGTTAGGCGGGATTGAGTTTCATCACTTTCTTCTGGAAAGTGATGAAAAATAAAAATAATCCTGAATAATCCTGTAAATCCTGTAAAAAAATTAAATCAAACATGCAAAAATCCGCATTCCGCAATCCAAAATCCGCAATCGAATCATCATCTTCTTCTCAGCTTGGGGTCGAAGGCGTCGCGCAGGGCGTCGCCGATTAAATTCCAGGCCAGAACAAAAAGGATGATGCACCCGCCGGGAATAACGATGGTGTACCAGAACCGCAAAGGATCATCCAGCGGACCGACAATGTAATTTCGGGCCAAGGCGACCATCTGACCCCAATCCGCATATCCTTTGGGAGGGCCCAGACCGATAAAACTGATAAAAGCCGCCGTAATCACCATGGAGCCCATGTCCATGGAGGCCATGATCAATACCGGATAAATGGCATTGGGCAGGATGTGTCGAAAAATGATCATAGAATCCGAAACACCCATAACTCTGGCAGCCTGCACAAAGTCCTGATCGCGCAGTGTCAGGATTTCCGAGCGGATCACCCGGACGTACCAGCGCCATTGCACCAGAGCCAGTGCGATCATGATTTTATCGAGCCCGCGGCCGAATGCCACGACAATCGCCATCGCCAGCACCAGCGTGGGGATGGCCCACATAACGTCGGTGACGCGCATGAGCACTTCGTCGACAATGCCCCCGTAGTAACCGGCCACCGCCCCCAGCGTGACCCCCACCAAGCCGGCAATCACGACCACAAAGAGACCGATTTTAAATGCCGTGCGCGTTCCCCAGACCACGCCGTAAAAAATATCATACTGGCCCGATGTCGAGCCGAAGATGCGGTCAGGGCCCGGGGGCTTTGGTGTCGGTGAGAATCCCTTGTGCGGCATCAAATAGGGATTGTGGGCATACTTTGGCGGGGCAATCTGGGGCGCAAAAACAGCAACCGCGGTAAATATAAACAACAGCGTAAAGCCGATAATGGCCGACGGATTTCTAAATATCCGGTAAAGCGTAAATTTGAATTCACGCAGTCTGGGATGCTTCTCTGTCATCGTTTTATTGGTTTAAATTGGTTTAAATTGGTTCGATTGGTTTCATTGGTTTGATTGGTTTAATCAGTTGTCAGTGGTTCCGTAAAAACTTAACCAATGGAACCCATTCAACCCATAAAACAAATTAAACAAATCCAAATAATTCAACTAATTTAACCTTATCCTTGGATCGATATACGCATACAATATATCAAGTGTCAGGTTGGTGATTACAAACACAATGCCCATAAACAGGCAAATGCACATCAACACGGGCATGTCGAGCTGCTTGGCGGAGTGCGCCAGCCACCAGCCGATGCCCTGGCGGTTAAAGACCACCTCCACCGCAATGCTGCCCTCCATGGACAGAGCCACCAGCTGGCCCGCCACGGTGACCACCGGCAGCAACGCATTTCTGCGGGCATGCTTAATGTGGACGGTTCTTTTATCGGCCCCTTTGGCCCGCGCGGTCATGATGTAGTCCTTGGATAATTCCTCGATAATACCGGAACGCATCACCCGCATGTTCAGGGCCACCACCACAATCACGTAGGTCAACACCGGCAATACGAGGTGGCGCAGGGCATCCAGGGTAACATCCAGGCGCCCGTTGATAATTCCATCCAGGGTGTACATGCCGGTATAGCGGGTAAACTTGTCGGGGTTGTCCAGGATAAACATGGTGAATTGATCGCTGATGACGCCCGGTGAAAATATCGGGATGTATCCATAGAAAATCATGAGCAGCAGCAGGGCAA
>WOR8_10000734_pt1 | contig 36292 bp, 32 predicted proteins | sample DeeMarSeWOR38_10_FD_19890 | JGI IMG/M metagenome (IMG submission 19890) | reverse complement strand
TATCAGGCTTGCTGGGGGCCTGCGGACTTGTAGGTGCTTTCAGCGGCTTTATCTGGTCGATTACCCTGACAACAGCGGCCAACACCCTTTTTATGCTGGCGGCCACACCGTTTATCGCTGCTTTTCTAGGTATCGTTTTGTTACAGGAGAAGATTCGGCATTTGACCTGGGTGGCGATGGCGATCGCCTTAGTCGGTATGCTCATAATGGTCTTGGAGGGATTGAAGGCTGGCAATTTTCTGGGCAACATGATGGCATTGGTATCGGCGGTCGGCTTTGCCGTCTTTGCGGTCAGTCTTCGCTGGCGCAAGGAGACGCCACAATTTACTACGGTTGCGCTTGCCGGGGCGCTGTGTGCCCTGTTGACCATGTTGATTCTGTTATTTCATAAAGATACATTGGCCATGCCGCTACGAAACGTCTATCTCAGTATCTTACATGGTTTTATTGTCGGCTGCGGTTTAATATTATTTTCCATGGGTGCCAAATTCTTGCCGGCAGCGGAACTGACGTTGTTGACAATGATTGAGGTGGTTGCTGGTGTTCTTTGGGTCTACCTTCCCATTTTTGGTATCCACGAAGTACCGAGTGTGCTCACGGTGGTCGGCGGGGTCATCGTGTTATCTGCGATTGTGCTTGATGGTGTGAGCGCCCGACAGCAACGGCAGATGATCGGAATCACCTAATACGACCATTCATAAATACGATTACATATAATTGATTCCCAGAATAGAGAGAGAACTAAATAGAAGCAAAATCAGCTGTTCTGCTTGCGATCCTCAACGTAATGAATCAGATCCTTTTCAAGCTGCGGGTCTATCTCCGGTTTTTCATATTGCGCCAGTCGCTTTGCAAGAAGTTTCTTAGCTCGCGCGGTAATATCCCGGGGCTGCATTTCAAGCCAATCGTCATGGATCTTCCGGATGCCCAAATCTGGAATGAAGAATTCATCGCGGCAGCGATTTGCGGTGTGAGTGTGCATCAGATAGTTTCCGGAGGTCCCCATCTCTTTGATTACGTCCAGGGCAAAGGCGTCATCCGTCAGCTCGACAGGTTTAATCAGTTTTTTCACGGCTCCGCAAAGGTCTTCGTCCGCAATGAATTTTTCAAAGCTCATATACAGCATGGCCCCGAGGGTACCGCAGTTATGAAGCCCGACATGGATGCCGCTCAATGCCGCAACCGTCACCATGATGGCCGATTCCATTCCGGCCTGATAGTCAAGACAGAATGTTTCGGTGAGCGCCCCCTGTCCCCGGCATGGCATATTATAATATCGTCCCATAGCAGAACTGATGGCGATATGTTTTCCATCTTCCGGTGAGGCATTGACATACCCTCCCGTGCGCATATCCACAGGGCTGCCGCCTAACCCATACACCACGGGCGTTCCGGGATTGATTAGCTGCGACAGGCATATCCCCCCCAGAGTGGTGGCATTCGAGATCACCAGTGAACCTGCAATCGTAATGGGACCGGAAGACCCCAACGAACATGCTGAATGGATGATCACTGGCTGGCCGGCTGCGGCAAACACCAGCAGGGCTTCAACCATTTCGGTGGCATACTGCAGGGGCGGCAGGGAATCGATCAGAGATAGCATAACCGGCTTGTCCAAATTGCCCCAGACCATTTCCGCAAGATTCAGCGAATCCCGGGCGGCCATTTCAGAAACAGAGCTGCCCATAATGGGTTTGTCGGTCAGCGTCAAGGTTGCAAGCAGGAGATCAAGATGGGACGTTTCGGTTGGAACGTCATTGGGTTGAACCACGATGGCGCTGTTAAAGTCCATATGTTTTGATGTCTGAATCAGTTTGCAAAATGTCTCTACATCGGCCAGGGTGGCATCCCGTTTTTCGCCGGAGGACTCAATAATAAACGGCGGACCGTACCCGGGAGCCATCACGTAGTTTGTTTCTCCGATCCGGATGTTGCGGAAAGGATTGCGGGCTTCGATGGTAAATACCGCCGGTACGGTTTCCAGAGCTCGCTGAATATCCTTTTCTTCAAAGTGCACCATGGATCCATCGACCCTGAATCCGCGCTTTTTAAAGATAGCCAACGCTTTTTCACTGGGGAATCGGATACCAATCTCCCGCAACAGTACCAAAGAATATGTATGAATGGTATCCAGAGACCCTTGGTTGAGGTTTAAGATTGCTCTATTCATCTTCTAATTCTCTATCTGTAAGCAAGTCGTTTAAATCCCAAATCACAAAACTCAAATTCCAAATAAATCTCAATTAATTGGGTTTAGATGTCCCGTACGACTTTTTTAATATATTTATGGAACAGCAACGAAGTGCTATGAGTTAAAGCGAAGCACTTCTCGATTCATGGCTTCAAAATTTGCTCTGGGCGTATTGGGTGATGTGGTGCCGGAAGTGGAGAAAATGTAGCCGGTCATCGATTTGGCCCTTTCCAGATGCACCCTGGTTTCTTGTGCAACCTCATCCGGTGTCCCGATCAGGAGGCTGCCGTTGGGATTTAAATTGTCGAAAATGCAGATCCCTTTTAAAAATCGATCCATCCGATGGGTGTGAACCTTCGCCCTGGCGACTTTATCCACATCAGTTAAGGATTTGACGATGGTCTGCTCGATAACGGGAAAGGCATCTTCGGGATAGTTGACTTTGCATCCCAGGGCTTCCGGGATGATTCCGCCGATGAGCCCCATGCCCACCATGACCCAGTCAAACTTGAAGCCTGGTCTTCCAACAAAGCGGCCCGAAAGCTGGTGCCGAAATAACTGCAGATCGGGGCTTCATAAAATGGGGCATTGGGCACCCGGTCAACCGGCTTCAGATGGATGGCGGCATCCATGCGTTCTTTGGGATTCATTTTAAAAAAGCGCGTTAAGTGTTTAGTGTGACATATAAGTTATTATTAGTTTGTGGGAGCGGCTTGCAGCCGCGATAAATGGCCTTTTAAAAAAACCCTCTCGCGGCTGGAAGCCGCTCCCACAGTAAAATCAAATGATAAGATTCAAAAAAGAGAGTTCTAAAGTGAACTGCATTGCGCTTAAATATATGCAATCTTTAGTTTTCATACTATCAGATCAGTCAAACACCGGAAGATAGCCTGTATAGCAGATTTCGACAGGCCCGATCATGATCACGGAATTATCCTCTTGCAGTTGGATTTCCACTGATCCACCCGGCATGATGACTCTCATGCGCTTTGCCTGCGTAATTCCCCGGCGATGGGCAGCGCCAACGGCAACACAGGCGCCGGTGCCGCAGGCGGTGGTCAGCACACCCGGGCGTTCCCAAACGGAGAGCCTGAGGGTTTTGGAATCGATAAGCTGCGCTGCGCCGATGTTGGCTTCTTGCGGAAACAGCGGATGCGTCTGCAGCTGCGGCCCATAGGTTGTCAAATCGACAGTATCCAGATCGTCCACAAAAAAAACAGCATGGGGATTACCGATGTTCATGCCGACCGGGTCCCGGAGAGGACCGGCGCTAATTCCTAGATGAAGGGTATCCATTTCGCGGGCCAAGGGGATATCCTGCCAGCCCGTGCGAAGTTTGCCCATCTCGACCGCCACCTGTTTTTCGCCTGCCTTGCTGCATTTAAGCGGCCCGCCAAGGGTTTCAATCACCACCTCTTCTCGCCTGATTTCCTGTAAAAGAAGCCACCCAACACAACGAGTGGCGTTCCCGCACGCCTCCACTTCGCGGCCATCCGGATTAAAGATCCGCACAAAAGCATATGCGTCGGTTGTCTGCGATCCGGATCGCGGGGGATCTACAATCAGCAGTTGATCACCACCTACTCCTTCACGCCGGTTGCAAATACGGACGATCTCTGCAGCAGACGGCCTATAAGGATGGCTGCGCCCGTCGACGATAATAAAATCGTTGCTCAAACCGTGCATTTTAATGAACGACCGGCCGCGCCGGACGATTCCAGTTTCTTTTTCGGTAAAAGGGATATATCCACTCATCGATTCGTTTTCCTCTTTGTACGCCGCTCGAATTTTGGGAGCGATTACACAGATGCAATTATATTTTGTCAAGCAATAATTTCATCTTGGAAAAAACCCCCGGTTGACTTTAATTATACGTTGATCGATGCTATGGATAGATAGGCATAATAATGGGCGCATAGTCGTGGCTATGCTGTGTGGTGAAAAATATAAATGAAAGGAAGCGGTTACGATGGCAACAAGAGGATTGTATTTTGAGGAGCTTTTAGGCGACCAGATTTATTACACCAACAGAAGAACGATCACGGAAGCCGATCATATCAATTTTACGACATCCTTTGGCTTTTTTGAACCGCTATTTATGGATCAAGCGTACGTGGAGAAAGAGACGCCCTATGGCAGACGCATTGTTCCGGGGGCCTTGACATTCTCGGTGGCCGAAGGCCTCACCATCCTCTCGGGTATCCTCCATGGAACCGGAATTGCATTTCTGGGAGTCGAGATGAATGTCTTGAAACCGGTTTTTATCGGAGATACGATCACGGTGGAGATCGAGATCATTGAAAAGCGTGAAACTAAAAAAACCGATCGCGGGATCGTTACTTTTTTTCATCGCGTAAAAAACCAGGATAACCTATTTGTGATGGAATATAAGGTAAAGCGGATGATGAGACGCAAACCCTGATGATAAAGAATTCAGTTGGGACTGAAGATTTTTTTTGGAGAAATAGTCTTGCTATTTAGCCAAATATAGAATAATCAGCCGGAACGATTTTCTATTCAAATTAGCTAGAAAAGGAGCAAACTTATGAAAAAAGCTGTCGTCGTAATTCTTGTATCTGTGCTGGCATTTATGGTGGTTAACATCGCTGCAGCGGGACCGGTAATGGATCGCATCCTGCAAAAAGGGGAGCTGGTGGTGGGTACCACCGGGACTCAGCCTCCCCTCAACGCTACAACAAGAGATGGCAAAATCATCGGCTTTGATGCCGATCTTGCAAAATTAATCGCCTTAAATATGGGTGTTAAAGTAAAATTTGCAGCCATGCCGTTTGCGAAGTTACTGCCGGCTTTGGAGACTGGAAAGGTAGATATGATAGTGTCCAGCATGACCATGACCTTGGAACGCAATCTGAAAGTGGCCTTTGTCGGCCCCTATTATATCTCTGGCAAGGGCATTTTGACTAAAGCCCAGAATATCGCTGCTTTACAGGATCCTGAGGGTCTGAATAGGCCTGAATTTAAAGTGGCTGCGCTGCAAAACTCAACCAGCCAGAAATTTGTCGAAATGTCAGTGCCAAAGGCCAAGCTGGTGACGACCAAGTCCTATGATGAGGCGGTTGACATGCTTTTTCAGGATAAGATTGATGCAATGATCGCCGATTATCCGTTCTGTGCCTTCACCACCTTTCGTTACAAGGACAAAGGGCTGGTGGCCGGACAGTCAAAACTTACCTTTGAACCCTTGGGAATCGCCTTGCCCGAGGATACATTGTTGATAAACTGGGTGCGTAATTTTATGATTATGCTTGAGGGCAGCGGTCAAATAAAAAAATTGAACACTCGCTGGTTTAAAGACGCTTCCTGGATCAAGGAATTGCCGTAAGGGGGGGTGCCCCCGCTGGAGAAGGAGTGTCAAGCTGTGAAGCTTCGCTTCCGGAGGAGGATCACTTCGCTTGAGGATTTTCCTCCCGTAATTGTCGGAAGGACTTGAGAAGCGCCGCGCTTGGGGCAAAAAAGGATAATTAAGCTGATAGCCTATGGCTGATGTTAAAAAAGGATAAGGTCATTAATCATTTGTATAATCGCATGCACGAATTCACACACGAGCAGATTCAGATGATCCATGATGCCTCCATGGATATTCTGCAAAGTACCGGTATTAAATTCAACGAGTCCGAGGCGCTGGAGATTTTCAAGCAGCATGGTGTGAAGGTCGACGGAGAGGTTGTCTATCTCAAAGAAGCGGACATTCTAAAAGCATTGGAGACAACTCCCACGCGGTTTGTTTTACAGGCCCGCAATCCTGAAAACGATGTTACGATCGGTGATGGCAACTTCGTTTTCGTCCCCGGCTACGGGGCACCGTTTATGGCGACCACAGATGGCAAACGGCGGGAAGGGGTCATGGAGGACTATAACAATTTTTGCAAACTGATTCAGACCTCGGAATACCTCGATGTGAATGGTTTCCTGATGATCGAGCCCTCTGATGAGCCATCTGGATTGGCTCACCTTAATATGCTGTATTCAAACATGGTGCTGTGCGATAAAGCTTATCTGGGATGCCCGACCTCCCGGCAGGGTGCGATTGATACCCTTGAGATGGCCGGAATCTTATGGGAAGGAAAGGAAAACATCCGCAATAAACCCTGCTTGCTTGCAAATATCACCACACTATCTCCGTTGCAATTTGCAGGTGAAATGGCAGCTTCTCTGATCGAGTATGCGCGATTGGGTCAGCCCTGTGCGATCGTTGCGCTCATCATGGCCGGTTTCACGGGCCCCGTGACGATGGCGGGTGTCTTGACGCTCCAGAATGCAGAGATTTTGGCCGGGATTACCTTGACCCAACTTGTAAACCCCGGCACGCCCATCATCTATGGATCGACCTCGTCCCCCATTGATATGAAGTCGGGGGTGGTTTCCATCGGTGCGCCGGAAATGTCCCGGTTCGTTTCTGCGACAGCCCAGATGGCCAGATTTTACAGGGTCCCCAGCCGAGGCGGCGGCAGCCTTACGGACGCCCAATTTCCGGATATACAAGCCGGCATGGAGTCAGCCTTGATGCTTTCGGCAGCGATCCAGAGCGGTGTCAATTATGTATTGCATTCCTGCGGCATTCTGGGATCATATCTTGCGATGAGCTTTGAAAAATTCATAGTAGATGAGGAACTGTGCGGAATGTTCAGAAAGCTTGTGAGACCCGCAGAAGTGACAGGCAATACGATCAGCGCAGATATAATAAAAGAGATGGGCATTGGTGGTTTGTATTTGAATCACGATCAAACTCTTGCACGCTGCCGCACCGAGTATTTTCTGCCTCGGATTGCGACCCGGCAGACATATGAGAACTGGACCGAAGCCGGCATGCTGCGGGCCGATCAGCGAGCCGCAATGGTGGTGCAGGAGAGACTGGAAAGCTACAAAAAACCCGACATTGATCCTCAGACGGAGAGGGCGTTAAGAGACTATGTGGATCGACAAATGAATAGTTAGAAGCGGTTTCAAAACCCAATCTGACGCCAATGGCTTTGTGACAAACCGAAACAAAATGCTCGCAAAAATAAAGTAATCTAAAGTGACTAAAGCCCGCCCTGGCGCGACGTTCTTATGAATAATAAACATATATCGATAATACGAATTAAGCACGGGAATCCTAATATTTTTAAATCCAGGTCTGGGCCAGGGTTAACGTATTCTATCCTGTTTCGTTTGGGCTTTTCTGGCTTAGAACCTCTCTCACCCTATCGTAAAATCCTTTCACATGGTGGTGCATGATTTGCTCGGCACGGTCTGCATCTTTGCTTTTGATGGCTTCGATTAGATCTAAATGCTCTGCGACAAAAGCAGGCAGAAAGTCCATGGATGGCAGAGCCATATACCACAATCGTTTGGAAAGACCGAAGAGATGCTCCAGGATGCGGGCTAAATATTTATTATTGGCTGCCTGAACAAGGGCCCGGTGAAATTTTTGGTCCAGGTCAAAGAGGCGAGGGCTGTCATCGGCAGGGATGGCTGCCTGCTGCTGGCGCAAAGCTTCCAAAACGCTCAGATCATCAGATCCGGCCCGTTGGGCAGCCAGTCGGGCACAGAGCGACTCAAGTGATAGACGCACCTCGCTGAGTTGCTCCAGATCAGGGATATTAATGTCGGCCACATAAAGTCCGTGACGGCGTGTGACGACCACCAAGTCGTCATGCACCAACAATTTAAGCGCCTCGCGCACTGGCGCTGTACCCATATCAAGCTCTTTGGCTAGGTGTTGTTCGTTGATCAGCGCCCCTGGTTCCAGTTTCAGGGTGACAATTTTTTCCCTGACCTGTTCGTAGGCACGTTGGGTGTCGGCTTGAACAAACTGCATGTCTATTACCTCTCATGATTTGCTAAGTTAAATTACATCAAACTCATCCTAATTAAAGCAATGGTTCTAAACTCAAGAAGAATATAACGACCATTTTGACTCCCCTCCCTCAATCCCTCCCGCCAAAGGAGGGAAGTTTGACTCCCCATAGCAGCGACGAGCATAAGCACTAAATTAAGAGAATTTATTTCATCATTAACCCTTATTCCTATCCCTTGACGGGAGGGGCCAGGGAGGATGAAATTCATTGAAGGCATTTTTTTCTCAATCTTTTTGCAAAATAGGTTAGCTTAGGTGCCATCATCTTATCTTTGCCTCCTCCTGCCAAGGAAGCGTGCTTTTTTCTTGGTTCCCATATTAATGCAAATGAATCATCTCTGTCTTAAGTTAGCGCTGATACCCTTCAAAGTGAAAGAGTATCATTTACCCTTAACGAATAACAAATAACAAGTAACTCCTTGTTGAGCGCTATCGCTTAATGAGGGCGAGATCTTATCTCATCAAACGCGGGTTGCCCAATGCTCTGGCCTGGATGCGGTAGGTGTCCAGCCCATCTATCCGTTCTTTTACCGTCACCTGCGGATTATCGGCACCGGAGCGCAGTGCTGCTCCCAAAGCACGTTCATGGCTAAGGGAACGGGCATACGAGAGGGCATCCCCCAACTTTTCATATGCCTTGCGTCCATCGCTGGTTTGAACATAATAGCCGGTGATATTTAAGCCCTCCTTTGACATCCGCGGGTAGACAAGGATTTCCTCCGTGACCATGACACTGCCCGCCACCGCGCCCACGGCGTTAGCGACTTGATGGTGTTCCGGTAGAACCAGGTCGGTGTGAAGCACATCGGCAACATCTTTTAAAAAGATGCCGGCCGGTGCGCCGATACCGATAATGGGTTGGTAAAGTCGAAAGCGCGTCTCCAGTTGAGGGTGGCCGGCATAGAGGCTATTGAAAAAAAACCAGCGCCCGATGTCGTCATCCGGCATACTCGGCGGACGCAGTCTTTTGCCGCTGAGAAAAGTGACGATGGCACGCACGATGGTTTCGGTCATCTTAGACCAGACCTGTTGGCGCAGTTCGGTCGGCTCTCGCATCTGTAGGCGACAGAATGCGTCCAAAGCCAACGACGCTGCTTTGGCGTTCCAAGGAACATAGCGTTGCTCTGCATGAAGCAGGTCGGTGGGAGTGAGCCCTGATTTGGCGATGATTTCTTGGCGTAACAGATCATCGGCACCGATCTGCGTGACGTGCAATAAGTTCAGATATTTAAGAATATCAGGCAACGGCTTGGGACCTTCCATCAAAAAGTCGATCAATTCCTTATGACGCTCTGCTTTCAGCAAACTTTTATCCTTGGCTTTGCGCAGTAAATACCAATATTCGAGGCAATCCGGTGATTCTTGCGCCAAGGTTCGTTTTGACAGGATTTCTAGACGATTTAATACGTGGGGGTAATGCTCGGCCAGGTAAGCCAAGGGCACCACCCGCTCAGGGCCGACAACGACTTCGCGCTCACGGTTCAATGAAATATGGCTGTCACCTCCCAAGGCCATGGAAAAGATATTGGCGGCTTTTACAGCCGTTTTATAATTATCAATTGTGGCTCCCTCCTCGTTGACCGCCACCTGGCCGTTCTGAATAAGGGCGATATCGGTGGTGGTGCCTCCAATGTCTACGACCAAAGCATCATCCAGCTGAGATATAAAGTGACCGCCGATGGCGCTGGCTGCAGGACCGGAATGAATTGTTTCAACTGGGGTTTGGGCGGCGAATTCTTCACTCATCAAAGTACCGTCGCCGCGCACCACCATGAGTGGCGCATCAATCCGTCGTCGCTCCATTGCCCGTCGCATAGCAATGACGAAGTCTTGCAGCACAGACAGCAGCGAGGCATTAAGGGCAGCCGTCGTGGCTCGCTTCACTGAGTCCAGTTTGGTGGAAAGCTGGTGTCCCAGCACGACAGGCAGATCACATATGCCGGCGACAGCCTTATGCACCCTGTTTTCGTGCGCTGAATTCAGCGGGCTGAAGTAGCCGGAAACGGCGATAGCGTCTACCTGATCTTTGATCTCGCTGACCTTCGTCAGAACGGCCGGCAAATCAAGTGATTCCTTCTCGCGACCATAAAGATCGTGCCCTCCGGCAAAGTAGTAGTAGTGCGGTGTGGTAAAGCGGCTTTCCATTTTGAACGTGGTAATCAGGTCGGGATCGTAACCGAGCAGCAGAAGGGCGACACGCTTATTTTTGCCTTCAGCGATCGCGTTGGTGGCCAGGGTGGTGGAGATAGAGACCATCTTGATGGCTGAGGGATCTTTGATGGAAATGTTGTTGATGACCTCTTCAATGCCGATGGAAAGGTCTCGCTTGGTTGTCAGGCTTTTGTGAGAAGCCAGTACTTCGCGGGTGTGATAATGAAGCAGTATGCCGTCGGTATAGGTGCCACCGGTGTCTATGCCTAACACCAGAGGGCCTGAGAAATCCTTTTTTATGTTCAATATGCTACCTGTTACATATCCAACACAAATTAGAGTACCACAATGCTGAAAGCCTAAGCCAAGCGAGCTGAGGCCAAAAAGGTTTATATTTTTATCAGTGCCTCAAATAATCTGGTGCTGAATATCCAATATCGAACAAGGAATATCGAATATCGAAGTATCGCATCGTTTCAGCCGACATAGCCATCGGCTATTGTGGCGAAGTCCGCTCGCTCTGTCTTATTATATCAATAGCGAATAACCAATAACCGATAACCAATAACCGCTAATTAAGCATCGCTTAATTAGCGTTACCCAAACATATTTATATCCAGTTCTTCGTCTTTATGGCGATCATCGGCAAGCTCGCAGATACGGCGCAATTCCTTGTGGGTTGCTTCGTCGAAAAGCGGCTCGGTCTCGGTTTCCAGAATTTGTTTCACGCGTTCATTAACGCGCTCACCATAGCGTTTGCTGCCGGCGCCGGTCCAGCCTTCCCAATTTTGTCGATCAATAAATTTGGGCCGCCAGATCTCGGTTTTGAAGCGATTGTAAGTATGTTCGGTATCCAAGAAATGACCACTGGGGCCAACGGTATCCAGCACCCCCAAAGCCATGGTGTCATCGTTGACCGGAATGCCGCGCAGAATACGCTTGAGCATATCAATGATCTCGTCGGCAGCAACCATCTGCTCCATGGAACTGGTCAGGCCTGAATCGAGATAGCCCACATCGTGGATCATATTACCGCCGATGAGGGCCGCAGTGGCGATGTTAACGGTAGCTTCCATAACCGATTGCTCATCAAATACTTTGGCATCAGAGCATCCGGCTGTTTCATACATCGGCACGCGCAGCCATTTGGTGATATCGGTATAGCCGGCGCTCATCAAGGCCATCTCCGGTGAACCATAAGTATAGTTGGCCGTTTTCATGTCCATGTTTGACATCAAGCCGCCGATGATAATCTGAGCCCCTGGTCTGCGTGTCTGGCTGACCACAATGCCGAACAAACTCTCCGCAAGGGCCTGTACCAATAAACCGGCCAACGTACAAGGTGCCGTGGCGCCGGCTAAAGGGCAGGGTGTATAGACACAGGGGATGTGGTTATCAGTGGCAAATAGGAGCTTTTGCACAACTTCTGTCGTGTGGCTCAACGGTGATACGGGTTCGATGTAAATTGAGAATGAAGGGCCTTTCTTCCACTCTTCCTTGCCACCTACCAGAATATGGGCCATTTCGAGTATATCGCCGAGGCCCTCGGCATCCACGGCGGTGACATTGATCGGTTTGCTGGTTCCCTCAACCATGGCCAGATATTGCCAGCGATCGTAGGTGCTTACAGCCGTATCCTGGGTGATACCCAGCGACATATGGAAGTTTAAGTTGGGTAACGCCTGCGCCAGACGAGCAATATTTTTCACATCCTGATACGTTGTGCGTCGTCGCTTGCCGGTGTATGGGTCCAAGGTAAACGGTGTGTCGGAGCCACCTCCAAAGTAGATCTGGTTTTTGTATAGCTCCATACGGTGCTTACGGTCGAATCCCTCAAAGACCACTCTGCTTGGCACGGTGACAAGCGCCTTTTCGACTACCCAGTGGGGTATCTTTAACAGGCTGCTGTCTTCGGTTGTTTCCTCGATAATTGCACCAGCGGAGTGAGCAACCTCGACGCCTTCTTTGTCATATACGCGAACGCCTGTCTCGTATAACACTCGTAAGGCCGCATAATAAATGGCTTCAATCTGATCTTCGGTGAGCACCTGAAAAATTGGGGTTTCGTTTACCTGATAATTCGTCCTGTGTACTTGCATAATCCACTCTCCTTTTGTTTCTGACTTGTTGTCAGGGGGCCGGAAAACTGTGGTTAGGAAAATAGCCCTCGTTTTAGTTTCTTTTCAATAACTACCGGATAAACTGTTCCAAACGGATCTCTCCGCCGGGGGGAATGATTACAAAATCCTCGTCGGTGTTATCCGGTACCTTGTTTAGGTTAACCAGACGCCGAACATATTCGTCAGAACCAAGCATTTCTTCATAGCGCATGCCCCATCGCTCGCAGTAGCGGGCGACCTTTTGTGCTTGGGGTCGATAGGTTTCTAAGTCGCTGCGGCTGTGTCCGACCAGGGCCAGGCGTTTATAATGTTGGTATTGTTGATCCATTATCCAGTCTGCTTTCTGGGCTCCGTATTTTTCTACATATTCTTCGTATTCTTTGAGCGGATGACTGCCGGATTCCAGCCAGCCTTTGCTCAGGTAATATGTGCCGGGCTCAGCGTTAAACTCCCGCATATACGCCTGGCGAGAACCCAACAAAATCGCAATACAATCGTCGACGCGAGGGATCTTTAACGTGTGCTTACCGGATTTAATGCCAGCCAATCCCTTACCACACAAGCCGTAACCCATCAAAATCAGGCTGGGCTGTTCGATGCCGTCAAGCAGCTCCTGCAACATGCGGGTCATTTTCGAGGGCTGCCGATGCAGACCATAGTCCATAAAGATGGCATTTTCGATCGATTCTGCGGGCAAGATTTGTTCAAGCATACATTGCAGCACCTTACAGGCGATGATAACTATGGGCATTTTATTTGAAGGCGGCATGGTTATCTTCACTTATTAAAATACTGATGGCTGTTGGTGGCTTGAGATTACGTCGCGCCTACTAAACGCTTTGCCAATTCAACGGCGGTTGGTGAATTATAGGCATACCCATCGGCTCCGATGCGTTCGGCTATTTCGGAGTCCACGGGAGAGCCCCCGATCATTATCTTGACCGTATCGCGAAGTCCGGCTTCTTTGAGAGCCTTAATGGTATAACCCATGGCAATCATTGTTGTGGTCAACATCGCCGACATACCGACGATGTCCGGCTGATTTTCTTTGACTGCCGCTACAAATTTCTCGGGATCGACATCAAAGCCTAAGTTAATCACCTCAAAACCGGCGCCCTCGCACATCATGCCGACCAAATTTTTGCCGATGTCGTGGATGTCACCTTTTACAGTGCCCAAAACAATCTTGCCAGTTGGTTTGGCCCCGGTTTCGACCAAGTGCGGCCGCAGTACTTGCAGCCCGTCATGCATGGCCTTGGCTGCCAAAAGCACTTCGGGTACAAACATTTCTTCTTGCTCAAATCGAGCGCTGACCTCGTTCATCCCAGGAAGCAAACCCTTGTCCAGGATCTCTATGGGTGCCAATCCCTCATCCAACGCTTTCTGTACCAACTCGGGGGCTTTTTCTTCATCTCCCTCGATGATAATTGTTGACAGTTGCTGGAATATCTCGCTCATTGTGTGTCTCCTTTTGACTCGATTCCGATAACGAACCTATTATTTGTTTTTAACGCGGTCCTCGGCAGCTTCCAGGACTTGCTTAATAGTCTTCTCTGTCTCCGGATTGACCGGAGAAGGCTGATGTGTGGCAACAATGTCTTGAACACGCGCAATGACCCGATCACGCATCTTCGTGCTACCCCTCTTTTCCCATTCCTCAAAGCTGCGCCGGTCACACAGATTGGGATACCAGTACTCCGTTTTAAAGTGCCCGCGCGTGTGTTTATCATACAGATAATGGCCGTTAGGGCCGACGCGATGGATGACCTCGGTAGCCAATGTATCCTCGTTGACTTCGATACCTCTTGTAATGCGCCGTGAATACCCGATGGCTTCGTCCATCATCGCAGTCTGTAAAATCGATCCGGTCATGCCGCTCTCGGTATATCCGACGTCATGACACAAGTCACCCTCTGTTAATGCTGAAAAAAAGCAGGAAAGTGAGCCTTCGATGGATGCCTGCTCATCAAGTGTTTTGGAATCCGTGCAGCCGCCTGTTTGCCAGAGGGGAATACCGGCGAAATGAGCCAGCTCGGTGACGCCGGCCATCATGAGGGATAATTCTGGCGCCCCATAGGATAGGATCATGGCACTCATGTCCATGACCGAGAGCACACCGCCCATGAAAAAAGGCAGACCGGGTTGAATGACCTGGGAGAGAACACATCCCAGCCAGGACTCGGCTGCTGCCTGGATAATGATGCCTGCGGCTGACATCGGCGCGGTGCCACCGGCCAGCGGGCAGGGCGTAAAGATCAATGGGACCCGGTTTCTGGATGCAAAGATGAGTTTGTCCACCGCCTCGAAGGTACTCACCAATGGCGACAAGGGTTCGCAGTAATGGACGTAATTGGGGCGCTTTTCAAATGCCTGCTGCCCTCCCGCTTCGGCAACGGCGATTTTGTGAATATCCTCCGAGTCGTCCCAACCGTAGGACCAGGCTACAATGGGTTTGCTGGTGTTCGGGAACATCTCGGCAAATTCGTAGCTGGCTGCTAAATCGACGTGAACATCGCTGATAGTGCCCAGAGACTCGCAGAAGTCTATGTTGGGGAGGGCATCCACTACTTTCGCAACGATACGCGCATCCGACCTCACGAAGGGCCGCCGCTCCAGCGTTTCTATATCAATGAAGTTGGGAGGCGTGGGACCTGGGCCGAAGTAAGCCATGCCCGGACCGATGTGAATGTCGTGCTTGGGGTTCCCATCGCGCGCAAATATGGTAAAACTGCGAGGTGCCATATCAAGCGAGCGCCTTACCAGATAGGAAGGAATGCGCACTCGAATATCGTCTACCCATGCACCGGCCTTCTGGAGAATGTCACGCGCTTCATCATGATAGACATCGAGGCCCGTATACTCCAAAACGTGGAGCACGCCGTCATATAAGGCTTGCAGTTGATCCGTTGAAAGCATGTTGAAGCGTACCCCGGAATTGATTTGATAGTTTGTTCTCATTTAAAGATCTCCTTTCTGCTTAACCAGCAGCTGATGCTATGTGGCTGGTGGGTAAAACCTATTGCATAAAACGAATACAGAAATAGAGCCGATCTGTCAAATTAAAATAGATACAATTACTAAAATTGGCCGGATACTACAAGCTGAAGCGAATTCGGAGTCAACGACCACCCCGGCCTGAGGTCGGGGGGGCTTGGATTTTCGGCCATAGGCCGAAAAGACAAGGGCACAACCGTGCCCGGTCGTTGCGTTTGCAACCGGGTGCGAAGCACCCAGAATGAAAGCAAACAATAACACGGAGATCCACTGATTTGGTTCTGAGAGCAAAAAGGCGATATTTTCTTGCGTAACTATATCGTATATTCTATAAAATCTGATGCGGACTAGCATGAATGAAGCAGGGACCCAAAGCTCTCATAATTATTACAAATTAGATTTGGAGTTATTGTTTGGAGGAAAGAATGAACCTCGAAGAAAAGATCCTTGCCATGCTCGAGAACAAAAACGTACCCTACGAAATTTTTGAGCACGAGCCGGTATATACGAATCCTGCCATGGCTGAGGCGTTGAATGTAAGCGAATCTGAAACGGTAAAATCACTTGTTTTAAAGACAAAAGAAGGAAATATGTTTTTATTGGTCCTCCCAGGAAATAAAAAGGTAAATTGGAAACAGACGGCTGCCGCAGCTAAAACCAAAAAGGTGACCTTTGCCAAACCGGATGAGGTCAGTCAGGCAGTCGGATGTGAGGTGGGCTGTGTTCCGCCTTTCGGGCACCTGACGCTGCTTCCGATTTATATGGATCCCGACCTGACCAAGAAGAATTTCGTTTATTTTAATCCGGGGGTCCACGACAAGTCATTCAAAGTTAAAGCCTGGGATCTGAAAAAGCTCTGTAATCCATCGTTCATTTAGTTCCTTGAATATCTAAAATGAAAAATAAAATAGAATCCATTCCTTTCACTCCGGATTGGGAATTGAGGTGAGATTATGATTAATTCTGGTGCGGTGGAAAAACGGTCCGTTTATTTACGAGTTTTAAGTGATGATCAGATATGGGAAATTAAGCGGTCGGCGCTGGATGTCATGCAAAATGTAGGTTTCAAGGTTCTTCACGAAGGCGCCCGCAAAATGCTCAAGCAGGCCGGGGCGACTGTAATTGATGAACGGGTAAAGGTGCCTGAGCACATCGTTCGGGCATGCCTGCGCACCGCACCGAAGGGATGGACTGTTTTTGATCGGGATGGCAACCGCGCCATGGAAGTGGAAGGGCGCAAAAGTTACTATGGCACTTCAACGGCAAGTCCCAATACCAAAGACGCCCTCACCGGTGAAATCCATCCCACGCGCGTTGCCGATATTGCTACTGGCGCCAAGGTTGCCGATGCCCTTGAGAATATCGATTGGGTCATGCCCATGGGCTCATCGCAAGATGTCCCTGCCCTGGCCGCAGATGTCCATGAATTTGAAGCGGTGGTGACCAACACCACAAAGCCGATTGTGTTTATCGGCTATTCGCCGAGGGGAACCGAACTTGTCTTTGAGATGGCGGCTGAGGTCGCCGGTGGAATTGATAAACTTCGCCAGCGTCCTTTTCTCATTTTTTATCCCGAGCCAATCTCACCGCTTGTCTTTCCAGCGGATGTAATCGATCGCCTGTTTGTCTGCGCGGATTTGTCAATGCCTCAAATACAGGGTCCGACGATTCAACCCGGCGCTACGGGACCTGTAACTTTGGCCGGAGCCGTTGTGCAAGGTACTGCCGAAGCGCTGATGTGTCTGGTTTTAGCACAGCTGCGCAAGGCAGGGTGTCCCTGCAGTCTGGGTTGCAATTTCGGAATATTTGATATGACCACAGGCCTGTTGTCCATGGCGGCGCCGGAAATGAGCCTTGCCCTTGCGGCTCAGGCCGAGGTAGCACAATCTTTCGGACTGCCCACATGGGGCCTGGCCGGGGCCACCGATGCCAAGTTGGTGGATGCCCAGGCCGGAGCCGAATCGGCTTTTTCCATCCTGGCCCAAGGATTAAGCGGTCTCAATCTGATCCACGACGTGGGATATATGGACAACGGCATGGCCTGTTCTACGGCACAATTGATTCTGGGCGACGAGAATATCGCGATGGCCAAGCGCTTTATACGAGGGATCGAGGTCAACAAGGAGACCCTGGCCCGTGAACTGATTGAGAAGGTTGGACCTGGGGGGCATTTTCTTGAGGAAGGTCATACATATGATCATTTCAAAAGCGAGCTCTGGAAGCCCCACCTGATGATGCGAAAGGGTTTTGATGAATGGAAAAGTTTAGGCTCCAAGGATATGGCCGCACGGATTCAGGAAAAATTAAACGATATCGTTGAACATCACAAGGTTTCGCCCTTGCCCGACAAAACCATCGCAGCATTAGATCGTATCAAGCACAACGGTGAGAAGGAATTAACGCGGCAGCAGCCCTGAGCCGGTCGAGCCGGCGCCGGAAATAAAGCTCTAATTAAGCGAAAACGCTCAATGTCCGTGGTTAAAAATATTGATTATCGAATATTGATGAATCCGTAAAAAGTCAAAAAATCGATTTATTGTCATTCCGGCGAACCCCGGATCCGGATCCGGGGCAGGCGCCGGAATCCAGTCATTTCTATAGCTTCTGGACTCCGGCTACCGGATCGAGTTCGGCACAGGCTTCGCCGGAGTGACGGGATGGGGACTTTTTACGAAAGCATTAATATTGAATTTAAACCCTTTTTCATATTATTCTCTGTGTACTCTGTGGCAAGTAAAACATACAAGGCATTTTAGCTTGAAATTCGAATACAAGACAAGGAGGCCTTTGCTTTGAGTAAAAAATACGACGCCATCATCATTGGCTGTGGCATCATCGGCAACTGCATTGCCTTTGAGCTGGCCAAAAAGGGCTATCAGACGCTTAGCGTGGACAAGTTGGGGGGATCCGGCTTTGGATCCACCGCCGGCTCCTGTGCCATCGTTCGCGCACATTACTCAACCTTCGAGGGTGTTGCCATTGCCTATGAGGGATTTGATATTTGGAAAAACTGGTCAGGTTATTGCGAGGTCGAGGATCCAGCCGGTATGGCTAAATATCGCAATACCGGATCGCTGGTGTTAAAAACGAAAGGATTCGATTGGCGCAAGATAGAAAGACACTTTGACGCGGTGGGTGTTCGCTATGAAGAATGGGATCTGGATCAGATCAAACAGCGCGTGCCGATACTTGACCTTCACCAGTTCTGGCCGATCACCCGCCCCGAGGTTGATAAGCATTTCTTCGACAAACGCCTTGAACTGCTCGAAGGCGCCTTATTTGAACCGGGCGGCGGCTATATGTCCGATCCCAAACTCTCCACCCACAACGTTCAGATGGCTGCTGAACACGCTGGGGCAGAATTTAGTTTCAACACCCAGGTGGTTGATGTTCGCACAACCAAAAATCGTGTTCAGGGAATTACGCTGGTTGACGGTACCCAGATCGATGCGCCGGTGATTGTAAACGTCACCGGACCCCACTCTTACATCATTAACCGCATGGCCGGTGTGGATGACAAAAATAACATCAAGACAAGGCCCTTGCGTCATGAAGTGGCCTTTGTCCCATCGCCGAAAGAATTCGATTTCGAATACAATGGATTTCAAATTAACGATGGTGACAGCGGCATCTATTTGCGCCCGGAGGTGGGCAATTCAATTCTGGTGGGCAGTGAGGATCCTGAGTGTGATCCCAAAGACTGGGTGGAGGATCCGGACAACTTCAATCGCAGCGTCACCGATCGTCAATGGGAAGCCCAGGTATACCGCTGTGCTCGCCGGATTCCCAACCTGCCGATTCCCGGTCAAAAACGGGGTTTAGCAGATCTTTACGACGTCTCCGACGATTGGATTCCAATTTATGACAAATCTGATGTCGATGGTTTTTACATGGCCATCGGAACTTCAGGCAACCAGTATAAAAACGGACCCCAAGCAGGTATGATGATGGCCGAGTTGATCGACAATGTGGAAAATCAAAACCTGGATCACGACAAGCATCCACTCCAATTTAAATTGCCAACAATCGGCATCCCCATCAATGCGGGTTTTTTTTCACGCAACCGTACGATTAACCCGGAGAGTAGTTACTCAGTCATGGGCTAAATAGAACCGGTATGATGATGGCCGAGTTGATCGATAAAGTGCAAAATAATAACCTCGACCACGACAACCAACCCCTCCAATTCAAGCTGCCAAAAATCGGCAAATCCATCAATACGGGATTTTATTCAAGAAACCGGAAGCTTAATCCGGAGAGTAGTAATACGGTTAATGGTTAATCAAAGGAGGATTAGCCCTAAGGTTTCAAAAATTCTTTATCGCATGTTGGGCATTGTCAAGCGATGAATACTGAGAATTGAATATTTTTTTCGTCTTCCTCCTCGTTCTCGTAATCGACAAATGGGGTTTGTGAAGCACGATGCCAAAAGGATCGAGGACGAGGATGAGAACGAGGACGATATCCCAGTAAATGCTATATAGAGCGGGCCTCCGCGCCCGCCAATAATCCTCAGATGATGGTATATCTAGATCCTCTTATTTATACAGTGCTATTGAAGAATTTAGATTTTACGATCGCGGCTGGAAGCCGCTCCCACGAATAACAAATAACAGATAACGAATAACTATTTTTGCCACCTGCACGTTTTTCAACCCGCTTTTATTTTCTGTAAGATTGCTTCTATTTCAGCATCGATTTCCGGTGAAAGCGGCTCCGGATTATGCATTTCAAGGACATGCTTTATTTTTTCTTTCGCCCGTTGTCCCATGGTAGTAGCTCCATCGGCAATCCAGGTTTCATGGGTTGTTCTGTCAGTTATATCCGGTTGCCAGTTTTCCCGAAAATGATTCAGTGTATGCTCATCTTGCAGAAAATGGCCTCCGGGCCCCACACGCTTGATCGCATCAAGCGCCAAATATTCTCGATCAACCCGAATCCCTTCCATCATGCGTCGAACCTGTCCGATAAACTCGTCACACATGACCAGCAGATCAAAGGAATAGGTCAGCCCGAATTCCAGGTAACCCACATCGTGAACCAGATTGGTGCCCATCAAGCCCGACATTAGGATATAGGTTGCGGCTTCATTGACCGCTTGCTCGTCAGCCAGTTTGGAGGCACTGCACCCACCGAATCCCCAGGTCGGCAGGTTGTATAAACATCTTGAGATCTGGCACAATCCCGCTTGCTCGACCATGGCCTCCGGTGAGGAATAGGTGGGTTGCATACTCTGCATATCCATCGGTGACATTCCTCCACCAAAGATGAAGGGTGCTCCCGGTTTTTTTAACTGATGAATGACAAGGCCGGCTAAAATCTCTGCATTGGCCTGAGCGATGGAGCCTGCCATGGTTACCGGACTTGTTCCGCCTGCCATTGTTCCCGGAGAATAATTAATCGGCAGCCCGTTTTCTGCCATAAACAAAAGCTTTTCCAGGGCTTCCTCAGTGTGAACAAGGGGTGAAGTGGGCTCGTCATACAAAACAAACACCGGCTTTCGGCTAAGTTCTTCACGATCTCCCACCACCGCAGCGGCGATGTTGATAATATCGTTCAATGATGTCTTATTGGCAGCTGTGATGACTTGAGGCTTGGTGGAGTTGCGAATCATAATGGCGTATTTTTGCTGGTATTGTACATCAATGGGAATGTCAGGCGCCAATCCCATGGACATCGTAAAGTTGATATTTGGTAGATAATCCGCCAGCCGGACGGCATCTTCAACATCAGAGGATAAAAATTGTCTTCGCTCTCCGCTAAAGCTATCCAGAAGATTCGGGCAGTCTGATCCCGTGCCATAGTAAACATTTCTTCCCTCCAAAAACATGGCGGGATTAGTGTTTCTGTCGTAAATTGTTACTCGTGACGGTGCGCTTTGGATGGCTCTTTCCACCAGGTTGCCCGATAAATAAACCCGGTTGCCGTCTTTCACATTTGCACCGGCCTGGTGCAAAAGCTTGACAGCTTCTTCATGGTGTACAATGGTTCCTGTATCCTCCAGGATTTCAAGCGCTGCCGTGTGAATGTCGCGCATTTGATTTTCTGAGAGATATTCCAAGGGAGTTGCGTTGAATTTTTTGATATTGAGATCCATCGATTAAAGATCCTCCTCAGCTATCTAGTTTCTTGGATCGTGATTTGCTTTTAATTTATGTTCTTGTCAAGCTTCTTTTTCTGATATAAAGACGATCTAATTTTTTTAGAAATCCATATGAGAAACGAAACAGCTAATGACTCAAAATGAACCTTCAAATCAGGATTTGTCTTTTCTGACAGCCCTATTTACTATTTTTTTATGCACTCTTTTTGGATCTAATGCTGTCGCTATAAAAATGACTTTTCATGGGGTAGGGGTGTTTACCACAGCTGGAATTCGTTTCAGCATAGCTGCCATAGTCATATTTATATGGGCCAAATCCTCCGGGAAAATGCTATCCTTGAAAAAGGGCCAATTCCATCAGATATTTGTTTTGTCTATGCTTTTTTGGGCTCAATTATCTTTATTTTACTTTGGTCTCAGCAAATCCAATGCTTCCCGCGGAACATTGCTCGCGAATCTGCTCCCTTTTTTCATTCTTTTTCTGGCCCATTTTTTTATACCCGGCGATCGGATTACCAAACGGAAATTTTTCGGCATTCTCTTAGGGTTTGCCGGCGTAGCGTTTATGTTCATGGAAAAAAAAGGTGTCACATCCGATTTTCGAATAGGCGATGTAATTATTCTGATTGGGATCTTTGTTTGGTCCTGCAGTGTGGTTTATTTAAAGAAAATCATCAGCGCTTATAATGCTTTCCAAATTGTTCTGTATAGTACTGTATTTTCAGCTCCTTTATTTTTTCTCGAAGCTTTCCTCTTTGACAGCCAAATGATATCAAATCTAGATGTCAAGATCCTTGCTGCGCTCCTGTATCAGAGCCTTGTAACGGCATCTTTTGGTTTTGTGACCTGGAATAATTTGCTTCAAAAATACGGGGCTGTGGCACTCCATTCGTTTGTGTTTATCATGCCCATTGCCGGGGTTGCATTAGGTGGGCTAATTTTAGGCGAACCGATTACGCCGAAGATTATTTTGGCTTTGGTGCTGATTACCTCAGGGATCCTGGTTGTTCACTGGAAACCCAAGAAAGCCGCACCGGCATATCCAATCAGAAGGAGTATTTGAGAATTGACGAAAATGAAAAAGGTTGCCTACTCAATATTAGCAATCGGTATTTTATTTTTAGGTTATGTCGTCTTATTTCCCTTTTATGATGTTGGACCGGATAAAAGTAATTATGAAACTATTGTTTGTTTCGGTGACAGCTTGACATCTGGTATTGGGGCCAGCAAGGGCATGGATTATCCATCGCAATTGTCAAAAATGATAAACAAGCCGGTCATAAATGCCGGTGTTCCCGGCGATACCACCGCCGGAGCATTGAGAAGACTGCAACGCGATGTATTATCTAAAGACCCGGATATTGTTATGATTACATTAGGGGGAAACGATTTAAAGAACGGTGTATCCAAAGACACCGCATTTGACAATTTGCTAAAAATCGTCGATGCCATTCAAGAAAACGGTGCAAAAGTAATCATCGGAGGTATTAAATTTCCTTTCAGGGATCGGGGGTACGGGAAAGGGTATCAGGATCTGGCGGATCAAACCGGGGCGACCCTTATCCCCGATATTTTCTACGACATCATGGGAAAACAGAAAATGATGAGCGATCCCATTCATCCTAACGATGCAGGGTATACCTTGATGGCTCAACGATTCTATGAAGCATTGGTGCGCTGAAGGATTGCCCTTCATTTTGTAAATGGGGTCTGTCAGAAATCGCTTAACAAAACAAAACGCAGAATAAACTAATAAATACACGACGCAATAAACGCAAGAAAGCACAGACAGCATGGCGAGCCCATCGGAAAAACTAGCCGCCTGGAACTTTTGCGCCGATATATATTGGGTTGCAGTTGAAATTGATACACAATCCACCATTTTCGATTTATCAGCTTTGAAGAAGCAACTTCTTATCTTTATTTCTAAAAGTCTTGTTACCGATTTTGACCGTTGATAGATTAAAAATAACCGCGGCAAAATTCAATTTATTAAACGAAGCCGTCTGCGCTTTTGCAGCATTGCGGCAATGTTAAGACAAGGAGTAGCCTCATGTCCTCTAAAAAATGTAAGCCTAAAAAACAGTTATTTATTTCAGCCCTTGATGATGCTCAATCGGCCCGTCTGAAAGTTGATTCTCCGCAATGCCACTCGTCCTCTTTCAGGCTGGCATACCAGGATGAAGAATTTCTTTTGCGCGATGAGTTGCGCCCGGTAAGGTTGCAGCTTGAGTTGCTGAAACCTGAGCTGATTTTGCAGGAAAACCATATTGAATCCACGGTGGTTATTTTCGGAAGTGCTCGAATCCCGGATCAGGAAACAGCCGAAGCCCAGCTCGTCTCCGCCGAAGCCGAGTACCGTAAAAACAAAAACGATGAAGCTGTGAAACAAAGAGTCGATATCGCAAGGCGGACCCTGGCCAACAGCCAATATTATGAAGAAGCCCGCAAACTCGGCGGCCTTATTTCCAGCAACACCGGTAAAGATAGGATGGTTGTGGTAACCGGTGGGGGGCCCGGTATTATGGAAGCTGCCAACCGAGGTGCCCATGAAGCCGGGATCCCGAGCATCGGCATGAATATTGTGCTGCCCTCAGAACAGGCCCCCAACCCGTATATTACCCCGGGGTTAACCTTTCAGTTTCATTATTTTGCGGTACGCAAAATGCATCTTTTGATGCGTGCCAAAGCCCTGGTGGCGTTTCCGGGGGGATTCGGCACCCTGGATGAGCTCTTTGAGACCCTGACCCTGGTTCAGACCCAAAAGGTCAATCCGATACCGATTCTGCTGTTCGGCAGAGAATTCTGGGAGCGGGTGATCAACTTTAATGCCCTGGTAGAGGAGGGTACGATTTTACCCAAAGATTTGGAACTTTTTCGTTTTGTTGAAACAGCCGAAGACGCTTGGGAAATCATTTCTCAGGTTAATGCTTTATAGGACCTTTTGGGATATGAAGGGATCACAATTTTTAGAGGGAAGTCAATCTTGTTGGATATAAAGCGTACTCCTATCAAGAAAGCCGCACCTTGCAGCCGCATTACTTCATTATTTTGGATTTCGGATGTTTTTTCTCCGTCCTGAATGACTCTGAAAAAGGCCGGTGCCGAGACAATCAGATATAAAATGCCGAAAATGATAACATTGAAAAATATTCCTTGACAAACAGGTCTGGTCTGGTCAGACTATATATGGAGGTAATACCCATATGTATATTACAAATATTACAGAGGCAAAGGCTCACTTTTCAGCACTCATTGAAAAAGTGATGTCTGGAGAGGAAATCATTATCGGGAAAGCTGGTAAACCTGTAGCCAAGTTGGTCCGGTACGAACGCCGTGAGGAATCCCGGCAACCTGGTGCGTTGAAGGGTAAAATAAAAATAGCGGATAATTTTGACGAACTACCGAATGATATTGCTGAGGCATTTGGAATTATAAGAGAATGAATATATTACTGGATACGCACGTGCTGTTGTGGTGGCTGGACGACAATCCTGCTTTGTCAGATAACGCAAGGCTATATATTTCCGACGGCAATAACTTGATCTTTGTGAGCGCAGCTGTCATTTGGGAAATACGAATAAAACAAAGCTTAGGCAAACTGGATATTCCTCCAAATTTTCGCGAGGTTTTGGAACAACAATCTTTTGAACTTTTGGCGATTACCATTGAACATGCTCACGCAGTCGGAGCTCTCCCGACAATCCATCGCGACCCTTTTGATCGAATGCTCGTCGCTCAAGCGAAAACAGAGGGTTTTACTATTCTTACCCGTGATCCTTTCTTTAAGCAATATATGGTACCAATCATCAAGGCCTAAAATCTATCATCCTCCACCCAGGGATAAAAGGGACGTCGGTACCAAATTGATATTTGAATTCCTCTTCTCTTGCTTTCATACAAATTACAATGATATCGATGATAAGAAACAGATGCGAAGTCCCACAGAATAGCGGGTCAAAGCAGATATCGAGCATCAGTGGGCTTATAAAACCGCTTTTAAACATGCCCATAGTAGTCACGATGTACCACAACGGAGTAAGCATAATCCAGCAGTGTTCCCCAGCTGAAGACCGGAAGATCGATTACCCGCTGCACAGCCCGTGCAAATGGCTGCATACCGGTGCATTCCAGCATTATTGCACCAATGTTTGGATGGGCGTTGCAAAAATCAGAGCAAACCCTGATCATATCTTTTTCAGCCTTATCGTAGTAGATCTCAGGACATTCGGGCCGCTTTTCGGGATCCCACAGGTTGTCAAACTCCGGACAACCATATTCATCCTGAGCGCCGGCAATTATAAACTTGCTTTTGAGATCGATGCCGACATTCTGCAAATGGGTATTGGTTAGAAATCGTTTCTGGGCACAGACAATCCCCACCGCCTTATTGGGTCCGATCAGCTGCTGAATAAAGGGCACTTGAAGCAGGCTTGACATCAATACGGGCACGTTCACATAGCCGGCGATATCTTGCTGAAAATAAGCAAAATAGCCGCATTCAGCAGCAATAGCCCGGCAGCCCATCCTTTCCAGCTTTTTTGCCGCTCGCTTTATGGGTTCAAGACACGAACTTTTATCTTCTTCCCAAACCAGGGTATAGTTATCTACGCCTTCGGCAATCTCGTACTGTATCGGGTATGGAAAGGCGCTGGCATTGCGAACATCACCAGGAAAGCCGGGATATGCATCATCCAGGACAATAATTCCAAGTCCCATTCCATAGCACGTGTAGTTTTTGCGTGTCTTGATATAATTAATACCCAGGTCACGGTTGCCATAAACCATGGTCATATCTCCTTTCACTCTCATTGATAATATCCATTATTTTCCGAACAATTTGAAAAGTTACCCCACTTTAATTCTCATTAGCAAGACTAAAGTCTTTTACCAAAATTGCCGAAATAAGACCTTGAATGCGGGCCAATGTTTCTGTCTATGAAAATTGCGCCTTCCGGTATCGGCCCAAGACCTTCTAAGGGGGAATTGGTTGTGGATCAATATAATCTTGTTTTTGAGGGAACCATCTCCGATGGATACGGCACCGAAGAGGTAAAAAGAAACCTGGCGGACTTATTTAAGGTGGATGATAAAAGAGTTGAACAATTTTTCGCAAAACAACCGGTAGTTTTGAAAAAAGACATGGATTATGATTCAGCCATGAAATACCAGAGGGTTTTACAAAAAGCCGGAGCGATATGCAAAATACAAGCAGCCGTTCTGGACAACAGCGCTTTGTATATTGAGGAAGCAGCTCCGGTGCCAAATACCAATCAGCGCGCAGAGCAGGCCGTTTCGCCGGCCCTTCCAAAACAAACGCCTCATAGCGTGCTTGAAGGTTTAGTAAGCTCCAATCCTGAACTGGTTACAGAAAAAGCTTCAGAAGATAAAACCAGTAAAGGTTTCGCCGATATCATCGCCGGAGGTGTCCTTATCGGGATAGGGTTTGTTATGGGCGGATCGATTTTTTTGGGCAATGCCGATACATTGGATATCTTTTTTGACTGTATCGGCCTGTTTCTGATCGGCAAAGGACTCTACAAGATGTTCCGCTGAACTGAATTATTGTCAAGCAGATTCTACCTCCTTCTTGATCCTGTCTATCATTTCAATTTGTCAACCGCCTGTTTAATGCGCTTAACACCCTCTCTGATACTTTGCATATCGGTTGCATAGGATAATCTGACAAAATTATCGCAGCCAAAAGCCTTTCCCGGAACCATTGCGACACGTGCTTCATCCAGGATATATGAACAAAAGCTAACAGAATCTCTTATTTCCGCATCACCTGATTTTTTCTTGAACAAGTTTGCTATGTTCGGAAAAACATAAAATGCACCTTCTGGCATTCTACAAGAAACATCCTCGATGGAGTTTAATTCTTTAACGATATAATCTCGACGCTTTTGATATTGTTTTCTCATATGATCGACATCACCCTGAGGGCCTAAGAGTGCTTCTGTCGCAGCGTGCTGGGAAATTGAGGCCGGATTTGTGGTGATCTGTCCTTGAAGCTTTTTCATTGCGTCAATAATCGGCTGAGGGCCGGCCGCATATCCTATCCTCCAGCCGGTCATAGCGTAAGCCTTTGAAACCCCATTCACTGTAATTGTTCGGGATTTTGTCTCTTCGCTCAGTGTAGCCACACTCACTTGGTTAGCATTTTCATATACAAATTTTTCATAAACTTCATCGGCTATTATAAAAAAGTTATTCTCAACAGCAGCATGAGCTATGGTTTCCAATTCTTCCTTTCCGTAGACTTTACCGGAAGGATTGCAGGGATTATTTAAAATAATGGCTTTTGTTTTAGACGTCACAAATGTATCTAATTCACGCGCTGATACCTTCATATCTTCAGATGTTGATGTATCAATGATGATTGGTTTTGCACCGGTTAATTCTACCTGGGCAGGATAAGTTACCCAGTAAGGCGCCAGGATAATAACCTCGTCATCTTTTTCAAAAAGAACCTGGGAGATATTGTATAAAGAGTGTTTAGCGCCACATGAAACGATAATTTCTGATGGTGAATAGTCTAAATTGTTTTCTCGCTTCAGTTTAAGGCAAACTGCCTCCTTTAGATCATCAACGCCATCAACGGGTGTATACTTTGTGAATCCAGCTTTAATTGATTCTACAGCCTTTTCTTTGATGTTTTCAGGCGTATCAAAATCGGGTTCCCCCACAGCAAGGCTAATCACATCGACTCCTTTTTTTCTGAGCAAATTTGCCTTTTGAGATATCGCAATGGTTGAGGATTCTCCCATGTTTTTTATTTTTTTTGCAATCATACGGTGATATTCCATTATAATCCCTCCGGAATTGTTAAGCATGATATTAAGAAACAAGCGTCGGATCGGCATGCCGGATAGCCGCACAAGCGAGAATGGACAGAGCGTCGAAGTACGGCACGGAAAGGTGTTCTGGACGCAGGGCCAGAGGGATTTCCGTACAACCGGCAATGATTCCTTGAGCGCCTTTTGGCTTTTGAGTAATAAGACCTTCGGCCGCCGTGATGAAGTCAGCCGTGATGGCCTCGCGAGGTCGTTTTGGTTGTGCATTTTTAATGTCGTAAATGGCTTCCATAATCCTGGCTTGAACATGTTCATTCGGCACAATTGTTGTAATGCCATACTCAGCAAGACGTTTTTGAAACTTGTCTCCTTTTACCGTACCTGTCGTGGCCATAAGCCCAACTACCTTGATTTCAGGATAATCCCGTACGATGGTTTCCGATACAGCGTCAACTATCGATAAGATGGGAAGATTGCTTTGTTCCTGGATTTCGTTTAAAAAGAAGTGGGCCGAAACACACGGGATAATAATGAAATCAGCTCCGGCGCGCTCAAGCGCCCGACAACCTTCAACGATGGTTGGCACTGGAGATTCGCCGTCGCCAATGATGGCCGGCGTTCGGTCCGGAACTTTTGGATTGGAATCTATAATTACTCTCAGATGCTCTTGATCCTTTTTGGCCGGGGTGTTTTTGATGATTTTGGCAAAGCAGTCCAAGGTCGCTTCTGGACCCATACCGCCCAAGATACCGATTACTTTCTCGTTCATTTGTATTTCGTGTTTGGTATTTGGTGTTTAATGTTTTTTATAGAATTTGTTTCAGGAACTCCTTGGCCCTCTCGCTTTTAGGGTTTTTGAAGAATTCTTCATAGGTGCCCCGTTCGACGATCTTACCAAAGTCCATAAAGATGATTTCGTCTGCTACTTCCCGGGCAAAGCCCATCTCATGGGTTACGCACAGCATGGTCATTCCCTCTTTGGCCAGAGCAATCATGACATCAAGAACCTCCTGGATCATCTCCGGGTCCAGGGCGGAGGTGGGCTCATCAAACATCATATATTTAGGCTCCATGGCCAGGGATCGGGCGATGGCCACCCGCTGTTGTTGACCACCTGACAGGTTGGCCGGATAGGCGTCGGCCTTGTCCGGTATACCGACGCGCTCCAGTAGATCCATAGCTGTTTTCTGGGCCTTTTCTCTTGAAAATTTGCGCACCTTCATTGGAGCCAGAGAAATATTTTGCAGAGCGGTCATATGCGGGTAAAGTTCAAAACGCTGAAAGACCATACCGATATTTTCTCGAAGTTTATAGAGGTTCGTCTTGGGGTTACTGAGGGAGACACCATCGACGATAATCTCGCCTTTCTGGTAGGGTTCCAGGCCGTTAATACAGCGAAGCAAGGTGCTTTTACCAGAGCCGCTCGGACCGCAAATGACCACGGTCTGACCACGTTCTATGGTTTCATTAATGTCGGTCAGAACCTGAAAATCGTCGAACCATTTGCTAACGGTTTTTATCTCGATCATATCATACCTAACTTTCTGCCTTTTTCTTCGAAATATCGTGAAATTTTTGAACCGGTAAAACAGAAGATAAAGAACACAATAGCCACAAAGCCAAAGAGCTGGATGGAGCGCACCTCCAGGTTATCCACGATGGAGGTTCTCCGAACAAACTCCTGCAGGCCAATGACAAAGGCCAGACTTGTATCCTGGAACGTGACGATTGATTGGGTGATCAAGCTTGGCAGCATGCGCCTGAAGGCGATGGGAATGAGAATATAGCGGGCTGTCTGGGAGTAGGTCAGGCCGGTGGAGTATGCAGCGCTGGTAAGGTCTTTGCTGATGGACTGATAGCCGGCTCGGAAGATTTCTCCGAAATATGTCGCTTCAAAGATAATGAATGAAATCACCGCTGAAAGAAAAGGATTTAGCGGTCTTCCTGCGATGATCGGCATGACGAAATAGAACCAGAATATGACCAGGATGAGGGGCATGTTGCGGAGAAAGTTGACGTACAAAGTGATCGGCTGGTATATCCATTTGTTGCGCGAGATCCGAGCCAAGCCAACCAGCGCACCGAGGGCTATGCCCCCGGCCAGGGCAAAAATAGTCAATTGGAGAGTCACGCCAAAGCCGCCGAGCAAGAAATAGATATTGCGGACAACCGCATCAAACATTATTCTCTCCCTATCATACCGGGTATTTTAAATTTGGACTCGATGATACCCATAATTCGCACCACAGTTAGTCCCAAGACTAAGTAGATGAACATCGCTCCGGTGGTTGCTTCCAGGCCGTGGAAAGTTTCGGCGTCGATGCGATAACTCATGAATGTTATCTCGGCTACACCAATGGTCATAGCGATTGACGAGTTTTTAAAAATGGTCAAAAACTCGGTTGTCAGAGGTGGCATAATGATTCTCAGGGCGTACGGAATGATGACATAGCGGTACATTTGATATTGGGTCATGCCGGTGGACAAAACGGCCTGGTATTGGTCGCGGCTGATGGAGGCAAACCCGGCCCGCATGTGTTCGGCCACCCGTGAGGCCGTGTATAACCCTAATGCAAAGATGGCCACGTAGTAGTTGAGCCCCATGATCTGGTTGATCTGACGGCCTAGATGTTCGCCGAACACCATGGGCCCGGCATAATACCAGAAGAACAGTTGAACCAGGAAGGGAATGTTGCGAAAGACCTCCGTATAAGCAGTAGAGAAAAAGCGCAGCCAGCGCCAGGGGGTGACCCGCAATGTGCCGACAAGAATTCCCAAAAAAAGCGCAATGATCCAAGCCTGAAAACCGATCTTGATCGTCAGCCAGAGACCTTCAAGTAACCACATCCCGTAAGGCTGCCGCCATAGTACTCCCCAATCAAAATCATAAGCAAAACCCATTTTTACTTCTTCCACCACTCATCCGAAATGGGATAGACCATCATATTGAGATAAGTCCTGTAAGCCTCTGATATGGGTATGGGAACAACGCCTTTGGGTCCCATCCACTTGTCATACAACTCGAAGAACTTTCCGGTTTTAATGGACCAGATGATGGTGTTGTTAACAAAATCACGGAAGTCTGATTGGCCTTCCCGGCAGATATAGGCATACGGTTCGTAAGCGATGGCAAAGGGAACCGTCATCCATTTGTCCGGATTTTGATCCTTCATGCGCAAACCCTCTAAAAGGCTGCGGTCGGTGGAGTAAGCCTCGATCTTACCGCTTTTCAAAGCCAGCATGCCTTGCGGATGGGTCTCGGTGACGATAATATCCTTGGGTTTAAACTTGCCTTCATTGGCCAAGGCCTCGACTGCCCTCAGGTTGGTTGTTGCCCGGGCAGCCCCGACGCGCTTGCCGGTAAGATCTTCCAAGGTCTTGATTCCGCTGCTCTTATCCACTAAAAAGGTCGTTTCGGAGAAGAAGAAGATCATACTGAAGTCGGCCTGTTCTTCGCGTTTCTGGGTATATGTTGTCGAACCCATTTCAACGTCAACGGTACCGTTGACCACCATTGGAATACGGGTCTTGGGCGTAACCGTAAACGGAACAATCTCAATCTTCTTGCCGAAACGCATGCCCAAATATTTGGCCAGCTCAGCGGCCATATCTACCGAGAAGCCCACATGTTTACCCACCTTGGGGTCTACGAAGGCAAAGGGAATCGAGCCTTCCCTGAAACCCAGTTTGATTTTACCGGTCTTCTGGATCTGATCCATAGTCTGGTCTGCCAGAACCGGGACGGTCAAAAGACCAACTGTCATGATAATTGCCAATCCGATGGTTAATAATCTTTTCATAACACCCTCCTCTTTTTTTGGTTGGTTAATGGAAAGCAAAATACTTAAGAAATGAAAGATAATTTGAGGCAGGTACAAAACCTGAGCGTAAAGTAAATTTTCCTTAGAATAATGTCAAATCAAAATTATATACAGCGTCATAAATCATCGTGCATAAATATATCACTATGAAACGGGAAAAATTTGAATTCGTATTTCTGAATTTTAATAAATTACCTTATAAACTATTCTCCGGCGATAACCGGTAATGACGCGTATATAACCACTTAGCATTTTGTTCACGTCGTTGTCTCCGGTGTCGACTAAAAATGGCCTGCCGCCGAGGGAATTGATTTTATTTTGGGTAGACACAACAATAATGTTATCCTTTCCCACTTGCTGTATAATACTGGGACTTATCTGTTGATTGCCTCTACCGAAAAGATATCCCTGTCCACCGATGGGTGTCACAATCAGCTTGGCATTTGCTCCTTTTATTTGATCTAGAAGATCTTTTTCGCTGAGATCTTTTCCAATAAGATTATTATTCTTTACAAGATCCACGCCCAGCAGCGTAAAATCCAGGTTCAATTTTTGGAGGATAGGTGCGGTCGTCGTTCCCGGGCCGATGATATACAAAAGATCATCTTGCATGCTTTCAACGACATCGGCGGCAATAGCCTCTTGGTAATAGTGATCACTTACAAGGCTTCCGGCCTTCAGACCCTGGACATGCCTTTGATCAAAGGGTATATTCATATATCCATATAGCTTTGCGGTTATGAATCCTTTTCGGAAAGCCTCTTCATCTATGTCCATGACTTCCGCTTTTCTTATTTTTATGGCTTTATTCTGCAGGTACAAGGCGGCCAAATCGCCGGCCCTCAATGGATTGCAGGCAAATACCCCCGAATGCATCTTTACCCCGGTAGGTATGCCTAAAGCGATAATTTGATCTCCTGCCGATTTAAGTATATCCCTTGCGGTTCCGTCACCACCGGCGAAGAGTAAAAGATCGATGTTTAAATTGGCTAAATCTTTAGCCGCTTGTTGCGTATCTTCCGCCCTCGTATTGCCTTCAACAATCCTTCCCATGATCTTTGTTTCAAAGCCGCATTGCGTTGCAACATTTTCTCCCATTTCTCCCGGATAAGTTATTATTTCTATAATTTCTTTGAGTACAGCCAGTCGCATTAATGCTTCGGCCGTGCGCGCAGCAGCTTGCGGCGTGGCTCCCAAGCGGATAGCTTCTTTTAAGATGTCCTGCCCGTCAGTTCCTTTGAGCCCCACTTTTCCACCCATCCCGGCGATGGGGTTGATGATGACACCGAGTTTCTTCAAACCTAAAATTTATTTCAGTTTAGTTTACTATTTAATTCAATTTGACTTATAATTAAGGGGTTGCGAATTGAGGAATTGAGAGATGAAAAATGGAAAAAATCTGATTTTCAATCCTTTAATCCCTAAATCCTTAAATTCCTGAATTCCTCAATTCAAAAATATTACTTATCTGAGTTTTTGTGCTTTTTGAGATAAGCTCTCCATGTCACGGCCCATTTTTGGGGATCATCCAACCAGGAGTTGTCGATTTTATGCACGACACTGTTGTGGGGCGCGTGTTTTACTTTGTCCGGATTTTCATAGGCTTCCCGCGATACCTTTTGCAGTCCGGCAATATATTCATCTAATTCGGCCTTGGCATAAGATTCTGTGGGCTCGAGGGTGAAAGGCTCCGGTACGATAAACGGATGATGGCTCGACCACATGTGGAAACCAAAATCCACCATTCGGTTGGTGACATCTTCTGTGGTGACTCCGGTTTGTTTGGTCAGATCCTCCCAGCTGTAGCGCACCTGTTCGATTCTATGCCTTCCTTTGGCATACGGTGCGCCGGCCCCACGGATTTGAAGTACTTTTCTAAATAAATAATTGTTGTTGAGCACTGCCGTACGAGCCACATTTTTTAAACCTTCACTGCCCAGGCTCCTAATCCAGGCATAGGCTTTCATCATAACCGGAATCGATCCATAAAAATCTCTGACCTTACCGATGCTTTCCGGCACATTGAAATTAAGGTTGTATTTGTTTGCCCTGCATTCCACATGAGGTATTGGCAGAAATTTCACAAGTTGTTCTTTGACACCCAACGCGCCCGATGCCGGTCCGCCGCATCCATGAGGGGCCGAAAAGGTTTTATGCAAATTAAAGAAGCAAAGATCAAATCCCGCTTCTCGTGCACGCGTAATACCCAATATACCATTGGCGTTTGCCTGATCATATCCGCAAAGACCGCCGTTTTCATGCACCGCCCGAGTAAATTCAGCAATCTGCGGATTAAAAATTCCGGTATCTTCCGGATTGGTAATAAACAGTCCAGCGGTGCGATCCGAAACTGCGGCTTTTAACGCCTCGAGTTCGGGTAGACCGTCTTCATTCTGGTAGAGTGTAATGACTTTATATCCTTTTACGGCGGCGGCGGCGGCATCGGAAGGATGCGAAAATATGGTGGTGATCAGTTCATCGCGTTGGTCTGATTCACCACGGGAGGCATGATAGGCCTGAACGATGGATGCCATAGCTAAAATGGCCTGGGAACCGCTGGCAGGTTGCAGGGAAAATTGGTCCATTCCGGAAATTTCCCTGAGAAACACATCGAGATTATAGATTATCTCCAGAATTCCTTGGACGGTATCCTCATCCTGAAATGGATGCAATTCTGTCAATTTAGGAGAGGCGGCAAATTGTTCGTTAATTTTCGGGCTGTATTTCATGGTGCAAGTACCCTGGCCCACATCGACATTCAAATCGGCCCCTAAATTTTGTTGAGACAGCCGCAAATAATGTTTGAGAACCTGCATCTGGCCCAGCTCCGGCAGCGCGGGTGCCTTCTTTCTTTTCATGTTTTCTGGCAGAACCGACACGCCGTCACCGACTGTCGCTTCTATTTCTTCTTCAATTTCGGGCACCAATATGCCTCGCTCACCCTTATTGCTCAATTCGAATATAATCGGCTCATCCCATTTGGCCTGGTGAAATTTTCTAACTTTTGTTTTCCTGTTAATCCCCATGACACACCTACCTAATTATTCACAATTTCATTTAAAGACGCTGTAAGGTTGTCAATGTCTTCTTTTGAATGAATTTCGGTCACACAATACAAGGCACTGTTTCCAAGGTTAGGAAAATCGACGGAGAGATCCTTTCCACCAAAGATACCCTTTTTTAGCAACGAGCGGTTTATTTCTGTGACGGTTTTACCGGTCGCATTAAAATCTACGACAAATTCTTTAAAATGGTTGACTTGAAACAGCGGTGCTGAAATTCCACTAATTTCTGATAATCGTTTCATGGCATATTGAGATTTTTGCATAATAATTTGCCCCAGTTCCTGCATGCCTGCGGGTCCCATCAATGCCAGGTAGACGCCGGCGGTAATGCCCCACAGGGCAGCAGCAGTGCCGATAAATTCGTTTCCTTCTTCCCGGCGGGCAAAAGATGTGCGTTCATAGGCCACATCGCCAAATCCCCATTCACCATCCACTGCTGTTTTGGTGATACCAAAAAGCCGTGACGGATATTGCATCACAAAACGCTCTTCATCATGTGTCGCAATGAAGCCGGCCTGCCCCCCGCCATATTGCATATGCATTCCCAATGGCTGGATGTCGCCGCAAACAATGTCGGCCCCATAATTGCCGGGCGCTGACAGAATCCCTAACGAAATCGGATCGACCCCGACAATGCAGATGGAGCCGTTTTGATGGGTGATATCTGCTATCATTTGACCCTGGTCTTCGATAAAGCCCAGATATGACGGGTTTTCGAAGTAAACGGCGGCGGTGTTGGGCGACAGTTTTGCTTTTAAATCGTCAACATCCATTCGTCCGGTTTGTTGACAAGATTTGATCGTATATACCGACATAACAGGATGGCAATAATTTCGGATTACCGCCAGTCTGCCCGGAGATACTGTCGAGCATACCAACACTTCGGAACGATCGGTAATTCGTTCAGCCATCCGGATAGACGTGCTGGCGGCCTGGGCCCAGTCATACGTTGGCACATTGACCACGTCCATATCCAGGAGTTCTCCCATCATACTCTCGTATTCAAACAGCGCTTGAAAACGTCCATGGTCTTCATAAGGTTCACCGGCATAAGCCGTTAAAAACTCTGCACGGTGATTGATTTCGTCGCAGATGGCCGGTACGTAATGCTGCCAGCAACCGCCTCCTAAAAAACTGACGTTTTCCTGGCAGGATTTATTCTTCGATAAAATACGATCAACATGGCATTT
>WOR8_10003123_pt1 | contig 36370 bp, 27 predicted proteins | sample DeeMarSeWOR38_10_FD_19890 | JGI IMG/M metagenome (IMG submission 19890) | reverse complement strand
ATTTTTTGTCGTTTTATAGGCGACAAAATGAAAAACTATATAAACTAAGAAAACCACGTATTTATTGACGAAAATAAATAATATTGGTGTAAAATTAATGCGGAAAGCAGGATTTAACAGAGACAAAAGCATCGAAAAAGCAGTAAATGAGATATTAAAATCTAGAGCAAGATCACGAATTTATATCTATCTTTTAATGAAAAATGGTGCAAGAACAGAGGAAATCATAAAAGGAACAAAACTTCATCCAAGCACAGTTAGAGAAACGCTTTCTAAAATGCATGATAACCATCAAATTTACAGAAAGAAATTAAAAAATGATAGTATAGGAAAAAACCCATACATATTCTATCCTATTTCTCCAATTAAACTAATTAAGAGACACGCAAGTGAAATTGAAGATAGGTTAAACAAGCTAGCAAGCCTAGCATTTTCAAGAGAAAAAGAAGAAAGTTTTAGGCCTGTTGAAATAAGTATAGATGAGGGGGTTGAGAACCTATGAATGTAAAACCAGTAGCAAAGCTACTTGCTCACCACCCAAAAGTTGTAGTTATTGTTTTTACAATAATTACTATTCTAATAGGTTCACAGGCGTTAAATATTTACATTGAATCAGACCTAACAAAATTCCTTCCAAAAGATGACCCAGCGATAATTCTGTGGGAGGAAATAATTGAAGAGTTCAACATCGGAAAAACCATTATTATTCTTGTTGATCAAACAGATAGAGTATATGACATAAGAGATCCCAAAGTTCTAACTGAGATGGATGAAATTTACATAAATATTTACGAAAAGCTTTTAAAAGAAGGAAAGGAAACGGGTATTGCATCAGTCAATAGTTTAGCATTAATGATTAGAAATGCAAACAAGAAAAGTGTTGCTGAAGGCGGAAACAACTATGATGGAATTCCTTACGATCAAAATGATATCTATAAATATATGGAAAGATTTGAAATTTCAGCATCAAAGGGTATTCTTTATTCTAATACGTATAAACTGGCAGTTGTTATAATTCAACTCAAAGACGATGCAAATTTTGATCAGGTTTTGTTAAGAACTGAAAATGCAGTGGAAAACAGAGGAACAAATTATGCAAATATGACAATTACTGGAACCATTGCTTATCAGAACGCAATTAGAGAACAGAGCATGAGAAATCTAATAATTATCTTTCCTGTCGCACTTATTCTTGTATCAATTGTTTTGTTTTTCTTTCATAGAACTTTGAAAGGATTAATAATAGCATTTCTGCCACCTGCATTTTCAATTGGATTGACCTTTGGTATTCTTGGTATGGTTCAGCCAGAGCTAACAATAATATCTGTTGCTGTGGTTGCACTTCTCATAGGTCTTGGTGTTGATTATTCTATTCATTTAATGAATAGGCTTGCTGAAGAGTATGCAATTGATGATCCTGTAGAAAGAATTGAAAAAATATTAAAACATACTGGTAAGGCAGTACTTCTTTCAACGATTACAACAATTATTGGTTTTGCCTCCTTAATGACATCATCAATGTCACCGATGGTTACATTTGGTTTTGGATGCGCAATTGGAATATTCTTTTGCTTTATCTCTGCAATAGTCCTTGTTCCATGCTTTGCTTTGATTCTGCAATTCAAGAAAAATGGAAGAGTAGTAATTTGGAAGAAATTTGCAAAATTTGCAGTTGATAATAGAAAAAGGATACTCCTTGTTGCGGGATTTTTCGCGGTAATTTCACTAGCTGCCATTCCAGAGGTAAAAACAGATGTTAACTACTTTGAACTTGCACCTAAGGGCATTCCTGAAGTTGAAGCAATGTTTAGATATTCAGAGAGTTTTGGTAGTGGAAGTAACTACAATGCACTTCTTGTAAAAACAGATTCAAATGGACTACTTGATCCAGAAATTATAGAAGGATTAGTTGAAATGGAAGATGAAATGAGAGATGTAATAGCGTCTCAGTTTCCTAATATGGATGAAAGTAAAATTGAAAAATCAGTTTATTCTGTTGCAGATGAAATAAAGGAAGTAAGCGACATAATAAATAGAAGCATTGTAGCAGAAAAATTAGGTGAACTTGTTGGTATCGAAAAAATACTATTTGATATGATAGCAGAAGGAGGAATAATTGATAAGAACTTTTCATCTACGATTATTTTGGTATATATTCCAATCTCAAGTAGTATTGAACAAATCGGAGCAGTCGTTGAAGAAATTAATTCAATTGCCTCAGGTACAGTTCTTCCACAAAACGGTAGAGTATCTGAACTTACCGGTCAAGATGCAATAACGATAGCAGTAAATGACAGATTGACCGATGAGCAAATCCGCTCAATGATACTTGCACTCATGCTTGTTCTTGCAGCACTTATATTTATATTCAGCTCCTCAACATATGGATTTCTAACAATGATACCAGTGCTTTTTGTTTTAATGTGGGAACCAGGTTTTCTTGTTGCAGCAGATATACCTCTTTCACTTGTGACGATATCTATTGCGTCAATTATGGTTGGAATAGGAATTGATTATGGTGTTCATATTACTCATAGGTTCAGAGAAGAGCTCAGCAGAGGAATACCAAAAATGGATGCAATAAAGATATCAATTGAAAAGACTGGTCTATCACTTGTGGAAGCAGCACTTACAACTGTTGCAGGTGTGGCATCCATTTACTTTGTAAATGTTCCGGCATTAAGAGAATTTGGACTTGTAGTAATTTTGATGATAGCATTATCATGTATTGCAGCAGCATTGATATTGCCTGTATTTTACGCATCAAAATCAGTGAAAAAATAAAACCTTATTTTTTCTTTGAAAGAACTCTAAGAGATTTTATAAATGGAATGTCAAATGCGATATTACCAATGATTATTATTATCCCTAGGATTAGTTCACCCTTATATGCAGTGCAATTCCCTACAACTCCTCTAATATACCAATCATAAATAAAAAACGAACCTACAAACAAAGGTAGACCAATAAGCAGAGGTGTAAACAAAATCTCAGTTCTAATAAGCCTAGAAATGTAGTAATGGTTTTTTACATACTTCATTTTGTTTTTATCCATTTTTATCACCAGGTTAAGCCGCTCGGATAGATTATATCACCAGGATAAGAAAGACCAAGATAAGGAATACTTACCCAAATAATCAAAAGCAACAGAGCAGGTAACATTTGTATCATGAAATCATCATCAAGCCACCAGAACTTCTTTATTTCACCAATCAATGCACCAAGACCTCCAACAACTGAAACAAGAATAATTAAGAAAACATCTGCCTTAAACCATGTAATAATAAAGAAATACATACATATAAAAAAACCAATGATATAGACATAATTCATACTATATCTTCTTCTTATCTCCCCAATTATTGGATCACCAAGTGTTGCACACAAAATACAAGGAATTGCGATTTGCTGAGGAAAAAACCTAAGCAAGATAAGTATTGCTACAGCAAAGAAAACGTAACTTCCGACTCTCTTTTTTTCATACATTCTAAGGCCAAAGAAATAATTGCTACTAATCTTTCCAGAAAGTCTGAACACCTCAAGAAAAATAACAAATAAAACAATCAATGGGGGAATCCATAATTTAAGAAGATTTATCCAATCAAAATCAGGAAGTAAATAGTATATTAAAAATGATGCTCCAAATGAATGAAAGGCACGCCTATACCAATGAGCATCAAAATCAAGAGAATTAATTCTTTTTTTCGCGTCTTTTAACTTATCGGCAACATTTACCATAGTTAAACAACAGCTTCTTTATTCAAAGTAGAAATTCCCTGCTTACCTCCAACAATCACCTCATCAACAAGACCAATAAACAATCCATTCTCAACAACACCGGGAATACTATTTATGTCAATTTCCATTTGTGCAGGGTCTTCTATTCTTTCAAACTCACAATCCAAAATATAATTTGAGTTATCTGTTATAAATGGCTCATCACCCATAACCTTTCTAAGTTCAACCTGACAGTCAAACTCCTCAAGTGTCTTTTTTGTAGATGTCCAACCAAATTTTACAACTTCAACAGGTAAAGCAAAATCAATTCCCAAGCATTTTACAATTTTAGAGTCATCAATTACAATAATTACTTTTTTTGAGTTAAAAGCAATTATTTTCTCACGGGTGAGAGCACCTCCTCCACCCTTAATAAGGTTAAGATTTGAATCAACCTCATCTGCTCCATCAATTGTTAAATCAATAACAGGATTTTCATCAAGGGTTGTTAGAGGTATCTTTTCTTCAGTTGCAATCCTTTTTGTATGAATCGATGTAGGTATTCCTTTTATATCAAGTCCTTCTCTGCATAATTTACCTATTTTTCTCAATGCGCAAGTTTCTTTAGTTCCTCTTTTTCCAAAAAGTCACCCAGACATGTAATATTGAATTAGTACAAAAATTTATACTTAATATTTTGATTACGAGCATGGGAAATATGCTGTCAGAATGTGAAGAACATGGATACTATCGTGGAGAAGCCTGTCCAATATGTGAAATTAAGGGTAAGTTTTTAATGAGTGAAAATGAACTTAACTCACTAAGTCGAATAATTGCTGGTGCCCTTCGACATTTCCCAGAGAAATTAGGTCTTATGATGGATGGTAAGGGTTGGGTTGAGATATCTTCATTAATTGAAGCGATTGGGACAAGCAGATCAGGATTTGATTGGCTACGAATTCATCATGTAGAGGCTCTAGTAATGACAGATAAGAGAAAGAGATATCAAATCGATGGTGGAATGATAAGGGCAACCTATGGACATACTATAGATGTTAGTCCTGACGATCTTCCTCTTGCAGAAATAGATGATTTCTACTATCCGGTAACTGAAGAAGAAATTGATATTATTATTGAGGGTGGTCTTCATCCAATCGATAGAAAAAAAGTTCATCTAAGTGGAAGCATTGAAAAAGCATTAGAAGCAGGACTTGTAAGAACTGAAGAACCAATGATTTTAAAAATTGATGGTAAAAAAGCAAAAAACGATGGTCTTAAAATATATCATGCCGGTAAAGATGTTTATATAACAGAGGCAATTGATGCAAAATATATAACAAAAGTTGCGGATTCGACTGTAAAGAAAATCTTGAAAAAATCTAAGTAATAAATTTTGTTTTCAATTTTTTCATATATTGGGCTTGTAGCTCAGCTAGGCAGAGCAATCGGCTCTTAACCGATTGGCCAGGGGTTCGAATCCCCTCAAGCCCGTTTTTTAAAAAAGGAAAATTAATTCAAATTTTGGTATTTTTTCAATTCAGTGATTTAATAAACGTAAATTTTTTTTTATAATAATGTTTAAAATTAGCAATATTGTTTCATATAAAATTAAATAAGTAAAATTATTTTTTTTAGATAGACTTATATTTTATTAATTAATACACTATTGCTAGTGAAGCTGGAGGATGTACGTGAGGAGACTTACTACGTTATTTGGTGAGAATGCAGGAAAGATTTGGTCAGCCCTAAATCAAGAAGGTTGCATTAAAAAAGATAAACTTTTAGAGATAACTAGGCTTGATGAAGAAAACTTTTTCGCAGGAGTTGGCTGGCTTGCAAGGGAAGATAAGATTACAAAAGAACAAGAGGACTGCTTTAGACTTGGAAATACCAATCTAGAAACTAGAATCGGCAGTCATGCTGGTCTTGTTTGGAAGATACTGGACATCTGGGGAGATGCTGATTATAGAACGATAAAAAGGTTATCAAATCTTGAAGATAGCGATCTTCAATCTGCTCTTGGCTGGCTTGCAAGAGAAGATAAAATTGTAGTTAATGAGAATCAAAAATTTCTTCTGAAATAATCAAATTAATAATAAATAAGTGAGGATTTAAAACAAAAAAAGGGTCTGAATACAAATACCTTTGGGTTAATTGGAATACTTAATAGTACTATGGTGAGGGTGTAATAAATGAAGGTGGCAATGATTGGATGGGAATATCCGCCGTTTAAAGCAGGCGGCCTAGCTACTCATTGCTATGGTCTTACTCGTAGTCTTGCTGACAAAGGTGTGCAAGTAGATTTTTACATGCCAAAAACAAAACATAGGACTAGTAGTGATAAAAATAATTTGAAGATAATAGAGGTTGGAGAAACAGATATATTTCCTTACGATCGTCCAGACAACAAAGAGCTTGCAGGACAATTTTTTGAAGCGGTTTATCGCTACAATGATTTAGTAGTTTCAAGAGTAAAAGGAAAGTATGACGTAATTCACTGTCACGATTGGCTTACAATGAAAGCTGGTATAAAAATTAAAGAGAAAACAAAGACCCCTCTTGTATTATCAATTCACTCTACAGAATATGATCGTTCAGGATGGATTTATCCAAATCAATGGTTCATTGATATTGAAAAAGAAGGAATGGAAAAAGCCGATAGAATTATTGCTGTAAGTCATTTTACAAAAAAAGTTTGTGTTGAAAAATATGGAATAAACCCTGATAAAATCTCGGTAGTTCATAATGCAGTTTATCCGATTCCAGAAGGCCATAAACAAGAAATTGTACTTTTCCTTGGTAGATTAACAATTCAAAAAGGTGCTGAGTTCTTCCTTCGTGCTGCACAAAAGGTAAAGGATTACGAACCTGATACCAAGTTTGTAGTTGCTGGAATAGGTGATATGCTGCCAAAATTAATTACACAAGCCTTAGATCTAGGAATATCTGATAAAGTAATTTTTACTGGAAGACTGTCTGAAGAAGAAGTAAAACACATCTATGGGATATCTAGTGTTTATGTAATGCCCTCAGTTAGTGAACCATTTGGAATAACTGCTCTTGAAGCGATATCAGCAGGAACTCCTACAATTGCTTCTAAAACAGCTGGCTTTTCTGAAGCTTTCAACAACTGTTTAAGAGTTGACTTTTGGGATACTGATGAAATGGCAAATAAGATCATATCATTAATCAGATATAAACCTCTACATTCAACACTTTCAAAAGAAGGCAAAAGAGAGATAGATTTATTTACTTGGGATAGGGTTGCAGATAGGACAATTGATGTTTATAATGGGGTAATATAGGATGCCATCAATTTGTTTTTACTTCGAAGTACATCAACCGATGAGGTTGAACAAGTTTTCAGTGTTTAACATTGGAAACAATGATTCCCATGGTTCATATTTTGATAGCCAACTCAATAAAAATATATTTTTAAAGGTTGCAAAGAAATGTTATCTTCCAACAAACAACATATTACTAGACCTTATTAGAAAATATGATGGAAAGTTCAGAATATCATTCAGCCTTACTGGAACCTTTGTGGAATTTTGTGAACAGTACATACCTGAATTAATTGATAGTTTCAAGGAGCTTTTTAAGACTGGTGCAGTTGACATGATTGAGGAGACATACTATCATTCTCTATCATCTTTATATGATGATATGGATGAGTTTGAAGACCAGGTCAAAATGCACAACCAGATGATTAAAAGATTATTCAACTATAAACCAAGAGTTTTTCGAAATACTGAGGCAATCTTTGATAATAGAATTGCAAAAAAAGTAGCAGATATGGGATATAAGGGAATTATTACTGAAGGAACTGAAAAAATCTTGCAATGGCGCTCTTCAAACTTTCTATACAAACCGATAAATGCTGATTTAAAGGTGCTACTTAGAAACTATACACTCAGTGATGATGTTGGATTTAGATTTTCTGCAAAGATGTGGCCTGGCCATCCCTTAACTGCTGACAAATATGCAAACTGGATGTCACAAACACAGGGAGACCTAATAAACCTATTTATGGATTATGAGACATTTGGAGAACATCACTGGACCGAAACAGGTATATTTGAATTTCTAAAGCATTTTCCAGGTGAAGCACTTAAACACAAACACCTTGATTTTGTAACAGTTCGTGAGGCAATTGAAAGATATGATACTGTTGGCGAGATAGATGTACCTTGGGCAATATCCTGGGCTGATGCAGATAGAGATGTTTCAACATGGCTTGGTAATGATATGCAAATAGCCTGCTTCAACGAATTAAAAAATATTGGAAAACAGATAAAAGACAAGGGTGACCAGGATATGCTAAATACCTGGCGCCGACTACAAACCTCTGATCATTTATACTATGTTTCAACAAAGGGATTGGAAGATGGAGATGTTCATAAATACTTCAGCCCATATGATGGGCCTTATGATGGTTTTATAAACTTTATGAACATCCTACAAGATTTTAAACATAAACTGTATTAACCTTGTGAGGAGAGTAACCTTGAAAATCGCACATTTTTCCTGGGAGTTTCCACCAGTAATCTATGGGGGACTTGGTACATTTGCAGCAGAAATTACTCAAAAACAAGAATATTTCGGAAACGAAGTTACTGTTTTTTCTTTGAACCAAGACAACAAGTATAAGACATATGAAAATTGGAATGGAATAGATATATACCGACCAAAGATTTTAGATTTAACACAAACCTTCAACTTGTTTGCAGCACATGAACTTAGGATGTGGGGAACTAATCTAAAATTCTTTGCAGATGTTGTAAGTTACAATACAACCTCAGCAACTCAACTAGTAAATATTCTTGTAAAAAAAGAAAACAGATCTTTTGATATAATCGATGCACACGACTGGCTTGGAATTATTGGTGGAATGGTTATAAAAAAAGAACTTAAAATCCCTCTTGTTTTTCATGTACACTCTACTGAATATGGAAGATCAATTGGAAATGGCTCTCACACAATAAAAAATATTGAGTATGACGGAGGACAGGTTGCAGATCGTGTTATAACAGTTTCTTATGCAATGAAAGAGGAATTAGAAAAACTTGGATTTCCATCAGAGAATATTAGAGTATGCTGGAATGGCGTTGATCCAACAAAATATGATCCTAATAAAGTATCTGAAGGAGAAAAACAACAATTACGCAGAATTTATGGAATATCTGAAAATGAAAATATGTTGTTTTTCATAGGTCGTCTCGTCACAGTTAAAGGTGTATATAATCTTGTTAAATCTATGCCATATATATTAGAAGAATATCCAAACACTAAACTTGTCATTTTAGGTATAGGAGATTTAGAAGGAGAATTAAAGTCATTATCTCATCAGCTAAACATACAAAACAACATAATCTTTCGAACTGAATTTATTGATGAAAAAGATAGAATTATTCATTATGGTGCATCTGACTGCGTTATTCTTCCCTCAACATATGAACCGTTTGGAATAGTCTGTACTGAAGCAATGTCAATGGAAAAACCAACAGTTGTTGGAGCAACAGGAACAAACGGATTCAGAGAACAGATAATTCCAGACGGAGATAAAAAATGTGGTATTCATATTAATCCCCATGACCCAAAAGACATAGCATGGGGTGTAAAAGAAATATTAAAACTTGAAGATAAGGGAAGACTTATTGGAAAAAATGCACGTGAAAGAGTGATTGATACATTCAGCTGGGATTCAGTTGCAAAAAGAACAATTGATATTTATAAAGAATTGGTTTAGGTGAATTATGAGAGAATGGATTACTACAAATGGACTTGGCGGTTATGCCTCATTAACTCATAAAAACACAAATTCAAGAAAGTTTCATGGACTGCTCGTTTCTAGTTTGAATCCACCTATAGATAGATGGGTTTTTGTATCAAATATTATTGATCATTTTCAAACAAAGAAAAAAAATTATGAGTTAAAGGATTACGAATACAAATTTAAATTTGATATTTTTCCAACATTTTCATATGACATAAATAAGGTAAAAATCAAAAAAACAATATTTATGGAATATGAAAAAAATACTACTATTCTCAAATACGATATAAAAACAAAGAAAAATTTAACATTATTCCATAATCCAATTATAAATTCTAGACATTTTTACGATATAAACAAACATAGATATCTGACATTTGATTATGAATTAATAAGCAATGGAATAAAAATAAAACCAAGAAACATTGACAAGACAATTAAAATAATCCTTGAGGATTCTGAGTTTACTCCTTTAAACTTTTGGGAAGAGCAATATTATGATAAAGACCTTCAAAGAAATGAATCCTGGGTTGACAACAATGTTCAAATTGGACAATTTAAAAAGAGCATCCCAAAATCAGGAGAATATTATATAGTTCTATCAACAGAGGATAATATTCATATTGATCCATCGGAAGTTTTTTTAAAGGAAAAGAAACGAAAAGATGATTTAATAGAACAAGCAAATCTTCCTTCAAAATTTGATAAACTAGTACTTTCAACAGATAACTTTATTGTTAGAAAAAATGAAGGAAAATCTGTAATTGCAGGTTATCACTGGTTTGCAGACTGGGGTAGGGACACATTGATTTCACTTCCTGGTCTTACTCTTGTTACAAGAAGATTTGAAGATGCAAAGCAAATTCTTAGGAGCTTTTCAAAATATTTGAAAAATGGTCTTATACCAAACACGTTCATTGACAAGGATTCATCAATACTATATAATACAGTTGATGCATCATTATGGTATATTGATAGGGTTTACCAGTATCTAAAATATACTAATGATAGGTATTTTTTAAGTGAGGTGTGGAACACACTTCATTCGATTATTGAATCCTATAAAAATGGAACTGACTTTGAAATTAAAATGGATGGAGATTATCTTATTAGTCATGCTCCAGGTTTGACATGGATGGATGTAAAGATAAATGACTATTATCCAACACCTCGAGCAAGAAAGGCAGTTGAGATTCAAGCTCTTTGGTACAATGCACTTAAAATTATGAGTAATCTTTCACAAATTTCCGGAAGAGAGGATATATATTATGATTTATCTGAAAGAGTAAAAGAAAGCTTCAAATTCCAGTATGATAAACAATACGATGTAATTGATACAAAAGATACCTCTTTTAGACCAAATCAAATATTTCTTGTTTCACTTGATTTCAGTATGATTGATGAAATCATGCAAAATAGAATAGTAAATGACGTTCAAGATAAACTACTTACAATTTTTGGTTTAAGAACTCTTGCACAAGATGATCCAAACTATAAAGGAAGCTATATAGGTCCATACAATAAGGATATTGCATATCATAATGGAACAGTTTGGCCTTGGCTTCTTGGTCCATTTATAAAGGCATTTTTAAAGGTAAGAAATTATGATTATTCGAGCCGTAAATATGCTTACAATAACTTTTTACAACCAATGCTAGAGGTATTTGATGATAAATGGGATGGATCAATTTATGAGATTTTTGATGGAGATCCAGTTTATGCTCCAAGAGGATGCATATCTCAAGCATGGAGCGTTGCAGAAATTCTTAGAGCATGGGTTGAGGATATAAACTACATTCCTCCAATTAATCATAAAATCTTTGAATCACCTGAAATATGCATTTAAAACGTATTGTTGAATCATACGGTTTGTATTAAAAAAGGAAGCATTTATTGCAATACAGCTCCTCATTGTTCTAATCCAGTTATCCCTGTCGTTGTAGAATTTTGGAATAATCCAGGTCTCTAGCTTGTGGTAAAGGTCGTTTTTATCAATTTCATCATCAGACTCGTCTTTATCTGTTTTCTCAGGGCCTATTGCCCAACCAGTTATATTTTCTATACAACCCTCAAGCCACCAACCATCAAGTGTGCCAAACTGAGGAACTCCGTTATGAGCTGCCTTCATACCAGATGTACCTGATGCTTCTTTCGGCCTTCTTGGAGTATTCAACCATATGTCCACACCTGAGGTCATAATTTTTCCAATGTTTATATCATAATTGTTTAGAAATGTAATTTTTACATTGCTGTCAATTGTTTCCATAACCTTATAAATTCTTTTTATTGCATCTTTTCCTGAAAAGTCCTTTGGATGGGCTTTTCCTGCAAAGATTATTTGAATTGGTCCTACCTTTTCAGCAATCTGCATTAATCTATTGGGATCAGATATCAAAAGCTCAGGTCTTTTGTAAGGTGTTTGTCTTCTACCAAAGCCTATTGTAAAATCATCATAGTTCATCTCTGAATTATTTTGTTTATTCACAAAATCAATAAGCTCTTTTTTTGCTTCTTGGTGAGCATTCCATATCTCATCCTTTTGAATTGAAAGAGCAGATCTTAGAATGTAAGGATCAGACCTCCAACCCGGCATCCATTTATCAAAAAGTCTTTTGAACGGTTCAGAAACCCAAGTTGTGGAATGAACACCATTTGTAATTGAATCAATTGAGTATCCAGGAAACATCATCCTTGATACCTCGCCATGTTTCTTAGCAACTCCATTTACATAATGACTAAAAAAAAGCGCAAGTCTTGTCATGTTCAACTTTTGCTCAAATGTTATATCATTCAGAAGGAAATCTGGAAGAAGGTTTCCAAGCATTGATTTTACCATTGAAAGATCGAATTGATCATGACCTGCTGCAACAGGTGTATGAGTTGTAAAAACACATTCATCTCTAACCTTTTCAACATCATTTAACTGATTGTAAAGTTCAAGGGTACCTAGAGCAGCATGCCCCTCATTCATATGATATCTATCAATTGTTGAGTATCCTAAGGCTTGAAGCATTCTTACTCCACCGATACCAAGTATTATCTCCTGGGCAAGACGGTATTTGTTATCTCCACCATAAAGATACTTTGTTAATTCCTTATCCCAATCAGTATTACCCTCAACATTTGTGTCAAGAAAAAATACAGGAACAATAAATCCACTGATGCCTTTTACCTGATAATACCACACCCGTATTTTTACATCCCTATCATAGATTTTTACACTTGTTTGTGCAGGAAGCAATTTAAGATGTTTCGGTACCTCAAATTCCATTGGTAACTCTATTTGATTTCCATGTTCATCAACCTTTTGAAAGAAATAACCATTTTCTGAAAGAAGAGTAACACCAACTACTGGAACATTTAAATCAGCACATGACTTAATTGTATCACCGGCAAGAATTCCAAGACCACCACTATATGTTGGGATATTTTCATCTATACCAATCTCCATAGAAAAATAGGCAATCTTTGGTTTCCCATCTATTTTTTTAATCTTTTTTTTATCTTCGGGACTATCAGCCATTTATCTCTCCTTTTTTCGCATTCCACCATTCAACGTAATATTAGGTTTCTTAAAAATATTTCACTTTATTTTCAATAAATGATGGTATTATTTATAAGTATGTTTGATATACAAAATAATTGAATAGATAGTATGGGATGTTTATTATGACTGATAAAACTTGTAATATTTGTAGTAAAAAAATCGATTTAAATGATCATCCTCTTGGATTGGTCTTTGAAGACCAAGTCTTTATTTGTCAGGATTGCAGTATAAGACATTCACATAAGGAACTATCAAGACTTTCTAAAACAATAATGCAGTGCCCAACAAATGGAATGCCCATTGCACTTTGGATAATTCATGAACAAAACAAGGATAAGGCAATGATGACTGTTAAAAAATAAATATTTTTTATCTTTTTATGAAAATCCTTTTTATATTATAATTTATTCAGCAGCATATGTTTATTATCAAACTTGGCGGTAGTGTAATTACAGATAAATCAAAGGAAAATTTCTACAAACAGGTAATTGTTGATAATCTAGTAAAGGCTATTAAAAAGGCAAACAAAAAAACAATAATTATTCATGGGGCAGGTTCTTTTGGGCATATTATTGCAGATAAATACAAATTAAATGATGGTTATAATTCAGATGATCAACTGCTTGGTTTTTCTCTTACTCATGGTATGGTACAAAAATTAAGCAGTTTGGTCTTGGAATCTTTTCATAAAAATGGGATACCTGCTGTTGCTGTTCCTCCTCACTCTAATTTAATATTAAACAATCATACTCCTTTAAGCTTTGATTATAAAATTTTCAAAGAATATATTGATATGAACTTTACTCCAATAACTTTTGGAGATGTTGTAATTGATAAAAAATTGGGTTTTTCAATTTGTTCAGGCGATCTTTTAATGCTCCTACTTGCAAAAAATCTCAAACCTGAAAAGACAATCTTTGTAATTGATGAGGATGGCCTTTATACCTCTAATCCAAAAAAAGATAATAATGCAGAACTAATAGAATCTGCAACAAAAGAACAATTAAATAAATATGTTACCTCAATGGACAAGCATGCAGATGTAACTGGAGGAATGCAAGGAAAAATTGAAACAATTAAAAAAATTGCAGATATTGGTATTGATACAATCCTGCTAAATGGTAATAAACCTGATAGATTATTCAAGGTCTTAAATGGAGAAAAAACAAAATCAACAATAATCACTGGAGGATATAAATGAATATAACTGAAAGTCGAAAAGATGAACATGTGAAAATCTCAATTGAAAAAAATGTTGCAGCTCACCATAATTATTGGGATGATGTTAAACTTACTCATAATGCACTTCCTGAAATTAATAAGGATGAGGTTGATCATTCAACTGAACTATTCGGAAAAAAACTGGGAGCTCCATTAATTATATCTGCTATGACAGGGGGATACTCAAAGGGAAAAAAAATAAATGAGAATCTTGGAGCAGCTGCAGAAAAATATCAAATTGGAATGGGTGTCGGCTCTCAAAGAGCTGCACTTGAAAATGAAAAATTAAGAGGTACTTACGGAATAATCAAAGACTATGATATTCCACTTCGCTTTGCTAATATCGGTGCATCTCAATTGGTGATTTGGGGGCATAAAAAAACTCTTGAAAATGCTAAAAAAATGATAGATATGATTGATGCTCATGTTTTTATTGTATGCTTGAACTTCTTGCAGGAGGTAATACAGGCCGAAGGTGAAGCAAATGCAAAGGGTTCCTTTGAAGCTATAAGAAAACTTGCTGAAGACCTTGATACACCAGTTGTTGTAAAGGAGTCTGGTGCAGGAATTTCTTATAGTGTTGCTGAAAGACTTTCAAAAACAGAGATTTCTGGAATAGATGTTGGCGGACTTGGTGGAACGTCATTTTCAGCAATTGAACATTATCGTGCAAAGCTAATAGATGATGAACTTCATGCAAGAGGGGGAAATACCTTTTGGGATTGGGGAATTCCAACTCCCACTTCTATTATTGAGGTAGGAGATGCAACTGACTGGGAACTTCCAATAATTGCAACCGGTGGAATTAGAAACGGTCTTGATGCTGCAAAAGCAATTTGTCTTGGCGCAAGTTGTGCAGGGATTGCACGTGCTTTGCTAGAACCTTCAATAAAAAGTAAAGAGTCTGTATTCTTTGAGGTTGATGCAATTATAAAAGAACTTCGTGCAGCTATGTTCTTAGTAGGTGTTGATAATATAGCAAATATGACAGATATTGGTGTTGATTTATGGATATAGAAAATGAACTGAAGAAGAGAGCGGATTTTTTTAATACACAACTTGAAAAATTCCTTAATGGAGGACATCCTGAATCTTTATATAAAGCAGCAAGGCACCTACCTTTAGCAGGTGGAAAAAGACTAAGACCCTGCTTTAGTCTGATTTCTTGTGAAGCGGTAAATGGGGATATTGTAAAAGTTGTTCCACTAGCTATTGCACTAGAACTTATTCATAACTTTACCTTAATTCATGATGACATTATGGACAAGTCAAAACTGAGAAGAAACCTTCCAACAGTTCATGTAAAATTTGGTCAACCATCTGCAATAAATGCTGGAGATCTTTTATTTATAAAGGCATTTGAATCAATGCATAACATCTCAATAGATTGCCCTGTTTTCAAGAATATCGAATTTGGTTTTATCGATTTTATCAAAGAAATTTGTGAAGGTCAACAGATGGATATGGATTTTGAAAATAGAAAGATTGTAAATGAGGACGAATATATTGAGATGATACGTAAAAAAACAGCAGTTTTTTTTCAATATGCTGCTGAAGCTGGTGGAATTATTGGAGGGGGCAATAAAGAAGAAACAAATGCACTTAATGAATATGGACTTAATGCAGGATTAGGTTTTCAAATATGGGATGACTATCTTGACATAAGTAGTGATGAGACAATACTGGGAAAGGACATAGGAAATGATATAAGAAATGGTAAAAAAACTTTAATTGCAGTTCATTGTATGAACAATACAAAGGGTAGTGATAAAGAACTATTTGATAGTATTTTTGGAAATAAAAATGCAACTGAAGATGAGGTAGGTAAGGTCTATGACCTTTTCAAAAAATTAAATTCCATTAATTATGCAAAAGAAACAGCCTTAGGTTATATTAACAAGGCAAAAAACTCATTAGAAAAAATATCTGATTCAGATGCAAAGCAACTCCTTTTAGATCTTGCTGATTATTCAATAAAAAGAAAAATGTAGAATAATATGTCAAATGAAAGAATTCAGAAAACCGCAAGGATTTATGCACTTCAGAATGCTGTTCAATTCAATGGAAAAGCCAATCCAAAAGCAGTAATAGGAAAGGTTATCGCTGTTTTACAAAAAGAAGGTTTTTCTCCAAAAGATATAATTCCAACCGTTAATAAAGTCACTTCTGAAGTAAACAAATTATCCTTAGATTTACAAAAAAATGAGCTTGAGCAAATTGCTCCAGAGCTTTTGATAAAGGAAAAGAAGGAAAGAGATTTTTCTCTTCCAGATCTTCCTAATGCAGAAATTGGGAAGGTCGTTACTCGTTTTCCCCCTGAACCAAATGGATATCTGCATATCGGTCATGCAAAGGCAGCAATTGTTGATTACGAATATGCAAGATTGTATGATGGCAAATTCATATTGCGATTTGATGATACTAATCCTGAAAACGCCCATCTTGAATTTTATAAAGCACAAAAGGAAGACCTTTCATGGCTTGATATAAAATGGGATGAGGAGTATAATACTTCAGATAATATTGAAAAGCATTACAAACTCGCAGAAAAATTGATAAAACAAGATCATGCCTATGTCTGCACTTGCGATTCAAACTATATTAAGGAATGTCGTTTCAATGGAAAGGAATGTGATTGTAGATGTATTGATTCTGGAGAAAGTCTTGATATCTGGAAAGAAATGATCTCTTCATCTGTAGATGGAGCAATTCTAAGATTAAAAGGTGATATGACCTGTGATAATACTGCAATGAGAGATCCCACCCTTTTTAGGATAATTGAAAAAGAGCATCCTCTTCAAGGTGATAAGTACCGTGTTTGGCCTACCTATGATTTTACAGGAGCCGTTGAAGACAGCATCAGTGGTGTGACTCACCCTTTCAGAACCAAAGAGTATGAACTTCGTGATGAATGTTATTTTAAACTTCTTGATCTTTTGGGTATCAGAAAACCCCATCTGATGGAATTTGCACGATTATCAATTGAGGGAATGCCTGTTTCAAAACGTAAGATAAAGCCACTAATTGATAATGGAAAGGTTTTAGGTTACGATGATATAAGACTACCAACTCTAAGAGGACTTAAAAAACGTGGAATTCTACCTCAAGCAATAAAAAGATTTGTTCTTGAACAAGGAATTTCTAAGGTTGAATCAACTGTATCATTTGGAATTTTAGAGGCTGCAAATAGAAAGATAATAGACCCGATTACAAAGCGTTACTTCTTTGTTAGTAATCCAATAAAACTAACTGTTGAAGATGCACCTGAAAAGGATAAAAAAATAGACTTTCATCCAAGGGATAAAAACCTTGGTAGTAGATTAATCAAAACAGGTGATACATTTTATGTTGAAAATTTTGATATGAAAAGTTTAGGAGTTGGAGATATATTCAGGTTAAAGGACCTTTATAATGTTAAAATAATAGAGAAGAACAATGAAATTATTGGAAAATATGCTGGAGATGATTTGATATCTGATTCTCTAAAGATACAGTGGACTACAGATAATTATGTGAATTTGAAAGTGTACGTTCCACATATACTTTTTAAAGGGGATAAATTCAATAATGATAGTCTTGAAATAATTGATGGTTTTGCTGAGGAAGCTGCCTCAAAAATTAAAACTGAAGAAATCGTTCAATTCGAAAGATTTGGCTTTGTAAGAATAGAAAATGTTGATAATAAAATAATTGGATTTTTTACTCATAAGTAAACTTTTTAAGCAATAATCAGTTTATATGTCTCAAAGCACTAGGAATGGGATGTAGAGTGCATACGTTAAAAAAATTATCAATAGAATTAATTCTATGTTTATTTACCTTGATTTTTGTTACTGAAATAGTTGCTGCAGATAGTATTTTACCATCTCTTGATTCTGTAGGTCTATCTATTGCGGTTCTAATTGCTGCAATTGCTACAATTATTACAATTCTTACTATGGGTGGAATCAAATATGTTACAGCTGAAAATGTACTGAACACCGAAGTAAGAAAGGATCTCTATAACTTCATTGACGAGTATCCTGGATCTCACCTAAGAGAGATTGCAAGAGAGCTTGACTTAAAACCTAGTAATGCAGCATGGCATTTGCGAAAACTAGAACAAACAAACCTCGTAAGAAGTAGAGTAATTGGTGGAAAAAAGGTGTTCTATCTAGTTGAGGGTGGAATAGATGCTAGGCGAGAAGCAATCGCTGAATCAATTTTAAAAAATGATAATGCGAGAAATATCATGATGTATCTATCAAAAAATCCTGGTAAGCATCTACTTGAAATTGCAAATGCTCTTAGTCTAAACCATCATACAGTCAAATGGCATATTAAAAAGATGTACATGGCAGAACTTATAGATGGTGACACGAGCAATTCTGCTTATCCAGTCTATTATCCCACGGAAATCGGTATTCAATCAATAAAGAATGAATCATTTAATCCTAAAAAAACTGATAAAGCATCTTAAAATCCTTTTTTTTTATTTTATAATTTTAGATTTTTAGGTAAGAGTCGTAAAATATGATTTAAATAATATTAATAATTACATTTTATTAAAAATATTGCTAAGGCTAAGAGCTATATCATGATTGATCCTATAAAACATAGATTTCTAAAGTACATGCTATTTTTCAATCTATACTTTGCAGAAGGACTGATGATTGCAATAACTACAGTTGTAACATCTTTATATCTTAGAGAGCAAGGAATATCCATTCCTATTACAACACTTATTGTTGGAATAGTCAACATCCCCTGGATTCTAAAATTTGTCTGGGGGCCTATTGTTGATCATTTCATAAAATTTGGAAGAAGGACCTTTATCATATTTGGTGGACTATTGTCTGTTTTTGCAATGTTTCTTGCATCAATTGTTGATCCTGGTATTAATTTGATACCATTTGCACTACTTATTTTTACTAGTCACATTGGAATAGGATTTATTGATGTTTCAACAGATGCATGGGCAATAGATGTTTCAACAGATAAAGATCGTGGTAAAATAAATGGCTCCATGTTTTCAGGTCAGTATTCTGCCTGGGCAATTGGTGCCAGCATACTTCCATTTATTGGATCAAACTATGGTTATGGTTTTGCATATTTTACTAATGGACTCATTATATTATTACTCCTTATTTTTCCATTTATTATTAAGGAAACATTGAAATTTAAGAAAAGGCCAAAAATAGTACCAATATTAAAAAATGAATTTGCAAAGAAAACGACACTACTTGTTACTCTCTATTCACCACTTGTTTTCATGAATGAAGGAATGCTTTCATTTATTATGCCCATCTATATGCGAGACAGCCTTGGTCTTGGTGATGTTCAAATTGGTCTTATTGCTGCAATTCTTCCAGTAACGCTTGCTATTGGATCAATAGTTGGAGGTTTTGCGACAGATATTTTTGGAAGAAAAAAAACATTATATGTTTTGCTTTGTCTAAGTGCTATATTTACTGCATCACTTATCTTTGCAAGTAACTGGTGGAAATTATCATTAATATATGGAATAGTTGGATTTTTAATGGGTGGACACTCGACTGTTTCCTGTGCACTCTTTATGGATATCACAAATCCAAAAATCGGTGCAACACAATATGGAATTTTCACAGGTATTGCAAACATTGGACTAAATGGTGGAGGAATGATTACAGGAACACTTGTTGCAGCATTAAGTTTCAGTCAAACGTTTCTATATGCAGGGTGGGTGTTTGGACCAACAATTCTAGTTTTATATTATATTAGATTAAAAAATGGTAGAAAAAAAGAAAAAAATAGCTAATAGCTTTAAGTTCTTCCTACGTCAGTTACTTCAGCACTATCAACATTTTCAATTTTTGAAATTTCCTCTGCTATTGGATCAATACCACCCGCACCATCTGGAACGGCTACTGTGACATTTAATCCTTTCAATCCAAAAGCAACAGGTTTTATCTCAATGTTTCCGAGTTTAGCAGGTGGTTTTACTACTTCCTTTATTTTTTCAATTATTATCTGTAGTTTATTATCTTCTAATACTTCTCCGGGCATAACTCGTATAAGGCCAATTACTTCTCCCATTTTTGCTCCCCCTAAGGTCCAGTAAATCCACATTTCACACAAGTAAATTTAACACTTTGTTCTCTACAACTTGCACACCTTCCGATTATTTCATCACATGTTGGGCATGGAAAGGTTGTAGAGTAGAACCTTTTTCAAGAAGTCCTTTTCCACATGAAATGCATTTCTCTGCCTTTTGCATAGGAAGTGGGAAATATAGTACCTATTTTTAAATGTGACGCCTATATTTTATTTTATATCACATTTATCATCAGTTTTTTTTATCATATCAAGTGAAAATGAAGCAACAGACCTAAATATACGGTACTGGAAAATTGCACCAAAAATTAGATTCATATGAAATGTAACAAACCTGTAAAGAATTATAAAAACACCAATAAGAGTATCTGATGTTGTTCCAATTAAAACTCCATATAGGCCATAAATTCCTACTTCTGTAACACCTGCACTACCAGGTGTTGTAGGCATCATTATAATTACGATCAACAAAACCTGTGCTGCATAGGATTCAATAAAATAAGGTGGAAGACCAAGACCTAATAAAATTATAGATGGAATCAAGAATCCACTAGACCACATTAAAAATGTGAAAATACTTGCTAAAAATAATGATTTTTTATTATCACCTGAAAATCTGTACATACTATCATGGAAATTATCAACCTCATGATTTATTCTCTGAATTATTTTCTTTCCACTTTCTTTTTTCTTTGAAAATCTACTAAATATTTTACTAACAGAAATTAAGAAAGCCTTAGTTTTTTCTGGCCTGATTATTGCATAAATAAATAAAATAAGAAGTAAAATGAAAACAATAACACCAATTGTAAGACCAAGACTAATAAAACCAAGATCTCTGACTTCTTTAAAGATAAATAATGCTATTGGAACTAATACTAGAATAAAAATCGCATCCATTAATCTTTCACCAAGAACAGCTGCTGTTGCACAACCAAGACTCATACCATTTTTATTTAGAAGATGTATTCTTACAGGTTCACCACCAGCCATTGAAGGTGTTATACTTGCAAGGAAAAAATTTGCAATAACTATCTTTGTTGATTCAACTATACCTATCTTTGCATCCTTGTCCATCATGTTTGCTAGAACTTTAAGTCGAGCCCCCCAGAAGATCCAATAAAGTACATTTAAAAAAATTGCTACTGCAAAAAACTCGAATTTAATTGTAACATTTGATAGATTTTCAATTGTTTCAGCATCAACTGTAAAATACAGAATTGCTATTATGATAATTATACTAAGAGTAATACATAAAATAAATGGTAATTTTAGGGTCCTGTCTTTTTTCTCCTTCGGCACGTACAGGTTATTTTAAGGATTATATATTTTATTTATGTTTATTTCAAAAAATAAACAAAAAACCTTTTCAGCAATTATTATATTGCTCAAATCTTAATAGGGAAACATATGAAAAAATTACCAAAACAAAAATACATAAAAACCTTGAGCTATGCATTAAAAAATTATGTTTCAAGGGACTGCATATATCCATTTTATGCATCATACAAGGTAACTCATAAATGTGGTCTTAAATGTGATTTCTGCAATGTTTGGATGGAAGATACTCCAGATCTTGAAAAAAAAGATGTTTTCAAGGTAATTGACAATATTGCAAATTCAAGTATTATTGTATTAAGTATTGAAGGGGGAGATCCCCTAGTTAGAAAGGATTTAGGAGAAATACTCAAGTATACCTATCAAAAACCACTTATCCTCTTTTTTACAACAAATGGCCATCTTCTTGATAAAAGACCGATGAAGGAATATGGAAAATATATTGATTATCTTCACATAAGTATTGATGAGGGTCACAAGAATCTCAAGTTTTTTGATAGACTTGAAGAATTCCAGAGCTACGGTCCAGAAATATGTGTACAAATTGTTGTAACAAGAGATACAGTTTCATCTCTTGAAGAGAAAGTAAAAAGGATATTTGAGGTAAACGCTAGAACTGTTGTAATGCCAGCATGTCATCTTGATGGAACAGATGATTTCTATCCCGATCCTAAGAACTTTAGGAAGGAAATAATTAGACTTAAAAAGAAGTATCCAAATACAATTACCACCCCAACAGGTTTTTTAAAAAATATAAACAAAACGCATGGGTGCTCTACTTCTTCTGTTATAATAGATTCAGACGGTGGACTTTTTTATCCGTGTAGAACTGTTGGAAAAAGGTTATACAATTTCACTGAAGGATCATTTATGGACTTTCTGTCAACTAAAGATGCAAAAGAAGCAAGACAGGATATGATTAATTGTAATAGGAGCTGTGGATGGTATCAATATTTTGCAACTGACTCCTTTGCTTCTCCAATGTCTGTAATTTCTTCATTAAGTCCTTATATTTTTAAATAGGTTCAATATTTATCTTAAGAGAGATATTTAGTTTAGGGATACTGAAGATATATGAAAATACTACTTGCAACAGAATCATATTATCCAAATATAGATGGAGGAGCAATAGCCCAACATAACCTTGTTCTTGAGCTTAAAAAACGTGGTCATGAAGTATGCGTAATAGCACCTGGTTACTCTCGTAAAAACACAATTGAAAAAGAAGATGGAACAACAATTTACAGAACAAAGGGAGTGAAACTCCCTCTTTATATGAACGGTAGATATCATTTTTCGATATTTCCTTATTTTCAAGTAAAAAAAATAATAAAAAACTTCAAACCTGACATAGTAAATATCTGTTCACCATATCCTATAGGTATAAGTACATATATCTGCGCAAGGAGACAAGACATTCCAATTGTCGGCTCTATTCACATATTACCTGGTAATATGATTACCCCTTTTCATAAACTAAAAAATCAAGAAAGAATTAAAAACTACTCATGGAGATATTTGACATATTTTTTCAACCTTGTCGACTGGGCAACAATACCTACAAAGACTGGTGCTGAACTTTATAAAGAAAGAGGTTTGAAAACAAATATAACACCAATATCAAATGGTCTTAAAACAGAAATATTCAATCCAAAAAATAATGGTGAATATTTAAGGAAAAAATTTAATTTACCAAAGGAAAACATAGTACTTTATACTGGTAGAATAAATGAGGAAAAAAATCTAGATGTTCTAATAAATGCAATACCACATGTTCTGGAAAAAATCGATGCTCATTTTCTAATTGTAGGTTCAGGTGGCGATTATAAAAAGCTTTTAATTAATCTTGCTCAAGAGCTAAATGTAAAGAAAAATACAACATTTACTGACTTTCTAGAATGGGAGGATTATCCAAATATATATACTATTGCTGACCTTTTTGCAATGCCCTCAGAAGCAGAGCTTCAAAGTATTGTAACAATGGAAGCAGTTGCATCCGGTCTTCCAATAGTTGTAGTAAATAAGGGCGCTCTTCATGAACTAGCCAGTAAGAATAATGGATTAATTTTCGGTGCAAAAGACAGCGAAGAAATGGCAAATTGTATTGTAAAAATTCTTAGTAATAAAAAACTAAGAAATGATATGGGTAAAAAAAGCCTTGAGCTCATAAAAGAACACACCATGGATTCAATAGCAGTAAAGTTTGAGGAGATATATAACAAGGTTTTAAATCAATATACAAGTAGAAAAATCTAGTTTTTTTATTGTAGATAATTATTTTCTTCTAAATATGTCCAATTGACCTCAAAGATTTCAGTCCAACTAATCGGTTCTTGATAGATGGGATCTATTTCTGCTGATTCATTTCTATATATTAGATTGAAAGGTTGCCTTAGGAATTTATCATATGACGCATACATTTCCTCATCTTCTTTTGTCTCATTTATCATATACCTTATCTCTCCAAAATGAACATGTACAACATCATATTTCATAATATTATCAATAATTACATGAGTTATTCTATCATGGTTTTTACCTATTCCAATTAACTCATAGATATAATCATCCAAATCTTCCGCTTCCCAAATCTCCTCTGTTTCATCTTTAGTTGTGTTGAAACCATATGCTTCTGACATTCTTGCAAGCCGGTGATCAGATGCTATCATGCTTGAATTTTTATCAAGATTTTCAGACATCCATTCAATTACTGCGATGTTTTCCGTCGTTATTCTCTCATCAGATGCTTTCAGTGTTTTATGCGCAAGATAAGGAGTTGCAGAAAGTGATACAATAATTAATAGAATAATAAGAATCTGAAATAGTGGATTTTTACTTGAAAAAAAATGTTTCTTTGACCTTTTTTTTAAAAATAGAAACTTTTTTTTCTTAAATTTAACAATTAATTTTTTGAAATTCGGATCAGAAAAAATACCTCCAAATCCAAAAACTGCAATTATTGCAAGAGGTGCCATTGTATATTCAATGTGTCGATGAGGTAGAAGAATTCTATTGCTGCTAAATATTGCATATACAAATGAAATTCCTACAGCCATAATCCATCCACAGATAAATGAACCATTCTTTATACGCCAGGTATAGCTAAAACCTGCCACTCCAAGTGAGATAATTACGAGAAATGGAAATGAAAAAAATATAGATTCTGGGGTAAATGTATCATTTATCCAAGGAATTTTTACAAAAGAAAAAACAATCATAACAATTACACTAGATATCAATGTTAAAGAAAACTTTAAAAAAAATCTATTGTGAATGTTATATTTTCCAAACCAAAAAGATCTTCCAATTGTGTCTTTTTTTTTATTTCCTACAAAAATTTTTTGGGATGTCCTGAAAAAATTATTAAAAATTTTACTTGCAAAAAGTCTAAACTTTATAATAAACCTGTTTTCCTCTTTTATGAGCTTTATCAACCAGAACATTAAAAAGAAAACAACAAAAAATAATGAAATTATAAATATAGAATCAATACGAACTCCAAGAATAGAAAAGCCAGTTCGAATAAAACTATCAAAAACTGTTGTAGCAATAAATGCCCAATATGAAAACATCATAACACTTGCTGAAAGCAGGTAAAAAATATCTTTTTTGAAAGAATTGGTCCAAGTCTTTGATTTTAAATTTTCTAAAAATACAATGAATATCAAAATAACTAAGTAAAAATAGGTAGTCAGATGATGAGACATAATAAGAAGTAAGGTAGAAAGAATTAATGGTGTAAAAAACCTTGAATCTTTCCTAAATTTAAGGAAAAAAAACATTGAAACCATCATGAAAAAATGCCCCATTGTCAGAGGGGATGCATGGCTTGTTTGATATACATGAAAGGGAATTACAGAAAAAACCAAGGTTGAAATTATTGCAATTTTTTTATCATTTAAAAGCTCTCTAGCAACAAAATAAAAAACCAATACAGACAGCCCTCCAAATATTGGTGTAAGCTTTGGCATAATAACAAGAACGTCAATACCTGTTATCCAATGTGCAAAGGAGTTTATTGAATAAAGTACAGGAAATTCATTATATGAACTTCCCCAACCAGTGTAAGCAGGGAAAATCAAACCAGTTTCAGAGACTGTTTTTGTAAGACCTAAGTATATTCCAAAATCACATCCCCAGGCAGCATTTGTCCATGCTGGAAAGGACCTTATGATTATTGCAAAACCAGTAATTAGAATCAATGCCCAAAAAATCCAGTTATTTAGCAATTTGTTTTTCTTTTTATCTTCACTAGCTTTCATCCTTTCACTCTATAATTAAAACCTTAAATATTGCTGACCTTAAAAAATGATACTATACAAAAGGACTTTTTTCAACAGATGTTATTACATTAATTAGGTTTTCAACTGATTTATCAACGTTGCATTTTCTTTTAATACCTGTTCTCTTACTAGCAATTTCAATATCTCTTTTAAGATTAATTTTGTTTTGAGTAACAGAAAAAAATGTCTTTTTTTTATTATGATACTGACCAAGGTATTCTTGCTCTACTTGTCCTGGTGTCGGTATCATCAGTGCTTTTGCACCAATTACTGCCAAATCCATTATTGTCGAGTAACCACTTCTAGAAATCACTATTTTTGTACGATTCAAAAAATCCTCTCTTTTTTCTTTTGATAGAAAAGAATATGTTTCAATATTTTTTTTATTGAATTTATCCTTTTGTTCTGTCTTTCCAAGAGTTATAACAACTTTTCCTTTAAGGTCAGCTACTTGAGAGAGCAATTTTTTTTCAAGCATTGTTCTTTGAGGTTCAGGTCCTGAAATTGAAATCATAAAATCAATATCTTTTTTTGTTTTCATCTTTTTAAAATCTGATAAAACCCCAACATAATTGATTTTATTTTCATCAATTCTTCTAAGATTATGAGAAAGATCTCCTGTGAGATCATCATCCTTATAATCTGGAATAACTACCCCTGCATATCTTTTAAAAAAGAAGAGATTGAAGATTTCACTTCCTCTTTCAAACATATTTATTCTTAGAGGATTCATTATTCTAATCTGGTGAGTAATAAAAATTGATGGAATTGATCTACTATAAAATCCATAACGGGAATCAGATATTATCCGATCATATTTACCTTTTTCAAGTATTTTTTTAAGACTTTGAAGCTCTGATTCCATTCTTTTAATAAAGGAAGGCCAATATACTACACTTTTTGCCAGAAACTGCCTTGAATTTTCAGATAGAAGCATTGGATAATCTGGAATATCAAAATATTTATGATTCTTACCAAGCTCTTTTTTCAATAACTCAAGACTTCTTCCATGTGAAACTATCGTAAGCTCATTGCTTTCATCAATTAATTTTCTAATAACTGGTAAGGATCTTGTTGCATGTCCAAGACCCCATGAGCATACCCCGTAGATTATTCTCATTTCAAAAAAGCTGTATTCTCTAATTAATTAAATATCTAACTAGATAGTATCTTTTTATATATGATATAACATTAACAACCTTTTGAATTTAATGAACTTCAAGGAAAAATTAAAAAAAATTGTTAATAAAAATAATAGCCTACTTTGTGTTGGTCTTGACATTGACAAAGATAAGATGCCGTCACATATTTTTAAGAATAGTAAAAATCCCTACTTGGAATTCAATAAACAAATAATAGATTCAACAAATGACCATGTTTGTGCTTACAAACTAAATATGGCCTTTTATGAAGTTTTGGGAAAAGAAGGTATTAATATATTAGAAGAAACCATTGAACATATACCAGATGAGATAATAGTAATTCTTGATGGAAAAAGAAACGATATTGGAAACACAGCAAGAAAATATGCAAAAAGTTTGTTTGAAACATATAATGCTGATTCAGTAACAATTAATCCATATCTTGGAGAAGATGGTATTGCTCCCTTTTTGGAATACAAAGATAAATTAAGTTTCATACTTTGTAGAACCTCAAATCCATCAGCTATTGATTTTCAGGATGTGAAAATTTCTAATAGGCCACTTTATCAACTTGTAGCTGAGAAGATTAAGGAATGGAACAAGTTTGGAAACTGTGGTGCAGTGGTTGGTGCTACTTACCCTTTGGAATTAAAAGTTATACGCAAAATTCTTGGTGATGATGTTCCAATTTTAATTCCTGGAATTGGTGCACAGGGTGGAGATGTTGAAAAGACGATAAAATTTGGAACAAATAAAGTAAAAGAAAATGCACTTATTAATTCATCAAGAGGAATTATTTATGCAAGCAATAATAAGGATTTTCCAGAGGCATCTCGAAGAGAAGCAATATTATTGAAAGAAAAAATTAACAAATACAGATAACATAGATTCTACCAAAAATCATATTAAGGTTTTATTTTATATTTAAACTGCCTTGATTCGAAGATTTCCATGATATTGATGATTGGAAAAGCAAGGTCAAGGTTACATATTGATATCATACTAGGGTCCCTCTTTGATCAGTAAGACGTAAGGTCAGGAGATGACAAGAGGACAACCATGATGTCAAATAATTGTCGCGATATATGTTGCATAACTTATTCCACTGCTGCTTACTGGATTTGTTTTGCAGCTACACCCAACATTTTTTTGTTGGGTGACAGCGACAAATATATTTTTGAAAACATAAACAGATTAATATGGTAATTTCTCTATTCTATTTTTATTATAATTGTGCAACAAGCTATATATACTATAAAATATAATAGTATATTTATTCAACAATCAACAAAGGTAATATGGGGTATGTTATATCTATTGTGATATACTGAGGATAATTACATGACCACTATATCAAGAAAGCAAAATAAATTAAATAATTCATTTTTATTAAAATCAAGAAAGATAATCAGTATATTGATTGTAATTTTTCTAGTAATGACAATAATGGATTCAGTTACAAGTTCCAGTAATATAAAAAATGAAATATCAAATGTTATTAATGAAGAGGAAACCAAAGAAAATATTGAAAATATTTTAGATGAAGAGGATAATAAATCAGAAACTAATGAAATTACACTAGATAGAGGTCCTAAAACTTTAAGAAAATATAAACTAACTGATGCTCTAAAAAGATACTTTAGATTTAGAGGTGTTGCACAGACCTCACTTTTTATGTTTTATACAAACTATTCAGGAATAGAGAAACAACATAGCCTTAAACTGTATAGGTTTGTTGATTTAGATGTAAATGGTGATGGAAAATCTGATATAAGTGTAAAGATAAGATTGTACCCTTATCTAGAAAAAGATTTCAGCTTATCAATAAACTTCGAATATTTGATTAAACGACTAAATAATTTTCCTGATATTACTGCATCTTTTGAAGCATATGGAGAACTATACTTTCCAGGATTACTTCTAAGAAGACAAAACGGTAATAGAATCAGAATAGGATATGATTCTATAGATGGTGAAGAGGTTCCAAGTAAATGTAGCATCACTTACAAGTATCTTCCAAATATTTTTAGGATTCGAAAAAGACCTGAACATGGTGCGCTTCTAAAACCTGGAAGTATTACTGGAACATCTAATCTTGCTCTTATTTTTAGTTATGCCAACATGCAAGGGGGGAATGTCTCATCTGAGGTTCGTTCGAAAACTTCATATGAACCAGCAGTAAGATCATTGCTTTCAATCGGTGGAAATGGGATATTCGGAGGTTCAACATTTGAATTTATAAGAGAAGTATCTCATGAAACAAAAATAGATATGACGGTCTCATTTATTAAAAATAATACCGAGATTATTGGATATGCTAAAGATGTGCCTGAAAAGGTAACTTTCACAATTGATACTAGAAAAGACGGATTTATTGAATTTGATACTCATGGCTTTCCTCCATCTGAAATTGGATTATGCAATGATTTCGATAATCCTAAAAGTTTTGTTTACTTCAAAGACCTACCCTCAAAAGCAATAATAGATTGGGAAAGAGACATACTTAAAGAAAAAAATGTAAACATCAGTCTTTATACAATTGGGACTGGAATATCATTTCTTGGACATTTTGATTTTATAATGAACGGTTCGTTTGATTTTTGTATTTCTTCAAAAGAAAAACTTGATTGTAATCTTTCAATTGATGGAACTAAAGGTTACCTTGTTTTTGATAGATGTGCTGTTAATATTACTTTCTCACTTTCGTTTAAAAGAATAAACACCTCATTTGATTTGTCATTTAATCTAACTAGGTTTTTTGATAAACCATTTGAGATATATTTTGGTAAACTTGTAAATGAAGAAGTTCAATTTTCCTTGTCAAGTAAATCCTTCACAGTTGAAGATTTCAAATTGTTAATTGATATGGACTTAGGCAACTTTGGAATTAAAGCGACAAAACTTATAAAAGAGAAAAATGGAGGTTTAAAAGTAAATTTTTCATATGTTAAAAAAGAGGGGAATCTTACATTTATATGTGGAATAAATGTTACAAATGGAATTAAGCTCTATAATTTATCTTTAGGTTTAAATGGAAAATGGAGTCCACCACAGGACATAATACTTTATGGTAATTCATCCCGTGTTATAGAAATTATATCTGATTCAAAATTTGAATATTTTGTTTCTGAGGATTCTTCTTGGGGATATTTCTACTTTAAAGGTAACTTTTCATATTCTTCATATCATTTATTTACTATCAATAATGTTACTGGTGGTTTTAAGGGAAAGATACTAGCAAAAACAGGTAACAATGGTCTAAATATCTCATGGTTCAAAGAAAATAGATCAGGATACAACATTACAAAAATTAGTGTCTCAGGAATAGCAGTAGGTCTTGAAAATTTCCATATCTTTTATGGAGAAATAATTGATTTTAATATTCCACATTTATATGGTAGTATTTTACTAAAAGAAGTATGCAATAAATCCGGTTACGCTTTTATTGAATTTAATGGCGGACAAAGTAAAATAGACCTGAATTTCTCATTTAATTTTTCAAAGGATATCAACACATCAAATATTGATTTTATAATAAAAATTGAAGATTTTCAACTTGACCATGGTGATAGATCAGCATACTTTGAAGCATTATGGAATAATAATAAACCATCTCTTGTGACTTTTCATACAGAAAACAACGTAAATTTTTCAATCGGAGATATGTATCTATACTTTGCAAGCAATAATACTCCAATACTTGAAATCAAAAATTTAACAGGTTATTTGAAGGGCCATTCTGGTTTTGATTTCAATATTACAACTCCAATAAACAACTATTTGACTGAAGGAACAGAAAAGTTAGTTACTTCAAACCTTACCTTGGAATTTGGATTAAGAGATGTTGATATAGACCTTGAGATTTCAAATCTTACGTTAATTGGATCTTTTGGTAAGATTGCTGTTGCTGCAAATGCAAAAGGTAGTGTAAAGTTTGCATTGGAAAATATCAGTATAGATAAGTCCACAATATTTACACATGATACTTTCAATATCACCTGGGCAAATATTACTCTTAGTTTTAACGGTAGAAATGGAAAATTAGATCTTAATTATTTCAAACTAGACAATATCCTAGGAATTCTTGAAATTCTTGGTATAAAAATTACAACAGCCACAATTGCTATTGAGAACATGACCTTAGAGGGCTATTCGGAGATGTTTATAACTATTGGATATGTCCCAAAAAATGGTACAATTATTGGTCTTAAATTTGATAATGAAATTAATACGAACATATATTTGGACAGTCTTTCTGTGCTTTTACCAGATATATTAATATTAGATGAATTTCCAAGGATTTATTTTGGAAATATTAAATTTGGCGAAGGAACATTCTCAGCAATAATTGATCTTCTTAGACTTTCAATTGAAATACCAGATGGTAGGGCTTTAAAAAGCTTTGATATTGAAGCAGGGATAACTGATTCTTTTAAACTTAACTTAAGTCTTGATAAGCCAATTGAACACTTGAAAATAGGATTAGATCCTGGTCTTAATGAGGAAAAAAACCAGTATTTTGTAATTGACACATATAACTCAACAATCTCACTTAATATGGGAATTGAGGCAACTTCCGAGTTTCTTAATTCCATAATTGATCTTATTAATGAGAATACAAATTTAACTCTACCATATGTAAAAAGCGACAAGGGATTTCGCATAGAAAAAGCTTCCTTGAAGGCTGATAATTTTAGAGTATTTCTTAATTTTACCAACCGGCCAATATATAGGGGATTTTTGCAAATATTTGGAGATGGAAGCATTTACTATATCGTTAATGATACTTGGGTTCCATTGTTTTCAGGTGGAAATGGATTTTCATTTATTATTGAAGAGAATCATCTACAACTGAAGTTTGACATGGCAGTTGAAGATTTACCAATAGATTTTGAGGTTGAATTTGACAATACATTAGATAAGATAGTACTTTCCGGTATATTTTCTGTATATTCAGATGATTTGAGTTTTGATATATGGTGGAATCAAGAAGATGAATATCTAAGAATTAAATCAAGTAATGACAGAAGTTTGGATGTTGAAAACTTTGTTTTCAAATATATTAATGACTCTGTTGAAAAAATAGATATTCAGACAGATTTAATTTCAATTATAGATGGCAGCTATAACCTATTATTTGATACAGATAAAAATATCTTCGATCTAGATTTTGGTGGTTCAGTTCTATCTGTTAAAGAATTTAGTCTGAAGCTAAATAATATCCAGTTAAGCAATATGAGCAACTCAACAGTTGATTTCAATTTTGACTATTTTAACCTATTAGGAGGATTTGCTTTTATTAAGACAGATATTGAATCTGAAGAATACAACTGGAGTATTGGTTCAAAGAAGGGTATAGACTGGTTTGAGCTTGCTGGGTTAAATGGCTCTTTTGAAAATATGGATAAACCAATTGTTCACTTTGAGGCGGGAATTGGGCTACTCAAGTGGAATAGGTCATCAAATAATATTCTAAAAATGAAGATATCAAAGAATGCAAGCAAAGGAAGCATCAATTTTGACCGTCATTCCGAAATGGATGGATCATTTGAAGTAAAGGGCGTTTACATAAGATTTATATCCCCTAATCTAAAAATACCTATTGGGACAAGATTAAGGTCTCTATCTGCTGATTACAAAAGAAATGATCATGAGTATTTTAATCTTGAATGGAAGAAGGAAGAATACATTGACCTTTCTGCAGATATAGCGGCAGATTGGAAATTAACATTTGACCGTTTCTTTGATGTCTTTAATTTAATATCTAAAATAGACATGATAAGTAGTTCAGTTGATGTAAACTTCAGTATGCATTATGAACCTTCTCCTGATAACGATACTGCAAATTATCTTCTTTTAAACATACTTGAAGAAAGCTCAATTGAGATGTTTGAAATCTTGAATCATTATGTTTCCAGATTTGATAAGATAATGACAATAGGTAAGATGCAATTGGAACCAGGTGAGATTTCATTTAACTGGCATATAGAAAAGGATCAAGGATCAGGTTGGTTATTCATCGATAATGATGATGTAACAGGTGATTTTGCAGGTATTACACTTAAAAAAGGATTTTTCAAGATTAAGTTACTTGATGCATCAATAATATATCCTGGTGAGACCTTCATTAATTTTGAATTAAATGATGATGATGGTTCTCTATACATTTCTAATTCTGGAGAGCTTGAGTTCACCCTTCTTGAGTTTTCCGAAGGTGTCGATTTCTTGAAAGTTGAAAGAGACATCGAATTTGGAGTAATTTCAATGCTTGCTGGAGAATTTAACGCAGAATGGGTAAATATAACAGATGAGGATTACGATAAAGAAGTTATAATCAACAATGGAATCTTTGAACTAACATTCACAAGGTTTACCTTTAAAATTAAAAATCTTAGGGTTTCATTTTCATTTTTTAATATAGATAGGGTTTATGATAATGATATTACATTACTTCTTCGTCAGCGAGGTAGTGGAGACAGAGGATTTTCAATAACTACTGATGAAAAATTACAATTTGATTTATTTTCTATTGGAATATCAGGATTCGACTGGTATTTCTTAATGGATTTAGTAGAATTAAATGCTAATTTTAATGATTGGTATCTTGGAATGTGGGATGGAAAGTTGACTATTGGTGGAAATGGAACAATTGATATTGATGGTCTTTCACGATTCATAAATATTACATTTGGATGGAAAGGAGAAAATGGAATAGAGCAAAAGCTATTTTCACAATACAGCAGCTCATATAATGACCAGCCACAAACCCATGCTTTACTATTTGATTCAACTAATTGTACTGAACCAGTAGATATTATGTATAAAACAGATATAAGTAATCTTAAAATTGATAACCAACTTACAATTAATCCACAGAAAAAATTTAATCTACATTTTGACATAAATCCTACCCCTATTGATGATGAATCTAATGGACATATCTATATCGACTCAAATGATGAGGAGGTAGGAAATCTAGCTATTGAAATAAGTAGGCATGTCGATTATTTTGGAATAGATGTTGGACTCTATGCTGAGATAGATCTTCTAAAGGCTAACGAATTTCAAATATGGGGAGAGTTCATAGAAGTTGAGATTCTTGGAATGAAATTTTGGATACCTTCTGGTTGGGGAAAAAGTGGTAGTATTGATTTTGTAAATATCGGGTCAGTAAAACTATTCTTTGACAACCATGAAACTGAGATATGGCCTTGTACACCAAAAGCAATACCTGACAAGAACCAATATGGTGTTACTCTTGAAAATCCAGTTATTACATTTGATATATCTAGAAGCGAGGGATTTGCATTCAATCTACAATCCATGAGATGGGATTTTGATGGAGATGGCATCTGGGATACAGGATCGGAACCTGATTTCTGGATTGATTATGAAGAATCAGTTGTACATGATTTCTCAGATTTATTTGAATATGAAAACGACTCTGTAGAGGTTCATTTCCAAGTAAAAACTGTTGCAGCAATAAGCAATATTGCAGAAGTGACTGTTGCTAAGGGGTATGCTGTTGATATTGAATTAGAATATTTGGATAAATTATATGAGTTAAAGGAGTTCAAGGTAATTATAACAAATGCATCAAGCAATGAACCAGTAAAAAATGCATATGTAACATATCATCAATATAACATAGACGGTAGTGAAAATGTATCAACAAATTATACAAATTCAAACGGTATAACCTGTTTTGTTGCTTCTGAAGTTCCATATGATTATTATATACATTACAGTGTGGCACAATTGTTTGTAGAAGCAGATGGTTATTTTGATTGTGAGAGTGAACTCTTTAAAGTATATGATACAAATGCAGATCTACACGGTTATACTAGGGATAAAATTACCCATAAGGGAATCCCAAATGTATTTTTGATTACTGATCCAGGTGGATACTCTACATACTCAGAGGATTACTTTAGTGGTATGCAGATTGGTAAGTTTAAATTGCTTGTACCACCAGGAATTTATGATATATCTGCAATTAAGAGTGGTTTTGATTCATTTGTTCTTGAGGATGTAAATGCAATTGAGGGTGGCTATGAATATTTGGGTAATTTATATCTTTCACCCAATGGTTATGGTGGTCTTCGAGGAGCTCTTTATGATGGGATAGATACAAATAATAAGCTAACTGGAGCAACTATAACAGTTAAAATTACAGGTGAAGATGATATTATCACAACAACAGATAACCATGGAGAATTCCCTGAAAATTATCCGACACCCTCAGATGAATATTTCTCAATTGATCTTGAACCTGGTGTATATATAGTTAAGTTTGAAATGGATAATTATTACTCTTATGAAGAAGAGGTGGAAATTCTTGCCGGTGAAATAACAGACATAGATGTCTTTTTATTTCCATATTGGGTGATACCCTCTGGTCATAACAATCCTTCCGAATGGAATGATGAAGAGGATTCACATGATAACAAAATAAACACAGCCGCTTATACAGATTTATACTGGGGTACGACCTGGCATTGGACTGAACCATTGGAACTTACAATATCAGATTCATATGATTTTAATAAAATAAGATTATATGCAAAATATATTGAAAATCGATGTGATAAGGTAAATATTGAGATTTATTACGATAATTCCTGGCATGTGGTTTATACTGGAAGTTTTGAAAATAAAGATTGGGTTGAGATAGAATTTAATGATGAGTATACAATATCAAAAGCAAGAGTTAGTTTTAGAATAAGAAAATATTATGGTATTCCAACCATAGCAGAGTTATATGAATTTGGTTTTGGCCTAGCTCAACCATAAATTAATAATATTTTTAAGGTTTTTAATTCAATGAGTCAAAAAAGGCGAAATCTATTTATATTTAGTCTAAATATAGCTTAAGTTACTTCTAAAGTTCGGTTATGACCAGGACCATTCCGGTCGACCCATGAGATTACGTTATTTAACCATCCGTGATTGGGTCATTTCGTTCCTTGGTCACAATATGGATGTGGAGGTTCGAGAAAAGCTGAATTCCCTAAGGGGAACCTGCGCACTCTTGAATCTGACGATTGATATGTGTTGGTGAATTTTGGTTTACCTGCCAATTAAAGTACCAATTTAAAAAATAACAATAATAGTGTGTTAGATTCCGGTTGATCCTGCCGGAGGTCACTGCTATTGGGATTCGACTAAGCCATGCGAGTTGAGAGGGTTCGGCCCTCGGCAGACGGCTCAGTAACACGTGGATAATCTGCCCTTAGGTGGAGGATAACCTCGGGAAACTGAGAATAATACTCCA